>ERZ773210.84-NODE-84-length-109935-cov-16.422397_pt1 | contig 109935 bp, 135 predicted proteins | sample MGYA00580528_ERZ773210 | MGnify/ENA primary metagenome ERZ773210 (study PRJEB29015, sample SAMEA2737769) | human gut metagenome | biome: human gut; feature: human-associated habitat; material: faeces | place: China | collected 2012 ...
GCCTGCAAGTGGGGCCGCATCTCGCTGGAGCGCCCGCCGCAGCGGGATGATCTGGCCGACTTTGCCGAGGAGGATGACGAATGAAGCGCCGTTCCGACGAGGAAATTTCCGCCCCGCTGTATGAGTACGACGCCGCCGTGCGCAGCCAGTACGGCTGCTTTGCGGGGGTAGACGAAGCCGGGCGCGGCCCTCTGTGCGGCCCGGTGTGCGTCGCGGCCTGCATCCTGGACCCGGAGAACCCGGTCTACGGCATCAACGACTCCAAAAAGCTCACCGAGAAAAAGCGGGAAGCGCTCTTTGATGAGATCGTGGAAAAGGCGCTGGCCTACAAGATCATCTTTGTGGGGCCGGACATCATCGACCGGGACAACATCCTCAACGCCACCATGGGCGGCATGAAGCAGGCTGTGGAAGAACTGGACATCGTGCCGAACCTCGTCCTTGTGGACGGCAACCGCACCCCGGCCGGGCTGCAAATTCCGGCACAGCCGGTGGTCAAGGGCGATGCCACCAGCGCCAGCATCGGCGCGGCATCGGTGCTGGCCAAGGTCAGCCGTGACCGTTACATGCTGGAACTGGACAGGCAGTACCCGCAGTACCAGTTGGCAAAGCACAAGGGCTACCCGACCAAGCTCCACTATGAACTCATCGCGCAGTACGGCATCCAGCCGTTCTACCGCCGCAGCTTCCTCAAAAAGCAGGGCTACTGGCCGGAGAGCGGCAAGTGAACCGCGCCGAGACCGGCCGGAAGGGCGAAGCCGCTGCCGCAAAGTTTTACCTGCAACAGGGCTGCCGCCTGCTGGCCCACAACTTCCGCACCCGGATGGGGGAGCTGGACGTGGTGATGCAGGAACCGGACGGCACCATCGTCATCTGCGAGGTGAAGACCCGGGCCGAAGGTTCCCTGACCACCCCGGCAGAAGCCGTGGACAAGGCAAAACAGCGCCGCCTGATCCGGGCTGCGCAGAGCTATCTGCAGGCGAACGGCCTGAGCGACGCACCGGTGCGTTTTGACGTGGCAGAAGTGTTTCCTCTTGACAGCGGGCGCTGGATGGTACATATTATAAGGGGCGCTTTCCTCGCGTAAAGCGAGTGCCCCGGTGGGAAATGTATGGGCAGAGGGCTTCTCTGCCGCAGCAGCAGGAGCGCGTTTTGCGCGTTCTACGGCGAAAAAGGAGCGACAACGATGCAGTTTTTCAGTACCAGAGACCAAAACCGCAAGGTGACTTCTTCGGAAGCAATCGCACAGGGCCTGTCCAATGAGGGCGGTCTGTTCGTGCCGGAAAGCTTCCCGCAGGTGGATGTGAAGGCGCTGTGTGAGCTGGATTATCCGGCCATGGCAGCTGCCGTCATCAAAGAATATCTGACCGACTATTCGCAGGACTTCCTGACCGAAGCTACCCGCAGGACCTACGGGGAAGCCTTTGGCGGCAAGGCCGGTTATCTGGCTCCGGTGGAAGGGGATACCTACGCGCTGGAGCTGTGGCACGGCCCCACCTGTGCCTTCAAAGATTACGCCCTGCAGCTGATGCCGAAACTGCTGGTGGAAGCCAAAAAGAATCTGGGCCGCACGGAGAAGACCCTGATCCTTGTGGCGACCAGCGGCGACACCGGCAAGGCTGCTCTGGACGGCTACCATGACGTCCCGGGCGTGGAGATCGCGGTGTTCTACCCCACGGGCGGCACCAGTGAGATCCAGCGCCTGCAGATGGCCACCCAGGAGGGTGCCAACGTGGCAGTCTACGCCGTGCGCGGCAACTTTGACGATGCCCAGACCGGCGTGAAAAAGGTCTTTGGCGACACCGCCATTGCCGCCGAGCTGGCAAAGCGGGATATCCGCCTGTCCAGTGCGAACTCTATCAACTGGGGCCGCCTGGTGCCGCAGATCGTCTACTACTTTGCCGCCTATGCCCAGCTGCTGAGAGCTGGCAAAATCGCATTCGGTGACGAAGTGGACTTCTGTGTGCCCACCGGCAACTTCGGTGACATTCTGGCGGGCTACTATGCCAAGCGCATGGGCCTGCCCGTGGGCAAGCTGGTCTGCGCTTCCAACGAGAACAACGTGCTGACCGACTTCCTCACCACCGGCACCTACACCGCAAAGCGCGAATTCTTCAAGACCACTTCCCCCAGCATGGACATTCTGGTGTCCTCAAACCTTGAGCGCCTTTTGTACCATGTCACCGGCAGTGACGCCGAGGTGGCGGGTCTGATGAAGGACCTGGCCGAGAAGGGCAGCTACACTGTGCGCCCCGAAACGCTGGCCGCCATTCAGAAGAACTTCTCCTGCGGCTGGAGCAGCGAGGCCGAGGTGGCAGGGGAGATCCGTGCCCGCTACGAAAAGGACAACTACCTGTGCGACACCCACACCGCTGTGGCATTCCACGTCGCTGCGCAGAAAAAGCGTGATGGTGTGCCCATGGTGGTGCTGTCCACCGCATCTCCATTCAAGTTCCCGCGCAGCGTTCTGGCCGCTCTGGGCCAGGCCGCACCGGAAAATGATTTCGAAGCAATGCAGCAGCTGGAAGCAGCTACCGCCCACGCCGCACCGGCAAGCCTTGCCGCGCTGCGTCAGAAGCCGGAGCGCTTTGACACCGTGATCGAACCCGCGCAGATCGCCGAGGTGGCGCTGGGCTATCAGGAATAACACATCCTGCTGCACTTTATCGCGGCCTGCGTTTTTCAATGCCCAGGCAACATCCGCAGGTTGCATATCGCAAATATGCTGTTATGATTGGAGCTGTTTGCGAGAATTGCGATAGAACAGGAGTAAAAACATGGCACTTTTTGTGCTTGGCGATCCCCATCTTTCTCTGGGCGCTTCCAAGCCGATGGACATCTTCCCCGGCTGGAACGACTATGTGGAGCGTCTGGAGAAGAACTGGCGAAAACTCATCCGGCCGGAAGATACCATCGTGCTGGCAGGTGACATCAGCTGGGCCATGCGCCTGACCGATACCCGCAAGGACTTTGCCTTTCTGCAAAGCCTGCCCGGGCAGAAGATCATCATGAAGGGCAACCACGATTACTGGTGGTCCACCGCCAACAAGATGAACGCGTACCTCAAGGCGGAGGGTTTCGACACCCTGCACATCCTGCACAACAATTCTTATAGTGTAGAAGGTTATGCCATCTGCGGCACCCGCGGCTGGCTGTTCGATGTGGGTGAGGCCCACGACGAAAAGGTGATGAACCGCGAGATCGGCCGCCTGCGCATGAGCCTGGACGCGGCGGAGCCGGGGCTGGAAAAGCTGGTGTTCCTGCACTATCCGCCGGTCTACACCGGCACCAGTGCGCCGGAGATCGTGGCCACTTTAAAAGAGTATGGCATCAAGACCTGCTATTACGGCCACCTGCACGGCAACGCCATCCGCTACGCAGTGCAGGGCGAGGTGGACGGCATCCGCTATAAGCTGGTGAGCGCCGACGGGCTGCGTTTCTGCCCGTACCGCATCAACTGACCGTGAGCAGCGGTCAAAAATGATAAAAATTCACAATTTGGGCTGGCAATTGTGTCCAAGCCGTGCTATAATAAGTTTTGACGCGATTGTTGCACCCAATTGAGCGCGCGCGTCCCCGCATGTTGCAAAAGCAAGTTCATCCAGGACGCAGTGCGCGGTTGCAAAGGGCAAAAACTTCCTGCCCTGCGCAATAGAATTTTTGAGTGGAGGAAAAACAAATGAATTTCATCAAGTGTGAAAAGCTCGAAAAGAGCATGGCAGAGCTGCAGTTCTCCATCGACGCAGAGGCTTTCAAGAAGGCCGTTGCCGATGTTTTCAAGAAGGAAGGCAAGAAGTATTCTGTCCCCGGCTTCCGCAAGGGCAAGGCTCCCCGTTCCATCATCGAGAAGATGTATGGTGCCGATGTCTTCACCTATGACGCCATCAACGAGCTGTTCCCCGAGGCTTTCGAGGCTGCTGTGAAGGAAGCTGGCGTGGAGCCCGTGGGCCGTCCTGAGGTCACCGTCGATTCCGCAAGCGAGGCCGAGGGCGTCACCCTGACCGTCAAGGTCGCAGTCAAGCCCGAAGTCAAGGTTGGCAGCTACAACGGTCTGACTGTCGAGAAGACTGTCCATACTGTCACCGACGAGGCTGTTGAGGCCGAGCTGAAGCGTGTGCAGGAGCGCAACGCCCGTGAGCTGACCCGTGAGGGTGCTGCCGAGAACGGCGATATCGCTGATATCGACTTCGAGGGCTTTGTGGACGGCGTCGCATTCGAGGGCGGCAAGGCTGAGCACTACAACCTGACCCTGGGCAGCGGCAGCTTCATCCCCGGCTTTGAGGAGCAGATCGTTGGTCACTCCGCTGGTGAGGAGTTCGACGTGAACGTCACCTTCCCCGCAGAGTATCAGGCTGCTGAGCTGGCTGGCAAGGCTGCTGTCTTCAAGATCAAGCTGCACGAAGTGAAGTACAAGGAGCTGCCCGCTCTGGACGACGAGCTGGCAAAGGACTGCTCCGAGTACGACACCCTGGACGAGTTCAAGGCTTCCATCCGCAAGAACAATCAGGAGCAGCTGGACAAGCAGGACGATCTGGCTGTTGAGAACGCTCTGGTCGATCAGGTCATCGAGAGCATGGAGGGCGAGATCCCCCAGGCAATGTACGAGACCCGCATGGACGAGATGGTCAACGACTTCGCATTCCGCGTGGAGCAGCAGGGTCTGCGCCTCGAGGACTACCTGAAGTATATGGGCCAGACCGTGGATCAGTTCCGCGCTTCCTTCATGCCGCAGGCTGAGAAGCAGGTCAAGATCCGCCTGGCTCTGGAGGCTGTTGCCGCTGCTGAGAACATCGAGGCTTCTGAGGACGAAGTCAACGCTGAGATCAAGCGCATCGCCGACCAGTATAAGATGGAAGAAGACAAGGTCCGTGAGCTGGTCAACGTGGACGACCTGAAGAAGGATCTGGCCATCAACAAGGCCATCGACTTCATCAAGAGCCACGCAAACATTGTGGAGAAGGCCGCTGAGGCTGAGAAGGCTGCTGACGCTGAGTAATCGGTGCCCGGCCGCATAAAGCGCACAGCGCGTTTTATCAAGGGTTGTTAAAATTGACCGATACGGCAGAACCGGAAGGGAATCCGTATCGGTCAATTTTGCAAATACTATATTCCATTTCAGGAGGCGAACTTTATGAGCTTTGTTCCTTACGTTGTCGAGCAGTCGGCGCACGGGGAGCGTTCCTACGATATTTTCTCCCGTCTGCTGAACGACCGTATCATCGTTCTGAGTGAGGATGTCAATGACACTTCCGCCAGCCTCGTGGTGGCGCAGCTGCTGTATCTGGAAGGGCAGGACCCGGACAAGGACATCAGCCTGTATATCAACAGCCCCGGCGGCTCCATCAGCGCCGGCATGGCCATCCATGACACCATGCAGTATATCAAGTGTGACGTTTCCACCATCTGCATGGGCATGGCAGCCTCCATGGGTGCTTTCCTGCTGGCCAGCGGCACCAAGGGCAAGCGCTTTGCTCTGCCCAATTCGGAGATCCTGATCCATCAGCCGCTGATCGGCGGCCAGGGCGGCGGCCTTTCCGGCCAGACCACCGATATCAAGATCCACGCTGAGCACATGGTGCACATCCGCGACAAGATGAACCGCATCCTCAGCGAGTACACCGGCCAGCCGCTGGAGAAGATCCAGCTGGACACCGAGCGCGATCATTATATGACGCCCGAGGAAGCAAAGGAGTACGGCCTGATCGATGAGGTCATCGCCCATCGCTGAGCCGCTAATTTATCCAGGATAAGGAAAAACAGCTATGGCAAATAACAATTCCGGCAGAGACAAAAACGAAAAGGATCTGGTCTGCAGCTTCTGCGGAAAGCATCAGGACGAAGTGGAGCGCATGATCATTGGCCCCGGCGTCAATATCTGCAGCGAATGCATCAACCTGTGCCACGACCTGCTTTCCGATCAGCCGGACCAGCCCAAAAGCGCCCGTCCGGGCCGGGGCGGCGCAGGCCGCGCCAGCATCAAGCCCGCAGGAGCCGATCTGGACATCAACATCCTGACCCCGGCCGAGATCAAGGAAGGCCTGGATCAGTACGTCATCGGCCAGGACGAAGCAAAGCGGGTGCTGTCCGTTTCGGTCTACAACCACTATAAGCGCATCCTCAGCGGCAAGGGCGGCGATGTGGAGCTGCAAAAGTCCAACGTGCTGCTGCTGGGCCCCTCCGGCGTGGGCAAGACCCTGCTGGCTCAGACGCTGGCCAAGATGCTGGGTGTGCCCTTCGCCATCGCCGATGCCACCACCCTCACCGAGGCCGGTTATGTGGGCGAGGATGTGGAGAACATCCTGCTCAAGCTCATTCAGGCAGCGGACTTCGATGTGCAGAAGGCACAGGTGGGTATCATCTATATCGACGAGATCGACAAGATCACCCGCAAGAGCGAGAACCCCTCCATCACCCGCGATGTGGGCGGCGAGGGCGTGCAGCAGGCCCTGCTGAAGATTTTGGAGGGCACTGTGAGCAATGTTCCTCCGCAGGGCGGCCGCAAGCACCCGCAGCAGGAGTTCATCCAGATCGACACCACCAACATCCTGTTCATCTGCGGCGGTGCCTTCGATGGTCTGGATAAGTATATCCTGCGCCGCACCGACAAATCCGCACTGGGCTTCGGCAGTGCGCTGAAGGATAACTCCAGCGAGGCCGAGCGCGCCCTGCTGCGCAAGGTGGAACCCCACGATCTGGTCAAGTTCGGCCTGATCCCGGAGCTGATCGGCCGTCTGCCGGTCATCACCGTGCTGGACGATCTGGACGAGGACGCACTGGTCCGCGTGCTCAAGGAGCCCCGCAACAGCCTGGTCAAGCAGTACAAGGAACTGCTGGGCATGGACAACGTGGAGCTGAGCTTCACCGACGAAGCCCTGCACGCCATCGCCCGCAAGACCATTGAGCGTAAGACCGGCGCCCGCGGCCTGCGCAGCGTGATGGAGAGCATCCTGCTGCCCATTATGTACGATGTGCCCAGCGATGCCACCATCATCCGCGTGACCGTGGACGAGGACACCGTGGAGAATGGCGAAGCTCATCTGGAATACGGTGCTGTGCGCAAGCGCTATAAAAATCAGGTCTCCCTGAACTGACGAAAAATCGCCGGATAGGGGAGAGTAAAGCCCTGTTTCGAAAGCTTTTTGCTTTTGACAGGGCTTTTTGCTTTATTATTCTTGTTTCCGTGGCCAAAATGTACTATAATATTAAGGCATGGTTCTGCGCGGAGCGCGCTCCCTGGCAGGAATGCTCCCAAGGACGCAGAACTGGTGCGATGGGTAACAGGAAGTACGATAAAGGAGTGTGTTTTCAATGGCAAATTATCTTGCAATGAATCGTGAGGAACTCACTGTCGAAAAGGCAGCGCTCGAAGCAGAGTACAAAAAATTTCAGGCAAAGGGCCTCAAGCTGAACATGGCCCGCGGCAAGCCCGGCCCCCACCAGATGGATCTGGCCATGGACCTGCTGAAGATGAACGATTACACCACCGATGCAGGCACCGATGCCCGCAACTATGGCGAGCTGGAAGGCCTGCAGGAGGCCCGTGAGCTGTTTGCCGACGTGTTCGGCGTGCAGCCCGGCGAGGTGTTCGTGGGCGGCAACTCCAGCCTGCAGCTGATGTATAACCTGATCAACATCGGCTATGTGTTCGGTTTCCCGGAGTCGACCTGCCCCTGGTCTCAGGTGGAAAAGCGCAAGTTCCTCTGTCCGGTGCCCGGCTATGACCGCCACTTTGCCATCACCGAGGAGTTTGGCTTTGAGCTGATCAGCGTGCCCATGACCCCGAACGGCCCGGATATGGATATCGTGGAAAAGCTGGTAGCGGAGGACGCTGATATCAAGGGTATCTGGTGTGTGCCGCAGTATTCCAACCCCGACGGCTACACCTACAGTGATGAGACCATTGAGCGCTTTGCAAAGATGAAGACCGCTGCGCCCGACTTCAAGATCTTCTGGGACGAGGCTTATATCGTCCATCACCTGACCGATGAGATCATCGAGACCCCGGTGCTGCTGAACGAGAGCAAGAAGTACGGCAATGAGGACCGTGTGTTCATGTTCACCTCTACCAGCAAGATCACCTTCCCGGGTGCCGGTGTTTCTGCCATTGCCTGCAGCGAGAGCAGCATGAAGTATATCTGCAAGCGCTTCTCGGTGATGATCATCAGCTACGACAAGATGAACCAGCTGCGCCACGTCCGCTTCCTGAAGAACAAGGAAGGCGTTCTGGCCCACATGGCAAAGCATCGCCGTCGTTTGGTGCCCTGCTTCGACGCCGTCAAGACCGCATTCAAGAATAACCTCACCCCCTGCGGCGATATCGCCCACTGGACCAACCCCAAGGGCGGCTACTTCATCAGCCTGTACGTTATGCCCGGCTGCGCAAAGCGTGTGGCAGGCCTGTGCAAGGATGCCGGCCTGACCCTGACCGGTGCAGGCTCTGCGTACCCCTACCACAAGGACCCGCAGGATTCTCACCTGCGCATCGCGCCCACTTACCCCAGCCTGGACGAGGTGGAGACCGCTTCCGAGCTGCTGTGCGTCTGCGTGCGCCTGGCCGTGGTGGAAAAGCTGCTGGCCGACAAGGCAGACTGAGCGCATTTTTGATTTAAGCTGAATTTTTATCTCCTCTGTGCGGCCGCTTTGGCCGTCAGGGGAGTTTTATCGCAAAGCGGCCGGCACGACGGCGGCTCTGCGGCAAACGGACCCGCCCTGCGGAACAGCAGCGGGGCAAACGGTTCACACATGAATACGGGCTGTATTCCCCCAGGGTGCAGCTTTTGGAGGTTTCCTGAATTTTATGAAAACAAAAGGCAAAGCATGGCATCTGGTCCTCACGGTGCTGCTGATCGCAGCGTTCGTGTACACCGCCTTCTTTGGTGTGTGCGCAAAGTACGGTGATGTGACCAAAACCTACATCAAGGGTGCGCAGGATATCCGCTTCGGCGTAGATATCAAGGGCGGCGTGAACGTCACCTTCGTTCCCTCGGACGGCTACGACGCCACCGAAGAACAGCTGGAAGCGGCGCAGCTTGTCATCGAGAACCGCCTTGTGGCGCTGAACGTCACCGACTATGAGCTGTATGTGGACAACAATTCCGACAGCCTGATCTTGGAGTTCCCGTGGCAGTCCGGTGAGACGGATTTTGACCCGGAATCCGCCATTCAGGAGATCGGCACCACCGCGTACCTGACCTTCCGCGAGGGCAGCAGTGCCGACGGCGAACTGATCCTGGACGGCTCCAAGATCGAGAGTGCAGCCGCCCAGTACGGCCCCGTCAGCAACGGCGGCGCATCGGAATATTATGTCTCCCTGAAATTCACCGACGACGGTGCCAAGGCCTTTGGCGATGCAACCACTGCGCTGGCAGCGTCCAATGGCACCATCAGCATCTGGCTGGATGACGAGAACGTCAGCACTGCCACGGTCAACACCGCCATCACCGACGGCTCGGCCATCATCACCAGCTCTGCATCCAACCCCTTCACGCAGGAGCAGGTCGTTAAAATGGCCCGCCAGATCAACTCCGGCGCACTGCCCTTTGCCCTGACCGTGGACAGCTACTCCACCGTCAGCCCCAGCCTGGGTGAGAACAGCCTGAGCGCCATGGTGCTGGCCGGCCTGATCGCCTTTGCGCTGATCGTGGTGTTCATGACTGTGCTGTACCGCCTGCCGGGCTTTTTGGCCTGCATCGCACTGGCCGGTCAGGTGGCGGCAACGCTGGCCTTTGTGTCCGGCTACTTCCCGGTGTTTGAAAGCTTTACCCTGACCCTGCCCGGCATCGCGGGCATCATCCTGGCCATCGGCATGGGCGTGGACGCCAACGTCATCACCGCCGAGCGCATCAAGGAAGAACTGAAAAACGGCAAATCTCTGGATGGTGCCCTCAAGAGCGGCTTTGCCCGCGGCCTGACCCCCATCATTGACGGCAACGTTACCATTGTCATCGTGGCCATCGTGCTGATGGGTGCCTTCGGCCCCTCGGACGGTATCTTTGCCAAGGCACTGCACTTTGTGTTCTTCGCCTTTGGTCCCTCCACCGCAGGCACCATCTACGCCTTCGGCTACACGCTGCTTACCGGCGTGCTGCTGAACTTCGTGTTCGGCGTGTTCGCCACCCGCGTCATGATCCGCGGCGCGGCTTCCATCAAGGCCCTGCGCAGCCCGTGGCTCTATGGTGCCGATAAGCCCGGCAAGGAAAAGGCCGAGAAGAAGCCCATCGACTTCGTATCCCTGCGCAAGCGTTTCCTGACTGTTTCCTCCTGCCTGATGGCGGCCATCGTACTGTGCGCCGTGGTGTTCGGCGTCCATCTGGATACTGAGTTCACCGGTGGTGCCATGATCACCCTGAGCTATGAAGGCAGCTTTACCATGTCCGATGTGCAGAAGACGGCTTCTACAGCGCTGGAAAACAACGGCCTGACCCTGCAGACCGGCGAGAACGTCGCCACCGGCGGCCAGACCCTGAAGATCTCCATGCCCGGCACCGAGACCGTGACCACCGAACAGGTGGAGGCCCTGCTGGACAGCCTGAACGAGAGCTGCCCGGATAACAACTTTGCGCAGCTGTCGCTGAGCAATGTCAGCGCGGCCATGGGCACCAAGTTCCTGCAAAAGAGCCTTGTGGCCGTGGTGTTCGCGCTGGTGCTGATCCTGCTGTATATTGCCCTGCGCTTTAAGAACATCGGCGGCCTCACCGGCGGCATGATGGCAGTGCTGGCACTGGTGAACGACCTGATGGTGGTGTTTGGCACCTTCGTGCTGCTGCGCACCGCACTGGACGGCAACTTCATCGCCGCCATGCTCACCATCCTCGGCTACTCCATCAACGATACCGTCGTCGTCTACGACCGCATCCGCGAGAACCGCGCCCTGATGGGCAAGAAGGCCTCCTTTGAGGAGCTGGTGAATCGCTCGGTGAACCAGTCTGCCCGCCGCACCCTCATCACCACCATCACCACCGTGATGGCCCTGGGCGTGATGTGCATCATCGCAAAGCTGTACGGCCTGGACAGCATCTTCACCTTCGCGTTCCCGCTGATGATGGGCATGATCAGCGGTGTGTACACCTCGCTGTGCGTGTCCACTTCGGCCTGGGTGCTGTGGAGCGAGCGCAAGCCCAAGGCAAAGAAAAACTGACCCGTTTCAGGAGGAACAGACCATGAAGTGTCCCTATTGCGGCGCGGAGGAATCGAAAGTCATCGACTCCCGCCCCACCGAAGACAATGAGCGCATCCGCCGCCGCCGAGAATGCCTGAGCTGCCATATGCGCTTTACGACCTATGAGGTCGTGGAGACTGTGCCGCTGGTGGTCGTGAAGAAAGACAGCTCCCGGGAGCCTTTCGACCGCCAGAAGCTGCTCAACGCCATGGTGCGCGCCTGCGCCAAGCGCCCGGTGAGCTATGAATCCCTGGAGCGCGCGGTCAGCAGCATTGAGCAGACCCTGCTCAGCTCCTACGACCGCGAGATCCCCAGCATGCGCATCGGCGAGCTGACCATGCAGGAGCTGAAAAAGATCGACGAGGTGGCCTACGTCCGCTTTGCCTCGGTCTACCGGCAGTTTGCAGATGTGGAAAGCTTCTTCAATGAGCTGCAAAAGCTCATGGGCGACCATAGGGAACCCCAGAAATAAGGAACATCCTTCTTCACCGGTCCTCGGCCCGAAAGGGCAGGGGGCCGGTGTTTTTTATACCAGCCGCCGGGAGAGCCATTCCAGCGTTTCCACCTGCACCTGCGCCCGGCGCAGCTCTCCGAGGGCCTCCTCCGGGGCGTTCATCTCCAGATGCCCGTCCGACGCCCGCAGGGCTGCTTCCAGTTCGGTGAAATCAGCCGTGCGCAGCAGGTGGTTCATGCCGGTGCGCATTCGGTCGCAGCGGTCGGCACCGTCGGCAAGGGCCTGCCGTGCGGTGGGGTAGTCCTGGGCACGGATAGCGTCGATGGCGGTATCCAGCTGCACCGAAATGGTGTCGGCGAATTTTTGCACCTGAAAGCTGCTGTAAAAGGAAACGGCCAGCAGCGCCGCCACGATGACAATACAGGCGTAAATGCGTTTCATGTGCTCACCTCATTGGAGAGCCGCCGGGATGGCGGCTTTCTTTTTTCAGCAGAAAATAATCCTCGGTCTCGTTGCCGATCAAAAGCAGGATCTCCTCCGGCAGCAGGGTGTTGGCCTGGGCCGTACGCTCCAGCCAGGCACGGTCCTTGCCGCACCAGCGCAGGTTGTCTTCCAGCACCTGCCCATCCAGCACAAAGGGGATGGTGGCGTTGGTGTGCTCTGCCTTCACCTGCAGGTCGGCAAGGCGGGCGGGTTCTTTTTCCGGCCGCAGCGCCACCGAGAGGGTGCCGTTCGTTTCAATGACGGCGTAGGAGACCTCGCGCGGGTCGAAGATGTTCTTGCCGCGCAGTGCTTCCATCAGGTCGGCGGTGGTGAGCCGCAGCATCCGCAGGGCGTTCTGGTCGATCTGCCCGTCTAAGATCACGGTCTTGGGCCGCCCGGAGAGAAAGTTGAAGAATTTTTGGCTGCGGAAGCTCAGCACCGACCCCAGCAGTTCCAGCGCCGCAATGAGAAACAGCGGGATCAGGCTGGAGGTGATGGGCACTTCCTCCGACTCAATGGAGATGGAGGCCAGGTTGGAGATGAGGATGGTGGATACCAGTTCTTCAGGCTGCAGCTCCCCCAGCTGGCGTTTGCCCATCAGACGCATGGCAAACAGAACACACAGATAAATGATGATGGTGCGGCAGATCAGAAGCTTCATAAAAGACCCCCTCCCGTCCGGGCTGGAATGGAACGCGCAGCCGCCGGGCATACTGCTGTGCAAAGGAGTGAAGCACATGCAGAAGTTATCACGCTCTCTGGCCGAAAATCTTGCCGCGCTGGATGCGCTGTTTGGCGCATCTGCGGATTATTATGCCAAAGAAATCACGATTTATCATTGCAAAGGGGCCATCATCCTGTTTGACGGCATGGCCAGTCTGGATTCCCTGTGGGAGCTTTTGCTGGATGCCGCCAGCCGTCAGGCCCCGCCGAACCGGTCCGATGCGCAGCCGCTGACCGGGCAGGAAGCCTATGCGCTGATCTTGCACGGGTCGGCCTTTCCGGCAGAAAGCAGCCCTGTGCAGGATATGCCGGACCTTGTCAAGCGGCTGACGGCGGGCATGGCGGTGCTGCTGCTGGACGGCTGTGCCGAGGGCATCGCGTTTTCGGTGCAGGGGCTGAAGTACCGCTCGGTGGAGGAGCCCTCGGGCGAAGGCAACCTGCGCGGCTCCCGGGAAGGCTTTGCTGACCTTTTGCGGGTGAACCTGAGTCTGCTGCGGCGGCTCATCCGCACGCCCGACCTTGTGCAGGAGGTGCAGCAGGCAGATACCGCCGCCAAAACAGAATATGCCCTCTGTTACTGCAAAAGCAGGGCAGACCCGGCCATGGTGCGCCGCGTGCGCAAAACGCTGGCCGCTGCAAAACCGGAACTGCTGCTGGATTCCAGCTATTTCGTGCCGTGGCTGCTGCCCAGCTGGGCCCGGCTGTTCACGCCGGTGAGCTATACTGAGCGCCCGGCCGCCGCGGCGGCAAAGCTCTGCGAGGGCAAGATCATCGTGCTGGTCAACGGCAGCCCGTCGGCCATGGTGCTGCCGGCCCTTTTCTGCGAGAACTTTGAATGTCTGGATGACTATGCCTCCACCGCCGTGTTTGCATCTTTTCTGCGGGTGCTGAAATATGCTTCCTTCTACCTGACCGTGTTTCTGCCGGGGGTGTTCGTGTGCCTTGCGGTCTACCTGCCGGAGCTCATCCCGCCGCAGCTTTTATACAAGATCGCCGCTGCCGAGAAGGCCACACCGCTGCCTCTGTTTGCTGAAATGCTGCTGGTCATTCTGGTGTTGGAAGTCATCCGCGAAGCCGGGTTGCGGATGCCGCAGTCGCTGGGGCATTCGGTCAGCCTGGTGTCGGCCCTCATCCTCGGGGATGCGGCCATTGCCACCGGCCTCATGAGCACGCCGGTCATCTTCGTGGCCAGTGTCACGGCCATTGCGCTGTTCGTCACGCCGTCGCTGTATGAGCCCGCCGTGCTGCTGCGCCTGGGCGTTCTGCTTGCGGCGGGCATTGCCGGGCCGGTGGGGCTGGTGGGGGCGTTTTTTGCGTTTCTGCTCAGTCTTTCCGGCACCGGCATGATGGGGGTGCCGTACCTTGCGCCGCACCCGTTCCCGCAGGCACCCCTTGCAGAGGACGGCGTCATCCGGCGCAACTACCGCCGCCTGTCCCGGCAGGGCTTCAATATCTGGCAGGACCGGAGGTGAAGTGCAGCATGAAACAGAAAGAGGTTTTTTCGGGCCCGGCACTGGGCCTCAGCGTGCTCACCGCAGCACTGGCAGACGCCGCGGCCCCGGCCGGTTCGGTGCGCGCGGCACTGCTGTCCGGGCTGCTGAACGCGGCCGTTTTGTCGGCGCTGATCCTGCTTGCGGGCGCATTCTGGCAGCGGTCGCAGGCGTTCCGGCTGGCGTGGATGACCGCGCTGCCGCTTTGGCTGCTGGCGGAGCTTGCCCGTACTGTCCTGCAGGCACACGCCGTCTGCCGGGAGGAATTCCGCTCCATGGCGCTGCTCGGCGTGCTGCCGCTGCTGCTCTGGGCCGGGGGACAGCTTGCGTCCGGCAGCTGGAACGCGGCTGCACAGGTGCTGTGGTGGATGGTCTTTCTGGGCCTCGTTTTGTGCCTGCCGGGGCTGCTGGGGCAGATGCGCTGGACAAGGCTGGTGGCGGCGGATGCCGCGCGCCCGGCCCGCAGTGTGCAGGCCCTTGTTTATGCGGAATACTTTTTCGGCCCGCCGCTGTGTGCAGGAAAAACGCCGAAGCACTTGCTGGGGCTGCCCTGGCCTGCTTTTGCGGTGCAGGCCGCCGCATGGCTCGGGATGGGTCTTGTCTTCGGGGCGGGTGATTACCCGCAGCGAGAGCTGCTCCGTGCCTGGAACGCGGGCGTGTTTTCACGGCTGGATGCGCTGCTGCTGCTGGTCTGGCTGGCCTGTGCGTTTTACCGGATCGGCTTTTTGTGCACGGCACTGCGCACCTGTCTTTGCGGCACTGCCCCTGCCGGGAAAGGATCCGCAGAATGAACCGACGCTCACGTTTCAAGCTTCTGTTCACGGCGCTGTGTGTGGGCTGGTGCTTTTTGTTCCTGCGCTGCGAGACCACCGAAAAAAGCATGGTCCGGGCCGTGTATCTTGCCCGGACGGAAACCGGCACGCAGGTGCTGCTCTGGTATCAGGCACCGGAAGCTTCGGCGGACGCCTCGGAGGCGTCTGCGGCGGTGCAGGCCGCCGGGGCCGAAGGGGACACGCTGGAAAAAGCCCTCTCTGCCGCAGAGGAAGCGCTGCCGCAGGCGGCGGATTATCGGCTTTGTGATTACCTGCTCACCACGCCCGGCGGCGCAGATGCACTGCTGGCAGACTACGAGCAGCTGGTGCTTGCGCGCAAATGCGGGCGCACCGCAGCCCGGGTGAGCTGCACCCGCCTGAGCGGAGAAGACCTTTTGAAAGTCTGTGAGGAACAGGACGGTTTTGCGGACAAACTCCTCGAGAAACTCAAGGCGCATTCCGCCGAAATGCCGCGGCTTTATCAGCACGGTGAGACAATGCTGCTGCCGCTGCTGTGCCGCGCGGAGGAAGACGCTGCATTTGAAAAAACAGCCCTCCTGCAAACGGGCGCAGGGCAGACAGAACTGCCGGAAGCTCAGGCGGAAATGGCCCGCCTTCTGGCAGAGCAGCCCGGGGCAAAAACCTTCTGGCTGGACGAAAAACAGGTGAAAATTCGTCGCTGCAGCGTATCTGTGACACCGGATAAAAACGCGGTGTGCCTGCGGCTGGACGCGCAGCTGGCGGCGGGGGAACCCCAGCCCGCCGAAGCGCAGCGTGCAGAGCTGGAAGCCCTTGCCGTGCAAACGGTGCACACCTTCTGGCAGCAGGGGGCAGACCTTCTCGCCCTCGGCCCGCGCAGGGCAGTGCAGGCAGGAACAAACGGAGAAATGTTCACAACAAAAAACGCCTGCCCGGAGATACGGGCAGACGTGCATTTTCTGGGGTTCTGAATGGCGCGGTCAATCGGCCGTGGGGAAGGTGACGGTGATGGTCGTGCCTTCGTCCACCTGGCTTTCCAGCTTGATGCGGGCACCATGGATGCGGGCAATGTGCTTGACGATGGCAAGGCCCAGGCCGGTGCCGCCGGTGGCCTTGCTGCGGCTCTTGTCCACGCGGTAGAAACGCTCAAACACGCTGGATTGCGCTTCCTTCGGGATGCCGATGCCGTTATCGGCCACGGTCAGGGTGCAGTGGCCGTCGCGGCAGCAGGCCGTGGTGATCTGCACCTTGCCGCCGGGGCGGTTGTAGCGGATGGCGTTGTCGCACAGATTCTGGCACAGCTCATCCAACAGGTCGCGGCTGCCGCGCACCGGGGCGCTCTCGCCGAGGTACGAGAGAGAAATGTAGGCCCGGCGGGCATTCAGTTTCTGCCGCTCCACGCATTCCTTCGCCACGTCCAGCAGGTCCACCACTTCCATGGCAGGCGTGCTGCCGGTCTCGCTGGCGCTGTCCAGCTTTGAAAGCTGCAGGATGTCGTTGACCAGCTGCAGCATCCGGGTGGCTTCCACATGGATCTTCTGGGCAAAGCCCTGCACATCTTCCGGTTTTGCGATGCCGGTCTCGATCAGCTCCGCGTAGCCGGAAATGCTGGTCAGCGGGGTCTTCAGTTCGTGGCTGACGTTTGCCGTGAACTCCTGCCGCATCTTCTCGTTGTTCTCGCGCAGGATGCGGTCGGAGTGGATGCTCTCGGCAAAGGGGATCAGCTCTTTGTAAGGCACATTCTCCTGGATGTGGTCAAGGTCCTCGGTCATATCCAGCACCGGCTGAACGAGGGCCTTGGTCAGCAGCCCGGCCAGGATGGCGGCGGCCATCATCAGGGCAACGCAGCTCAGCACGATGGCCGGGATAGAGGAATCGTAGATGGACCAGATGGTCTCGGCGTCCTGTGCCACGCGCAAAATCTCGCCGGTGGGCAGCAGGACGGCGTAATAATAGGTCTCGTATCCCATGGTCTGAGAGTCGCGGATGTCCTTGCCGACACCGTCGGAAATGGCCTGCTTGATCTCCGGGCGGGAGAGGTGGTTCTCCATGGGCTGATCGGTGGCGGATTCAAACAGCACACTGCCGTCCTGCGAGATCAGGGTGATGCGCAGGTCCTCCGTCACAAAGTGGGTCAGCTCCTGCGGCTGCTGGTCGGTCATCTCATAGCCCGCGCTGACCAGTTCGGCTTCCTGCTCCAGGCCGGTCCAGGCCTGCGCGGTGAACGCTTTGTGAAAAACGAAGATGCACAGTGCAGCTGTGAACAGCAACCCCAGAAAACCCATCAGAAACAGGCGATAGCTGATTTTTTCTTCCATGCTGCGCAGTTTCATTCTTCGCCAGCCTCCTCCTCATCGGTCAGCTTATAGCCCACCTTGCGCACGGTGCAGATATAGCGCCCGGCATCACCCAGCTTTTTGCGCAGGGTGCGGATGTGCATGTCCACCGTGCGGCTCTCCACCGAGATGTCGGTGCCCCACACCACCTGCAGGATGGTCTCGCGGGTCACGACAAGGTTGGTGTTTTCCAGCAGCAGGCGCAGCAGGCTGTACTCCTTGTAGGTCAGCTCCACAGGCGCGCCGTTCACCGTCACGCTGTGGCGGGCGTTGTCCAGCAGGATCTCGTGGAAGGTGAGCACGTTGGGCCGGGCCTCCGGGGCCGAGCGGCGCAGCGCAGCGCGCACGCGGCTCAAAAATTCCATGATGCCGAAGGGTTTTGTGATGTAGTCGTCCGCGCCGCAGTCCAGTCCGCGTACGGTGTCCAGCTCGCTGGATTTGGCCGTGACCATGATGATCGGCAGCCGCCGCAGAGAAGGGGTGTTGCGCAGCTTTTTCAGGATGGAAAAACCGTCCTCGCCGGGCAGCATCACGTCCAGGATCACCAGCTCCGGCTCGGCGGCGTGCATAGCCTGCCAGAACGGCTCGGCGCTTTCAAAGCTGGATACTTCGTAGCCGCTGGACTGCAGAGCATACTGCTCCAGCTCCCGGATGGCGGCATCGTCTTCGACAAGATAGATCATTGTTCCTTTTCCTCCACAATGTGATTTTCAGGGAACAGGTAGCGCTCGCGGTAGCGGTCCAGGCGGCGATGGAATTCCTCGCTCTCCTTGGTGTCGTTGCCATGGCGCAGGTCGTTGAGGTATGCGTGGGTATCGAAGCTGTCCTGTGCCACCTCGATCTGTGCAACGGCCACATTGCTGCAGTGGTCGCACACGCGCTCGTAGTTGGTCAGGATATCTTCCAGCACGAAGCCATATTCAATGGAACAGCTGCCAGCCTGCAGGCGGGCGATGTGGTGGGCCTTGATGGCACGCACCAGCTCGTTGACCACGGCTTCCAGCGGTTCCACCTTTCCGGCAAGGTGCAGATCGCCTTTGCGGAAGGCTTCAGTGGTGCGGTTCAGGGTGTCCTGCACGGCATCTTCCAGCACCTGCAGCTCGTCGCGGGCATCCTGCGAGAACTGGATGTCTTTGATGTGCATTTCTTCTGCCGAGGCCAGCAGGTTCACCGAATGGTCGCTGATGCGCTCAAAATCGCTGATGGTGTGCAGCAGGGTGTTCACGCTCTGGCTGTCGGCGTGGCTCAGCTCCCGGCTGGAAAGCTTGACAAGGTAGGTGCCCAGGGCGTCTTCATAGCGGTCCACCTGGCACTCCTCGTCCCGCACCTTCTGGGCAAGGGCATCGTCCCACTTGTGGGTCAGGCTCATGGCCTGCATGACGCCCACGCGGGCCAGCTCGGCCATTTCGCCGGTGGCACTGCGGGCACGCTCCACGGCCATGGCCGGGGTGTTCAGCAGACGCTCATCCAGCAGGGCAAAGCCCTCTTTTTCCGGGGAATCCGGAATGGTGAGGATGGCCAGCTTTTCCAGCACATTGGCAAAGGGCAGCAGGATGATGGTGGCCAGAATGTTGAATGCGGAGTGTACCACAGCGATGCCCCATGCCTCAATGGTGGTGTTCACGAAGGGGAAGTGGCACACGGCGTTCAGGCCGTAGAAGCCCACCAGGAAGATGGTCACGCCGATGATGTTGAAGTACAGGTGCACCATGGCAGCGCGGCGGGCATTTTTATTGGCACCCACCGAGGAGATCAGTGCAGTGACGCAGGTGCCGATGTTCTGGCCCATGATGATGGGGATGGCACTGCCATAGGTGATGACGCCGGTGGCGCTCAGTGCCTGCAGGATGCCGACGCTGGCGCTGGAGCTCTGGATGATGCCGGTGACGAGGGCACCCACCAGAACGCCGAGAATGGGGTTGGAAAAGCGGGTGAACAGGCTGGTGAACCATGCTTCGCCCTGCAGCGGCAGCACCGCGTTGGACATGGTGGTCATGCCGGTCATCAGCACGGCAAAACCGATGAGGATGGTGCCGATGCCTTTTTTCTTCTCACTCTTACACATATACAGCAAAATGCCGATAAATGCAAGCACCGGGCTGAAAGAAGTGGGCTTGAGCAGCTGGATGAACAGGCTGTCGCCCTGCAGGCCGGAAAGGCTCAGGATCCAGCTGGTGACCGTGGTGCCCACGTTGCTGCCCATGATGACGCCGATGGCCTGGTGCAGCTCCATGATGCCGCTGTTGACAAAGCCCACCACCATGACGGTGGTGGCGCTGGAGCTCTGGATGATGGCGGTGACGCACAGACCCAGGAAGAAGCCCTTGATGGGGCTGTCGGTCAGCTTGCTCAGGATCTTCTGCAGCTGGCCGCCGGCCTGCTTTTCCAGCGCCTTGCCCATGATGTCCATACCGAACAGGAACAAGGCCAGGCCGCCCAGCAGTGAAAAGACATTGAAAATTGTCATAGAGTGGTTCCTCACTTTTGATTTGACGTGTAGCGTGTTTTCGGTGTGTTTCTCCTGAATATGAGTATACCGGTGCAATGTAAAATCCAAAATCGAGGGAATGTAAAATCCATGTAAAGGTAAGAAAAACGTAAAAATCAGGTGCATGACCGCGATGCTGCGCCGGTTTCTGGCGGGGTGCGGAAAAAGGGCCGGGACAATATTGTTTTTTGAGAAGGGTTCTATTATAATAAAGAAAGAAATGCTGTCCCGGCCTGCGCAACGGCAGTGCCGCCCAGCAGCGGGAGCACAGGAGGAAACGAAGGATGGGTACGTTCAACGTCTCGCTGAAAACGCTGATCGAGCGTGTCAGCATGGAAGTGGTCTATACGCCGAAGGAACTGGATGACATCTGCGTGGAGATCGCCGAGGTCAACCGCCCGGGTCTGTTCCTGGCGGGCTACTATGATTATTTTGACAAACTGCGTCTGCAGATCATGGGTTTGGCAGAGATGAACTTTCTGTCCGGGCTGTCGGCGGAAAAGCGCTATGAGGCACTGGACCAGCTGTTCCGCCAGCAGCCGCCGGCCGTCATCGTCTGCCGCAGCGAGGAGCTGACCCCCTTCCCGGAGATGCAGGAGCTGGCCCAGAAGCATGGCGTGGCCCTGCTGCGTTCCAACGAGACCACCTGCACTCTGATGGGCAGCCTGATCAGCGTGCTGAATCTGGAACTGGCACCCCGCATCACCCGCCACGGCGTGCTGGTGGAAGTGTATGGCGAAGGCATTCTGATCCTGGGCGACAGCGGCATCGGCAAGAGCGAGTTGGCCATTGAGCTGGTCAAGCGCGGCCACCGCCTGGTGGCAGATGACGCCGTGGAACTGCGCAAGGTGTCCAACCGCCAGATCATGGGCACCGCGCCGGAGAACATCCGCCACTTCATCGAGCTGCGCGGCATCGGCATCGTCAATGTGGCCCGCGTGTTCGGCGTGGGCGCGGTCAAGGTGAGCGAGAGCCTGGACCTCGTGGTCCAGCTGGAAGCCTGGGACCCCACCAAGAACTACCAGCGCACCGGGCTCGAAAACGAATATTATAACATTCTGGGCGTCAGCATCCCCAGCACCAGCATCCCCGTTTCGCCGGGCCGCAACCTGGCCGTGGTGCTGGAAACGGCTGCCATCAACAACCGCCAGAAAAAGATGGGCTACAACGCAGCGCGTGAGCTGCTCATCCGTCTGGGTCTGGATGACAAGATCGACTGATTTCCCCGGAAAAGGAGCAAACCATTATGGAACGATTCAAGCAGAAGCTGGCAGCGGCAGGCATCCCGTTCAAGGAGAACGAGCCCCTTGCGGCACACTGCACCTTTAAAATTGGCGGCCCGGCGGATGTGTTCATCCTGCCGGAAAGTGAAACACAGCTCTGCGCAGCGGTGGCGCTGTGCAAAGCAGAGGCCGTCCGGTATTATCTGCTGGGCAACGGCAGCAACATCCTCTTTGCCGACGAGGGCTACCGCGGCGCGGTGATCGACACCACCGCCCTGAAAACGGAACTCCGTTTTGCGGACACCGTGCAGGTGACGGCGGGGGCCGGGCTGAAGCTTTCGGCTCTGTGTACTGCTGCGCTGGAACACGGCCTGACCGGCCTGGAATTTGCCTACGGCATCCCCGGCACGGTGGGCGGTGCCGTTTACATGAACGCCGGTGCCTACGGCGGCGAGGTGAAGGACGTGCTGCAGTCGGTGCGGTACCTCACCGCAGAGGGTGAGATCACGGAAGCCCCGGCGGCCGAGCTGGACCTTTCTTACCGGCACAGTGCCTTTGAAGAAAACGGCGGCTGCATCCTCAGCGCCTGCTTCCGCCTGGAACCGGGCGACCCGGGTGCCATCAAGGCCCGCATGAACGAGCTGATGGCAAAGCGTCTGGACAAACAGCCGCTGGATAAGCCCAGCGCCGGCAGCACCTTCAAGCGCCCGGCGGGTGCCTTTGCGGCAGCCCTCATCGACCAGTGCGGCCTGCGGGGCTATCGCCACGGCGGGGCCGCCGTCAGCGAGAAACACTGCGGCTTCGTGGTGAACCTGGGCGGGGCCACCTGCGCCGATGTTCTGGCGCTGTGCGACGAAGTGCGCGCCATCGTGCAGGAAAAGACCGGGTACGAACTGGAAAAAGAAATTCGTGTTGTAAAATAAAAGGAAGGATAGACATGGAACTGTTGATCGTCAGCGGTCTGTCCGGCGCGGGTAAATCGGTTGCCATGAACGCGCTGGAAGATATCGGCTTTTTCTGCATTGATAACGTCCCGGCGGGGCTGCTGCCCAGCATCACGGCGTTTTCGGAAGCGGGCGAGAGCCAGCTGGAGCGGGTGGCGCTGTCCATGGATGTGCGCGGCTGCCGCAGCCGGGAGCAGATCGAGCGTGCGCTGGACCAGCTGGATCAGCAGAAGATCCCTTATAAGATCCTGTTCCTGGATGCCCCGGACGATGTGCTGATGCGCCGCTACAGCGAGACCCGCCGCCGCCATCCCATCAGCATTTCAGAGGGCATCCCCACGCGGGAGGCCTTTTTGAAGGAGCGCCAGATTTTGGAGCCGCTGCGGGAACGAGCGGATTACACCATCAACACGGCGCTGCTTTCCACCGCGCAGAACAAGGAGCGCATCTGCGATCTGTTCCTGCAGAACGGCGGGGCCAAGAGCGCCATGCGCCTGACGGTGATGTCCTTCGGATTCAAGTTTGGCATCCCGCCGGAAGCGGACCTTGTGCTGGATGTGCGCTGCCTGCCCAACCCCTTCTATGTGCCGGAACTCAAACACAAGACCGGCCTTGACCAGGAAGTGGTGGATTTCGTCATGAGCCACCCGGAAGCGCAGGAGCTGCTCAAGCGCTATGAGCATTTTCTGGAATATGCCCTGCCGCTGTACGTCAAGGAAGGCAAGAGCCAGCTCACCATTGCAGTGGGCTGCACCGGCGGCAAGCACCGTTCCATCACCTTTGCGCGGAAGATCGCGGAATACTGCAAACAGCTTGGCTACGAGCCGGGCGTGCAGCACCGGGATTCCACCCGCTGACAGAATAGAGGAAATATGAGTAGTTTCGCATCCCGTGCAAGGGAGGAGATCGCCGCGCGCAGCATCCAGAAGGACTGCTGCGTCCGTGCCGCCGCTTACGGCATCGCCTGCTTTGCAAAATATTTCGATGCAAAGGGCCTTGTGCTGCAGACCGAACAGCGCCAGACCGCTGCGGCGGCCCAGAAGCTGTTCGCGCGCTGCGGCGTGCAGGGCGAGATCTTTGAAAAACAGCGCCCCAGCGGCATCCTGTATGAGTTCAACATCCGTGCACCGGAGCAGGTGGCCCGGATGCACGAGCTGTTCGGCACCACCGGCAGCGAGACCAGCCTGCAGATCGACCCCCGCCTCATCCGCTGCCAGACCTGCGTCAGTGCGTACATTGGCGCAGCTTTTTTGTGCAGCGGCACGGTCATCGACCCGCAGAAGGAATATAATCTGGAGTTTCTCACCCCGCGCACGAACCTTGCGCGGGATTTTGAGGCGCTTTTGGCAGAGCACGAGTTTGCGCCCCACCGCACCCGCCGCAACGGCATCAACCTGATCTACGTCAAAGCCAGCGCCAATGTGGAGCGGCTGCTGCGCTTTATGGGTGCGGCAGACGCAGCCGAGCAGATGCACACCCTGAAGGCGTTCAAGCAGGTGCGAAACCAGACCAACCGGCAGACCAACTGTGACACCGCGAACCTCGGCAAGACGGCCCGGGCCAACGCACAGACGTTGAAAGCCATCCGCTTTCTGGAGGAAAACGATGCCCTGCGCACCCTGCCGGAGGTGCTGCAGGAAGCAGCCGCCAAGCGGATGCAGAACCCGGACCTTTCGCTCACGGCGTTGTGCAGCTGCTTTGACCCACCCGTGAGCAAATCCGGCCTTTCGCACCGGATGAAAAAGCTGGAAACACTGGCCGAAACGCTGCGGCAGAATCTGGAACAGGAGGCAAAAGCATGAGTGAATCCACCCCGAATACCCGGCCTTTTGTCCATCTGCACATCCACACGGAGTATAGCCTGTTGGATGGTGCCTGCCGCATCGACCAGCTGATGGACCGGGTGAAGGAGTGCGGCCAGAATGCCATCGCCTGCACCGACCACGGTGTCATGTACGGCTGTGTGCAGTTCTACAAGGCAGCCAAAAAGGCGGGCATCAAGCCCATCATCGGCTGCGAAGTCTATGTGGCTACCCGCACCCGCTTTGATAAGGTGAACAAGATCGACGGCAACAACCACCTCATCCTGCTGTGCAAGAACGAGACGGGCTACAAAAACCTCATCAAAATGGTGTCGGCCGCTTTCGTGGAGGGTTTTTATTCCAAGCCCCGCATTGATAAAGAGCTGCTGGAACAGTACCACGAGGGCCTCATCTGCCTTTCTGCCTGCCTGGCGGGCGAAGTGCCGCAGGCCATTCTGGCAGGGGACTACGAACGTGCAAAGTCTGCAGCGCTGTGGTACCGTGACCTGTTCGGTGAGGGCAACTACTACATCGAGCTGCAGGACCACGGCCTGGAGGAGGACAACATCGTCCTGCCGCAGCTCATCAAGCTGGCCCGGGAGACCGGCATCCCCATGGCTGCCACCAACGACTCCCACTACCTGCGCAAAGAGGACGCCAAGATGCAGGGCATCCTGCTGTGCATCCAGACCGGAAAGACCATTCAGGACGCCGACAAGATGGAGTTCCAGACCGACGAGTTCTACGTCAAGACGACGGACGAAATGTACGACCTGTTCTCCATGGTGCCGGAGGCCTGCGAGAATACGGCCAAGATCGCCGAGCAGTGCAACTTTGATTTTGATTTTGGGCACACCAAGATTCCTTATTATAAAGCCCCGGACGGCATGGACAATCAGGCGTTTTTTGAAAAGCTCTGCTGGGAGGGTCTGGAGCGCCGCTATGGCCCCAATGTGCCGCAGGCCAACAAAGACCGTCTGCAGTATGAGATCGGCGTGGTCAAGAAGATGGGGTACACGAACTACTACCTCATCGTGTGGGACTACGTCAACTACGCCAAGAGCCAGGGCATTCCGGTGGGCCCGGGCCGTGGTTCCGGCGCAGGCAGCATTGCGGCCTACAGCGTCGGCATTACCGATATCGACCCCATCCGCTACAACCTGATCTTCGAGCGCTTTTTGAACCCGGAACGTGTCAGCATGCCCGATTTTGATGTGGACTTCTGCTACGAACGCCGACAGGAAGTCATCGACTATGTCAACCGCAAGTACGGTGCCGACCATGTGGCGCAGATCGTCACCTTCGGCACCATGGCGGCCCGCAACGCCATCCGCGATGTGGGCCGCGTGATGGGCATCCCGTACCAGCAGGTGGACGCCGTGGCAAAGCAGGTGCCCATGGAGCTGAAAATGACGCTGAAGCGCGCATTGGAAGTTTCGCCGGAGCTGAAGCGGATGTACGACACCGACCCGCAGGTGACGGAACTGATCGACACCGCGCTGAAGGTGGAGGGCATGCCGCGCCACGCTTCCACCCACGCGGCGGGCGTGGTCATCACGCCGGAACCCACCGACTACTATCTGCCGCTGGCCACCAACGACGGCCTGCCCGTGACCCAGTTCAACATGACCGAGATCGAAGAACTGGGCCTTTTGAAGATGGACTTTCTGGGCCTGCGCACCCTGACGGTCATCCGCGATGCGGAGACCGCCGTGCAGAAGCACCACCCGGAGTTCTCCATCCAGAAGCTGGACTACGACGACCCGGACACCTATAAAATGCTGGGCCAGGGCGATACCGAGGGCGTGTTCCAGCTGGAATCCTCCGGCATGAAGCAGGTGCTGGTGGGCCTGCAGCCGCAAAATCTGGAAGATGTCATCGCTCTGATCAGCTTGTACCGTCCCGGCCCCATGGACTCCATCCCCACCTACCTGCGCAACCGCCACGAGCCGGATAAGATCAGCTACAAGACCCCGCAGCTGGCCCATATTCTGGACGTGACCAACGGCTGCATCGTCTATCAGGAACAGGTCATGCAGATCTTCCGCGAGCTGGCGGGCTTCTCCTTCGGTCAGGCAGACAATGTCCGCCGCGCCATGAGTAAGAAGAAACACGCCGTCATGGAAGCAGAGCGTGAGCATTTTGTCCATGGCTGCACCGACCCGGGCAACGAGTGCCCCGGCTGTGTGGCAAACGGCATTTCGGAACAGGTGGCGAACGAAATTTACGACGAAATGTCCAGTTTTGCCTCCTACGCCTTCAACAAGAGCCACGCCGCCTGCTATGCCTACGTCGCATTCCAGACGGCCTACCTCAAGTGCCATTACCCCAGCGAGTTCATGGCGGCACTGCTGACCAGCGTGCTGGATAACACCGATAAGGTCATTGAGTATTCCGGCGAGTGCGCCCGCCTTGGCATCAAGGTGCTGCCGCCGGATGTGAACGTCTCAAACGGCGGCTTCACGGCGGATGACAAGGGCCAGATTCGTTTTGGCCTGAATGCGGTCAAGAACGTGGGCCGCAACCTGATCGAAAACGTGGTTGCAGAGCGGAAAAGCAAGCCCTACACCAGCCTCTACGATTTCTGCAAGCGGATGCACGGCAACGAGCTGAACCGCCGGGCCGTGGAGTGCCTCATCAAAGCCGGTGCCTTCGACCGCATGGGCAACAACCGCCACAGCCATGTGGAAGCGGTGGAAGGCATCCTGAAAAGCATCGAGACCGACTCCCGTCGCAACCTGGACGGCCAGCTGGACCTGTTCTCGGTCATGAGCGGGGGAACGCAGGACGGCGCCTCCGAAGACACTTACGAGATCAAGCAGCTGCCGGAATACAGCCACAAGGAGCTGCTCCAGCAGGAAAAGGAGGTCAGCGGCCTGTACCTGTCCGGCCACCCGCTGGACGCCTACCGGGAGCAGTCGGCAAAGGTGGCGTCCCACACCATCAAGGCGCTCACCGGCGAGGACGCCCATGTGAAGGACGGCGAACGGGTGCGCATCGTGTGTGCAGTGGTCAAAAACCGCATGATGACCACCAAATCCAACAGCATGATGGCCTTTACCAGTGTGGAAGATCTGACCGGCACCATGGAAGTCATCGTCTTCCCGAAGGTTCTGGACCTGTTCCGGGATGCGCTGCGGGAAAATGCGGTCGTCGTCATTGACGGCCGCCTGTCGGTGCGCGAGGACGAAGTGTCCAAGCTGTTGGCGGACAGCATCGTTCCCATTGAAAACTATGACCCCTCCAGCCCGGACCACGGCCGGCAGGACCCGCTGCAGACTGCTGCGAAAAAGGTCTATATCCGTCTGCCGTCCCGCGAGAGCAGGGAATATGCCAAGGTGGTAAACCTTTTGTCCATCTTCGACGGCGACATCCCGGTGATCCTCTGCATGAAGGACTCCGGCAAGCGTCTGGCAGCGCCCCGGCGGCTGTACACCTCGGGGCATCCGCTGTTCTTCAAGGAGCTGGAAAGACTGGTCGGTGCCGAGAATGTTGCAACAAAATGACATTTCTGTGCACGAATAGCGACAGACTGGCTGTTTTCAAATGCCGCCGAGTGTGATATAATTATCAAAGGCGAGTTTAAGGTATCTAAAATATCTTTGAGCAAAGCATTTGAGCGGTGTTAAATAGAGGACAACTGCTCATGGGTAAATGAAGAACAAATTGGAGGGAATCTCTCGTATGGAAAAGCAGATCAAAACGATTGGCGTGCTGACAAGCGGCGGTGATGCTCCTGGCATGAACGCTGCCGTGCGCGCTGTGGTCCGCACGGGCCTGCACAAGGGTTATCGCATGATCGGCATTCAGCGCGGCTACAATGGCCTGCTGAACGGCGAGTGCTTCGAGATGAACCTGCGCAGCGTGTCGAACATTATTTCTGCCGGCGGCACCATTCTGTACACTGCCCGCTGCCTGGAGTTCAAGACCAAGGAAGGCCAGGATAAGGGCGCAGAGAAGTGCCGTGAGCTGGGCATTGATGCTCTGGTGGTCATCGGCGGCGACGGCTCTTACCGCGGTGCCCGTGAGCTGGCACACCGCGGCATCCCGATGATCGGTCTGCCCGGCACCATTGACAATGATATCTCCTGCACCGATTACACCATTGGCTATGATACGGCCATGAATACCGCACTGGAGATGATCGACAAGCTGCGCGACACCACCCAGAGCCACGACCGCTGCAGTGTGGTTGAGGTCATGGGCCGCAACGCTGGTTACATCGCCCTGAATGTGGCCATTGCCTCCGGTGCTATGGCTGTCCTGCTGCCGGAGAAGGAATTCGATATGCAGCGCGACATTCTGGACAAGATCGCTGAGACCCAGAAGACCGGCAAGCGCCACTTCATCATCATCGTTGCCGAGGGCGTCGGCCATGCACAGGAGATCGCCAACGAGATCCAGGCCCGCACCGGCATCGACTCCCGCGCCACCATTCTGGGCCACGTCCAGCGCGGCGGTTCTCCCACGCTGCGTGACCGCGTGAACGCCTCCGCAATGGGCTACCACGCCGTCTGCCTGCTGGAGCAGGGCAAGTATAACCGCATCGTCGGCATGAAGGGCGAGAAGCTGGTGGATTACCCGGTGGACGAAGCGCTTGAAATGACCAAGACGCTTGACCCGGTGCTGATCGACGTGTGCAACACTATTTCTATCTGATTTTAAGGTCAAATTGGACGTAGATTCGTAAAATGAAACGTCTACAGAATGGATAAAATGTAGGCAAAATCGGCTCACTCCTACACATTCCCGAGATTCAGTTATAGGGATAGTGCAGAAAATTACGGGATTTTTTGAATCTCGTTTTTAAGCCAGCGGAGATCGCGTTGGGTGTAGACACGCTCGGTGAGGTCGCTGATGTGATGGCCGACAATTCGTTTGATGGCATATTCGTCCATCTCGGCTTTTTTAGCCATTGTAACAAAAGTAACACGTCCGTCATGACCCTTATGGTCGGGATTTAGAGATAGCAGGGGAATGACCTCATTTGTAAGCTGTTGTTCAAATAAGGCATAGCTCATTTTTGTGATTTCACCTTTTACAGCATTTAGTTGGCGGAATCCACGCTGACGATTTCTAAAAAATAAATATGGAGATTTCGCTTCAATAGCTTTTTCATAGCGGGATTTTACCAAATTATAAATACGGGGATGAATCGGCACTGTTCGGTTTATCCCCGCTTTTGTTTTTTGTCCACCTGTAAATGCGCCTGCTTCCATGTCAACATTTTCCAATTTCAAGTCGCACATTTCTCCTGGACGCCAGCCAGAATAACACTGAATCAAAATCATATCAATGATAGGATGCTTATCAATGCTGGACCAGAGAATGGCAAGTTCCTCATCACTATAGGCGATATGGCAATTTGGCTTTCGGACATAGCCTGAATCAACGGTGAACATACGAGCATAATTTTTATCGACCAACTCATGTGCGAGGGCATAATCAAAAAGAAGGTTGTAAAGAGTTTTCATGGACTCTTTTACATTATTTTCAGGATGCCGTATTTTTCCAGCGTAAGTAACAGAGCCGTTTTCAATACAATTTTGAAGATGTGAAATATGCACGTCCCGAACAAGCATGTGATGGATAGAAGAAGAATAAGCCCATGCACTTTTATAACGAGAAACCGTAGAAGGGTCAACCTTCTTCTCTCGTAATGACAGCCAAGAGTCAAAGAGGTCTTGCATGGTCGTTTTATTGGAGAGATCAAACGGATGAGCATTATATTTTACAAGAGCTTCATAAGCTTCATTGTAAGTCTCGAAGTATCCGACGGGGCGAAGGGGACGAACGATCGGTTTGCCATCATCGGTATGGCCGGCGGTGACCAAAACACGAAAGGGCTTTCGAAGATTGCGGCCACGAACTTCGGAAATTTGTCCGAAACCGTTTGGAAGGCGCATATGCTTTTTCTTTTTAGGCGGCAACGAAGATTTGGACTTGAGCGGATAGCCGCAATGGGGACAAGCTATAGCCTTATCGCTCACTTGCAGCTCACACTCCGGGCAGAGTATTAACATAAAAATCTCCTTTGGTTGTTTGAAAATTGGATGCTTTCACTCAAAAGCTCGGTCAAACCGGGCTTTTTCTTTTGGAAAAGCTATTCTAGGTTAAACCGTTTCATCTGGGCTGTCAATCCCTTCACCGGAAGAAAAATAAAATACAGCACGCACTCGACCGTTTTCTACAGTACCATCCTTTTGAGCCTAAGACGCATTTTGACGTGCTTAGAGTAACATAAAAGGAGTACGATAGAATGGACAAAGCTAGATTAGAATTTGGGTCGGTGCCGGTGCGGGTGGCGGCGAAAGTATACGGACGTGATCCTGCATGGGTGCGGGCGGGCATTATTACAGGGTGGTTGCCCATTGGTGAAGCAACAAGGAACGGCCAGCGGATCACCGACATCAAACAGATGAATTCAAAATACGGGCGGATCAACTATTATATCTCACCCAAGCTCCTTTACGAGCAGACCGGCTACGAATGGAGGGGCGAAAATGAAAAGTGAACGTCCGGTACTTTCCCAAAAGAATCCATACCGCATCCCGAAGCAGCGGTACTACGAACTGAAGCACTTCTGCCTGCAGTATGACGACTGGAAGAAAGCGCTGACTTTGATCGACGGGTGGGAGATTTCGCCCGACGGTATGACTGGTGTCATCAATGGGAATCCACCCGAAAGTCCGACAGAGCGTCAGGCGCTGGCGCGAGTCTACTATTCAAACTGCATTGACATTGTGGACCGATGCATCGCAAAGCTGGACACGGTGCTGGGGCCATACATCCTGGAAGGTGTGACCAAGAGTCTGGGCTATGACAAGCTTCAGGCAAAGGGATGTCCATGCTGCAGGGAAACCTATTACATGCATTACCGATATTTCTTCTGGCTCCTGAGCAAAGAACGACAGTGACGCGAAAAGTTCGGCCTCTATTATGGAGGTGATTAGTTATGATTGATATTAAGGTTATGAAAGAAATTGCAGAAAAATCACAGGAGGCTGTTAAGTATATGACTGTGTTACATTCCGCGAAAAAGCGAAATATGAAATGGGATGTAGATGTGGTCATGAGTGTGATGCAGGACTATGATGATCTGTGCAAAGAAATTCAGAAATTAGCAAACGAAAACTAATCTAAGGCAAAGGGCTGCGGAGAAATCTGCGGCTCTTTATTTTTCTCCAGACGCGAAAAAAACAGGGTGCATTATGGAAGAAAATACACTTTTTGGCAAAGGAGAAAAATTATGCTGAAGAACATTGTAAAGGGTTTTGTTGAAATGATGAACGCGATCAACGAAGGTGCGAAGGAGCCGTTTGGCACGGAGCACATGGATTGGGAGCGCGATGAGATGCAGAACCTTGTCATGTTCCAGGCAGGTTTGCGCTGATGCAGACTTGTGTAAGGAACCGGGGGAAGCCGTGGCGAAAGCTGCGGCTTTCTCTTTTCTCCTTTTTCTTCCGCACGCACTCGACTGAAATACGCTTTATATTGGTACAAGGAGATTTTCAAAATGGCTTATCTGGTATGGATTTTGACTGGCATCGCAATTGTTCTGGGTTTTTTGCTGGGTCTGCTGCTCGGGAAAACCCACGACTACCGCAAGAAGTCTGTAGGAACATTGCTTGTGGGCTACACCGGTGAGGATGATGACGGTGCTCATTTGTTTTTGAGCATGGACAAGGCGGTGGAAGATATCGAGAACGTAGAGTATGCGATCCTGCGAGTCAAAAAAGTAAAGGCGCGAAATTAACTGTCCGCTTTACGGAGGAAACTCCGAACTTATATTTTTGAAGGGAGAAATTCAAAATGGAACTGAACGAAAGACTGGACAAGGAATTGGAGCGTCGCTTCGAGGACTTGGGAAACCTGGAAACGGGAAGTGACGAGCAGGGCAAAGCGACCGACAACATCGTGAAGCTTTACAAGCTGCGAATGGATGAGAATGAGCAGGAGAACAGCAAGAATGCTGACGAGGACAAGGCTGTACTGGAACGGCACAAGCTTGAACTCGAGGAGCAGAAAGCGAAAGACGATAAGCTCATCCGCATCCTGACGACAGTAACGAGCGTCGGTGTGACGATCGCGGGCTTTGCTGTGGGCAGTCACTGGTACGGCAAGGGCTTCAAGTTCGAGGAGACGGGAACCATTTGTTCGAGCACGTTCAAGGGTCTGATGAGAGACTTTAGATTCTTCAAGAAGTAAGGAGGACTTCGGGGGTCGTGGCAAAAGCTGCGGCCTCTTTTTCTTTTATGCGATACTATACCGAGCCGTCCGAGGAGTGGACGAGATATTACGGCGTGACCTACCGATGCAATCACCCGGTGTACCGGACTTGTACCCTTTATGCAGAGCACGGGAAAGGGCTTTGTGTCATTCAGCAGAGGTTCAATGAGAAAAGTCGGGCGACCTTCTGGGGACCCATTGACCCATGGCTCACCGACAAAATCTACATGCACGAAGGATTCCGGGAGTATTTTCTGGAGCACGCAAAACGAAAAAATCAAAATGGATTCTATCCGACGGTCACTGTGCGGCAGCTCATGTGGGCCATCAGGATGAAGCCGATGAAGAAGGAACGGTGGGAAACGGTGTTTGATAGGAAAGAAGTGTAGGCGCGAAATTTGCAGAGTGCTTTATGAGACGAGTTACGTCTTGACATTTATATTTTGGAGGTATGAACTATGATCAAAATTAACAGAGGTTCTGTAGAAAGCACTGATGGAAGCAAGCGGGCTGATATTATTGTTAAAGCCGCAGCTCCGAATGACCTTAAAGATATCTTGATTGGTGCTGGAACCGTATTGGTAGGAATTACTTACCTTACTGTTACGGCATTCCAAAAGGGCGCAAAGGCATACGAGAGCGCGGAATTTAATGCGTTGGTCGATGTTGGCGTGATGGACGGACAGGATGCAGAAGCGATTTTGAATAGCAAGTTTAAATAAAGAATAAGTAACTCAAAGGCAGGAGCCGTGGAGAAATCTGCGGTTCTTACTTTTTGCAGGCGCGAAAATAACTTGCTCTATTATGAAGGAGGTGATAAGCCATGGATTATTTTCTGGCGAAGAGCGATCGGCAGCTCGGAATCTGTTTGCGTATGCTGTATGCGAATGGGATTCAAGGACACACTAGCACTGTGCTGAACAGTAAGATGCGAATTGAATTCCACGTCACGATTACAGAAATGGAACGATTTGACGAGCTGCTTGAGAAGTATCTGATCCAAATTTCCTAAGCGCACCCCTGAGAGCAAAAGATCTGAAACATGGTCTTTTGCTTTTTGAACGTCTGTGCTATACTGAATACAAGGAGGCGATTTATATGCTGGTACATTCAAGAATGGCTTGCCCGGTGAGAAATAAAGACGGTTCGTGGAAAATGGTTGTTAAAGAGTTCGATGAGGAAATTCCCGACCTCGGACGGCACTCGCTGTACTGTAACAAGTGCGGCGACCCACATTACCCGGAATGCGCAAAGCGTTGCCCCGATGCAAAGGATTATATCGAAAAATGATATGTTTGCCAGAGAGCTTGTGAGAAATCGCAGGCTCTTCTTTTTTGACGCGAATTTTACAAGCTGCTTTATGAGACGAGTTACGTCTTGACATTTATATTTTGGAGGTATGAACTATGAAGAAAGCATTGAAAATTGGAGCAGTAGCAATGGTAATTCATTTGGCACTCAATATAGGCTTTATGATGGGTCACGCAGCACCGATCGCGGAGGGATTAGTTGAAGGTGATTTCCTTACAGCGACGGCGTTGTCGCGCCTGAACAGGAGAAACTATAAAAGGAGCAAATACTTAGATATTGCCGAGGTGATTGACTATTATGCATGCTTTATGGCAAATACCATACTAGCAATCAATGGAAAAAAGAGACGCATAAAACATAGATGATCGAAACGAGCTTACGAGAAAATCGTAGGCTCTTTTCTTTTTGCATAGGCGCGAAAATACCTTGCTCTATTATGAAGGAGGTGAGAGCAATGGAATACCTTCTGGCAAAGAGCGACAGACAGCTCGGCATTGGCATCAGAATGTTACATGATGAAGGATACAAAAGGCTGGTTATCGAAAGCGTGATAAACGCTAAGAACCGAATGGAGTTCCGCATCTATGTTGACGCTGCTGCAGATGTTGTCGAGCGTCTGAACGCACGTTACCAGACGTTGATTTCCTAAATCCAACTCTGGAAGGGCAAAAGATCTGAAACATGGTCTTTTGCTTTTGTCCCGGACATGCTATAATGAAACAAAGGGAGGCGAAGGGCATGCAAGTGACATCGCATATGATCGTTCCCGTGAAGAAAAACGGCAAATGGACGACTTATATCAAAGAGTTTCAGGAAGAAATCCCGGATTTAGGCCGTCATCGGATGATGTGTAACAAGTGTGGTGATAAAAGATATCCTGATTGCCGCTCATGGTGCCTCATTGAAAAAGACTGGATTGAGCGCGAGCAGAAGAAGGCTCAGGAGAAAATCGCCAAGCATAAGGTCGAGATTGATATTTTGGCCGGGCTGGTACGGGATGGCTTGCTGAAGATAGAAGACGCTGCGCCGCGTGTGGAGATGACCGTGGAAGAATTTGAAGCGGCAATGAAAAGCACCGATTCTTGAAAAACCAACTTAGTTATGATAGAATAACATTGAAAATGGGAGTGATTGAAGATGCCGGTATTGAGCATTTTCTATGGAATTATCGTTAGAATGTACCGCGAACAGGGCGGAAAACACAATATGCCGCACATCCACGCTGAGTATTCGGGAGAAGAAATCGTGATGGGACTTGATGGTTCTATCATTGAGGGCAGTTTTCCAAAGAATAAACTGAAACTTCTGGAAGCGTGGATCGTAATCCATCACGATGATCTGGAAGCAAACTGGAAGCTGTTGAGCAATGGCGAACAGTTCTTCCGCATTGATCCTCTGAAGTAAGGAGTGATTATATGTTGCAACCGAAACTGACTAAGGTTGAGGCAATGCCCAATTTAAGGCTTCGACTGTTTTACGAAACCGGTGAAGTGAAAGTTTTTGATGTAGCGCCGTATGCGACAGGTTCATGGTATGGGCAACTGAAAGATGAAAGATATTTTAATGCAGTTCAACTACTTCCGGGTGGCGTTGGTATCGAATGGCCAGAAGGACAGGATATTGCGCCGCATGAACTATATGAAAATAGTGTAACGGTCAAGAAAACTGCTTGATATTTATCTCCGAAAGAGCTTGTGAGAAAACACAGGCTCTTTTTTCTTTTACGCGAAAAATTCTCCTTATCTTATGGGATAAGGCCCAAACAAAGGAGGAGTACGATGGATATTTTGAAGAAGATCTGGAATACAAGCGTAACGGTTGGGCAGGTCATTGTGACCGCAGTGATCGGGCTGACGATTGGTCTGGTCATCTGGGTTCTGGTGAGGCTGTTCCGGCCGTCGAAGAACTGAGGATTTAACGGAAACCGGTACACGAATTGATATTTAGCCTTATCCTGAGAGAGCTTATGAGAAATCATAGGCTCTTTTCTTTTTGCCGGACGCGAAAAATACAGGATGCTTTATGGAAGACAGAGGGCTTTTATCGAAAGGAGAAATTACTATGATGAAAGCGATCAAGAACTTTATGGACAAGCAGTGGACTTGGGGAACTTACTTCAAGCTGTGTGGTGTTGTGTATGGACTGTATGCAGCAGTCTTGGCAGTATTCATTGCATGGGAGAAGTATCAGGAACACAAGGAACTGAAAGAAATTCAGAAAGCAAATCAGGAAGAGTACGAGATCTGATAAAGATTCGCCCTCTGCCTTTTTATTTTTTTTGACTTTGAAGGGAGATTCAAAATGGAGGACATTATGCACATTCAATCCGGGTTTCTGCGCAGATTGGTTTCGGCTGCTGTGGGTAAGGCGATCCAAAAACAAGGGCTCGATGCAGCAGTTCAGCTGAACGACCTGCGGGTGAACTATGCCGACAAGAGCAGAACGGTACGGGTGCATCTGGACATTGACGCCGAGATGACGCAGGAAGCACTGGTTGATATTTTGTCGAAGGCCGGTGTTCTTTGACGCGAAAAATACATGCCGCTGAATGGAGAAGATAGCTCAGTTGGTAGAGCGCTGTTTGATTACAGAGGTCCCCGGTTCGATACCGGGTCTTTTCTTTTTTTTGTGAAAGGAGTCGCTATGAAATTGAAAAATGTTGACCCGACAGAATTCTCGGAGATGTACAACAACTCTTTTGAACCAAAGCAAAAGGTAAACAAAGAAGCGGTGCAGAACATTATCGGAGAGTTTGTGTACAGCGGAATATTCATTATGGAAGTTGTTTTGAGTGAGGAGGACCGACCGAACAGCAGGGCAATCATTACGGCAATGCGTGATTTTATCAGCACGAACAATCTTGCTGTCGGTCTGCACGAGAGGGCAGGAAGGATATTTCTGCGTAATGATGCAGTGCCGGTCTGCCTGATGATCGGGTATCCGAGAGGGATTGTAAACGCATCAAAGAGAAACCGTTGGAAAATCGAAAACTGCTGAAAGGAACAAGAACATGAAACTGAACAAAAAGATAGTTTCCTATTTTAGCAAGCATGGCGCAACGATTCTGTCGATTGCAGCTGCCGCAGGTGTTGTACTGACCGCTGTGGAAACAGCGAAAGCCACCACGAAGGCACAAAGCCTGATCGACATGAACAAAGCTGAGCCGATGACAAAGGAAGAAATTGTCAAGGACTGCTGGAAGTTCTACATCCCGGCGGCAGTTGTTGGTGCAGGCACCATTGCGTGTATTCTCGGCTCAAATGGTCTGAACAAAAAGACGCAGGCGGAGCTGATGGCGGCCTATGTCGCTGTCCAGCAGACCTACAGCAACTATCGCAAGAAGGTTGCGGAGCAGGTAGGCGAAGAAATGGAGCATGAGATTCATCGGAAAGTCGAGGAAGTTCCGCTTGACAAAAACAACGATGCGGTAAAGCTCTTTTATGAGCCGTACACAAAAAGATATTTCAATGCAACCATGGCACAGGTTTACGAAGCTGCCTACATGCTGAACAAGAAGCTGGCTCTGGACGGCGGCGTATCACTCGAAGCGTGGTGTGAGCTGCTCGGGCTCGATTACCGACCGGACCCGGAATCGCGCGGGTGGTGCATTGATCAGATGGTAGAAGATTGGGAATACTGCTGGCTGGATGTGGAATGCGACGAGCAGAAAACCGATGACGGCTTGACAGTATACTATTTCAGTCCGTGGGCAGATCCGGTGAAAGACTGGGAAAATTATGATCCGAGTCAGACGGCTCCGTTTTGACGCGAAAAATTCAATCGCCATTATGAAGGAGGTGAGACAAATGAGTAAGAAATCGAACATTTGGAAGATTCTTGGCATGACAGGAATGATATTTGGCTTTCTCGGCACAATGATGCAGGGATATGCCGAAGACAAGGAACTGGATGCCAAAATCAACGAAGCGGTTGACAAAAAGCTTGCCGAGCGCAATGAGACTGAGGGGCAGTGATGCCTCTCTTTCTTTTTGATATTTGGCGATAACGCGAAAAAATCTCTCTGCATTATGGAAGGAATCCACAAATTGAAAGGAGATTTTATTATGTACGAATACGATAAGGACTTCTGGAGAGCAATCGACGAACTGACATGGAATCAGGTGAAACGGTGTGCGAAAATGGTGGTCGATACTCTGATCGGAGTGATGATTACGATTGGCGTGCAGCCGGTTCGACTGTATGAGTACGTTCTGTATCGTTGGTCGCATCGAGATGAAGTGAAAATCGAATGCGAGGCAAATGAACGCTTCGAACATTTGAAGGTTAGTGGACACATCTGATAGACGAGAGTCGTGGCAAAAAGCTGCGGCTCTTTCTTTTATATTTTCTGGAGGTATGAAAAATGAAACTCAAAGCACTGGCAAATGCGCTCTTGGTGGGTGCGAAAAAGCACAGCCCGGAGATCCTTATTGGTCTGGGCATCACAGGAGCGGCATCTTCTGTGATATTTGCAGTCAAGGCGACCCCGAAAGCAATGATCCTGCTCGACCAGAAAAAGCAGGAACTGGGTGTCGAGAAGCTGGAGGCGAAGGAAATTATCAAAACGGCAGCACCGGTTTATATTCCGACTGCTGTCAGTTTTGGCGTGAGCGTGGCATGCATCATCGGTGCCAGCAGCGTGAATGCTCGCCGGAATGCGGCGTTAACGGCTGCTTACACCCTGAGCGAGAGCACGCTGCGTACCTACCGGGACAAGGTGCTGGAGACTGTTGGCGAGGACAAGGAACGCGAGATCCGGCAAGCAGTCGCCATTGAACAGCAGCAGAAGACACCGGAGGCTCAGACTGTTGTTGTGAACCATGCTGCGGGACAGCTCAAGTGCTTCGACTCACTCAGCGGAAGATATTTCACGGCGACCAAGAACCAGATCGATAAAGCCGTAAACGAATTCAACCGTCAACTGCGGGACGACATGCGAATCAGTCTGAACGAATGGTACGACATGATCGGCCTGGACCAGAACAAGCTTGGTGACATGCTCGGCTGGGATATTGATCGCGGCTACATCGAGACCTGCTACGCCTCACGGCTGGATGAGGAAGGTATGCCGTGTCTGGTGGTGAACTACGTGGAACCGCCGCATTATATCGGCGTCTGAGACGCGAAAAATTCATTCTGCTTTATGGAACCAGAAAGGTTCACATTTAGGATAAATCTTGAAAGGAGATTTTATTATGGACGAAATGAACAACATGAACGAGGTTACTACTGAGGAGACTTCTAACGAGATGACTCCCGTGGTTACGGAGAACAATGAGGTGAAGACGGAGAATAACTCTGGCATCAACACCTGGGCGGGCGTTGCCGCTGCTGTTGGCGTGTTGACGATCGGTGCAATTGGCGCCGGCATCGCAAAGCACAAGGCAAAGGCAAAGACCGAACCCAAGGTTGAGAAAGAGAAGAAGCCGAAGAAGCACTTCAAGTTCCAGTGCCCGGTGAAGATCGTGAAGGACGAACCGGAAGCAATCGAGGATGTTGACTTCAAGGAAGTCGAAGAGACTGACAAAGAGAACTAATGTGAAAGGTTCAGGCGAGAGCCGTGGAGAAATCTGCGGCTCTTACCTTTTTTATTTTTGAAGGGAGAAACCCCAATGGCAGAAATTAAATTGCCCACAAACTCGATCACCTCCGGCAATGCGGAAAAGCATGAGAAGAAGTTTGAAAAGGTGACCACCGGCAAGGTCGTGGCGAAGGAGAAAAATGATATTCAGAAGGTTGCTTCGATGTTCATCGCCGAAGACCTGAAGACCGTGCGTGACCATATTGTCAAAGACGTGGCCGTACCGAAGATGCGGGACTTCTTTGCAGACCTGATGATCGCAACCGTCAACATGATATTTCATGGTGATGACCGTCCGCGTAGCAACTATGGCAATTACGCTCAGCCGAGCCGTGTCTCGTACAATCGGTATTCTGATAACCGGAGTTCCAACACGAGCCGTCCGGTAGCAGCGCAGATCAACTATCAGGACATTATTTTCTCGTCCCGTGGGGATGCGGATGAAGTGCTCAGCCAGATGATCGATGCGCTGGCAACTTACAACTGTGTCTCTGTGGCCGACCTGTATGATCTGGTGGGCATGACCTCGAACTACACGGACAACAAGTATGGCTGGTATGATCTGCGTACCGCATACATTCAGGGCGTCAGCGGAGGATACGTCATTCGTCTGCCGAAGCCCGTTGCACTGAACAACTGAGAAAGGAAAGATAGTTATGAAAATGAACGAAATGATGTCGAATGTCAGTCGCTTTGCAGCAAAGACAAAGTTCAAGATCGGCAAGCACAGCCCCGAGATCCTGATGGTGTGCGGCGCTGTTGGCGCTGTCACCAGTGCAGTTATGGCCTGTAAGGCGACCCTGAAGGTCAATGATATTCTGGCTGCCCATCAGTCCAGTGTTGCAACCATCCACGATGTGCAGGACGGCAAGGCTGCAATCAAGGAAGGTGCCGAGTATACCGAAGAGGATGCCAAGAAGGACCTGACTACGGTTTATGTCCAGACGGGCATGAAACTTGTGAAGCTGTATGCACCTGCTGTCATTCTTGGCACGCTGTCCCTCGGCTGCATGGTTGGCTCAAACCACATCCTGCAGAAGCGCAATGCTGCTCTGACGGCGGCTTATGTCACACTGGACAAGGCGTTCAACGAGTATAAGGGCCGTGTATCCGAGCGCTTCGGCGAGCGCGTGCAGCATGAGATCGAGCATGGCGTTAAGGCTGTTGAGGTGGAGTCCAGGGTTGTCAACGAAGACGGCACTGAGGAAGTGGTCAAGTCTTACATTGACGAAACGGACGGCGTGCATTCGCCCTATGATCTGATCTTCGACGAGATGGTGGACAACTGGGAACCGGATGCACAGATCAACAAGAATTTCCTGAGCATGGTCGAGACCCACGCAAGCAATCTGCTGCGCATCCGTGGGTATCTGTTCCTGAACGAAGTCTACCGCATGATCGGTAAGTACAACAACGGCCAGCAGATCTACACTCCGCAGGGGCAGATCGTGGGCTGGATTTATGACCCGAACAACGAGTCGCTGCAGAACCGCGTGAAGTTCGGTCTGGATAAGATGCAGGGTGACCGCTCTGTCGTGCTCCACTTCAACATCGATGGTCCCATCATCGACAAAATCTGATTGATATTTTTGGAGGATTCGCTATGACCAGAGTCGTAAGAACTTTGTCTTATGTGTTCGCTGCCATGGCCGGAGTCTGCTTCGTCTCTGGTCTGGCTGTCCTTTCTGAGTGAGGGATATTTGTATGAGCAGTTTGGAAAACATGTTCCTGTTTCTGGACTACCTGACCGATACCCAGCGAAAAAGACATATTGTTGGCGGTGTCCTGATGAGTGTGTCTCTCTTTTTCGGAGGGCTTGCATTCACTATGATGACTGTCAAAGAAGGAGATTCCAATGAAAAACTGGATTCGTGATATTTTACTGGTGAGCGCTGGCTTTGCAGCTGGCGCTTATTTCATGCATGTTCGGATGCGCGGGGAGTATCAGAAGTTTGCTGATGCGCAGATCGAAGATGTCCGTGAGCATTACAAGAAAAAAGAGCAGCACATTGACGAGCAGATCAAGGCGGAGGCTCAGAAGCAGGCGGTTGATCTGATTTCTGGCCCGTATCGTCAGGAAAGTGACCAGGAAAAGCCTGACAAAGAGCCGCTGGAGCCTATCGAGATCATTGAGCCGGACGAATTCGGCTGCGATGATGACTATGAGACCAGCTTTCTGACCCTGTTCGCAGATGGTGTGCTGGCCTACGACAGCGACGGCAGCAAGGTGGATGACGTTGAAGCAGTTGTCGGACAGAAAGCTCTGGACGAGATGGGCAAATTTATGCCCGACACGATCCATGTACGCAACCATGCCTATCGCAAGGACTTTGAGGTGGTAAAGGCGCTCCAGAACTACGCAGATGTGTATCGGGAGCGGGAAGAGGAGGACTATGACGATTGACGAGATGAAAGCCGACATCGAAAAAAGATATTTCGAGTGGCTTTACGAGCTGGTCTGCGGAAAGTGGGAACCGAGAAATCTCTCTTTTCGCAGACTGTTGACATTTCTGTACGACACACAGTTCGTCCCGGATAATGAAATGGACTGCAACCGCGCGATAGATGGCGAAAATCTGCGGGGGCGGTTTGCTGAGGAATGCAATGATATTCCGGGCACGATTCCTGAAAACAACGTATCTGTGACTTTTCAGGGGAAGCCGTGCAGCATGCTGGAAATGATGGTGGCGCTGGCACTTCGGTGCGAAGAAACCATCATGGAAGATGCAGATATCGGAAACCGGACCGGACAGTGGTTCTGGAGTATGGTCGTCAGTCTCGGTCTGGCTTCGATGGACGACAATCGGTTCCATCAGAGCCGGGCAGAATTCGTGATCGAGCGCTTCCGCCGCAGGGACTACCAGCCCAATGGCGCAGGCAGCCTGTTTACCCTGCAGAACCCGAAAGATGACATGCGTACGCTTGATATTTGGTACCAGATGATGGCGTACCTGAATGAAAATGATATTTGAGGAGAACTTATCATGGAAAACAACATTTATTATCAACTCGCCCAGACCGAGTGCGCCCTCGACAGATGCAAGGTACGCCTGTTCAAGAAGAACCTGGCACTGATCGGCGTGGCGGGTATCGCATATCTGTTTGCGAAAGCGTTTGCTATGGAATGCAAGAAGGCAGTGGATGCAAAGAAAGAGCGCGATGAGCTGGCAGAGAAGTACGACGGCGCCATGGACGAACTGAACCGGATGAAGAAGACCAACGATTGATATTTACCTCGAAGAAAGGAGGAAATTGATTGCCAATGATTGATTTCCTTTTCATTGCCCGCAGGACGGGTAAACACGGGGTGATTGAGATCTATCCCAAACTTATCATCAAGCATTCGAAGGACTTGATGATTCGCGGCGGGGACTTTTACGCAATTTGGCTAGAAGAACGCGGTCTCTGGTCTACGGACGAACAGGACGCGCTTCAGCTCATTGACCGGGAGTTGGACAATTATGCAGAGACCCATAAGGCAGACTTTGACAACTATCGGGTGCTGCACATGTGGGATGCAGAATCCGGCATGATTGATATTTGGCATCGGTACTGCCAGCGTCAGATGCGGGATTCATTCGTTATGCTTGACGAGAAATTGATATTTTCCAACACCGAGGTGAAGAAGGAAGACTACGCATCAAAGCGGCTCCCGTATCCGTTGGAGCAGGGAAGCATCAAAGCATGGGATGAGCTGATGAGCGTTCTGTATGCGCCGGATGAGCGGATGAAGATCGAGTGGGCCATCGGGGCCATCGTGAACGGGGATTCGAAGAAAATTCAGAAGTTCATGGTGATGTACGGCGCACCCGGCACTGGTAAATCCACGGTCATCAACATCATCCAGAAACTGTTCGCTGGATATTACTCGGCCTTTGATGCGAAGGTGCTGGGCTCATCTTCGAATGCCTTTGCGCTGGAAGCCTTCAAAGCGAACCCTCTGATTGCAATCCAGCACGATGGCGATCTGAGCCGCATCGAAGACAACACCCGAATCAACTCGCTAGTCTCTCATGAGTCCATGACAGTCAACGAGAAGTTCAAGTCTGCATATGAAAACCGCTTCAAGTGCTTTCTCATCCTTGGCACAAACAACCCGGTGCGCATCACCAATGCAAAATCGGGTATTGTCCGACGGCTGATCGATGTGGAGCCGACCGGGAACAAGGTGCCTGCCAAGAAGTACGAGGAACTGATCTCGCAGATCGACTTCGAGCTGGGGGCCATTGCGTGGTATTGCCGGAATGTCTACGAGAACAACAAGCATGCCTATGACGATTATATTCCCATCCGTATGCTGAGCGCTTCCAACGACATGTACAACTTTATGGAGGACAGTTACTATGTCTTCAAGAAGGAAGACGGTGTTTCGCTGCAGGTTGCATGGGAAATGTACAAAAATTTCTGCACGAGCACAAATGTTCCATATATGAGTTCCCGGCGGGTATTCAAGGAAGAACTGATGAATTACTTCCGTGATTACAAGGAGCGTGTCAACACAGACACCGGAGAACGTATCCGCAGCTATTACAGCGGTTTCAAGACGGAAAAGTTCGAGAAGAAATCGGACTTTGGAGCACCTGTTCCGGAAAAAGCAAAGTCGTGGATCGATTTCAAGGTACAGCACTCGGTTCTGGATGATATTTGTAAGGACTGTCCTGCACAATACGCAAAAGAAAACGGCACACCAACCGACTACTGGGAAAACGTAAAGACGAAGCTGTCGGACCTCGATACGAGCAGGCTGCATTATGTCAAGGTACCCGAGAATCACATCGTCATCGACTTTGATATTCCGGGAGAGGATGGCAAAAAGTCCTTTGAACGAAACCTCGAAGCGGCAAGCAAGTGGCCGAGAACCTATGCAGAACTGAGCAAATCTGGCGCAGGAATCCACCTGCATTATATTTACTCCGGCGATGCATCGAAGCTCAGCAGAATCTACGACGAGCACATCGAGGTCAAGGTCTTTACCGGTAAGAGTTCACTCCGAAGAAAGCTCTCAAAATGCAATGATATTCCGGTAGCGTCCATCAGCTCCGGTTTACCAATGAAGGGAGAAAAAATGGTTAGCACTGATCGTGTCCAGAGCGAAAAAGGACTGCGCATCATGATTATGCGCAATCTGAACAAAGAAATTCATCCCTATACCAAACCGTCCATCGACTTCATCTACAAAATCCTTGAGGACGCCTACAACAGTGACCTCACCTATGATGTGGACGACATGCGCAACGCAATTCTCGGGTTTGCGGCTTCCAGCACGAATCAGGCAGACGCTTGCCTGAAAATCGTATCCAAGATGCACTTCAAGTCCAAAGAGCCTACCGTAGCAGTAACTTATGAAGCACCAATCGTGTTCTTTGACTGTGAGGTGTTCCCGAACCTGCTTCTGGTCAATTGGAAGTTCCAGAGCAAGCCGGACAAAGACGAACCGACAGTCTACCGACTCATCAACCCGAGTGCTGACGACATTGCAAAGCTTTCGCAGTATCGCCTGATCGGTTTCAATAACCGTAAATACGATAACCATATTCTCTATGCCCGTATGATCGGGTGGTCGGTCGAGGCAATTTACAACCTGTCTCAGCAGATCATCAACGACCATACAGGCTTTTTCGGTGAGGCTTACAACTTCTCGTATACGGATATTTACGACTTCAGCGCCAAGAAGCAGAGCCTGAAGAAGTTCGAGATCGAGCTCGGCATCCACCATCAGGAACTTGGGCTGCCTTGGGATCAGCCTGTACCGGAAGAAAAGTGGGAAGAAGTTGCCCGGTATTGCGACAACGATGTTCTGGCGACAGAAGCGGTCTTCAATGCTCGGCAGGCAGACTTCGTTGCCCGGGAAATTCTGGCAGATGTGGCAGGTATGACGGTCAATGACACGACCAACAGTCTGACTACGCGAATCATCTTTGGGAAGGAGAAGCATCCGAGACTGGTTTACACCGACTTGGCGACAGGCGAATCGGATGATCTGGTCGAGGTGGAGCCTGATATTCTTACCAAGAATAACTATCTCAATGCCTTTCCTGGATACGAGTGGGTTCGCGGCGAGGATGGCCGGATGCACAATATGTTCCGTGGCACCGATTTGGGCCTCGGCGGCTATGTCTATGCAGAACCCGGCATGTACTGGAATGTGGCTCTGCTGGACGTGGCTTCTCTGCATCCGCACTCTGCTGTCGCCCTTAACTACTTTGGTGAGTACACCAAGAACTTCAATGACTTGATGGATGTTCGTATCTATGTCAAGCACAAGGAGTATGACAAGGCCAAGAAGCTGTTTAACGGCAAACTGGCCAAGTATTTGGACGACCCCAAGCAGGCTAAGGCATTGTCCCAGGCACTGAAAATCGCCATCAACTCCGTGTACGGTCTGACCAGCGCGACCTTCGACAATCCATTCCGCAATCCTAAGAATGGCAACAACATTGTGGCCCTGCGTGGTGCTCTGTTTATGCGTACTTTGCAGGATGAGGTTCAGCAGCGCGGATTCACCGTGGCGCACATCAAGACGGATTCCATCAAGATCCCCGATGCGACGCCGGAAATCATTGAATTCTGCATGAAATTTGCAGAGAAGTACGGCTACACCTTTGAGCACGAGGCAACATACGAGAAAATGTGCCTTGTGAACGATGCAGTGTACATTGCCAGATATTTGGATGCAGACCAATGCCAGAATAAGTATGGCTATGTGCCAGAGAAAAACGGTGAGCACAGCAGAGAATGGACGGCGACCGGCACCCAGTTCCAGATTTCGTATGTGTTCAAAACACTGTTCTCGCATGAACCGGTGGTGTTTGCGGATCTTTGTCAGACCAAGACGGTTTCCAAGGGCGCTATTTATCTGGACAAGAACGAAGACCTGCCCGAAGGCGAGCACAATTATATTTTTGTTGGCCGTGTTGGCTCGTTCTGTCCCATCAAACCCGGATGTGGTGGTGCTTTGCTGCTCCGGGAGTCCGGTGTAAACGACGCCGGCGAGAAAACCTACGCGGCCGTCGGTGGTTCAAAGGGCTATCGCTGGCTTGAAAGTGAGATGGTTCATGAGCTTCAGATGGAGAAGGACATTGACCGTTCTTACTTTGACAAGATGGCCGATGATGCTGCGGACGCCATTGCGAAATACGGCGACTTTGAGTGGTTCGTGGCAGATGACGCCGGTGAACCGCCTTGGCAGAAGCCGGACATGCCCTGGGATGATGTTCAGGACGAAGCGGCAAGAAATTTTGAGGTGAGATAAATGTTGTTTTTATACGATGAGCACGACAACAAGATTGGCATGATTAAATCGTACAAAGCAAAAAACGGTCACATTTACGAGGTGACTCTTTTTGACGGGAAAATTATGCACTTTGCGCCTGGTGAGATTGTTCGTAATGACCCTTATAGCTGCAGTATCTGCAAAGGTGGTGATAGCAAGGCTTCTTACGATTACTCTCGTCGGTCTACGGAGCAGGCCAAGAAGAATGATATCGTGCGGTTTGGCATGTGTAATGTCAGCATCCGCAAAGTTATCTTCAACGACCCGGCAACCATTGTCCTGTGGTCGGATGGCAGCAAGACCGTTGTGAAGTGCGGCCCTGAGGATACCTATGATATGGAGAAGGGGCTCGCTATGGCTATCGTGAAGAAGATGGCGGGCAATGACAACCGCTTTCATAAGGTCTTTAAGCAGTATTCCAAGAAGAAAAAGAAGGAACCGGGTTCTGTCGGTTCGATTATGGACATGATGGCCGGTCTGAATCAGGCTGCGGCAATTACGACTGAGACTGCGCACAAACTCGCTCACATGGCAGCCAGCAAAGCTGAACGTGGCGAGTAAATTCGCACATTATATAAGGTAAGGAGATAGATATTTTATGTACCAGAAGCGTCAGAAAGTCAATATTGACGATACGAGATTCATTTACACTACCAACTTTTCCGGTGATCCTGCCCGTGACCGCTTTGGTTCGGATAAGCGCCGTGTCAACGTTGTGATCCCGACCGTTGTACAGGCCATGGACATGAAGGCGATGGGCATCAACGTCAAGGAGACCCACCCGAACCCCAACTATACTTATGATGAGCCGTTTGTGCCGACCTACTATGTGCCGGTCACGGTTAATGTTGATTCCAAGTGGCCGCCGCATGTCTACTGGATCACCTTGCAGGGCAAGCGCCTGCTGTGCACGCCGGAGACCATCGGTCAGCTGGATTTCATCCGCGTCAAGAATGTCTGCTGTCAGGCAAATCTCGTCGAGAAGCGCAACGCTCCGGGCGAGTACACTCTGTATGCAGATGTGATGTATGTGGAGCAGGCCCCTGACAACGACCCGTATGCAGAACGCTATGCCCAGGTGGCCGAACCCGATTATCCGAACGATATGCCGTACTAATTGATATTTCCGAGTGCCGGGGTCAGTCCTTGGTTGAATGTCCAGCCGGTGAGTGCCCACGTCGCAAATGGCGTTCTCAGAGGAAACGGCTCGGTTTTATATTTCTGAGAGAGCTTGTAGTGTAGCGCGGGCTCTCTTTTATTTTGGGTCAGTAGCTTAGCTAGGTTTAAAGCCGGCAGCTCATAACTGCTTGATCGCGGGTTCAAATCCTGCCTGACCCACCATGGCGCTATGCCTTGATATTTGAAATAAAAGGAGTGGTTTTATGACCGTTTACGAAGCGCTTACAGAAACGCAATATCGAATCATCTATGACGGTATGAAGGAGAAGAATCGTACCATTGATAAGGAACTCGAAGATCTCGATACAATTGCTGAACTTACGTCACTAAAAATGAAATACAGGCCTAGCAACGCGAAAAATACTTAGTCCTTTATGAAGGGAGATGGTTTGAATGACCAGACAGGTTTATATTTATGGACTTGGTGGAGCAGACAAAATGTACAAGGTGCTGGCTTACCATTTCATTACGGAGGAAGAAATTACAATTACCAATATCGTATATCATGCTTCTATGCTGAAGGCGAGGAACCCCAGCGTAGAGACAGTATACGCGATTGATAATTATCCTGGACTGCGGAGTGATTGTAAGGCAAGCATGTACAAGAGTACGATTGAGAACTGCGCTATTTTTAAGAACATACTGGAGATGCAAGGAGTTCAAATCTACTGACAAAGCGAGGAGCTGCAGAGAAATCTGCGGCTCTTTTCTTTTTATGGAGGTACTGCTATGGCATACAGATATCGAGTCTGGAAGGTCTTCGAGTATCAGGGAAAAGAGATATTTGCATACACTCTGCCTGATGAATCTCCGGAAGAAGAGGAAGCGACGATCAGGCTGCTTGCGTACGAACGTCGATGCAGGCCGGAATCAATTCATACTCACAAGGAAATGAGGCGAACATATTGTCAGGAGTAAAACTCTACGACTACCAGCTAGATGCAGTCAATCGAATGAAAAACGGCTGCATTCTGTGCGGTGGCGTGGGCAGTGGTAAGAGCCGGACTGGACTGGCTTACTACTACATCAAAAATGGCGGGAAGGTCAACACCAAGCGGTATGTAAAAATGCGTGACCCTCCGCAGGATTTGTATATCATCACGACGGCTCGCAAACGGGATACACTCGAATGGGAAGAAGAAATGATTCCTTTCATGATGACAACGGACGAGAGTGTTCGAATGTATAAGCATAAGGTCGTAGTGGATTCCTGGAACAATGTTCACAAGTATATTGGAGCGAAAGACGCCTTCTTTATATTTGACGAACAGCGTGTCGTTGGAGATGGACAGTGGGTGAAGTCATTTCTGAAAATCACGAAAGAGAACGACTGGATTCTTTTGAGCGCTACTCCGGGAGATTGCTGGACAGATTACATTCCGGTGTTTATTGCAAACGGGTTCTATAAAAACCGGACGCAGTTCAACAATGAACACGTAATCTATAGTCGCTTTTCCAAGTTTCCGAAAATTGACCGATACATCAACACAACTCGTCTTGTCAGACTACGTGATAGGATTCTTGTGGATATGGACTTCAAGCGTCCGACGATTCCGCACCATGAGACCGTGTATGTGGATTTTGACCGGCTAAAGTACAAGGAAATCCATAAATCTCGCTGGAACCCTTATGAAAATCGACCTATTGAAACGGCCAGTGAGTTCTGCTATTTGCTGCGGAAACTTGTGAACACTGATCCAAGTCGACAGCAGGAAGTGCTTGATATTTGCATGACGCATCCAAGGGTCATCATTTTTTATAACTTTGACTATGAGCTGGATATTCTCATGAATCTGCCATATGGCGAGGATGTAGAAGTGGCGCAATGGAACGGGCATAAGCATCAACCAATCCCTGACGGTAAGAAGTGGATATATCTGGTTCAGTACAACGCCGGTGCCGAGGGCTGGAACTGCATCAAGACAGATATCATCATATTCTACTCGCAGAACTACTCCTACAAAATTATGGAGCAGGCTGCGGGCAGGATCGACCGACTGAATACGCCGTATGCAGATCTCTGGTTCTACCATTTGAAGTCGCGAGCAGGCATTGATCTGGCAATCGGTCGAGCTTTGAACGACAAGAAAAAGTTCAATGAGCGAAAATTTTATGGAGTGTGATATTTATGGCATATGAAGAATGCCCCGGCTACATGAAGAATGGGCGCTGCAAGGGAAATAATCGACCGTGCCGTGTTACGAAAGAGGATATTGAAAGCTGGTTTGATGAAACGCTGAAACCGATTGACTTGCTTGATGTATGCCCGGAACAGTCCGCATTTGGCAACAACTTCTTCGTATTAACGGACAAAGACATCGAGGCACTAAAAACGGGAAAGGTCTTATTTGTAAGGGAAGAGTATGGTGTTTTTCTGAAATATAAAGGGGAACAGAACGATGTGCAACCCATCGAAGAAAACAATCAAGAAAATCAACCGGATGCTGGAGAGCAGATGTAAGGAGCATAGAACGTTTGGAAATGCGCTGAATTTGAGAGGAGCATTTGAAAAATGAAAGAACTTGAAAAGAAAGTTGCAGAAGCCGAACTCAAAAAGGTTGAAGATGAAATCTTGACGTATGCCAACAAAGATGAACTGGCAAATCAGGTCGTTACCCGGACAACTGCCGATCCGGAATTTCGTCACTTTATTGTACTGACGATACGGGCGATTACCCTGATGAGAACGCTGGAGGAAGAAAACGATGATTAAGGATTCTGGAGACCGCACCGAATTTGAAACCGGTGCCAAGCGCGATATGCACGCAGGAAAGGGGCGAATGGATCTTCTGCCTTGGTACGGCATCATGGAGGTCAGCAAGCACTGCGAGGAAGGTGCGCTGAAGTATGGTGAGCACAATGTGGATAAGGGCATCCCGCTGCATTCGCTGTTGGACAGTGCTTCTCGGCATCTAGCGAAGTACATGGTCGGAATGGACGATGAGGATCACCTGCGCGCTGCCTGCTGGAATTTGCTCTGGGCACTGAACCAGCGGGTGACGCACCCGGAGTTGGATGATAGGTTTTGTGCGAAGGAACAGGAAAAAGCAATCAAGATTGTTCATTGCCCGGAGTGCCAAATTCCTTTGGCCGATGTATACGGTAAGGTTTGTCCGGACGTTATGTCGAAGGTAAACCTCGATGGTACGATTTCGCTGAAGTGCCCTAAATGCAAGTGCATCAGAATTGTAAAAGTGGGAGATGTCGAATTATGAATGACTGGAAACGCGAAGTAGACTATGCGACCTACTGCCCGAAGTGCGTGAACTTCAAGGTGTTGGAGACGGATGAGCCTTGCAACGAGTGCCTGACGGAGTGTGCGAGGGAGGGTAATAAGAAGCCGGTGAAGTTCGAGGAGAAGACGCGAAAATAACGGGCTGCTTTATGAGATGATTAGTCTCGAAATTATGTTTTGGAGGTACGAACTATGATTGTTCTGAACATCAAATGCAAGAATCCTGAGGAAATGGCTAAATTTCGTGACCGCATGTGCGAGGCTTTAGTTGGTTCACCTGCATTCAGCAATAATGAAATTGCAGTGTGCGATTTTACAGACCTTGATAAGGCGTTTTCGATATTTATTGGCAATTCCAATGACCATGATGTGGAATATGACTTAGTAGATAAGGATTTTATGGAACGGTAATGCGAACTAATCATTAAGGCAGGAGCCGTGGAGAAATCTGCGGCTCTTTATTTTTGGAGGTTGAACGCATGAGAAACATATCCAAGAAAACCTGGAAACTCCGGGTACGAAGCCATATGACCGAAATGCAGAAGCTGGATATTCTGCTGAAGCGTGCTAAGGTTCCGCATACTTATGGACGTCGTTGGCCTGAGATGGACAGACCGGATAATCCTGGCTATCTTCCCGGCGGAAAGCATGACGGTGGTGAGCAGATCGTTGTTTACGATGCTGGTGGAAACCGTATCTGGGACGGTGTATGGGGCTGGGGTTTCTATGGCTTCGAGCAGGGGCTTATCGAGGTGATGGGTACGCAACTACTTGGCCATGATGATGTTGAGGGCTGGCTCACGGCTCGTCAGGTTACAAAGATGTGGAGGTGCGGAAATGCTGCGAAAAATCGTTGAATTCATCAAAAAGATATTCCGCATGGAGCCGATTCCGACGACGGTTAACACCCTGCGGGAGGCTTTACTGGCTTTGGAAGTGGCTCGGAATCACTTTGAAAACTGCGACCCGGAGTTCATCACGGCGGCTATCTTTGAGCTGAACGCAGCGGAATGTCGGGTGGATGCTGCGAGGAGGTGCGTGAGGTGACAACATTCTATTTTCCAGCTTACAAATGCAGCTTATGCGAACAGAAATTCAATGATGGGTATCCATACCGTAATCCCGAAGATGCGAAGAACCATTGGGCCGGTCTGATGGCGTTCCGTCCAATTCATCATTGCGATGGTGGCCATATTGGCATCGGATATTTCACAGGTCTCGAAAGGGTTGATAAGGATGAATGATGTTTGGGATAAGATTGGCACATTCTTTGGACATGTGCTGGCTTTGACCATGGTTATCTGTGCGTGGCTAATTATCATTACAGTTACGCTGAAGGTAATTTGGTTCACGCTATTTCGGATTTTGCTGTGACGGAGGTTTTTAATCATGGACAAGAAAATCAACTGGAAGAAAATCGCTATGATAACTGGAGTGTTTGCTGTGGGCATCATCATTGGTGCTATTGATGGCAAAGCTATGGTAATTGGAGTGTTTGCCGCGGGCATCGTCATTGGTGCTGTTAGTGGCGAAAAGATTCTCAGTGAAATAAGTCTTGATGGTATGAGCGAACTTACTGCACATACCTGTTCAATAAATGGAAATAAGACTCTCGATTTTTCGATACATGATGCAAAAACAGGGCGAAGACTCACTTCCTGTGTAGATAAAGCATATCTTGGAGACCTGCTCGAATTTCTAGCACCGTTAATGGACGATGCAGAGTTCAAATAAAAAATCCTCCGCCAGAAATGAATTTGAAAGGAATGAATCGAGATGTCGAAAAATTTATTGAAAGCATTCTCTTCTGCAGATTTCGAGATAATGGGAATGAAATCGGTAGACCTTGTGGAGCTGTCATTCAAGGAGAACAAGGTGTCTGGCATGAAATTTGTCAGAGCAGTCTTTGCGGATGGAACATTTATGGTAAAGAAAATGGCGGAAGGGGAAACTCTAATGTGCTTTAGGCACTTGGATTCTATTGTCAAACGCAACGAAATGATCGAGCAACTGTACGAAACCTACACTCAAATGGACATTGCTGCAATTCTTGATATTTCGCAGGCAACCGTGTCTGCTGTGATTCACAATTCAAAAAGAAAGGATAATTAACCATGAAAATCGTTGAACCTAAGTACGAAATTCTCACTGATATCTCTGAGGGCGGCATCAAGGAGCTGCAGCAGATCGAGCGGGTGGCCCGGGTCTGCTACAAGAGCGAGGATAAGATCACGCCGGATGGTGAATCGGCGAAGAAGCTGGTGCGCTTTCTGGTGAAGCAGGGGCATGAGGCTATGCTGGAGCATTCTCAGCTGAGCGTGCTGTTCACGTGCGACCGTGGTGTGGCCAATGAGCTGGTGCGGCACCGCATTGCTTCTTTTGCACAGGAGAGCACCCGGTACTGCAACTACTCGAAGGAGAAGTTTGGCGGAGAGCTGAGCTTTATTCGGCCGTTTTATATTCCTAACGAGCCTAATGAAAATGCAATCAATGCAGCTTCTTCGACAGAAGAATTTATAAAACTCGAAACTGACTATCAAATCCACCATGCGTGGTACTGGACTTGTGATGATGCTGAAAAAAGCTACAAAACTCTCATCGCCAATGGTCTCCGTCCCGAACAGGCCCGTTGTGTGCTGCCGCTGTGCTTGAAGACTGAGATCGTGGTAACGGCCAACTACCGTGAATGGCGCAACATCTTCAAGCTGCGTACTCCTGTGGCGGCTCATCCTCAAATGCGGGAGCTTATGTGCCCGCTGCTGAAGGAGCTGCAGAGCAAGATCCCGGTGGTGTTCGATGATATTTACACATACTGGCCGAAGGATGACCAGACGGGAAAAGGGAGCACGGCGAAGTAAGCATGAAAGAAATTGATGAAAGATATATTGCCACACTTGATGAGTTCGGTTTTGGAATGTTCCGAACTAAAGCCGGTGTAAATATTTACCATACTACTTCAACAGGAACATTTATGATCAATCTTAATGGCGAGGACTTTGTGGATATGCTGGTAAGCTATGCAGAAACGTTTGACCCGAATACCTGGGTGTCCTTGACAGTAAAAAGTCATTCGTCAACGCAGGATATTTCGGCACTGCTCAAGAACGCCCAGGAAATCCAGATGCTTCTTCTGCGGCTTGCCATTAAACTCGTGAAAATCAGTAAGGAAGTGGAAGTGAGTTCATGATAAGATTTCTGCTTGCCGCTTTGATGTGCTGCCTGTACGCGCACGCATTTATGAGTGGCTTTAAGATTGGCGTCCGCACTAGACGAGAGGGTAAAATCGTGCATGTGACTGTGCCTGGGAAAGATATTCTAAAGAGTTTCCTTGTTCTGGGATGCGGGATTTTTACGGCATTTACGGTGCGACTTTGAAAGGAGGTGATCGAATGAGAGCTCGGACACGCGATTTTCTGAGATCACTCAACATTGGGCCGTGGCTGATTGGCTTCAATATGCTTGGTGACGCAATTGATGCAGCAGAGGGGCAGCATTCGGGAGGGCTGATCGGATGCTATGACTACCTTAGCGGCAAATACGGACGAGATAGGAAACGTCTTGACGATGATATTCGCAGAGCGGTTGGCATCGCATGGCGTGAGCAGTGTCATGTCATGGAAAAAGTGATGGGCAGACCCTTGAATAGACCGCCTTCGCCGAAAGATTTCATTTATGCGGCGGCCGAATATTTGAATCGAGCAGAGAAAGAGGAGATGATAAGCTGATGAAAATTGGCATTGACAGCAGCTAGAGAATATGATATTTTTTGTACAGAAAGGAGAATGCGATGATGAAAAAAATTCTTACCGGCATAGTCACTTTAGGACTTGTAACCTCTATTGCTCTTTCATGTGGTGCGGTCACTCCGTCTAATGTGGACGAAAAAACTAACGGGACTATAACCTCTTGGGGGATGCTAGAAGATAAAGGCTTTTTTGTTAGTTCAGGGCAGCAATCTCCGTATTATGGATGGCTTTATACACCAGGTGGGGATATTCTAATGGAAGGCTATATTGACTTCTATGAGTATTATGCCGCAAAGGGCTATGCATCCATCCATTTTGTGACAGCAAATGGAACAAAAGATTATTATGCGAATCCGTCAAATATTATAATGGAATGGCGCGGTGAATAAAAAGTAAAGGACGTCGGCGAATTGTTCGGCGTCTTTTTTCTTTGCCCACTTTTGAAATTCGTGCCCACTTTTTTCCGGGCAGTGAGATGAAAAAATCGTGAAATTCTATTCTAGGTTAGAAAATCGGGCATTCTGTTCACAAAATTTTCACATTTTCTGGCCATTTGCCCACTTTCTGCCCACTTTTAAAATCAAAAGTGGGCACGGTTTTTAGATAAAATATCGCGTAAATACGTTGTATTTTTGAAGAAAAATGCCTTTCTGCCCAAAAACCCACTTTTATTTCTATTTACACTATAAAAAAATAAAAATATTATATATAGTTAAGCGAAAAAAGTGGGCAAGTGGGCAAAGACCAAAATTCACGAAAAGTTCAAGGCGAAAAACTTGTAAGAACCCAACCAGCGTTGTATACTCGAGATAACCGTTGTACACACCGATTAGATGCTTATGAGGTAATAAAGATGGCTTATATGAACCGCTTTATCAATGACGATGGCTTTGAAGAATGGACCACTACGGACGCTGCCGGAAATTCTGTGACCTGCTATGCAAACGAGTTCGTAGAATTGCATACGAAGATTCCTGTGTGCGAATGCGGTCGGCCAATGACCGAAGACGTACAGGGTTACTGGACCTGTCGGGCGTGTGACATTACAAAGACGGAAGATGAAATCAATCATCCGATAAGCTTGGATGAGTATGAGACATCAAACCTCGAACTTAGCGAAGACTACGGAAAGTTTGAGTACGACGATGGGCGAATGCTGGAAGCCGGAGTGCCCGACTGGTACTTATTCTTCTATCAGCATCGACCCGAATGATATTTTAGAGATAAGAGGCGCAGAGAAATCTGCGTCTTTTTCTTTTGCCCGGACGCGAAAAACACTTGATCCCTTATGGAGAAATCCAAACAAAAAATATAAAGGAGAGATATTTATGGCAAAGGTTTACACTATGGACGAACTCGAAAGCGCACGAAAGAAGGCTCAGATTCGGGAATGGTTCCAGGACAAGAAAATGAAGGTACAGACTTGGTGTTATGAGCACAAGGAGCAAATCATCACTTATGGACCAATTGTCGTTGGCGGTGTGGCAGCAGGTGCAAAAATGCTGTCAAAACACGCGGTGTTGGCCAAAGAGCAAGATTTGAAGGACTTGTATTGCTATGATCGGAGTCTTGGCCATTATTGGAAGTTGCGTCGGGAACTGACGAATGAAGAATGGCTTGAAATCGACAGGCGAAAGAAAAATGGTGAAAGGCTGAGCGATATTCTTGATGAAATGAAAGTGTTGGATTGACTTAAAGCGAGGAGCTGCAGAGAAATCTGTGGCTCTTTCTTTTTTACAACCCTAATTTCTGTTTTTATCCGTTTTGGACTGTTTTCGTCCGTTTGCATCCGTTTTGGGCTGTTTTGACCCGCGTGAAAAATACTGCCCCTTTTATGGAGAGGAGAGAGTGCGTCCCAAACGTGCTACTCCTCTTTCTTTTTGGAGGAGATTTTTATGCTGGAAAACCGATTCAAGACAAATCTGGTAAGAGAACTCAAAGAACGCTTCCCGGGCTGCATCGTCCTGCACATCGATCCGAACGAGATTCAGGGGATTCCTGACCTCTTAGTTTTGCATCGTGACAGGTGGGCAGCACTTGAAGGCAAGCGTTCCACAAATGCACCTCATCGACCGAATCAGGATTACTATGTGAACCTGATGAATCAGATGAGCTACGCAGCGTTCATTTGCCCGGAAAATAAGGAGGAGATTCTGAATGACCTTCAACGATCATTCGCGTCTGAGAGGACAACACGCTTTTCTCAGCGCTAGTAAGTATCACTGGATCAATTATGATCCTGACAAGATTGCAGCAGCCTACACGAGTTTCATAGCTGCACAGAAAGGCACCGAACTGCATGAGTTTGCAGCAAAGTGCATCGAACTGGGCCAGAAGCTTCCCCGTTCGAAGAAGACCCTGAATAACTATGTCAACGATGCCATTGGTTTCCGTATGACGCCTGAGCAGGTTCTTTATTATTCCGATAACTGTTTCGGTACAGCGGATACTATTTGCTTCCGTGACAACCTTCTTCGAATCCATGACCTCAAAACCGGCGTTATCCCGGCGCACATGGAACAGCTGCTGATTTACGATGCACTGTTCTGTCTCGAATATCGAATCAACCCTGAGAAAATCCAGATCGAGAACCGCATCTACCAGTCTGATGATATTCTCATCGCAAATCCTGGCCCTGATGACATCAACCCGATTATGGACAAAATCCGTGAGGTTGATCCGATCATTGCAAAGCTGAGAATGGGAGTGTGCTGATATGATGAATCCGGTCGAGAAAGATTTGAAGAGCTATTTTGGCCTTGAGTACGGCGGCGAAGATGATATTTTGGAGCATTACGGCACCAAGCGTCATTCCGGCCGTTATCCGTGGGGAAGCGGCGAGACTCCGTACCAGCATTCTGGTGACTTTCTGTCCCGTGTTGATCAGTTGAAGAACAGAGGCATGAAAGAGGGCGAGATCCTCGATGCCATCAACAGTACCCTGCCGGACGATTATAAGCTCGGAGCCACTGAGTTCCGTGTCGCCAGAACCAAAGCTGGCCATGACCGCAAGGCTCAGCAGTGGGATGATATTCAGAAACTGAAGAATGAAAACCCTGACATGGGCTGGACTGAAATCGGCCAGAAGCTTGGTCTTCCTGAATCTACTGTCCGCTCGATGTACAAGAACGGTGTTGGAACCAAGAAGGATCAGGCTGAGAAGATTGCTGAGACCCTGAAAAAGGAAGTTGACAAGAAGGGTATGGTCGATGTGTCTGAGGGTACCAATCTGACCCTCGGTGTGTCGGAAGGCAAGATGGACGAAGCCATTTATATTCTTGAAGCAGAACACGGCTACAAGCGTTATGGCGTCGGTATCAAGCAGCCTACCAATTTCCGTCAGCAGACTAATATTACGGTTTTGGCAAAGCCTGAGTATGACCAGAGTTATGCCTATAAGCATCAGGGTGACATTCAGTCTCTGGGTGACTATCATTCTGATGACGGCGGCAGTACGTTTCGCCAGTTGCAGCCTCCCTCAAGCTTAGACTCGAAGCGTGTGGCAGTTCGCTATGGTGATGAAGGTGGCTTGGCCAAAGACGGCGTTATGGAGATTCGCCGCGGGGTTCCCGATCTGGACTTGGGCAATTCCCATTATGCTCAGGTTCGTATCATGGTGGACAACAGCCATTATCTGAAGGGTATGGCCATGTATTCCGACAATATGCCGGATGGTGTTGACGTTGTATTTAATACGAACAAATCTTCTGGTACGCCTAAGATGAAGGTCTTCAAGGAAATCAAGAACGACCCGGGCAATCCGTTTGGCGCAGCCATTACTGCTGAAGGTCAGAGCACTTATGTTGGCAAAGATGGTAAAGAGCATCTTTCTCCCATCAACAAACTGAAGTGGGAAGGCGACTGGGACGATATGTCCAAGAGCGTTTCATCTCAGTTTCTTTCTAAGCAGCCCCTGCCGCTGATTAAGAAGCAGCTTGATCTCACCATGGCCGATTATAAGGCTGAGTACGACGAGATCATGCACTACACGAACCCGACCGTCAAGAAAAAGATGCTGATGGACTTCGCGGAGAAGTGCGATGGCACATCCATGACGCTGAAGGCATCGGCATTTCCCGGTCAGGCAACGAAAGTCATCCTTCCTCTGGACAAGATCAAGGAGACTGAAGCTTACTGCCCTACATATGAGAATGGTACCCAGCTTGCGTTGGTTCGCTATCCTCATGCAGGTACCTTTGAGATTCCGATTGTCACGGTAAACAACAAGAATGCCAGTGGCAAAGCAAATCTCGGTAATGTCCGCGATGCAATCGGTATCAGTTCCAAGGTTGCTGAACGCCTGTCGGGTGCAGACTTCGACGGCGACACCGTTATGGCTATCCCAATGAGCGATAAGGTGCGCATCAACTCCACCGATCCGCTGCCCGGCTTGAAGGGCTTTGACCCGAAGACTTCTTATGCTGTTCCTGAAGGCAATCCCAACAACGTGCGTCTGATGAAGAAGGATGAGAAGCAGAAAGAGATGGGCATCATCTCCAACCTCATCACCGACATGACCCTGCGTGGAGCACCGCCTGAAGATCTGGAACGTGCGGTGCGTCACTCCATGGTCGTCATCGATGCCGAGAAGCACAAACTGGATTACAAGCGCTCCGAGAAAGAGAATGGCATCCTGGAGCTGAAGCGCAAGTACCAGATTCGTACTGAGGAAGACGGCACCGAGAAGTATGGTGGCGCATCCACCCTGTTGTCTCGTCGTAAGCAGACCGTCCGCATTCCTGAACGTCGCGGCAGCGTTCGTATCGACAAAGAAACAGGCAAACCCATCTATAAGGAGAGCGGGCGAACCTACCCTGACAAGAACGGCAAGCAGCGCATTGCAGAGACGGAAGTCAGTCGCATCTCATTGATGGACGATGTTCGGCCCTTGTCTTCGGGTACGCCTCAGGAAGAGCTGTATGCGACCTTCTCCAATTCTCTGAAGGCAATGGCCAACAAGGCACGCAAGGAATCCGTCAACATGAAGGGCATCCAGCGTGACCCGGCAGCAGCCAAGGAGTATGCCGCAGAAGTGGCGTCCCTGAACGAGAAGTATCAGGCTGTTCTGGCCAATAAGCCGAAAGAGCGCCGTGCCATGATCATCGCAAACTCCAAAATCAAGGCAATTGTCGAAGCTCGCGGTCTGGACTACAACAATAAGGACGATAAGAAAGAAATCAAGAAGATCTCAAGTGTCGAAATGCAGCGCGCACGCGAACAGGTTGGAGCTAACAGCAGTAAGACCAAGATCGTCTTCAGCGACCGTGAATGGGAAGCTGTTCAGAAGCATGCAATTTCTGATTCGCTGCTGACAAAGTTCTTGAATTCTTCTGATTCAACCGAAATTGTCAAGCGGGCAATGCCGAAAGCAACAGCAAAGCTTTCGTCTGCCAAATTGAGTAAAGCAAAGGCAATGCTCAACGGCGGATATACGTACGAGCAGATTGCTGAAGCCTGCGGCGTTTCAAAGTCCACGATTTACGATGCTCTGAACAAATAAGGTCGAAAGGAAGAAAAAATTATGGTTCGTTGTTTCATTACTACGGTCGATAATCCTTATGATCCGCACGACCAGTTCGATCAGTGGTATCGTTTTGACTGTGACCACGGCTACAACTCCTGCGGGCTCCTTGCGCGGCTCGCGTACACCTCGGATCAGCTGTCTGATAACGAAAATGCTTATGAAATTGAGCAGGCAATCGATCAAATTATCAAAGCTGATCCTTTGAACCTGTACCGGAAGGTCAAAAAGACCCTTCCCGACAGTGAAAACGGTGACAGCGCTGCTTAAACAGAACGTTTAGACAGGGGGAGGGGGTCTGAAAAATCCACCCCCTCCCTAAATCGCGCCGGTCTTTGATATTTCCCCGGAGGTAAAATTGATATTTGGGCTTTGGGTGTAGACAGAGCCGGGTATTGGATTTTCTGCTCTGATTGTTTTGGCAATCAGAGCTTTTGTAAGGGCTTATGGGATAGTGTTCTGACACCTCCTTTCAAATGGCTTGCTTTTTGGGTTTTACGGCATCATGATTTCTCCTTTACCTTCATAAAAACATTCTCTCTAACAGCTCCCATAAGCCTTTACAAAAGCTAAAAGTGCAGAAAAGTATTGAAAAAGTCGTTCAAAGTCAACGCAAAGTGCTCAAAAGCGGCACGAAAGTTAATAGAAGTGACGATAAACCCGTACGAAAGAGAATAAAAAGACAAAACTCGAAAAGAGGATGACGATGAAATTTCGAAAGAAGCCTGTTGTGATCGAGGCATTTCAGCTCGGCATCGACAATATGCCCGACTGGTTCATGGACGCCGTTGCAAGCAACGATGTTATCCTGCATGGAACGAGCGCCTGCTTTTATCACGCGCATGATACGAATGCCGACATTAAAACGCTTGAAGGCTGGCATCATGCGAATTATGGCGACTATGTGATCCAGGGAATCAAGGGTGAAATTTATCCCTGTAAGCCCGATATCTTCGAGAAAACATATGAGGCGGTTACCCGGTAACACGGATCCGCCCGAAAGGAATGAAAACGCATGAAGACAAGAAAGGTCTCATCTGGCGAGGATGTCGGAATGCGGCCGGCATTGTCTCCGGAGGCGAGAGAGAACCAGATGATCTCTCTGACAATGGATCTGGTTGAAAAGCGGCTGCGGGAAGGCACTGCTTCCTCAGCTGAAACGACTCATTTCCTTAAACTGGCCACGTTTAAGTCAGAACTGGAGAAAGAGAAGCTGGAAGAAGAAAACAAACTTCTGCGGGCAAAGACCGAAGCACTGCAGGCGGCGAAGAACACCGAAGAAATGTATGCCGAAGCCATCAAGGCCATGCGGGTGTACAACGGACAGGACGAGGAGGACGACAGCAATGACTGGACTTGAGAAAGTTTGCTTCTGGCTGATGGCAGCACTGCCGTGGCTTCAGCTGGCGTGTATTCTTACGGACAGAGAACAACCAACAAGCACGCGCTACTGGTGGTATCTGCCTCCGAGTATTCTGTCGCTTCTGACGGCCATCGCGGTTGGACTCCCAAGGATCATTGATAAGCGGATCGGCGGGTTCGGATGCTGGTGTACACTGATCTTTACATTTGAGTGTGTTTGCCATGACGAAGCGGGAGGCCTTGAGAACCTGCATGGCAAACTGATCTGTCTTTCAATAATCTGCACGGCATTTGCCATGGTCTTCTGGTGTATTGGGTACTGAGCATATGGACAGGAAGACATACTCTGAGCTTTGCCAGTATGCGACCTTTGAAGACCGTTTCCACTATTTGCAGCTGCACGGTACGGTTGGATACGATACTTTTGGCTTTGACCGATATCTGAACCAGAGCTTTTACCAGTCGAGAGAATGGCGGCAGTTCCGGGACAAAATCATTGTACGGGATGCGGGATGCGATCTTGGCTGTCCTGACCGCGAGATCACGGATTGGGTGATACAAAACGGCAAACCCGTCCGGCCGCGTATTATTATCCACCATCTGAACCCGCTGACGAAAGAGGATGTGATCGGGCACACGGATGCACTGCTTGACCCGGAGAACGTGATCTGTGTGAGTGACCGGACGCATAAAGCCATCCACTACGGGGATGACACGATTCTGAAGCCTATGTACACAGAGCGAAGACCGGGCGACACGTGTCCATGGAGGAAATGAGATGTATCCTGTACGAAAGTTTGATCTCGTGGAATCTGCTTACAGCAGCAGTCTGCGGGTGAAGATGTCGCAGGCAGAAGAAATGATCCGGAGAATCTCACCGAGCAGGGAGCGCAGCCTTGCTCTGACAAAACTGGACGAAGCGCTGTTCTGGGCAAACGCAGCCATTGCGGCCGGAAATGTGATGGATCATGAAGAATAATGCCGTTTATCCGGGTCTGAAAATCGAACCTGCTTTTGGAGAAGAAGGCTGTTATGTCAGCTTCTGGATGTCTTCCGATGAATGGAAAGCGTTAAAGAAACTCGGATTGAAAAAGCGCCTTGCTAAGAGATTTGAGCTCACTGGTACAACTCTTTATGCAGATAATACCCCGTATGCGAAAGAATTACGGTTCTTTGTGAAAGGCTCTGAGTGGTCTGGATTTGAAAGTTCACGACTGTTCCGGGAGTTAGCGGCTTATGCTGAACTCCTGCATCGGGAAAAAGAACATATGCATACTGTGCTCCATGAGCAGGAATGCAAAGCGGAAACTGCGCAGAAGCACGGACGATGGTGCCATCCAGCTTGGTTTCAATCGCTTTGGGCTCGAGCAAGCAAATTAGTCCATCGTATCTGATGTCAATGATTGTCAGCGGACAAGTCGAAGTATTGCTGAAACAGAGCAGAAACTGGGATTCGGTGCAAAAGGCGCGATAATCTATAACGTCAGCAGAATAGGATTCGCGTTCTTTCAAATAGGTTCTGATTGCAATGGCAATCGACAACCCGAGACTGAGAATGCTGATGACAATCGAAACGATTTCCATGATAACACTTCCTTTCTGCGCTTTAGTATAACGTAGAAGGAAGAACACAGCAAGAAGGAGAAATTAAAAATGAACAAGGGCGAGACCTATCTGGACGCCTACAAGAAGTGGGACAATATGTGCATCATGGACTAAGGAGATAAACAATGGACAGTATACTGACCTCGGTAAAGAAGCTCCTTGGCCTGACCGAGGAGTATACGGCATTTGACCCGGACCTTATCATGCATATCAACAGTGTGCTGATGATCCTGCGGCAGATGGGCGTGGGCCCGGCGGGCGGTTTTTCCATCAGCGATGCGACGGCGACATGGAGCCAGTACATGGCGGACGGCCCGGACATCGAGGCGGTGAAGAGCTATGTGGCACTAAAGGTGAAGCTGCTGTTTGACCCGCCGCAGTCGAGCACTGTGATGGAGGCCGTCAAGAACCAGATCAGCGAACTGGAATGGCGGCTGTATGTGATGTGCGACAAGGAGGAGAAGTAATGCGAACTTTACCGTTTGCCGTCGAGGGGCAGACCCTGCGCAAGGACGGCGACTTTGGCGGCATCATCTCCGGGAGCAAGGGGTATCTGCGGTGTCGGCTGAAGATCGCGGACAATGACTGGCTCTACGCCAAGAAGGTGCTGGTGTTCAACGACGAATACGCCATGGCTGTGAACGCGGACTTTGAGTGCATGGTGCCGGACGAAGTGACCGACGGTAGGAGCTTCAAGGTGCAGCTGATCGGCCAGACCGGCAAGACCCGCATGAAGACGAACCCGGTACTGATCGAGCAGGTGACGTGATGGCAAGTGTGGAAGATGTGCTGGCCAGCATGGCCGAGCCGAACCGGGAGGAAGAAGAACTGTGCTTTGTCATTGACAAGGACTTCCGACTCATTTCGGTGCCGGAGCGCAGTGCAGTGCTGGGCGTGGAAGGCGACAAAGACGTGAATCTGGTCCGCTTTCGGATGCCGCGCTACTACCGTGGGACCGACCTTTCGGATTTTACCATCGAAGTACATTATGACAATGCTGAAGGCGAACGCGGGATTGTCCCGACCACGGACAAGACCGTGAGCGAAGATGCCGTACGGTTCACCTGGGTGGTGGGCAAAGACGTGGTGTCGTCGAAAGGCACAGTGCGGTTTACAGTGTACTGTGTGAAGAAGGACACAGACGGCACCATTGAACAGGCGTTTGGGACGACTGTTGGAACTGGAGCGAGTCTGGAAGGGCTTGGCAGTGACGAAAACTGAAAGAGGGGGATGGAATGGCGACGGTAGACGAACTGCTGGCAGCGGAAACGACCGAGAGCGACGACGAGCTTTCGTTTCTCATTGACGAACATCTGCGCATCATCACCGTCCCTGAGCGGGGCGTCGTGCTGGGTGTGGAAGGCGATAAAGATGTGAACCGGGTACGCTTTCGCATGAACCGGTACTATCACGGGAGCGACCTCTCAAGTTTCCAAATCCGTATCAACTATCAAAATGCGGAGGGAGACGTGAACTACTTCACAGTAAGCGAAAAGACCGTGGACACGGACACCTTCAGCTTTATCTGGACAGTGGCAGCAGACGCGGTGATGACGAAGGGCAACGTGTTCTTTGTGGTGAACTGCTTCACGGCCGACAGCACCGGCGTGGTGCAGAAGGCATATCACACGACCCTTGGTACGGCCAGCGCACTCGAAGGCCTTGAGGTGGACGTAGAAGGCAACCAGCCGCAGATCGTTGACTTTATGAGTCAGCTGAAGAATGAGCTGACCGTTCATGCCGGAGCCATGCTGCAGCAGATGAACGAGTATGCCAAAGCGGCAGAGAGCTCCAAAACGGCTGCGTCGAGCTATGCTGGTGCTGCCGAAACAAATGCCGCCAGTGCAGCAAAGAGTGCCACCGCAGCAAAGGCCAGTGAGAGCAATGCCAAAACGTCCGAAACGGAGTCGGCCAAAAATTTGCAGGCCACCAAAGAATACTTCGAACAGGTGCGCACCATCACCATCGGCGCACAGGGCTGGTATGCTACGCCGGAAGCACTCAAAGAAGCTGTTCCCATCGGTGAAAATGGCTGGTGGGCAGTGGTCGGCACGACCGACACCATCTGGACGTGGGACAGCGACACCGGCGCATGGGTCGACACCCGCAAAGAGGTGGACCTGTCCGACTATCTGACCCAGACGCAGATTAAAGCACTACTGGCCGGTTACATGCCCCTACGCCCCGCCACTTCTACCGTGCTGGGCGGCGTTAAGGTGGGCGGCGGTCTGAGCGTGGCGGCAGACGGCACGCTGAGCACCAACATTGTGGTGAGCACCGCAGAGCCGCCCGCAGACCTGAGCGCGTACCCGGACGGCACGCTGTGGATCGTCTACAAAGACACTGCATCAGACGAGGCGGTGGACGACACGGACATCCACATGCCAGCAGACGAGACCGGCGGCACCGATACAACCGACACCGCAGAGCCGCCGGTGCTGGTGGACGCGGACGGCGTGCCGGAGGAGGGCTGACCATGAGCGGATACATCCTGACCGGGGGCAGCCGCAAAAAGGTCGAGTCCCTGCGCACCATCGCGGGCGGCGCGGCACGCACAGCGGACAAGGCATACGCCCTGACCGGCGGCATGGCAAGGCTGTGGTATCAGCGCGGCACGCCGCTGGGCAATTACGATGTAGGCAGCACCGTCAAAATCGCCGTGGGTGGAAAAGATTACGATTGGCTGGTGGTGCACCAGGGCCTGCCCGGCAGTATGTACGACACGAGCTGCAACGGGGTGTGGCTGCTGATGAAGGATATTTACGAGAAACGTGAGTGGGGTAGCGGTGATTACAATAATTACTATAACAGTACAATCCACTCATATCTGAATAATACATTCTTAAATTTATTTAAATCGAACATTAAGGATGCAATTAAGCAGGTAAAAATTCCATACCGTGGCGGGAACGGTTCTTCGAAGACTGTTATGAGTGGTCCAAATGGAATTTCTACAAAAGTTTTTCTTCTTAGCGCGAGTGAACTGAGTTTTAACTTTTCCTATATGCCAACCGCTGAAGGCGCAGAATTGACGTACTTCAAAGGCTGTGCGAACGATGGCCCGGATTCCAAACGAATAGCAAAACTTAATGGGTCTTCTATTGTTTGGTGGTCGAGGTCTCCATATTGCAATAGCTCCTATGCAGGAAATAGAAAGCTGGTTGTTGATACGATTGGGGATTGGAGACATAAAGGTCAAGAATCAAATGGCGTCCGCCCCTGCATGATTTTGCCGCCGTCCACGCTGGTGGACGACACTGGGCATATTATTGTAGCAGATGACCCGCGCACACCGCTTGGATGGTATAGCGTAGGCAGCACCATTAAGATGGACATCAATGGAAATAAGCGCGTATGGCGTATTGCTTACAAAGGAAACCCGAATCCGAATCTTTACGACGAAAGCTGCAATGGCGTATGGTTGGTGCTGAACACGATTTACTCCACACGAGCCAATGGAAGTGATTGCCAATATGCTGGCGGAATCATTGACACATACCTGAATGGTACATTCCTTGGGCGAATCGACAAAAACGGAAACGCTGCAAAGTATATCAAAGACGTCAAAATCCCTTATGCAAAGAAGCTTGCGGACGGAAGCTGGGAAGCACAGACGAAAGAAAACGGACTGCCATGTAAGGTGTTTCTGCCGAGTGTCTTTGAAATTGGAGGTGCGGAAAACGCAAGCATCTACAAAGACGGCTCTGCGCTCGGTTATTATGACGGTTCACCATCGACATTGACCCTGAAGCAGAGCGGAACGCCTGCGGCGTGGAGGACAAGAACTGTCACATCGGACGCACAATCCGAATTTTCTGTTGATGCAAGCGGAACAATTACGACCTGTGCACCAACGGATGTAATCGGTGTTGTGCCCTGCGTAATTATGAGACCTGATGCGCTGGTAGAAAATGGTATCATTATAGGTGAATAAGCGAAACTAAAACTTCTGTAAACCTTTGAAAGGAAAAATTCAAAATGGCACTCTCGAACACGGCAACGCCGATCTACTACGGCCGGTTCCGGGAGGCCGTGATGCGCGGGGAGATCCCTGTTTGCAGAGAGATCAGCATGGAGATGAACCGGATCGACGACCTGATCGCGAACCCGGGCGTTTACTATGATGACAAGGCCATGGACGGCTTTGTGAAATTCTGCGAACGGGAGCTGACCCTGACGGATGGCACGGACCTGAAACTGCTGGAGACTTTCAAGCTATGGGCCGAGCAGATCTTCGGGTGGTACTACTTTGAGGAACGCACCGTCTACAAACCGAACCCGGACGGACACGGCGGCCACTACGAGCAGAAGCGCATCAAGCACCGATTGGTTCGAAAGCAGTACCTGATCGTGGCGCGCGGTGCGGCAAAGAGCATGTACGACAGCTGCATCCAGCAATACTTTCTTTCCGTAGACGGGTACACCACCCAGCAGATCACCACAGCGCCCACCATGAAACAGGCAGAAGAAGTCCTCTCACCAGTGCGCACAGCGATCGCGCGGGCGAGAGGACCTCTTTATCGTTTTATGACGGAAGGCAGCCTGCAGAACACGACGGGTGCTGCTTCCGGCAGGGTGAAGCTGGCCAGCACGAAGAAGGGCATCGAAAACTTCCTGACCAACAGCCTTTTGGAAATTCGGCCCATGAGCATCGACAAGCTGCAGGGCCGGAGAGACAAGGTGGCAACAGTAGACGAGTGGCTCAGCTGCCCCATCCGGGAAGACCCCATTGGTGCCATCGAGCAGGGCAGTTCGAAGGTGAACGATTACCTGATCGTGGCGACCAGCAGCGAGGGCACGGTGCGCAACGGCTGCGGCGACTCCATCAAAATGGAATTGATGAGCATCCTGAAAGGGGATTACGTCAACCCCCATGTATCCATCTGGTACTACAAGCTGGACAGCATTGAAGAAGTGAACGACCCGTCGATGTGGGTGAAGGCGAACCCGAACCTGGGGCTGACCGTGAGTTATGAAGCCTACCAGCTGGACGTGGAGCGCGCCGAGAAAGCACCGGCGAGCCGGAACGACATTCTGGCCAAACGCTTCGGCATCCCGATGGAAGGTTACACCTACTTCTTCCCCTACGAGGAGACCCTGCCACACCGGCACCGGGACTTCTGGCAGATGGCCTGTGCCATGGGGGCGGACCTCTCGCAGGGTGACGACTTCTGCGCCTTTACCTTTCTGTTCCCAATGGATCACGGCTACTTTGGCGTGAAGACACGGGACTACATCACGAGCTACACCCTCTCGAAACTGCCGCAGGCCATGCGCCAGAAGTATGACGAGTTCATGCGGGAGGGGACACTGGTCATTATGGAAGGTACGGTGCTGGACATGATGGAAGTATACGACGACCTGGATGCCTTCATCGAGAACAGCGGGTACGACGTGCGTGCCTTTGGCTACGACCCCTACAACGCAAAGGACTTTGTGGAGCGGTGGGCGCGGGAAAACGGCGAGTATGCCATCGAGAAGGTGATTCAGGGCGCAAAGACCGAAAGCGTGCCGCTTGGTGAGCTGAAGAAGCTGAGCGAACAGCGGAAACTGCTCTTTGACGAAGCACTGATGCAATTCGCTATGGGAAACTGCATTACCCTGGAAGACACAAACGGCAACCGCAAGCTTCTGAAACAACGATATGACCAGAAGATCGATGCGGTTGCCGCTATGATGGATGCGTATGTAGCTTATAAGGTGAACCGGGATGCGTTTGAATGATTATACCTTCTGATAAACACTGCCATCAGGACGAAGGTAGAGCTCCAACGGTTGAGAAGGCTGTTTCAGTGAGGTACACATCAAAGCAAATAGAGGCGGCTCTGCCTGAGTGCTTAATGTGTTATATGTCTTCAGCACTTCAGCTTCGATTTGAGAGACGGAATTCTTACCAAAGTGCTTGTTTTCATCCTTTTCGATTTTTTGCGAAACCTTATCTGCTGCTGTTTTTAATGCACCAATCATGCGATTTTGCGTAAGAGCAAATAGCGGTTTGGCGTCTGCTTCCAGATTTGCGAGATAAGATTCGTTCCAGTTTTGCGAATAGTAGGTTTCCATGATCCCGCTGATTGCATAAAGCTGAGAGGCAAGATCAACACCCTGCTTGTTCTGCAAAACGATTTGAGCCTGGCTCTCATTTGATTTTCCAGCGACTGCACTTTCAAGCTGCTCGGTATAAAACTCTATGTCGGCGATTGCTTTCGTTTTTGCACGCTGGAGATTTCCGATCGTTGCAATACGCTGAGCATCATTGAGCATGATGGTTGAATAATTCGCCAATGCGTATTTCACAAACGTCAGTTCGGAGAGAAGCTCCGTGCGCTTTGAGGTTTGCAGAAATGCAAGAAGGTCATCAAGCTTCTTATTGACTTCGGTGAGTTTTGAACTGATGTCAGCAAGAAAATACTGCCCCGTTGCGAAAGACGCAATGCTGAATGCCTGAAAAGCGGCCACCGATGCAGGATCAACTCGGTAGAGCGAGGCGGTTCCTACAAAATGTCCGGTGGCATCTTTCATGACAGCAGACTGGCCGCCCTGATGCAAGTTCATAAGAGAGCCCTGAATACCTTTGGGAAACCGGAGAACATAAGTGCTTGATGCAGCTTCCGCCGCAAGCTCAGCTGGGACAAGCTGAAGAAGGGAATTGGCTGCAAGCCCGGCCTGCTCCGGAAACTCAACTTTACGGAAACGAGCTGTGTCGCCAAAGTCAAGCGGGGTATTGCAAGAAGCGACTTCGCAGCCGACAGACCGGAGAGGGAACATTTCGGATTCGGACATATTCAAACCTCCTCATTACCCAAAAATGTAATCGTGATAGGAGACGACGATTTCGGTGTCCAGCGGGTACCATTCGCCCTTCGTGAAGGACGGTGCGCCGTCAACGGTGACTTCGATGATCTCGTACTGAGAGTGATTGTTGCCGAGGATGAGGTCATGCTTTGGTTGATCGACCACATTGGTAAAGCCTGCATCTTTCAGGGCTTTGATAATATCTCTGGCATCGTCATCCTCGGAAAAGTCCGGCATTTTTACCTCACCCATGGCAAGGTGTGATGCGGCGATTTCCTCGTCTTTCAGGCGGGCAAGCTCTGCCTGATGGGCTGCAAGTTCCTGTGAGCGCTTATGCGCAGCAGAGCCGTAGATGCCACCGCTAACCAAAACTGCAACAATCAGAACCGCACTGATAAGGCATTTTTTCTTATTTGCACGGTAGTAATTGATGCCTTTGGCGATTGCACGACCGGCCTGGCGAGCATGCTTTTCCCGCTGAGCAGACGCCCATTCCTGGTAAATGCGGTCTTCTTCCGCATCCTGGACTTCCTGTTCTTTACGGCGGCGCTCAGCTTCCTCAGCTTCACGTTGTATACGTTCTTCTTCTGCCTTCTTTTTGGCACGGCGGTCTTCAATGGGCGAAGCAAAAAGGTCAATGATGCGGCTTGCATTTTCGGCCGCTTTGATTTTTGCATCATCGACGATGTGCTCAGTGTGCTCCGATTTAGAGTAACTATAGTTCACATTAACGTTTACGCGAACCTGTACACCGCAAGAGGGACACCGAATGATTTGAACGGTATTGTCTTCAAACTGAAGCTTTGCTCCGCACTTGGGGCATTTAGCAGTCCACATATAGGATTTCCCTTTCCTCACAACAATTGCTAACAGAAACAGTATAGCACGGAAATGGGGATAAAAGCAATAAAAAGTAAAAGAAGATGAAAAACGCAGAAGGGAGGGATGAGATGAGACGACAGGATGAACTCTGGCACTGGGGCATCAAAGGCATGAAATGGGGCGTGCGCCGCTACCAGAACAAGGACGGCACTCTGACCACTGCCGGAAAGAAGCACTACGGCGATGGCGGCGCAAACACTGGGACCGAAGCAACAGAGTATGCTCCGAAGGTGTCCAAGAAGAAAGTCAGCGACTACTCGGACGAGGAGCTGCGGGCCCAGATCAACCGGATGCAGATGGAGAAGCAGTACCGTGACCTTTCCGGCCAGACGAACGTGCGCGAGGACGACCCGAACCGGGAACTGAAACTGCAGCGGGAACGTTTGCAGCTGCAGCGGGACGTGAAAAGCCTGAAGAAGGAGATCAACGGCGGGCAGACCTTCGTGAAGACGGTGTTCAACACGGCAGGCCAGCAGGCGCTTTCCACCATGATGAAAGGTGCCATGCTGTACGCCGGAAAACAGGCGGTGACGAACATTCTGGGCAACCCGGACCTTGCGAACGCGATGGCCACGGGCAGCGTGGGCGGACAGAACACCGACAAGAAGAAAGACAGCTGATACCGGGAGAAACTCTCTCACCGCCACAGTCTGGCTGCGCCAGAGCTATGACGGAGCTCTCCCGAGGGGGGAGAGCCTTTCTTAAAGGAAGGAAAATCAAAATGGAAACAGAAATGAGTTTTGGTTCCCGGCTGAAGCACGCCTGGAACGCTTTTCTGAACCGGGACCCTCCCCCGAACTTTGGAGGATATGCAGGCGGTTACAGCTACCGGCCTGACCGGGTGCGGCTGACGCGGGGAAACGAACGGACGTTCGTGACCAGCGTATACAACCGCATCTCGATGGACTGCAGCGCCATCACGATACAGCATGTAAGGCTCGACGAAAATGGCCGATTTGATTCAGTCATCGACTCGGGCCTTAATTCTTGCCTGAACCTCGAAGCAAACCTGGACCAGACGGGCCGGGGCCTTGTGCAGGACATTGTAATGAGCATGCTGGACGAAGGCGTGGTGGCCGTGGTGCCGGTGGAAACGAATTACGACCCCAGCCGGAGCGACAGCTACAAAATCTACTCCATGCGGGTGGGCAAAGTGCTGGAATGGTATCCCGAGCATGTGCGGGTGCAGCTTTACAACGACAAGACTGGGCAGAAAGAGGAGCTGGTCCTGCCGAAAAAGACTGTGGCTCTGATCGAGAACCCATTCTACGCCATCATGAACGAGCCGAACAGCACGATGCAGCGCCTGATCCGCAAGCTGAGCTTACTCGACGTGGTGGACGAGCAGGCAGGTGCAGGGAAGCTGGACCTGATCATTCAGCTGCCCTACGTTGTGAAAAGCGACGCACGCCGTGAGCAGGCCAACAAGCGCCGACAGGAGATCGAAGACCAGCTTCGCGACTCGAAATACGGAATTGCGTGGACGGACGGCACCGAGCGGGTGACGCAGCTGAACCGCAGCCTTGAAAACAACCTTCTGAAGCAGATCGAATACCTGACGAACATGTTCTACAGTCAATTGGGTATTACCCTCGAGATCATGAACGGGACGGCGGACGAGGCAGCGATGACCAACTACTACAACCGGATCGTGGAGCCCATCGTCAGCGCGATCGTGGACGAGATGAAGCGGAAGTTCCTGACCAAGACCGCCCGCGGCCAGCGGCAGAGCATTCTGTTCTTCCGCGACCCGTTCAAGCTGGCACCCATTGGCACGGTGGCCGAGATGGCAGACAAGTTCACCCGCAACGAGATCATGAGCTCCAACGAGTTCCGGCAGGCGATCGGTCTGAAACCCTCGAAGGACCCGCGTGCGGACGAGCTGAGCAACAAGAACCTGAATCAGAGCACCGACCAGATGCAGAACCCTACCGCCATGGCAGGCGGCAAGGAGACTGTGGACCGGCTTTTGGCGAGGGAGAAAGATTCTTAACGGAATCTTGAGGAAGGAGATTTAAGAAATCAAAATGGCGAAGAAATTCGACTATGATTTTTCCGGCTATGCAACGAAGGCGAACACCCTGTGCTATGACGGACTGACCATCGCCCCGAACGCCTTTGCAGACGACAATGGCAGAAAGGTGCCTGTGGTGTGGAACCACAACCATTCCGGCCCGGAATACGTACTGGGACACGCACTTTTGCAGAACCGGAAAGACGGCGTTTATGCCTATGTGAAGATGAACGACAGCCCCAGCGGCCAGAGTGCGCTGGAAGCCGTGCGCAGCGGCGACATTGATGCCATGAGCATCTTTGCAAATGGACTGAAGAAAGCAGGCCAGACCGTGATGCACGGTGTGATCCGGGAACTGAGTCTGGTACTGGCCGGATGCAACCCGGGTGCACTGATCGACGAGATCGTGGAGCATGGCGCAGACTGGAGTGCAGACGAAGGCGAAGAGGCCTTTATCTATACCGACGGCGGGATCAGCCTGAGACATGGCCTTGACCCCGATGACAACCCTTTGGATGAGGAGGACGAGATCATGCATTCCGAAGACGAGGACAAGGACAAGGAGAATGCCAAAGAGAACCCCGAGGACAAAGAAATCACCGAAGAAACCGTCAAGGAAGTGTTCGACAGCCTGACGGAGAAGCAGAAGAACGTTGTTTACGCCATTGTCGGCATGGTAACCGATGGCAAGAAAGGCGCAGACAACAAGGAAGCAGACAACGATAAGGAGGACGAAACCGTGAAGCACAATGTTTTTGACAACGACAAGGACCAGGGCGTGCTGAAGCACAGCATTGACGAGATCAACAAGGTGGTGAAGACCGCCAAGACCTGCGGCACTATGAAGGCTGCTTTTGCAAATGCCGGCATTGAGGACAGCGAAGTGAACGCCCTGTGCCACGGCATTGACAACATCGACTGGCTGTTCCCGGAAGATCGCCTGCTGGACACCCCGCCCCGCATCATTGACAAGCCTGACGACTGGGTGAGCGTGGTAATGGGCGGCGTGAAGCACATCCCGTTCAGCCGCTTCAAGAGCCTGTTTGCGGACCTGACCGAGGACGATGCACGTGCCAAGGGCTACCTGAAGGGCAACTACAAGACCGAAGAGGTATTCGGCCTGCTGCGCCGCTCCACCGGCCCGACCACGGTGTACAAGAAGCAGGAGCTGGATCGCGACGACGTGATCGACATTACCAGCTTTGACGTGGTGGCATGGCTGCGCAACGAGATGCGCTACAAGCTGAACCGTGAGCTGGCACTGGCCTACATTCTGGGCGATGGCCGCATGGCAGCAAGCCGCGACAAGATCGACGAGAACTGCATCCGCCCGGTGTTCAACGATGCCGACCTGTTTACCATCAAGGTACAGGTGAAGACCACCGGCATGACCACCGTGGAGGACAAGTACAAGGCCTTTATCAAGCAGGCCATCCGTGCCCGCAAGGACTACCGCGGCAGCGGCACCCCGACCATGTTTACCACTGAGGATGCCCTGACCGAGATGCTGCTGCTGGAAGACGGCATGGGCCGCCCGCTGTACACGGACGAGGCCGCACTGGCCCGCAAGCTGCGCGTTGCCAAGATCGTGACCATTCCCGAAATGGAAGGCCGCAAGGGTGCCAAGGGCGGCAATCTGGCTGCCGTGATCGTGAACCTGGCCGACTACACCGTGGGTGCGGACAAGGGCGGTGCCGTGAGCATGTTCGATGATTTTGACATCGACTTCAATGCACAGAAGTACCTGATCGAGACCCGCTGCTCCGGTGCACTGACCAGCCCCTACAGCGCTATGGCCATTGAGTGGGCTGCTTAAAAAGGAGGTAAACCGATATGCTGAAACCCTGTTACGAGACCGGCTATGACCTGCATGTGGCAAACTACATTGCCTACGCAAATGAGGGCAAGCTGTACGAGGATGCCGGCCACAAGACCGAGGCTGCGCAGGAAGACTGCGAGAAGGCCTTTAAGCTGGGCCGACTGATGATCGATAACGGCACCGAGCTGTGCCAGGCGGTGGCAAAGACCAGCGCAGGCTTTGTGACCTACGACGGCAAGACTGCTGTGACCTACACCGCCAAGGCCTGATTCTTCAGGCTTTGAGGTTAGTATAAACTAATCAAAATGGAGTAAAGGTGCGCTATGAGCAAGTGGTTTGGAAAGCTGGGATTTGTTGAGACCCAGGAGACAGAGCCGAGTGTCTACTCGGAGATTGTGACAGAGCGTGACTGTTACGGCGATCTTGTGCGGAACACGCGCAGAATCCAGTCCGGCGACAAGGTGAACGATGATATCAGCCTTGCGAACACGCTAAGCGTCATCGCAGACCCTTACATTCAGGAGCACTTTTGCGATCTCCGGTATGTGACGCTTTACGGAGGAAAATGGAAAGTGACAGACGTGACGGTGGATTACCCGCGTCTGACCCTGACACTGGGAGGGCTGTATCATGGCAGTGAAGCTGGCTGAGAGACGCTCCGGGCTGGATAAGTATCTGCGCAGCATCGTGAAACGGCGGTGCGGCAGCGAAAACGTCTACTACCAGCCCCCGGCAAATCTGCGGATGAAGTACCCCTGCATCTGCTACGAACTTTCCAAAATTCGCAGCAGGGATGCGGACGACCGGGTATACCGGCAGACCTTTCATTACACCGTGACAGTGATCGACACAAAACCGGACAGCGAAATGACGGCGGCCATGGGCGAGCTTGCAAAGGCTTCTCATGACCGCCAATTTATTTCGGACAACTTATACCACGACGTATTCAGCGTGTGGTACTGACACCTATTTATAAAGGAGGATAAAACCTATGAAAATCAAATGGGATGAAGACGGCAAGCGCAAGTTCCATGCCGGTGTTTCGCATGGCGTGGTTTACCCCAAGGCCGATGGCGAGGGCTACGACAATGGCGCTGCATGGAACGGCCTGACCGGCGTGACGGAAAGCCCCAGCGGCGCAGAACCTACCGACCTGTGGGCTGACAACATGAAGTACGCCCGCCTGATCTCCGGCGAGGACTACGGCTTTACCATTGAATCCTATATGTACCCGCCCGAGTTTGAACCCTGCGACGGTCTGGGCAGTCCTGTGAAGGGCGTGCGCATCGGCCAGCAGAAGCGCAAGAGCTTTGGCTTCAGCTGGCAGACCAAGGTGGGCACCGACGAGGACCCGGACAAGGGCTATATCATCCATGTGGTGTGGAACGCCACCGCAAAGCCTGCGGAAAAGACCCACGAGACCATGAACGACAGCCCGGATGCCGAGACCTTCAGCTGGGAGTGCGACACCGTTCCCGTGAACATTGCCGACCTCAAGCCTTCCGCTGTGGCCGAGTTCGACAGCACCGAGCTGACCGCAAAGCAGATGAAGGCTGTGGAAGACCTGCTGTACGGCACCGAGAGCGCCGAGGCAACTCTGCCCAGCCCGGACGAGCTGCTGGCCGCAGTGAAGGCTGCTGTGTAAGCCCGGAAAAATTCAAAATGAAGTAAAGGAGAAACCATCATGGTTAAGAAAACCATTACCTACACCGACTACGACGGCACCGAGCGCACCGAGGATTTCTACTTCAACCTGAGCGAAGCGGAGATCACCGAGATGCAGCTGAGCGTGGAGGGCGGCATGCGCGGCTACATTGAGAAGATCGTCGCCGCAAAGAGCCAGCTGGAGCTGGTGAAGCTGTTCAAGGACATTCTGCTGCGCAGCTACGGCAAGAAAAGCCTGGACGGCCGCCTGTTTGTGAAGAACGAGGCCAACACCGCCGAATTCGTGGCAAGCCCGGCCTACAGCATCATCTACATGGAGCTTGTGACCGACACGGCTGCCGCCACCAAGTTCGTGAACGCCCTGATCCCGGTCAGTGCGAATGCGCAGAACCGGAACCCTGCCATGGAGATGGCAGCGACCCAGAATGCAGCACCGGCCCTGACACTGGGCTAAACGAACCCTCTCACCGCTCCGTCCGACAAATGCCGGCACGTTGCAGAGAGGAATGAATCCAGAAAGGCTATCCGCGTAAAAAACGGGTAGCCTTTTCTTTTTTGTCTGAACAAAGACACACATTTGAAAAACAGGGAGAGTGAAAGGATGCTTGAGATCAAAGTACCCGGCGACGAGCGCTGGGACGCCCGGAACAATGTATTTGTCTACGACAAGCCCGCTGTTCTGCGGCTGGAGCACAGCCTGCTCTCCCTGTCCAAATGGGAAAGCAAGTGGCACAAGCCGTTTCTCGACGAGTCGAAGCCGAAGACACCGGCGGAAACGCTGGATTACATCCGGTGCATGACCCTGACACAGGGCGTGGACCCCAGTGTCTATGACCGGCTGACGCGGGAGAACATGGCAGCCATTCAACAATATATGGCGGACCCGATGAGCGCAGCGACCTTCAAGGAGCGCAAAGGCGGGAAGAAACGAGCCCGGTACCAGAGCGCTGAGACCTTTTATGCAGCAATGGCGAGTTACGGCATCCCCTTCAGCTGTGAAAAGTGGCACCTGAACCGGCTTCTGGCGCTGATCCGGGCCTGCGGCGAAGAAAACATGCCGCCCGAGAAGATGGGCAGGCGGGAACAGGCGGCACACATCCGGGCACTGAACGCTCAGCGGAGAGCGAAGATGCACTCGAGGGGGTGAGGACCCTCTCACCGCTCCGTCTGGCAAATGCCAGCGCGTCGCGGAGCTCTCCCAAAGGGCGAGCCATGCTTAGAGGAAGAAAAATAGGAGATTTTTTCATGTCAAAGGTGATCTCGATCCGGCAGAAAGGCGACTTTAAGAAAAGCCTGACCTTTTTCAGCCATGTGAAAAGCTGGAGCGTAAAGCCCATCCTGGAAAAATATGGGAAGCTTGGGGTGGAGCGGCTGTACGAAGCCACACCGAAAGCAACCGGAAAGACAGCGGCGAGCTGGAGCTACGAAATCAAAATGGACAAGACCGGGGCGACCCTTTGCTGGAAAAACGCGAACATCGTGGACGGCGTGCCGATCGCGGTCATTTTACAATACGGACACGGAACAAGAAACGGAGCCTATGTGCAGGGAGTGGACTACATCAACCCTGCGCTGGGTCCTGTTTTTTGTGCCTTGGCCGATGAGCTGTGGAAGGAGGTAAAGAGCCTTTGAGTCAGGAAATTGACGAGCGCGTGGTAGAAATGCGGTTCGACAACGCGCAGTTCGAACGGAATACCCGGCAGAGCATCAAGACCCTGAACGCGCTGAACGAAAGCCTGAAGCTGGAAGGTGCCGAGAAAAGCTTTGAGAAAATTGAAGACGCATCGGCAAAAGTGGACTTTGACAAGATGCAGAGTGCACTGGAAAGCCTGAACAGCAAGTTCTCGGCGGTGGAAGTGATGGGCGTGACCGCATTGATGCGCATCACGAACCAGGCCATGGACACCGGAGAAAAGCTGGTAAAGAGCCTTTCCATCGACCAGGTGACCAGCGGCTGGAACAAATACGCCCAGAAGACTGCCAGCGTCCAGACCATCATGAACGCAACGGGCAAGAGCATCACGAAAGTGAACTCTTACCTCGAAAAGCTGATGTGGTTCTCGGACGAGACCAGCTACGGCTTCACGGACATGACGAGCGCCCTTTCGACCCTGACAGCCGCAGGCGGCGACATTGAGAAAATGATCCCGATGATCATGGGTATGGCAAACGCCACGGCCTATGCGGGCAAGGGTGCGGCTGAGTTCCAGCGGGTGATCTACAATCTGGCGCAGAGTTACGGCACCGGTGCCATCCAGCTGATCGACTGGAAAAGCGTGGAACAGGCAGGCGTGGCCAGCCAGCAGCTGAAACAGCTGCTCATCGACACCGGCGTGGAGCTTGGCAAGATCAAGAAAGGCGCTGTGACCACCGGCACCTTTGACAACAGCTTGCAGAAGAAGTGGGCCGACAAAGAAGTGATGGAGACCGCCTTTGGCAAGTATGCGGAGTTCAGCAACGCCGTGAAGGAGATGGTGGACGCGAACCCCGGAATGCTGGCGACGCAGGCCATTGAAGCACTGGCTGACCAGTACGACGAAGTATCGGTGAAAGCATTCAAAGCCGCGCAGGAAGCAAAGAGCTTTTCCGAAGCGGTGGACGCAACGAAGGACGCCGTGAGTTCCGGCTGGATGGAGACCTTTGACATCCTGTTCGGCAACTATGAGGAGGCAAAGGGCTTCTGGAGCGACCTGGCGGAAGAATTCTGGACCATGTTCGCAGGCGGCGCGGCAGGGCGGAACAACTGGCTGAAAAGCGCCTTTGACTCCGGCCTTGACCAGCTGCTGGGGACGGACGGATTCGGAAGCGCGGGCGACAACTACACACAGCTGCTGGAAAAGAGCCTTGTGAAGACGGGACTGTTGACACAGGATGCCATTGACGACGCCGGAAGCTTCCAGAAGGCTTTGGAAGAAAGCGGCGTGACGGCACAGCAGCTGGAGAGCGTGATCGACGACTCGGCGGACGGCTATGCAAAGCTGTTGGAGCTGAGCGACGCAGAACTGAAAAAGAACAACCTCAGCCGGGAAGGCGTGAAGAAGCTGGCTGACGCTTACGCCGCGATGGCGGAGAAAATTCAAAATGGAAGCGTCGATCTGGACGAATTCTCGGGCAAGATGAACCAGCTTTCGGGCCGGGAGCACTTTTTTAACGGGATCCTGAACATTCTGGACGGCATCAACAGCGTGCTGGAGCCCATCCGCGGGGCGTTTGGCGAGGTGTTCATGACCGACGGCAGCCCGCTGTACAATTTTTTGAAGGGGTTTGACGAGCTGACCGGGAAAATGCAGCTGAGCGAAGCCGCGGCGCAGAAAGTGCAGAAGGTCTTTAAGGGATTCTTCAGTGTGCTGAACATCGGATTCAAGGCAGTGAAAGTGACGGTGAAGACGGCCTTTGCGATCCTTGAAAAAGTGCTGGACATCCTGAGCCCGGTGACCGACCTGCTGCTGGGCATCGGCTCCCGGATCGGCGAAGTGCTGGCCTGGGCAGACCAGAGCATGGGAAAGGCGGAGAGCCTGACCGATGTGCTGGCGATTCTGGTGGGTGCCATTGGTGCGCTGGTGAGCCCCATCGGCGAGGTGCTGAGCGGTTTCCGCAGCATCGTGCGCGGTGGAAGTGTGGAAGACGCAAAGCAGCAGTTCGGCGGTTTTGCCGCTGTGGTGAATGCCGTGGGCGGGGTGCTGGAGAAATTCAAAATAGGAAGCATTTCGGCCAGCGGCATCATCGGGAAAGCGGTGACGGTGCTTGGAGGCATCCTTACACTCGCCTTTGACGGCATCGGCGCGGTGATCGGCAGTGCATTCTCCGGTTTTCAGGACGCGGGGCGGACGGTCGAGGCTTTCAAAGAAAGTCACGTTCCGATGCTGGAAACTATCCGCGACGCGGTGCTGAGCATCCCTGAAAAGGCCGAAGCTGCGCTGAAGGATTTCGGCGGGGCGCTTGGCAGCGTGATGAGCACCATCAGCTCGGCGTGCCAGAAAGCACTGGATGCCGTGAAAGGCTTCTTTAACCTGCGGGACGGCGTGGACCTTTACCGGCTGCTGGCTCTGCTGGATGTGGGCGCGCTGGCGCTGGGTATCTATGGAGTTGCAAAGGCGCTGAGCAGCCTGAACAGTTCGATGAAGAAAATAATCGCGAATCCGCTGACCGATCTGCTGACCAGCATGAAGGGCGCGGTAGACGCCTGGACAAAAGAGCACACGACGAACAATTTTGTCTCTACGGCGAAAGGCATTGCGACGGCAGTCGGCATTATCAGCGCAAGTATGTATTTGCTGAGCAGAATCGACAACCCGGTAATGGCCGTGCAGGCACTTGTAAGCGTTCTGACGACATTGTTCGGTATGGTGGTGGCTCTGCGCGTGCTGGGAAAAGCAGACCTGACCGGACTGGATACAGCAAAGCTGCTCGGAACCGTCACCGCGATCAGCATTGGAATGGCGGTGCTGACAAGTGCAGTATCCAAACTTGGAAAGATGGATGCGCGGCGGCTCGAAAACAGCATTGACGCAGTCGGACACATCGCCGCAGTGCTGGCGGGTATGACCGGGCTGATGGCCTTGTTCAATAAGCAGCTCGGGGGCGTAACGGGAGCAAGCGGATTCGTGGCCGCAGCAGCTGCCGTGGATATGATCGCGCTGGCACTGATCCCGCTGGCAAAGGCAGAAGAAAGCGGCCGTGACATTGACGGGGCAGTAAAAGCCATCAACGGCGTGGCCATCGCCATGAGCGTGCTGATGGTTGCATCCGGCTTTGCGCAGAAGCTTTCGGGAAGCGCAAAAGAGAACACGATCGACAAGATCATCAAGTATCTCGTGAAGCTGGGCGGAATGCTGATCGCCATCAACGCAATGGGAAGTGCTCTGCTGATGGCGGCGGGGGCTGTGGCGATTTTTGCAAGCCTTGGCGACAGCCTGAAGACAGGGCTTATCGGTGCTGCTGTCATGATCGCTGAAGTTGCGGTCGCGCTGGGCGTGCTGTCCAAGCTGAAGCTCAACCCCACGCGGATGAAGAAGGCGGCAAGCGCGATGCTGACGGCAAGTGCGGCATTGACCGTGATGGCCGCAGCGGCTGCACTGATGGGGAAAGCAGTAAAATCGGACGGCGGCAACGGCTTTGTGGTTATGAGTGTCGGGCTTGCGGAACTGGCAGGAGCAATGTATCTGCTGGGCAAAAATTCGATGGAAAACGCAGCAGCTGCAACGGCAATGCTGGCCATGGGGGCCGCACTGATCGAGATAGCGGCTGCGTTGCAGATGCTGGCCAATGTGCCGTTTGAAAGCGTCTGTGTGAACCTGGGATTGCTCGGCACAGCATTGCTGATCCTCGTTGGAATGACGTATCTTTTGCCGGACAGCTCAGTGAAGCTGGGGACCATTGCGTTGGCGTGCGTGGGCATGGCGACGGCGCTGCTTTTGCTGACCCCGGCACTGAAAGGGCTTGCGAGCCTGAACTGGCAGCAGGCGTTGTCCGGCGTGATCGCCATGGTGGGCATTATGGCGGCCGTGCTTGGAAGCAGCTATCTGATCGGGCAGTTCCCCGCGATCGGAGCCGGACTTTTGACGCTGGCCAGTGCATTGGTGGTGTTGGCAAAGGCGTTCAGCACCTTCGCGGGAGGACTTATCAAATTCTCCATCGCGGCGGGCATCCTGGCGATCCTGAGCGAGTTCGCAGGGCCGATCTGCGAAGCAATCGTAACCGCCGCACCCGATATCAAAGAGACACTTCTGACGATCCTCCGTGTGATCTCGGAGGTCATTATCGAGGGCGCACCGTACATCATCGCGACGCTGGTGGCGTTGTTTGATATTTTGTACTACACGCTCATTGGGTGCATCAACCTTCTGTGGGAGGGTGACGGCGAACACGCCGGTATCAAAGATGCACTGGCAGACCTTTGGAGCAATCTGAAGCAGTGGATTTCCGATGCGTTTGCCAACGGGGAGATCATCACGGACGAAGACACAGCGAATTTTGCCTCGATCATCCTTGATAAGCTGATGAGCGCCCTGGAGAAAGCTTTTGCAATGCTGAACCCCGGCGAATGGCTGAGCAAGAAGGCAACGGAACTTATCTGGAGCCCTGACTCGGTATTGAACAAGGGGCGGAATTGGGCGGATATTCTGTTGGGTGACGAGGGAACGCCGACGAGAGAGTTTGCCGGACTTTTCGGTCTGGGCAAAGCTGCATCGGAGACAGCGGAGGCACAAAATCAAAGCGCAGATGCCGCCAATGCAAACGCAGCAGCAACACAGCTTTCGGCGCAGGCAATGCATGAAAATGCCGGGGAAGTCGGAAAAGCCGCTGCGGCCACCACGACTGCAGCAAATGCGGCAAACGATGAGACGGGTGCCCTGCTCGCCGTGACCGACGAATACGGACGGGTCGTCTATCTGACGGAAGACGCGGCGCGGGCCATGCTGGGGAATGTGGATGCTGCCGACAGCACGGCGACCGCAGCCGGAAATGCCGCCGACGCAATGGGCCAGACCGCTGCAGCCATGAACACGGCAACGCAGACTGCCGCCGGAAATGTGGATAAACTGAGTGCCGTTGCGACACAGGTAGCCGCCAAAGAAGGCGACGTGGCGGACAAAACGACCGAAACGCTCGAAAACGGACTTTCCGCAGGCGAGGTGACGGCGGAAGAAGCAGGTGGGAACATCATCCAGTCGCTGTGGGATTCCGTGTGCTCGAAAATCGACGAGCTGTTCCCGAACCTTGGCGGCAAAGTGCAGAGCGCGATGTCGAGCGCCCTGAACGGGGCGAAGAATGCGCTGGAGCAGGTCACGCCGACAGACCCCTCGACGCTGGTGGGCAACCTGCTGGGCGGCGGGAGCCCCGTCGATGCCCTGCTGAGCGGATCGGGCCTGACCACGGACGACCTGATCGAAGCGGCACAGGAAGACAACAACTCCGGCAGCTCCGGCGGGACCGGAACAACCCCGAAAAGCACCACCAGCAAAACGAAGAAGACCCTCGCTCAGCAGATCACCGAGAAGTACAAGACCCGGCTGGAGGCCAACAAGGCCCTGCGGGAAGCCATGGACAGCAAATACGAGCTGTGGCAGACCGAGAACCAGTATTCGGCTGACGCCGACACGCTGCTGGCGAAGAAGACCGAGAATGCTGCGGCGGAGATCGCGAACCAGACCGACCGGGTGGCCATTGCACAGGCAAAGTACGACGAGCTTTATTCAAAATGGGGCGCGGACAAGACCGAAACCCGACAGGCTTACGCGGACCTGCTGAGCGAGAAAACGAGCCTTGCAAAGCTGAAAGCCGAGCAGTACACGAACCTGTTCGAAGATGTGGCGAAACGCTACGACACGAACCTGAGCACACTGGAGAAAGAGTACAGCCTGTGGACGGCGGAGAACGACAAGACCGCCACGAAGACCGACAAGCTGAACCGGGAAACCGAGTACATGACGGCCGAACTTGAGGTCAAGCAGAAGAAGCTTGCCAACGCCCAGGAGCAGTACGACACCCTCAAGGCGCAGTACGGCGAACAGGACCTGCGGACGCTGGAAGCCTACAACGACCTGCTGGACGCCCAGACCGAAGCGGCCAAGCTGCAGGCGGACATTGCGAACCAGGAACTGGAGCTGATCAAAGCGCAGATCGACGCGATCTCGAGTGCACAGAGCCGGATGCAGACCCGGATGGACATCCTTTCGACGGCCTACGACGACGGCAGCCTGAGCGAACGGGAAAGCGCTTACGAGCAGGCGGTGGAGCAGTACGGCAAGGACAGCGAGGAAGCCCGGAAAGCACGCTTCCAGGGGACGACCAGCGCCATCCTTTCCACCGTGACCGCCCTGAAGAACCTGAACTTCCAGATGCAACAGACGAACAAGCTGCAGGCAGAGCTGGCAAAGCTGACCCCGGGAACAGCCGCCTATGACAGCAAGCAGTCGGAGATTCTCTCCTCGAAAAGCTCGTTCATCGGGTTCGCGTCCAACCTGGCCGATGCGCTGAACATGGAAGACACGGGCAAGCGGGCCATGCTGATCTTTGCAAACTCGATCCAGGACCACTGGGGCGAAGTGAGCAAGGCGTTCCAGACCGTGATGACGAAGGTATCCGCAGGCATGTCGGAAGGCATGAAGCAGACCTTCAGCGACGCATTTGGCTGGATGTCCAGCGACGAAGGCATCCAGATGGAGACCGAATTCATCTCGGCCATCTCCAGTGCCTTGCAGGGTGACTGGGGCGGAGCGGTGGCGTCTGCCTTTGCATTCGGCATGGACCTTGCCTTCAGCGATGCAGGAAAGAGTGCCCGGGAATGGGTGGCAAAGCTGTTTGCCGAAGACATCCTGCCCGGAATTCAAAATGGCTCGGGGCAGCTGACCGAGGTGATCGGACAGGCCATGGGCGAGATCGGCAAGATGGCGCAGGGAAGCGGCGGCGTGGTCGAAACGCTGGGCAACATTGGCACCGTACTGAGCGACGTGGGCGGTGTGCTGATGAGCTTCCTCTCCGAATTCTGGTGGGTATTCCTCATCGTGGGAGCCATTGCGGCGGTCATCGGCGGCATTGCATGGTACGCCAACAAGAAAAAGCAGAGCCAGGGCAGCGGCATCTACGACGTGGGCAAGGACCTGAACAAGGACTTTGCGGACGGCGTGGAAGACGGCTTTGACGATGTGGACAACGCCGTGACCGACATGACCGAGAACGCTGTGGACATTGCACGGGGAGCCCTTTCGACCATCGACCGGGTCATGGGGGATGACTACGAGTACACGCCCCAGATCACGCCGGTGGTGGACCTTTCGAACGTGATCGAGAGCGCGGACGAGGCTACAGGAGCCTTTGAAGCCACCACGAAAGCCATGACTCTGGACGACGATGTGAGCCGGAAGATGGCCGCCCAGATCGAGGCGCAGGCTGAAATTCAAAATGGATTGAAGCAGGCATCGGATGCGGAGACCCTGAATGCCATCAGCGCTCTGGGGGCCCACATGGACGGCGTGGCCCAGAGCATCAAGGGCATGAGCGTGAACATCAACGGGCGCAAGACCATCGGCTACATCGACAGCGAGATGGGCAGACGTGTGGCGGCGAAGGTGAGGTGACGTGACATGAAAACAAGCCTTGGAAACCTTGCCGAAGGAACCATCGTGCCGATGCTGGAGCGCGGCAGCAAAGTGAACTACATCGTGGCGAAGCACAACTACCAGAGCGATGTGAACGGCGGCGGACACACGATGCTGATCCGGGCGGGGGTGCTGGGCTCCTACGAGTGGGAAAACTCCAACAGCAGCAGTTACGAGCTGCCGGAATATGCGAAGTACGACACAGACTCGAAGATCCCGGATGTGCTGGAAAACTACTACCAGGGTGTATTCGATGCGCTGACCCTTGCGGCCTGCAAGCCGGTGCGGATCAAGTATTCGCCGAACGAAAGTACGGTGACTTCGACAAGATCGCACCGCTTTTTCATCCTCTCGCGAGGTGATCTGGCGTCGTGGTCCTATTCGGACGGCGACCTGCTCAACGCCACGGTCGTGAATGCACTGGTGAGCAGCGTTGGAAACAACGTATCCCTGCTGCTGCGCTCAACGACCGATGACTACGACACGAAGCTGGACCCCGACAGCAACACGTATGTGCAGGACGGTGACAAGTACGGCGCGGTCTACATCGCGAGGATCATCAACAACCGTCTCTACGATACCAGCTACACCGTTCATGGGCACGAGGCGGCATCTGTTCTGCCCTGCATCGTGATGTACGACACGGCTGGCGTCGGCGAGGACGGCATCCTGCGGGGAAACCACGTCCCGGAAATCAGCAGCTACTACTTTGGAACCGAGCAGGTGCACACGAAGCACAACGACTTCCGGGTGGCATACAGCGTACACGACGAGGACGGCGACGAGATGACCGTGACCGAACTGCTGGACGGCAAGACGGTGCTGCGGACCTACACGCCCGTGGACGGGGAGACCAACAACACGGTGTGGGTCGGGAGCGCACTGCTGCCGCTGGGCGAGTACGGCGTGGACCACAAGCTGACCGTGCGGGTGACCGACGGCGCAGCGACCGCAGAAAAGCACTACCTGTTCCGCATGACCTACAAGCAGGGCTATGCGGTGTACATTGGGAAGATCACCGGCAATGCAGACAGAACCGGCTACTATTGGACCGAACGGCACGCCCTGCACGATGCTTCCGACGAGGCGCTGCCGATCGTTCTGGAGCCGGAACTGACACTGGAAAAGAACAGCTTCGGTTCCTTTGTCTTCACCGTCCCGGCGATAAACCCCTATTACGACAAGCTGGCCCTGAAGACCACCGTGATCTCAGTGGAGGAAGACGGCGTGGAGATTTTCATGGGGTATGTGACCGAGCTGAACAAGAACTTTGATCTGGATATCGAAGTGACCTGTGAGGGGGAACTTGGATATTTGCAGGACCGGGACTGCATTATCGAGAACCGGGCCTATGCCACCGAAGAACTGGTACGCCTTGCCGTAACGCCGGACGGAGACTACGGAACGAACTTCGCCATCGAAGGAAAAACCTTCAATTTGGGTTCTGTAACCGTGGTAAAGCCGGACGCAGACAAGGACACCGCCGAAACAAAGGCCATCAGCGACTGCTGGAGCGTTTTGGACTCGAACCTCGTGGGGAACTACGGGGGATTTCTGCGGGTGCGGAAAACCGTCAAAATGGAAGACGGAAAGAAGGTCTACCGGCGGTATCTCGACTATCTGGCGGAAGTCACGGACGAATCGGAGCAAGTGATCCAGTTCGGCGTGAACCTGCTGGACCTTTCGTACTATCTGAAGTCGAACACCATCGTGAACTCCATCATCGTGATGGGCTATGCGACCAGCGGCTGGTGGATCTTCTCGAGCACGAGTCCCATCAAGGTGGAGGTGCGAAACGACAAATCCATTGAACTGTACGGCCTGTGCCAGCGCATGATGACGGTGGACGGCACGAAGTCGAGCCCGGAATCCCTGCGGGCAAAAGGTCTGGAGGAACTGAAAAAATATAACCCGGATCAGTTCACCGGCAGCATCACCATCAACGCCGCGGATCTTGCAGATACCGGCGTGGACGTGGACCGGCTGGGATTCCTCAAGAATGTGCGGTGCATCAGCGAAGCGCACGGACTGAAAAACTGGATCCTCTGCACGAAAGAGGTCATCCCGCTGGATGCACCGGAGGAAAAAGAATTCACGTTCGGCGACACGGCCAACCTGACCACCCTGCAGGCTTCGACCTTTGGCACGGCGGGTAAGGCGTGGAAGGCCATCCAGTCCACGATCCGGTACATAAGCAGCGGAGGTTAAGGATGTATCATTCTCTTATTATCAATGTAGGCGAGGGCTACATCAACACCTGGGACGACTGGTTCCTCATCCCATCCTCACGGCCGGTCATCAGCCCGCCCATCGAGCGGACAAATTTCGTGACCGTGCCAGGCCGGGACGGAAACCTGGACTACAGCCAGAGCGTTTCGGGCAAGCCGACCTTCGACAACCGCACCGGAAAAATCGAGTTCTACCTCGAGAATGATATTCCGGGCTGGGACTGGGAGACCGCTTACACCACCATCTGCGAGACGCTGAAAGGCCAGCGGGTGCGCATGGCGCTGGAAGACAACCCGGCCCACTACTACGAAGGCCTTATCTGGGTGAACCAGTACAAGAGTGCCAAGGGGCATTCGACCATCACACTGGAGTACAACCTGCACCCCACCATGAAGACCCTGAACGTAGGGGCTGTGGTGATGAACGTGGAGACGCTCCAGCTGACAAAGGGAATGGAGTTCCAGCTTCTTGTGGGCGTGGGGCCGACGAACACCTTCTTCCGCAAGGTGACGGTGACGGCTGCACCGAAGGGAATCGTGGAGATCACGAAAAACGGGACCGTAAAGGGCCTGAAGAAAGGCACTGCAGTCATCACGGCTGAGTGCGGCGGCGTGAAGGCAGAGTGCACGGTGGAAGTGGGAGCCTTTGAGACCCACGCCATCCACCGGCTGCTGAGTACGGGCGTGACCGAAACGAACCCGATGGTGGACTTGGTCGTGGACGGTGGAAGCTACCAGAACATCCTCGCGGTGAAGGACAAGGAAAACACAACGCTGGAAGTGAGCCTGACCATGGGCGGCGAGGACTGCACGAGCACTTACGTTACCATGGACGAGGACAAGCTTTTGGCGCAAATCAAAATGGATGCGGTTACGGGTGATATTCAGATCGCGGCAACAGCACTCCCGAAGGCGGAGACGGCGGCACTTCGGCTGGAACCACTGGCGGCATCCATGACACTGAAACGGGTGAACGGCTCGTTCCGAATCTGAAAGAAAGGGTGATATTTTGAGTCTGGAAGCATACTCCATTTTGAAAAACGGCAACCAGAAGCTCTCGGAACACTTCAAGGTCCGGGAGTTTTATTGTCGGGACGGGTCCGACCCGGTATTCATCGACACGGAGCTCGTTGATATTCTGGAGAAGGTCCGAGTGCACTTCGCGAAGCCTGTGACCATTACGAGTGCATTCCGCACGGCGAGCCACAACAAGGCCGTTGGCGGTGCCACTTACAGTCAGCACTGCTACGGCAAGGCGGCGGACATTCAGGTACAGGGCATCAGCGTGGAGAACGTGTATGCTTATGCGGACAAGCTGCTGGGCAATGCCGGCGGCTGCGGCATCTACCCGCCCGGCCTCGGCAGAGCCAACGGCTGGGTGCATGTGGACGTGCGCAAAGAGAAAAGCCGGTGGAAGGGGTGAGCGCCGATGGAGACCGTCATTGCCGCCATCCTCAGCGGCGTTGTGACCCTGATCGGCGTGCTGATCGCGAACTCGCGGTCCAATGCCGTGATGGAGTACAAAATTGAGGAGCTGACACGGGAAGTCCGCAAGCACAACGGCTTTGCGGAGAAGATCCCGGTCATCCAGAGGGACATTCAGGTGCTGAACCACAGAATGACCGACATCGAAACACACGAACATGAACACGAAAGGGGATAAGACTATGAACTTCAAGATCTCTGCGGGCACCATCGCCCGTACTGCCTGCCTGCTGCTGGCGCTGCTGAACCAGGTGCTGTGTGCCCTCGGCAAGAGCCCGCTGCCCATCGAGAGCGAGACCCTCAACCAGCTGGTGACGACTTCTCTGACCGTGGCCGCGGCACTGGTGTCCTGGTGGAAGAACAACTCCTTCACCAAGGAAGCCATTGCGGCCGACAAGGAGTACGAACGGCTGCGGGCAAAGAACAGCAAGTAATTGATATTTGGGCGGCGCGGGAGAAGGGATGAAATCCACACGAGTCCAAGCTGAATGATTCTTTCGCGACGCCTGAAAAAGTTTCATCTGGCACTCACCGAAGACAGGATATGTCTTGAGAAATTCAAAATGGAGTGACCGGTAAGATGAAGAAAGCCCCTGCAACGATCGTTTATAGCTCTGAGTGGGAGCTGTGAGCGAAAGTTGCAGGGACTTTTATTTTTGGGAGTTTTGTGATATTATAAGGTGATTTCAAATCCACAAAGCAACTAGACTCGATTGAGCGCGGCTGGATTGGGCAGAAAGAGTGCTGGAGCGAGCATTCCTTTGAAAAAGGTTCGGTGATACGATGGATTTTTGAGGCAGGGAAGTGTGTGCAACACCATCAGTATCTGATCACGTAAAACAACTTCATAAAATGTTTGAATCGCTCTTTCGGGAAACCGGAAGGGCGATTTTTTGTGCCTTTTTTCTGCTGCGGCAGCAGAAGGAAAGAACGCTGCCGTTTGCGTAGAAACAGCATCTTTGTCAAACGGAATTACTGAAAAGCACAAGCAGAGAATGGTAAAATAAGAACGATGATGCGACAATAATTGTGATGTATAAACAAAGAGTATCTTTACGGATTGATTTAAAATCAACTGAAGTGTACAAATGAAAACGATTTCAAACCAGCAGAAAATTTGATTTATACAAAGCGTACTCCTTTGCGGAATGCGCCGCAATGTGGTATACTAATTAAAATGGATTTTGTGCCGCATTTGCAGTTTGCAGTGCCAACGCGGCAGCGGAAAATGGAGAGCGGGAGCGTGGAGAATTTGGAACTGGAACAGGCAGCAAAGCGCGTGGAAGAACTGCGCGCGGTCATTGAAAAGAACAATCGGCTGTATTACGATCAGGATGCGCCGGAGCTGGAAGATTTTGAGTACGATGCCCTGACCCGGGAACTGAAAGCGCTGGAGGCGCAGTTCCCACAGCTGGTCACGGCCTCGTCGCCCACCCAGAAGGTCGGCGGCACGGCCAGCAGCAAACTGCCCAAGGTGACTCACGCGGTCAAAATGGAAAGCCTTCTGGACGCCTTTTCGTTTGACGAACTGCGGGACTTTGACCGCCGCGTGCGGGAAGCCGGGGTAGAACCGGAGTATGTGGTGGAGATCAAAATTGATGGTCTTTCCTGCAGCCTGGAATACGAAAATGGTGAACTTGTCCGGGCATCCACCCGCGGCGACGGCGTGGTGGGCGAGGACGTGACCGCCAACGTCCGCGCCATCCGCAGCATCCCCAAAAAGCTGAAAGACGCGCCGGAATTTCTGGAAGTGCGCGGTGAAGTGTATATGCCCCACGAGGCATTCCAAAAGCTGTGTGCCGAGCAGGAGCTGCAGGGCGCAGCCCCGTTCAAGAACCCGCGCAACGCTGCGGCTGGTTCCCTGCGCCAGAAGGACGCCAAGATCACCGGCAAGCGTGGGCTCTCCATCTTTGTGTTCAATGTGCAGCAGATCCGCGGCAAAACGCTGACGAAGCATTCGGAAAGCCTGGATTACCTCAAGAGCCTGGGGCTGCCGGTCTCGCCGCGCTACCATGTGGTGCACGACATCGAAGCCGCCATTGCCGAGATCGAACAGATCGGACAGAACCGTGCAAAGCTGGATTTCGACATGGACGGTGCTGTCATCAAGGTGAACGACTTCGCGCAGCGCGACCTCATGGGCTCCACCAACAAATTTCCGCGCTGGGCCATCGCGTTCAAATACCCGCCGGAAGTCAAGGAGACCACTCTGCGCGGCATTGAAGTGACGGTGGGCCGCACCGGCGTGCTGACCCCCACTGCCTGTTTCGATCCTGTTTTTCTTGCGGGCACGACGGTCGCCCGCGCAACGCTGCACAACGAAGATTTCATCCGGCAGTTCGGGCTGCGCATCGGCGACACCATCCAGGTGCGGAAGGCCGGGGACATCATCCCGGAGGTCATCGGCGTGACCCATCATGCAGAGGATGCCGAACCCTACGAGATGCCGAAGGTCTGCCCCTCCTGCGGGGCACCGGTGGTCCATCTGGAAAATGAGGCCGCCCTGCGCTGTGTCAACCCGGAGTGCCCGGCGCAATCCCTGCGCAACATCATTCATTTTGCTTCCCGCGACGCGATGGACATCGACGGCCTCGGCACTGCTGTGGCAACGCAGCTGGTGGAAAAGGGCATGGTGCACTCGGCGGCGGATATCTACACCCTGACCCGGGAGCAACTGCTGACGCTGGACAAATTCAAGGAAAAGAGTGCAGATAATCTGCTGAACGCCATCGAAGCGTCCAAACAGAACAATCTGGATAAACTGCTGTTCGGCTTCGGCATCCGCAACATCGGCGATAAGGCGGCTGCACTGCTGGCAGAGCATTTCGGCACGCTGCAGGCCATCCGGGAAGCGACCGCCGAACAGATCAGCGAGATCGACGGTTTTGGCGGCGTGATGGCCCAGAGCGTGGTGGAGTTCTTTGCAAAAGAAGGCACGACGGACCTTGTGCACCGCCTGGCCGATGCAGGCCTGAACATGCAGTGGAAGGGCGAGCCCAAGGGCGACAAACTGGCGGGCAAAACGCTGGTGGTCACCGGCACGCTGGAGACCCTTTCCCGCAATGAGGCCGAAGCCCTGATCGTGAAGAACGGCGGCAAGGCCAGCGGTTCGGTCTCGAAAAAGACGGCTTATGTGGTGGCAGGCACGGCGGCCGGTTCCAAACTGACCAAGGCACAGGCACTGGGTGTGCCGGTGCTGACCGAACAGGAATTCCTGGATATGATCCGGGACGACAACACCTGATAGCATTTGAATCGAAGCAAACTCCCCGGCGGACGAACGGTCTGCCGGGGAGTTTTTTGTTGGCAGTTCTAAGCAGGGCGTGTCCGCATATACTCGTAGCAAAGTGTTCGCAGAAAGGGGAAACCAAAATGGACGAGTATTATCAGGCGGTGCGTGCGCTGCCCACCTGGCTTGCCGAACCGCTGCTGCATATCCCGCCGACGCTGGCCGGGCGCATCCATGAACTTCGGCTGCGGACAGGCTGCGGCATCGTTTTGACCCTTGCGGGGCGGCAATGCGCAGCCGAAACGCTGCCGGACTGCCCGGCCGCATTGCGCGGGCTGCGGCTGACGGCCCTTCAAATGGAGGAGATCTTTCACACCCTGTGCGGCGGCTCGGTCCACACCCATCAGGCAGAGCTTGCGCGAGGTTTTCTGACCGCGCCCGGCGGGTGCCGGGTGGGGGTGGCGGGGCGCTTCACGGAGCGGGACGGGCAGCTTATTCTGCAGCAGATCACTTCACTGAATTTCCGCATCGCACGCGTGGTTTCGGCCGTTCTCCCGGAGAAACTCCGGCAGCTTCTGCAGGGGCATTTTGTTGGGATGCTGGTGGTCGGTGAACCGGACAGCGGCAAGACGACCCTGCTGCGCCAGATCGTTTTTGCACTGGAACAGCTGCACTGCGCTGCGGCCGTCGTGGACGAGCGGGGAGAGCTTTTCCCGGCGGGGCACACGCTGCGCCCGGCCGCCGTGGATGTGCTGGCAGGTGTCCCGAAGGCGGCTGCGGTGCAGATGGCGCTGCGCACGCTGGGCCCGCAGGTGATCGTGCTGGACGAGCTGGGCTCACTGGAAGAAACGCAGGCGCTGGAGCAGGGCTTTTTCGGCGGGGTGGACTTCGTGGCAAGCGTCCACGCTGCCGGGGTTGAAGATGCCTTCCGGCGGCCGCAGGTGCGGTACTTACAGCAGCACGGGATGCTGCGGGTCCTTGTGCTGCTGCGGGGGCGAAATACCCCAGGGCAGATACAGGAAGTGCGGGTGATGGAGCCATGATGCTCCGCGTGTTCGGCGCGCTGCTTTTGCCGCTGTGCGGCTGGCTGACCGGCGATGCATTTCAGCAGCGAACGCGGGAGCGGCTCTGTGCGCTGGAATGGAGTATCCGGCTTTTGCAGCGCATCCGGCAGGAGATCGCGTTCCGCCGGGCGGACCTGACGCAGCTGGACGCACAGCTCCAGCGGGAAGGCCTGCTGGAAACGCCCGCAAAGCCCCGGGCGCTGCAGGCACTTGCCCCGCCCAAAGCACTCTCTGAAGCGGAACGGGCCTGCTTTGCGGAGTGCATGTCCGGCCTTGGGCGGACGAGCGCCGAGCAGGAGTGCGAACGGCTGGATTACTACATCGCGCGGTTTCAGGAGTTTTTGCAGCAGGCACAGCAGCAGGCCCATGCCCGGGCCGGTCTGCCGCACCGGCTGGGGCTGGCAGCAGGTATGGTGCTGGCGATCTTCTTTTTCTGAAAGCGGGAGGACGAAAAGGTGGAAATTGATCTCGTGTTCAAGATCGCGGCGATCGGCATCATCGTGGCGGTGCTCAACCAGCTTTTGATCCGGTCCGGGCGGGAAGATCAGGCCATGATGACAACGCTGGCCGGGCTGGTGGTGGTACTGTCCATCCTTGTAAAGCAGATCAGCACCCTGTTCGTCACGATCAAATCCCTGTTCTCGCTATGAGCACGGCGTGTATGGTCGCAGGGGCCATCATCGTGCTGGCGGTGGCCCAGCTTTTTCTGCAAAAGGACGCCCCGGTCTATGCGGTGCTGGTCTCCATTGCAGCGGTCATTTTCCTGCTGCTGCAGCTGAGCGGCGCGGTGCAATCGCTCCTGCAGCGGGTGGTCGTTCTGGGCCGCCAGGTGGATGGACAGGCCTTTGTGTGCCTTCTGCGCTGCGCAGGCATCCTGCTGGTGACGGATTATGCCCGCACCTTCTGCGAGGAGGCCGGGGCAAGCTCCCTTGGCTGGTGCGCCGGGTTTGCCGGGCGCTGCCTCGTGCTGGGGGCTGCATGGCCGCTTTTGGAGGAGATCTGCCAGAAGATCTGGAGCTTGGGAGGGTGAAATGGCCCATGACGACGTTGCTTTCCGGCCTGCCCGGGCAGGAGCTGTGGCAGCCGTATCTGGAAGCCGCACCGCAGAGTGCGGAGGCATTTGCACAGGACCCGCTCGGGGCGCTGCTTTCGCTGCTGCCGGTCCATCCGGTTCAGCTGCTGACCCAGATCGCGCACAGCTACATGGCGGTCTTTGTGTTTCTGCTGGCGGTGCTGCTGCTCTCCTTTCTGCTGGGCGACAGCCGCAATGCCGATCTGCTGGAGCTGGTCTCCGCCGCAGGCTGCGGGGTCCTCTCCTGGGGCGGGCTCACCGGGCTTGCCCAGGAGATCTGCGAAAAGATGACCAGCTGGAAAAGCTTTCTGCTGGGCTTTCTGCCGGTGTACGGCGGGGTGCTGACGGCAGGCGGGGAAATGCAGGCCGGAATGGCCGCCTGCGGGCTGCTGCTTTCCGGGTTGTGCCTGCTGGCGCAGTGCACGGCGCTCTGGGTCGGGCCGCTGCTGCAAAGCTACCTTGCCATCAGCATGGCGTGCTGCATCAGCACCCAGAAAGGCCTTGCCGACGGCTGCCGCTCGGCGGGCAGGCTGCTGCAAAAGGGGCTCAGCCTCGCCGGGCGGCTGTTCGCCATCCTTCTGGGGCTGCAGCGGGTCGTGACATTGCAGCTGGACAAGACCACCCTGCAGGTGGGGCGTTTTCTCACCGGCAGCGTGCCGGTGATCGGCGATGCCCTGAGCGGTGCCGCAGATGCCGTCCTTGCCGGGATGCAGCTGCTGAAAAGCACGCTGGGCCTTGCCGGGATCGCGCTCCTCGGGGCGGAGTTTCTGCCGCTGTACCTCACGCTTCTGGTGCACCTGGCGCTTCTTTACGGCTGCGTCCTCCTGTGCGATCTTGCGGAGAACCGGCGGTGCAAGGCGTTGTTTTCGTGCCTGGCGGAGGCCGTCCGCTGCATGGCCGCCGTAACGGCACTGTTCTTTGGGCTCATGGCTGTGGGCGTGGCGGCACTGATGCTGTCGGGAGGGTGATGGAATGCGTACATTTCAGGCTGCGGCTGCCGTGTTCTGCCTGGCCTGCATCTGCACCGAAACGGTGACCCTTCTGGTGGGCAGCGGCTGGGCGCGCAGATGCATAAAAGCATTGGCCGGGCTATATATTCTAATAGTCCTTCTGCAGCTCCTTCCGTCTGCCCGGACGGAACTCGGCAAATGGACGGTGCCTCAAAGCACACCGGTCAGTCTGCCCGGGCTGGAAGACCAGATCCTTGCCGATGCGCAAAGCCGCCTGGAAGCCCAGCTGGAGTCCGAGTGCCGGCAACAGTTCGGGCTGGACGCTGTGATCCGGGTCATACTGGAACAGGACGGGCAGACGCTGCAGGCCGTGCAGGCGTCCATGACCGTGCCCGCCGGGAGCAGCACCGCCCTGTGCCGGGAAGCCGCCGATTATCTTCAGCAGCGGCTTGGCGTGGAGCCGAGCCTGCAGACCGAGGAGGAGACGGGAACATGAAAAACGGACGTTTCACCTTGCCGGAAAAACTGCAGGGTAAACAGGGACGCACCCTGCTTGCGGTGGGGATCGGCTTTCTGGCCATGGTGCTGATCCTGCTTTCTGAGCTTTTTCCGACCCGGCAGACAACGGCTGCTGCGGGCGAACCGCTGGATACCGCAGCATATCAGACGCAGCTGGAGCAGCGGCTGGAAACGCTCGTCTCCCAGATGAGCGGCGCAGGCAAAACAACGGTGATGGTCACATTGGAAACGGGTGAGGAGTCGGTCTATGCAGTGGACACGCAGTCCGGGGAACTGCAGACGCAGAATACACATGTCCTGCTCGACGACGGTTCCGCCCTGACCGAGACGGTGTACCTGCCGCAGGTGCAGGGCGTTGCCGTTCTGTGCGAGGGCGGGGGAGATGTCCGGGTGGCCGCGCGCATCACGGAGATGATCGGCGCGCTGCTGGACCTGCCGTCCAATCGCATCTGTGTGGAACAACGCCGCTGACAAGCGGGCAAACAGGCTGTTCCGTTTTTTGAACTGTGAGAAAAGGAGGAACTTTTCATGAGAGCACTTTCCCAGAACACCCGTCGGGCCACTGCCGTCACGCTGGCAGCTGCCCTGCTGATCGCCGTCTACCTGAACTGGCAGTACGCCCGCACCGGCTCCATTGAAACGGAAGAAACGGCGCAGATGGTCGCGGCATCGGTGGAGGAGCCGGTCCAGGCCGAAGCGATTTTGGATGAGCTGCCCACCGAGGCGGAAGCGGTTTCCAGCGCAAACAAGAACTATGGCGAGGCGCAGCTGGTCAGCGTGGCCAGCGACAGCGGCGCGAAGTTCTTTGAGCAGGCCCGGCTCAAGCGGGAAAAGGCGCACGATGAAGCGCTGGATACCATCCGCAAGACCATGAAGTCTTCCTCGCTTTCTGCAGAAGAAAAGAAGGAATACACCGACCAGATGACCGCCGGGCTGGAAGACCTGAACGCCGAGAACGAGATCGAGACCCTCATCAAGGCAAAAGGCTTTGCGGACTGCCTGTGCTTTCTGCAGTCCGGCCGGGCCGACCTGACCGTGATGACCTCGGGCGAGCCGCTCACGGCTGCACAGGTGGCACAGATCCGGGATGTGGTGCTGAGCAAGAGCACCGTTCCGGCCCAGAATATCACCGTGGTGGAGGTGAAATAAGTGCCCTGCAGGCCCGGCGGCAGAGTTTTTGAATCAAGTATTGAAATCGAACCCGGATTGATGGTATAATAACACTATCAATCGAACGTGATGTTGTCCTGCGTATCCCATGGATCATTTCAGGCAGGACCATTTCAAACAGAAAAGGGCGGGCGTTCCGGCCCCGCTCTTGAATGGAGGACAACACAATGGATTTGCAGAATACAGATCTTCAGGGCGGTACCCTTCAGATCTCGACCGAAGTGCTGGCAAAGATCGCACGCTGTGCTGCGCTGGAGATCGAGGGCGTTGCCGGGGTCTCCTGCGGCAAGCAGAATAAAAAGCTTTCGAACCTGCTGGAGGCTTCCAGCATCCAGACGCCCGTTGCCGTGGAAATGCGCGACGGCACCGCAACGATCACCCTGCATCTGATGATGCGCTTCGGCGCACGCATCCCCTCTGTGGCAGAAAAGGTGCAGGAGAACGTGAAGAACGCGGTCCAGAACATGACGAACGTCACGGTGAGCCGTGTCAATCTGGTCATCGCCGGCCTTGCTGATACAGACGCAGAGCAGCAGTGACCCCTTTAGAAACCGAATAGAAAATAACCGATCCTCCCCGCCACTTCGGATGGGGAGGGTTCGTGTTGCGAGAGGAATAGTATGGAAAACATTTTGCCCCGTAGAGAAGCACGCGAGAATGCCTTTTTGCTGGCATTTTCGCAGACCTTTGGCGATGTGCCGCTGGCCGAGGCCATCCTGAACCACGAAGAAAACGACGAAGACCACCCGGTGGACGGCTTCAGCAAGCACCTGCTGAACGCTTACTACGACCACTCGGCTGAGGTGGACGACGAGATCCGTGCGCACCTGCGCAACTGGACGATGGAGCGCCTGCCCCGCGTGAGCCTGACGGTGCTGCGCCTGGCCATTGCCGAAATGCTGTTTGGCGGCGAGAACAAGCCCGGCGTTGCCATCAACGAGGCCGTTGAACTGACGAAGAAATATGGTGCCGACGAAGATTATCAGTTCGTGAACGGCCTGCTTGGCGCAGTGGCCCGCGACCACGGTCTGAACGACGAAGCCGCAGCGGAGTCGGCTGAACAGTGAGCCGTTATACGCTTGGGATCGACACGAGCAACTATGCAACCTCTCTGGCGGTGTTTGACACAGCCGGAGAGGTTGTTTGTGCAAAGAAGCGCTTTTTGCCGGTCAAGGCGGGCCAGCTTGGTCTGCGGCAGAGCGATGCGCTGTTCCACCACACGGCGGCCCTGCCGGAGATGCTGCAGCAGCTTGCACAGGAGTTCGACCTGACAAAGATCGAAGCCGTGGGTGTATCCCAGAAGCCGCGCCCGGCCGAGGGCAGTTACATGCCCTGCTTTCTGGCGGGCGTCAGCGCCGCGACCGCCTTTGCAAAGGCGCGGGACATCCCGCTCGTGCTGACGACCCATCAGCAGGGCCATGCGGCCGCTGCGCTGTTCGCCGCCAAAGGGGAACAGCTGTTCCGGGAAAAGGTCCTGCTGTTCCACATCTCCGGCGGCACCACCGATCTGCTTTTGTGCGACCAGGTGCGCCAGATCACGCCCCTCGGCACCAGCACCGATCTTTATGCCGGCCAGGCCGTGGACCGCGTGGGCGTCAAGCTGGGCTTTGCCTTCCCGGCGGGTGCCGAGGTGTCCCGCCTTGCCGCCCAGTGCACCGAGGAAATCAAGCCGAAATCCAGTGTAAAGGGGATGCAGTGCAGCCTTTCCGGGCTGGAAAACCAGTGCAACGCGCTGCTGGCGGCCGGGAAAAGCCCGGAATATGTCTGCAAATACTGCCTGCTCTGCGTGGCCGATACGGTGGTCAAAATGACCAAAGCCGCCCAGAAGGAATACCCCGGCCTGCCGGTGGTGTGTGCGGGCGGTGTCATGAGCAGTGACATCATCCACAGCTGGGTGAACAAGCGCCTGCCCGGTGTCTATTTCGTGCCGGGGCAGTATTCCAGCGATAACGCCATCGGCGTGTCGATCCTTGCTGCGCGGGAGGCCGGGCTATGGCTGAAGTGATCTCGGTCTCCGCGCTGAACCGCTATGTCAAAATGCGGCTGGACGCCGATGATGTGCTGTTTGATCTGGCCCTGCGGGGCGAGATCGCGAACTTTGTGCAGAATGCCCGCAGCGGCCACTGTTATTTCACCCTGCGGGACGAAGCCTGCAGCGTGAAGGCCGTGATGTTCCGCTCGGACGCTGCCCGGCTTGCGTTCCGTCCTCAGGAGGGGATGCGGGTCGTAGTGCGCTGCCGTGCAACGCTGTATGAGCGTGACGGCGCATTCCAGCTGTATGTCAACGCAATGTTTCCGGACGGCATGGGGGCGGCCCAGCTTGCACTGGAACAGCTCAAGGAGAAACTTGCCAAGGAAGGCCTTTTTGACCCGGAGCACAAAAAGCCGCTGCCTGCATTTCCGCAGTGCATCGGCGTCGTGACCAGCAAGACCGGTGCTGCGCTGCAGGACATCCGCAATGTCATCGGCCGCCGCTGGCCGGCCGCAAAGTTGCTGCTCTGCCCGGTGACGGTGCAGGGCTTTGAAGCGGCCCAGCAGGTGGCGGACGCTATCCACAGGCTGGACCAGCGCCGGGATGTGGACGAGATCATTGTGGCGCGCGGCGGCGGCAGCCGGGAAGACCTGTGGGTGTTCAACGCGGAGGTGATCGCCCGGGCAGCCTTCCGCTGCAAAAAACCGCTCATCAGCGCCATTGGCCACGAGATCGACTATACGATCCTGGACTTCGTGGCCGACCAGCGCGCGCCGACGCCCTCGGCCGCCGCAGAGCTGGCCGTGCCGGACCGCGCCGAGCAAAAAAGAATTTTGCTGGAATTACAACAAAATATTCGCAAAAATATGCAAAATCGTCTCGATTTATGCTATAATGGTCTGGAACAATACAACTATGTGTTGGAACAGCACCTGCCGGACCGGCTGCTGCAGAAAAATGCTGCAGCTTTGCAGCAGCTGCAGAACAGCATCCGTGCGCAGCTGCGTCAAAAAGAATCGGATGCTTCGCAGCAGCTGCAGCATGCAGCTGTGCTGGCGGATTCCCTGAACCCGTATCGCGTGCTGGCACGCGGCTATGCGATGATGACCACCGAAAAGGGAAAGATTTTGTCCGAGGGGGCCTTGCAGCCGGAGCAGACGGTCTATATTCGAAGTGCTTCCCGCCGCGCAAGATGCCGGGTGGAAGCAGTGGAGGAACTCAATGAAAACACCTAAAAGTTTTGAGGAAGGCATGGAACGCCTGAATGGTGTTCTTGCACAGATGCAAAGCGAAGAAACCACCCTTGCAGACTCCGTCAAGCTCTATGCCGAGGCGGCGGCGCTGATGGAATACTGCCGCGCTGCGCTGGAAAAGACCTCGCTCCAGATCGAGGAGATCGACGCAAAGCTTGCGCAGTCCGCGCCGGACAGCGGGGAGGAAGACTGATGGAATACAAAGCGCAATACGAAGCCTATCTTGCGCAGGCATCAAAGGCACTGGATGCAGCCTGTGGACAGTTCCTGCCGGAGACGTCCGAGGTCTGCCGTGCGGCACGCTACAGCCTGCTGGGCGGCGGCAAGCGCATCCGCGCTGTGCTGGTGCTGAGCGTCTGCGACCTGCTGGGCGGCGACAAGGCCGCAGCCGGGCAGTTTGCGGCGGCTGTGGAGATGCTGCACTGCTATTCACTGATCCACGACGACCTGCCCTGCATGGACAACGACGACCTGCGCCGTGGGCGGCCTTCCTGCCACAAGGCCTTTGATGAGGCCACTGCCATGCTGGCAGGGGATGTGCTGCTGACCGAAGCCTTTGAGGTGGTCGCGAACGCACCTGCGTCGGCGCAGGCCTGCGTTCGGGCAGCCCGGGCGTTGGGCGCCGGTGCCGGCAGCCGCGGCATGGTCTATGGGCAGGAGCTGGATTTAAAATATGAGGCACTTGCCGCCACCGAGGACCAGCTGCGGCTGATCCACCGCAACAAGACCGGCGCGCTGATCAACGCGGCCGTCCAGATGGGTGCCGCTGCCGCAGAGGCCGACACCGAGACCTGCCGTGTGCTGGAGGCCTATGCCTATGGTCTGGGGCTCGTGTTCCAGATCGTGGACGATGTGCTGGACGTCACCAGCACGCCGGAACAGCTGGGCAAACCCATCGGCAGCGACAGCGAAAACGGCAAAACGACCTTTGCCACTCTGTATGGTGTGCAGGGTGCAATGGACCTTGCACAAAAGCTCAACGTCGAGACCTGCGCGCAGCTGCACAGCCATTTTGGCACAAAAGCGGCGTTTCTGGAGCAGCTGGCACAGCAGCTCCTGGTGCGCAAAAGCTGATCCCCCGATCAAATCATAAAGGAAGATGATTATGCAGTTCATTCACGAGATCTTTTCGTTCAATCCGATCCTTACCGTATCGCTTCTGGGCTGGTTCGTGGCACAGGTGCTGAAGACCCTTATCAACTTTATCCTGCTGGGCAAATTCCAGCTGGAGCGCATGTGGGGTGATGGCGGCATGCCCAGCGCCCACAGTGCGACCGTCTGCGCCATGGTGATCGCAACGGCACGCTGCGAGGGTGTCAATTCTGCCATTTTCGCCGTGGCAAGCGTGGTCGCCATCATCACGATGCACGACGCCATGGGCGTGCGCCACGAGACTGGCGAACAGGCGAAGGTGCTGAACCAGATGATCGCGCAGTGGATCGACGTGAGCGAGAAAAACGCGCCCTTCCTGCAGAACATGCACCTGAAGGAAATGGTCGGTCACACGCCCCTGCAGGTCGTGGCGGGTGTTCTGGTCGGCGTGGCGGTCGGCCTTCTGTACCCGATCGCGTAAAATGGTCGAACCATCGAAAACTCCTTTTGAAGGATGTGGGATTATGGGATCATTGCTGCTGGACAGCATTCACCAGCCCAGCGATCTGAAACAGCTGGATCACCAGCAGATCGTGCAGCTGTGCGAGGAGATCCGTCATTTTTTACTGGAAAACATTTCAAAAACGGGCGGCCACCTGGCCTCGAACCTTGGCACGGTGGAACTGACCGTGGCGCTGCACCGCGTGCTGGAAACGCCGAAGGATGCCATCGTCTTTGATGTGGGGCATCAGTGCTACACGCACAAGATCCTCACCGGCCGCAAAGAACAGTTTGATAAACTTCGTCAGATCGACGGAATTTCCGGCTTTCCGAACCCGGATGAAAGCGTTCACGACGCGTTCATTGCCGGGCACGGGAACACGGCGCTTTCCCTTGCCATCGGCATGGCCTGGGCCAAAAAGCTGCGGCACGAGCCGGGCCTTGTGGCGGCCATCATCGGCGACGGTGCGTTCACCGGCGGCATGGTCTACGAAGGCATGAACAACATTGAAAATCTGGACAATCTGCTCGTGATCCTGAACGACAACAAGATGTCCATTTCCAAAAATGTGGGCGCGCTGGCGCGGTATCTGACCCACCTGCGCACAACGACGGCCTACTATGATGCAAAAGATAATGTGAGCAGTTTCCTGGACCATGTGCCGGTGGTGGGCACGCCCATGAAAAAGACACTGACCAATGCCAAAACGCTGGTACGCCGTGCCATGTATCACTCCACCATGTTTGAGGACATGGGGTTCCAGTACATCGGGCCAGTGGACGGGCACAATGAGGAAGAACTGGAGCGGACGCTCCGCACCATCTGTGGCCGCCCCGGGCCGCATTTTTTGCACGTCGTCACCAAAAAGGGCAAGGGCTACCAGCCCGCCGAGATCAACCCGGGCAGCTACCACGGCGTGTCGGCGTTTGACCCGGACGGGATGCCGGACCCCGAGGTTGCACCCAAGGAGTCCTTCTCCACAGTGTTTGGCAAGGCACTTATGAAGGAAGGCGGCGAGGTCGGGAACCTGTGCGCCATTACGGCTGCCATGAAATATGGTACCGGCCTGCAGTTCTTTGCCCACAGCCACCCGGAACGTTTCTTTGACGTCGGCATGGCGGAACAGCATGCGGTGACCTTCGCGGCCGGGCTTGCAAGCCAGGGAATGCTGCCGGTGGTGTGCATCTACTCCACCTTCCTGCAGCGGTCTTACGACCAGATCATCCACGACGTGAACCTGCTGAAGGAGAATGTCGTGTTTGCCATCGACCGCGCCGGTTTTGTTCCGGCCGATGGTGAGACCCATCAGGGCATTTATGACCCGGCCTTCCTGAGCCAGGTCGGCATGCCGATCTATGCGCCTTCCAACTATGCAGAGCTGACGTACTGGCTGCATGAATTGCTGCGGGGGGCGTTCCAGGGCCCGCGCGCCATCCGCTACCCGAGGGGCGGGGAAGACGCAGCACTGGCAAAGCACCCCTGCACCGGGTCGGAATATGATTTCCTGACGAAAAAGGCAGGCACATCAATCGTCCTGGTGAGTTATGCGGATGAAATGGCCGAATTGATCGAAACGGAGCGGCGTTTGAATGAAAATTTGATCGAATGTGATACGCTGAAGCTTGTAAAGATATATCCCTTTACAGAAAAACTTGTCGAAGACCTGATGAATTATAAAGTCGTGCTGTTTGCAGAGGAATGCATTGCCGTCGGCGGCATTGGCGAGCATCTGGAGTACGTGCTGCGGCAGAATGGCTGGAATGGACGATTTATCCATCGTGCCGTGCGGGAAGCCCGCCTGCCGCACGCAAGCGTTGCCCAGATCCGGCAGGCGGTCGGGCTGGACGCAGAGAGCCTGGCCCAGGCTGTGCAGGCTGCGGTTATGAAAGGAGAATTTGAATCGTGAAAATTCGATTGGATCAATATCTGGTTCAGCATGGTCTGATCCAGAGTCGTGAACGTGCAAAGGCAATGATCATGTCCGGCGTGGTGTTTGTCAACGAGCAGAAGGTGGACAAGGCCGGTGAGATGATCAAAGAGGACGCCAAGGTCGAGGTGCGCGGCCACGACATCGGCTATGTCAGCCGCGGCGGCCTGAAGCTGGAAAAAGCCATGCAGTGCTTCCCGCTGACCCCGCGCGGCAAGGTGTGCATGGACATCGGCGCTTCCACCGGCGGCTTCACCGACTGTATGCTGCAGAACGGTGCTGTGAAGGTCTATGCCGTGGACGTGGGCTACGGCCAGTTGGCCTGGAAACTGCGGACGGACGAGCGCGTGGTGAACATGGAACGCACCAACATCCGTAATGTCACGCCGGATGCGCTGGCAGAACCCATCGAATTTTTCAGTGTGGACGTCTCGTTCATTTCGCTGCACCACATTTTCCCGGTGGCACAGGTCATCACGACCCCGGATGCCATGGGCGTCTGCCTGGTCAAGCCGCAGTTTGAGGCTGGCCGCGAGAAGGTGGGCAAAAATGGCGTCGTGCGCGACCCGGCCACCCACCGCGAAGTGTTGCACAATGCCATGGGCTACGCTGCCGCCAACGGCTTTGCCGTGCGCGGACTGGACTTCAGCCCGGTGAAGGGCCCGGAAGGCAACATTGAATACCTGATGTTCGTCCAGAAAAGCGACGAGCCGGCTGTTCTGGACGACAGCGTGGCCGAACAGGTGGTGGCGGCAAGCCACAGCAGCCTGGACCGCTGAACGCATTCATTTTATAAAAGAGGGGCTTCCGGCATGACGATCTACATTTCACCGAATCCAGGCAAGGCTTCCGCCAGCGAGATCGCACTCCGCGCAGCGCAGATCTTGCTGACGCACGGGGCCGCCGTCCTGATGTGCGAAGACCTGCGGGAGAGCTGCAGCACCATGGGCGTTGTCTACCTGCCGCAGAAGGACTGCCTGGAGCGTGCCGACGTGATCCTGACCATCGGCGGTGACGGCACCATTTTGCACGAGGCCAATCTCTCGCTGCAGTACGCAAAGCCGATTTTGGGCATCAACCTGGGCCGCTGCGGTTTTCTGGCTACCTGTGAGATCAGCGAGATGGAAGCAAAGCTCTCCGCCGTGGCCCGGGGCGAATTCAGCCTGGACAACCGGATGCTCCTTTTCGTCCGGGTGCTGGGGCACGATGGCTGGGAGGGCCACGCCCTGAACGATGTCGTGGTCACGAAGGGCCGTCTGCAGCAGGCCATCGACTTCAGCATTTACTGCGACGACATTCTCGTGGAGCACTACCGCGGTGACGGCGTGATCGTCGCCACACCCACCGGTTCCACCGCCTATTCACTGGCGGCGGGCGGTCCCATCCTGGATTCCCAGACAAAGGGCGTTGTGGTCACGCCGATCTGCCCCCACAGCCTGGCCAGCCCGGCCATGGTCTTTGCACAGGAACGCAAATTGAACATCTGCGTGGGGCAGGTGGCAGACGATGAGGTTTTCATCAGCTGCGACGGTGCGGCCGGTTTCCCGCTCAAGGCCGGTGCCACGGCAGAGGTGCGGCTCTCCGATCAGGTGGTAAAGCTGATCACCTTCGGCAAGGCCGATCAGTTCCAGGCCATCGACCAGAAGCTGCGGAGCAGACGATAACAGGGGAGGCGATTTTTATGGCGCGCAGCCGTAAAGAAGATGCAAAGAGCAAAGGCGACCGCCTGCAGGCGATTCTTCGGCTCGTACAGGAGTATCCCATCAGCCGGCAGGAGGTCCTTCTGGATCACCTCCGCAGGGAAGGCTTCGAGGTGACGCAGGCCACGATCTCCCGCGATATCCGGGAGCTGTGCCTGGTGAAGGCAGCCACCGCAGAGGGCTACCGGTATGTTTCCAGCCGGAGCGAAGGGTTCAACCCCAAAACGCAGAGCCGCTTTGAAACGATCTTTCACGAGTCGGTGCTGGGGGTGGATTATGCCGGGCATGTGGTGCTGGTGAAGTGCTACTCCGGCATGGCAAATGCTGCGTGCGAGGTTTTTGACGCATTGCAGTGGAAAAATGTTGTCGGAACGCTTTCCGGCGATGACACGTTTTTGATCGTTGCCCGCTCGGAGCGCGATGCGAAAACCATCTGCTCGGAGCTGACGCGGCACATCGGACAGAAATGATATGCGGGAGAGAGGAACATGCTGAGCAGCCTGCAAATTGAAAATGTTGCCGTCATCCAGAAGGCAGAGGTCCACTTCCAGCCGGGCCTGAATGTGCTCACCGGCGAAACGGGTGCGGGCAAATCCATCCTGATCGACTCCATCAACGCGATCCTCGGCAACCGCACCTCCAAGGACCTGGTGCGCACCGGTGCTGCCAAGGCCGTGATCCGCGCGGCATTCGAGCAGGTGCCGGATGCCGTTCTGGACAGCCTGGAAAAGGCCGGGTACGAGCGCTCGGATGCGCTGATGCTCAGCCGCGAGATCACCGCCGAAGGCAAAAGCAGCTGCCGCATCAACGGAATGCCCGCCACGGCTGCCGTGCTGCGGGAGCTGTGCGGCGGGCTGATCAACATCAACGGCCAGCACGACTCGGTGGGCCTGCTGAACCCGGCGCGTCACCTGGGCATTCTGGATGACTATGCGCAGAACGGCGTGCAGTTCCAGGAATATTATGCGCTGTATCGGGAACTTGTGCGCATCAAGCGCGAGCTGGATGCCATGATCACCGACGAGGCGGAAAAGCAGCGGCGGATCGACCTGCTGAGCTATCAGGTGCAGGAGATCGAGAATGCGGCGCTGACCGCAGGTGAGGAGCAGGCGCTGGAAAGCCGCCGCAGGGTGCTGGCGAATGCCTCCACCATCCGGGACCGCATCGCCCAGTGCTATGCACTGCTTTCCGGCGGCGACGAGGCAGCCGGTGCGGTGGACCTTCTGGGCGAAGCTTCCAACGCGGCTTCGGACGCCGCGCAGCTGGACGAGGCGCTTTCCGGCGCAGCCAGTCAGCTGACAGACCTTTATTATGCGGCCAAAGACGTCGCGGCTGACCTGGTCGGGCGGCTGGATGCCTACGAGACGAACGACGCCGAGCTGGACGAGATCGAGCAGCGGCTGGACCTGCTCTACAAGCTCAAGCGCAAGTATGGCGACACCGTCGAGGATGTGATCGCATTCGGCCAGAAGGCCCGCGAGGAGCTGCAGAACATTCAGACTTCCCAGGAACGCTACGACCACCTGCAGGCGGAAAAGCGCCGCCTGTATGCGCAGGCACGCGAGAAGGCTGAAGCGCTGACCCAGACCCGCCTGCGTGCCTTTGAAGAATTGAACAAGCGCATCTCCGGCACACTGGACTTCCTGAACATGCCCGGCGTGCGCATGACGCTGCGCCACACCCGCGGCCCGCTGGCCAGCCACGGCCAGGACGGTATCGAGTTCTATATCTCCACAAACCCTGGCGAAGCGCCGAAGCCGCTGGCCAAGATCGCGTCCGGCGGCGAGCTGAGCCGCATCACCCTGGCCATCAAAAATGCGATGGCCGATAAGGACGCCGTGCCCACCGTGATCTACGACGAGATCGACAGCGGCGTTTCCGGCAAGGCAGCCAGCCGCATCGGCGAAGTGCTGCGCCAGAGTGCGCAGGGGCACCAGATTTTGTGCATCACCCACACGGCTCAGATCGCAGCGCTGGCGGACTGCCACCTGCTCATCCAGAAGAATGTGGAGAACGACCGCACCTATACCGAGATCCACCCGCTGGATACGGAGGGCCGCGTGGAAGCGCTGGCCCGGCTGATCTCCGGCGACCACGTCACCGAGCTTTCCCGCGCGAATGCACGGGAGATGCTGGAGGAGCGGAACAGCCCCTATCCGGACCCTGCGCGAACCGGGACTTGACAAGGTTTGGCGTCTGTGATACAGTAGTTCTTGTCAAAGGCAATGAAGGGAACAAGTACCCTGAAGGGTTCTGCCCAGAGAAACCCCGGCTGGTGAAAGGGGCCGCAGAGCAGCAGGCGAAATACCTCCCGGAGCTGCAGGCCGAATGCCGTTTGGCTAGTAGGCTGTGCCGCGTGCGAGCGTTACAAACGCAGGAGTGTCACTCTACTCTGGGGTGCGCACTCGTGAGGCCGCTTCCGTGAGGGGGCGGCAAACAGAGGTGGTACCGCGAATTTTCTCGCCCTCTGCCAAATTCATTTTTGGCAGGGGGCGTTTTGTTTCCCTCTGCCCCACACAACAGGAGGAAAAACTTATGACTCTGTACGAAGAACTCCAGGCCCGCGGTCTGGTGGCCCAGATCACCGATGACGAGATCATCGACCTCATCAACAACGGCAAGGCTACCTTCTACATCGGCTTTGACTGCACCGCCGACAGCCTGACCGCCGGTCACTTCATGGCCCTGACCCTGATGAAGCGCCTGCAGATGGCGGGCAACAAGCCCATCGCTCTGATCGGCGGCGGCACCACCATGATCGGCGACCCTTCTGGCCGCACCGACATGCGCAAGATGCTCACCAAAGAGGACATCGCCCACAATGCCGCCTGCTTCAAGAAGCAGATGGAGAAGTTCATTGATTTCTCCGACGGCAAGGCTCTGATGCTGAACAATGCTGACTGGCTGCTGAACCTGAACTATGTGGAACTGCTGCGTGACGTGGGTGCCTGCTTCTCGGTGAACAACATGCTGCGCGCCAAGTGCTACGAGCAGCGCATGGAGAAGGGCCTGTCCTTCCTGGAATTCAACTACATGATCATGCAGAGCTACGACTTCTACTACATGTTCCAGCACTACGGCTGCAACATGCAGTTCGGCGGCGACGACCAGTGGAGCAACATGCTGGGCGGCACCGAGCTGATCCGCCGCAAGCTGGGTAAGGACGCCTACGCTATGACCATCACTCTGCTGACCGATTCCCAGGGCAAGAAGATGGGCAAGACCGCCGGCAATGCCGTCTGGCTGGACCCCAACAAGACCAGCCCCTTCGAGTTCTACCAGTACTGGCGCAATGTGGGTGATGCCGATGTGATGAAGTGCATCCGCATGCTCACCTTCCTGCCGCTGGAGCAGATCGACGAGATGAGCACCTGGAAGGATCAGCGCCTGAACGAGGCCAAGGAGATCCTGGCTTACGAGCTGACCAGCATGGTCCACGGCAAGGAAGAAGCCGAAAAGGCACAGAACGCTGCCCGTGCCCTGTTCAGCGGCAGCGCCATGGACACCGAGCACATGCCCAGCACCCAGCTGACCGAAGCCGACCTGACCGACGGCTCCATCGGCATCCTGACCCTGATGGTCAAGGCCGGTCTGGCAGCCTCCAACGGCGAAGCCCGCCGTCTGGTGATGCAGGGCGGCGTCCTGGCCGATGGCGAAAAGGTGGCAGCACCCTCTGTCAGCTTCACCGCAGAGCAGCTGAAGAAGGGCATCGTCATCAAGAAGGGCAAGAAGGTCTACCACAAGGTCACGCTGTAAAACGGGAACGCCCGATAAGCAAAAAAGGAACTGCTGACATCTTGTCAGCAGTTCCTTTTTCTGTATAAGCGCAGTTATTTCTGCAGGTCGTGCAGCTTTTCGGCGGGGAGCTTCTGGCCCAGAAATTTCCATGCCGCATCCAGCCGGTCGTTCATCAGGTAGGCTTTGCCAGGCTCTACATAAATATAAACGGCGTTCTGGGTGCGGTAGGCACAATGGATGCCGTCCCACGCATGGCGTTCGGTTGGCTCTGCCTTGTCCTGGCTGCCCACCATCCAGATGGAAAAGGCGTCATCGGCCAGCTCCAGCCGGTAGAACGGGCGGGGGAAGTGCATCTTTTTCACCTGCTGGGCAAGGCTGTAGAAGTAAGCGCCGAAGTAGCTGGCCGGCAGGCCGATGCCGACAAGGGCCAGCACAACGGTCAGCAGAGCGGCACCGGGGCGCTTGCCGATCTGTGAAAGGCAGACACCGGCAAACGCCAGCATGATGACGGCAAAGATCGTGGGCCGCACCCAGCTTTTGCGGTGGTGGAATACATCGAACACGGCAAAATCGCGGAAGCCCTGGGCGTCCATCTGGATGGAGACCGAGATGGGCTGCGCGGAGATCGTCTGGGACATAAAGTCGCCTCCTTTTTCTATCATGGAAATGGTATCACATTTGCCGCAGTTAGGCAAGGGCAGAGCGCCGCACAGACCGACTTTTCTTAAAAAGTGCTGAAAAAGCCGAAATTTCCTCTTGCATTCTTTTGAAATCGTGCTATAATAGTAAGGCAATCGTTTCCAAGGCCGCTCGACGGGGTAGCCGAT
>ERZ773210.97-NODE-97-length-104779-cov-8.420744_pt1 | contig 104779 bp, 98 predicted proteins | sample MGYA00580528_ERZ773210 | MGnify/ENA primary metagenome ERZ773210 (study PRJEB29015, sample SAMEA2737769) | human gut metagenome | biome: human gut; feature: human-associated habitat; material: faeces | place: China | collected 2012 ...
TTTGCCTTTCATTATCATAGAAGAATCTTATTTACAGACTTTTTCTCATAGTCTCGTATTATTAGATTCGGGGATTACTACTGTTGATGAAAGTCAAATGTTTAAAATAGTATTTTCACCAGAAAGAGTAATCTGTGAGGTGCCTTTTTACGAGTGAATAATCCAGCTTCCATGTCCCGCCTGTCCGGGAATCGGAAACCGCAAATCCATTTTTAAGGAAACCGTCATTCCGGCGGTGGAAACGCAAATCCATCAGCTTACCACATTGATATCCAGCGGAATACACATTCCTGCAATCAATGCAAAGGTAATACTGACAATACACAAAGCAACCGTCACCGCTTTTCTTAAGCTTTTTACTCCGATAACTTTGTAATACTGCCAGCGGTCATGCCACTTCTCATCAATCCGGTCAAATACATTTCTGAATAGAAGAAATCCTCCTATCAAAATCCCCGCAGAAGCAAGAATCATAATGCTAATCACAACAATGCTTCCCATAAGCCTCGCAGAGCGCGCGCCAGAGACAGGCTCTGCCTGTCTATAAGTGCGCCCTTCTCCCTAAAAAGAGAAGGGAATCAGGAAACTCCTGACTCCCCGCATTCTTCTTTTCTCATGTCTGTATCAGGACTTTTCTGTATTGCTTTGGAGAAAAATTTTCCGTTGGCTTCCTGCTTATTTAAAAAGGCAATCAGCTTAGGGATTTCTTCCAGCTCAATACATCTTCCAAGTACTGACTCCACCGCCGCACCGATTTCAATCAGACGGTGGGTACGGATTTTCCGTTCTTCCTCCTTCTTTCGTTTCTCCAGCTGCTTCTTTTGTGTCTCATAACGCTTCAACTCCTGTGCCAGCTTCTCGATCCTTAAATCCTTCTCCTGGATTCTTTCTTCATAGGTTTTGGTTGATTTACCCATAGTAAACTCCTTCTTGCTGATAAAAATATCAGCCATAAAACTAATAGATTTGTGTGTAACAATTACTCTGCATCCGGTGTGGCAACTTTCCGATTGTCAATATCATTTACCACTAGATGCAAAAGCTTATCCTCAAAGGTAGATGTGATATTCTCTGCGAAAAATACATTTACCTTATAGGTGGTCTGTCCTTTTCTTTTGGTAAAAGAGGACATCGCCCGCTCCTTACTTACTGCCTGCTCCATAATAATTTCACCTCCTTCTTGAAATACGAACACATGTTTGTTATAATCGAAGTATCTTTGACGGACTGCTACAACGGATAAGATAAATCTTCATAAAATCCGGCTCCTTTCTTCTGGTTTTGAGTAATCTTTTTGAGATAAATAAGATTACTTCCTCACCTATAGGAGAAATGCAGTCCCAAAACGGAACTGTTTTTTATAGAAGTTCTGAAAGAAATTTTTGAAAGGTGGTGAATCCCTGTTGAAGGAATGTACAAATGATTATTTTGAAGAAGACATACAGGAAGATGAACTGACGGATGCCCTTGAACAGGAGAATGCCGCTATTCTTGAAATAGAACTTGAGATGGAAAATGAACCGGAAGTATCAAAGATACCGGAAACATCAACGAGGGAAAAGCTGAAACGTGAACTGGAACAGGAAGCACTGGCACGTCTTGAGGATTCTGCCAGAACCGAGGAGAAATTTGCAAATGTGGTTACATGGTGGAAAAGGCTTGATGCCAACCGGGAACGTAAGGAACGCTATCATGAAATAGGAAGATCGGATGTTCCCCTTGAATGGGGAATGTCACCGGATGAGATTGTAATTCCTGCTCCCATCCGGCATGTTTTCTGGAAGCAGATACTGAAAGGGGATTTCCTTGATGCCATTTATGACTGCCTCTTTGAAATGCATGAGCTGGTGACGGATGAGGATATTTCCAAAGCAATCTTTGCATTAAAAGATGTACAGAAGGAGCTTTTATATCAGCTTGCCATTAAAGGATACTCCTGTCAGTTGATTGCAGCATTTAGAGAGCAGACCGACAGAAATATCCGCAAAATCCGTGACACCATGTTAAAAAAGCTTCGTAAATCCTTTATGCAGGCATTACAGAACAGAGTAGACAATCAGCTTTCTCTGACAAAGCAAGAGCAGATTTTTTATGACAATTACCGATCACTGATTACGGATAAAAAGAATAAGAAAACGAAAGAAATCACAAATACCATTTGACCTTGGGGAACAGGCTTGTTATGATAGTAATATATTTTCTGGTGATACAGATTACATTTTAGAACGGACAGATTGGAGGCTTTTATGAGTAACCTATTCCAGAAAACCAGCTCCAACTGGGCACGATACGACAAATATGACTGGAAGGAAGATAAAGAAGGTACGTTGTACATCACACCTTCACCGGATGCGAAAGTGTCTCTCTATAATCCGCTAAAGGATTCGGAGCAGATGGTATTAAAGGCGGTAAACCTCGGACTGATGTGCATGGACAAAAATAATACACAGGAACATTTGCAGAATGCCATTATGGATTTTGTTACCGGTTATGGACTGCTTGGATTTATGACGGCACTGCCTACCACGCCGGACTTCATCACTTATCATTCGGTATATTTACCGAAAAATCATTTCATCAAAGAGGAAAGCATGACTACGGAAAAGTATCTTTCCTATTTCTTTCCCTTTGATAAGATTGATTTTGTAAAAAAAGGAATGGAATCATCATGGAGTACGGATGATGTGCAGATGATGGCACTGATTATGACTATGAAAAATAAACCGCAGGCAGTAATGATGAGTTTCCAGAAAGAATATGCAGAAAGGTATGACTGGCTTGTGACTTTATTTAAAGACTGGGCATTTACCTTTATGTCAAGCTTTCTATACTATCAGGATTTTGACAAGATGGATGATATGCAAAAGAATTTATACCGTCAGGGCATGGCGGCATTTGGCGGTATTGCACCAATCTATCATATAGAGCTGCTTGACCGACCTACCATCGTGTGGGATTTCCATTCTCTGCTATTGGGTGTGCAGATGATGTTTTCTTTTATGCTTACAGATGAAAAGTCCTCCCTGAAGGTATGTAAGCACTGTGGAAAAGCCTTTGTTGCCAGCAGACCCAACAGCGTATTTTGCAGTGGTAAATGTAAAAACCGGTATAATGTGTATAAGAGCCGTGCTAAGGATAAAGACAACGCTAACTAATTCACCTGCTATAAGAAAGAAGGCTGATTATGAATACAGATATTACAAAACAAATGGAAATGGTGCTGTACAGAACCGAAGATGATAACGTGACTGTAAGCGCCTTGATAAAAGATGAAACGATATGGCTGACACAAAAAGCCATGGCTGAATTGTTTGGTATTGACAAGTCGGGCATCAGCCGCCATTTAGCAAAGATTTTTGAATCCGGTGAGCTGGATGAGGAAGTGGTTGTTGCAAAAATTGCAACAACCACTCAGCACGGAGCAATGCAGGATAAAACACAGACTATTCCTACCAATTATTACAATCTGGATGCCATTATTTCTGTAGGTTACAGAGTAAACTCCATTCAGGCAACCAGGTTCCGTATATGGGCAACCAGTATTTTGAAGGAATATATGATAAAGGGCTTTGCTATGGATGATGAACGTTTAAAGCAGGGAAAAACCGCTTTTGGCAAGGATTACTTCCGTGAATTGCTGGAAAGAGTTCGCTCCATCCGTGCCAGCGAACGCAGAATATGGCAACAGATAACCGATATTTTTGCAGAGTGCAGCATTGATTATGATAGAGATTCTGATACTGCATATCATTTTTATGCTACCATACAGAACAAATTCCACTATGCCATTACCGGTAAAACAGCGGCTGAAATCGTCTACAATCAAGCTGACCACACCAAGGAAAATATGGGCTTGACCACATGGAAAAATGCTCCCGATGGTCGTATTCTCAAATCTGATACACCGATTGCCAAAAACTATTTGGACGAAAAACAGATTCGTCAGTTGGAACGTGCTGTTACAGGATATTTTGATTACATAGAGGATTTGATTGAACGTGAAAATGTCTTTACAATGGAGGAATTTTCAAAAAGCGTGAACGAGTTCCTTGAATTCCGAAGATATGATATTTTAAAGGATAACGGACGTATTTCCCATAAACAGGCGTTGGAGAAAGCATATCAGGAATACGATATCTTTAATAAGACACAACCGATTGAGTCTGATTTCGATAAGGTAGTTAAAGGATTGGCAAAAGCTGAGAACTAAACAAAGTTAAATAAAACTGTCAAAATTCAGCAATACAGAAAAAGCGAATTTAGGAAATAGCAATTGTGAAAAAGGCGGATATTGTTCCGTCTTTTTCTATTGACAGATAATAGGTAATATATTACCATATATAAAGTAATATATTACCTATTGGAGGATGATATGAATATTAAAGATGTGATTCGTAGTGACAAAGTAGATTTTACAGGGATTGATCCATCTTATTTTTTACTGGGATTATTAAGTGCTTTTGATAACAGATTTCAGGCTGTTGCAGATAGCACGATGAAAGAAGTAAGTTGGAAACAGTTTTTTGCAATTATATGTATTAATCTGTGTAAAGGAAAACCAACGGTTAAAGAACTTGCTGAGATTATGGGTAGCTCACATCAGAATGTAAAACAGATTTTATTAAAATTGGAAAAGAAAGGTTTTGTTACTATTATCGTAGATAAAAATGATAAGCGAAAACAGCGCATTGAACTTACTGACTATTGTAGAGATTTCTGTGAAAAAAACGATGAAATGACTATGAGTATTTTGAAAAAAATGTTTGCAGGTGTTTCAGAGGAGCAGCTACAAGTAACAATACAGACGATTATACAAATTGAAGATAATTTGAAGGACTTAGCTTGATTTAAGACAAATGAAAGAAATGGAGAATATTGAGATGAGTAAAGACATTATTGTAATTTATAATTCACAGACTGGATTTACAAAGAAATACGCACAATGGATTAGTGAAGCCCTAGAATGTGAATGTGTTGAGCTTAATGAAGCTGGCAAACTGAACTTTGAGCAGTATGATGCGATAATATTTGGCAGCTGGGCATGTGCAGGTGGAATTAGTAAAATCAAGTGGTTCAAGAACAATCTTAAAAAGTGGAACGACAAAAAATTGGCAGTATACTGCGTAGGCGGAAGTCCTATAGAAAATCCTGAAATAGAAGTGGCGATGAAGAATTGGTTTACTGAAGAAGAACATCAAAAGGTAAAGATATTTTATTGTCCGGGTGGATTTAATTATGAGAGAATGTCGGGTACTTCTAAATTAATGATGAAAATGTTTATAAGTGCATTAAAGGCAAAAAAAGACAAGACTGAAGCAGAGAAGATTCAAGCAGAAATGATTTCTAAGTCATACGATATCAGTGACAAGAAATATATTGAACCAATTGTGGACTGGGCAAAGCACATTTATGATTGATGTGATAAAATTGAAAATTACAGTAATATAAACTACTCGAAATGCATATGTCAAATAGATTTCCCTAGAATTCTGCTTTTTCCAGCCGTTCTTCAAAGTAGATTTCCAGCTGGGCTCGTATCTGGGACCAGTCCCTGCGGCGTCCGGTCCATTTTTTAGTGATGTCCATAGTAGCCAGATAGAGCATTTTTAAGAGGCTGTCATCGCTTGGAAATACTGTCTTGCTTTTGGTGAGAGCCGATTCTGTGGTACATTTCCGTACTCCATTGCGTTGAGAACCTTTGTTTTTATATGATATCCCAGATATTCTAATTGTTCTTGAATGACTTGAAACGTATTGCCGTGATCGTGTCCAACCAGATTCTTGACATTTTCAAAGAATACAACTTTGGATTGGTGTCCGGCTGCTTTCTTTTCCCTAATAATACGCATCATTTCAAAGAATAGCGTTCCTCGTCCTTTTTCATCATCGAATCCCTGTCTATATCCGGCAAGCGAAAAGGCTTGACAAGGAAATCCACCAACCATTACATCAAATTCTGGCATTTCACTCGCATTTATTGTGTTAATATCACGGCAGTCTGCTCTGATATTAAAGTTGTTTTCGTAGGTGGCAATAGGGTATTTGTCAATCTCATTTGCGTATACGACTTCAAATGCTCTGGTCTGTTCAAAGCCTAAATCAATTCCACCTACTCCGGCAAAAAAACATGCTACTTTTCAATTATTCATTGATCTGTCTGCTGTGGACGTTTCTCTCGTTCACGTTTTAAGCAGGGAGTTTATCATGAAAACTTATGTGGATAGTATGAAAGATAATATTCTTTTTTTTTCATATGGATGGGTGTATAATGAGAGAAAATATCGTCGAGAGAGGAGAACTATATGAGCCATACAGAAAATATATCTAAACTTGAGCAGTTTATTAAAATGATGACAGGTCACTTTGATAATCAGGAACAATTTCAAAAAATGAAGGAAGCAGGAGAGATATATCCATATGCGGAGCATGTTAATACACCGTGTAACAATAAAATACAAGATCTTCCGGCAGATTTTTCCGGCATATTCATTGTGGAAGAAAGTTATTATCAAAGCCAAGGAAAACGTCATTCTTCGCCACATTTGTTTTTGTTGACAGAGCAGGATGATGGGATTATGCTTTCTTCCTATGAAATTCCGGAAGGAGAGGATAAAAAGACATTTTCCTACGAAACAATGAAAAATGTAAAATACAGTGCATTGAAAAAGTCAGAAAAATTTACTCCGGCTTTGTATCACGAAAAGGATGGTACATGGGAAGGAGGCAGTGTAAGCCAGTTTTCGCCGGTAATGATATTTCGGTTATGGGAGAAATTTTCTGATACATGTCTGGAAGTATCGGAGAGTATGGAAGTGAATGGAAAACGTACATTTGGATATGATGCTCCTATTATTTATAAAAGGGTATAAAATCAAAACAGAGGTGACTGCAATGTTGTGGATGTACCTATCATAATCTGATTTATAGCAGAAGTGTATAAATCGGCAGTATTTTCCGGAATGTAACCTTGAATTGCGGATTTGCAAGGTTCAGATGGTAGATAGATCGAGAGATAAAGATATACTGTAATTACACTGAAAAACAGAAAGGGGATGCATGCTATGACATTTGCTGAAAAATTACAGAGATTAAGAAAACAGAACGGATTATCACAGGAGCAGCTGGCAGAAAAACTGAATGTTTCCAGACAGGCTGTTTCCAAGTGGGAAATGGGGACGATTCCTGATATGGAAAATATGGTCAAATTAGGAAGATATTTTGACTGCTCGTTGGATTATCTTATGAAGGACGAGGTAGATGACGATAATGATCAGGACACAAATAATCACAATACGGATAAGAAAAATAGTAATGGCAGTATTATTGAAAGGTGTATCTCAACAACATGTATCCTGATAGGCGGGATATTTGTTTTGTTGATGCCGTTATTTGCAAAATGGTATCAAGCATTTGAGTTTAGAAATTATCATGAGTGTTTTACAAATTCGGCAGATTATATTTTTCGGTTCCCGTTGGCTTGTATTTTAATAATAGCTGTTTTATTATTGGGTGCCGGAACGGTGTTTCTCTATCATTCTATTCGGAAACATTGAATATAGCTATTGGACAAATTCATATACAAAATTGGAATTGTTAATGATGTGATTTTTGTTGTATATACAGAACGGAAAGAGAATATTCGTCTGATATCAGCAAGAATAGCAACAAAAACGGAAAGGAGTATTTACTATGATCAAGACAGCTGCTTTAACTAGAGATCAGAAACCGACTGCTGAACAGATTAAGCAGATACAGGCTGCAGCGCAAAGAGAAATCGTGTATGATGATGATTCACCGGAACTTACTCCTGCAATGGAAAAGGCATTTCGATTAGCTGCAAAGAATAGAAATACACATAAAAATACAGAAATTTCTTGAGAGACAAGTGTGTTTAATGCGAGTTTTTGAAAAGCTCGCATTTTTTGTTTTAAAAAATATAAAAGAAATGTCGAAATATGTCGAATGAAGTAGTTTAAAAATTCGATAAATGATGTATAATAGTATTGTAAGAGCTTAGTTGAAATGGAAGGGGTGATAGAATGAATCAGTTTAAGTTGACTTTTCAGTTGGAAAAGCCATTTTTGTCGAAGGATTTTGAGGTTGTTATAATCAGTTTTCTGAAGGCGGCAACTTTAAATTATGCCAAGGACTTTCATGAGAAACTGTATGATAAAAGTCAGTCTGTTATGAAGAGCTATACATTTTCGTGTTATCTTCCGAATGCCAGATTTCAGAAGGAACAAATTTCATTAGGACAACCTTGTTTTGAGCTGTATTTTAGTGATGCGGATATCGTAGAAAGTATACAATTTTTAAATTCTTTCAAAACAATGTATAAGAAAAAATATCCTATGAACTGCAATTCGATGCAGCTCGTGTCGATCGCGGCACAAAAGCGCAGTGAAATAAAGGATTCCGAAGTGATCATAAAAATGTCAAGTTCGCTTGTTGTCCGCAGTCATGATGCGAGCAATAACACGGATAAATATTACATATATCAGGATACAGAATTTGAAAAGACATTAAAAGAAAATATAGAATTCATGTTGGAAAAGCTCAATGTGCCAATTTCAACGGATGGTTTTTCGATTGTTCCGGTTAAAGGCAAAAAGGTTGTTCAGAACGTGTTTGGTCATATGATAGATGCTAATATTGGTATTTATAAATTAAAAGGAACTCCGGAACTTCTGAATTATTTATATCAGGCAGGAATGGGAAGTCGGAGATCGGAAGGCCATGGAAAGTTTGAAATTATTATGTAGAGGGGAGGGAAATATGTGGAGACAATTAAGATTACGAAGGGTGATTTTCTCAAAAATGCAGGCATTGTGGGGATGTGGAATATGCTTCTCGTTTCCGATGCCAAACAAGGCGTAAATGAGGATTTTTGGCTGGATGAAGAGGAACAGGTGCTTTGCATAAGCGGAGAATTTGCGGAAAATGCCGATTGGACGGATCTGTATTTTAAGGCATTTGTAGAGATTTATGGACCTGTTTGTACTTATCAGGAGATCCCTTATTGAAACAAAATGTAATCGTTGAGCTGTCGGAAGATGACGAAATCAAAATAAAAAATGTAATTCAGGAAATTATTAGTATAAAAAAACAAGAGAAACCGCCCATGATGAAGAGAACAAAATTATGTTCCAAATGTGCATATTGTGATCTGTGTTTGATATAGAGAAGGGAGAAGTTATGAAACAGAGTTTTTACATATATAACAGTGGTGACATTAAAAGAAAAGATAATACACTACAATTTTGCCCAAATGAAGGGGCAAAGAGAGATATTCCAATTGAGCGTATTTCGGATATTTATGTGATGTCAGAAATGACGTTTAATACAACATTTTTAAATTATATTTCGCAATATGGAATTCCGATTCATTTTTTCAATTACTATAATTTTTATACAGGAAGTTATTATCCAAGAGAATCTCTGCTTGCCGGACAACTGTTAGTCAACCAGGTAGAAGTGTATAAAAATGGAGAGAAAAGATTGGAAATTGCACAAAAATTTATTGATGCGGCATCTTTTAATATTTATAGAAATTTGAGATATTACAATGGAAGAGGAAAAGATGTTTCACAATGGATGGAGGAAATAGAAGGCTTAAGACGACAGATTACAAAAACAAACACGATAAATGAACTTATGGGAGTTGAAGGGAATATAAGACAACAATATTATGCAGCATGGAACGTAATCGTGAATCAGGAAATAGATTTTAAAAAGAGAGTTATGCATCCGCCGGATAACATGATAAATTCACTGATATCTTATGTGAACTCATTGATTTATGCAAAAATATTAAGTGAGGTTTATCATACACAGTTAAATCCGACAATTAGTTATTTGCACGAACCAGGTGTAAGAAGATATTCTTTGTGTCTGGATGTATCTGAAATATTTAAGCCGTTGATTGGTGATCGTTTGATATTTTCATTATTAAACAGAAATCAGATTACGGAAGAAAGTTTTACGAAAGAATTGAATTTTTTACACTTAAAAAAGGATGCATCGAAGCTGATAGCAAGAGAACTGGAAAACTCGTTAAAGAAGACAATTAAGCATAAGGAACTGGGGCGACAGGTGTCTTATCAATATTTAATTCGTTTAGAGTTATACAAACTGATCAAACACATAATTGGTGAAAAAGAATATGAAGGGTTCAAAATATGGTGGTAAAAAATGTATGTAGTTTTAGTATATGATATCAGTATCAAGGACAAAGGAACAAAAAGGTGGAGAAATATTTTTAAAACATGTAAAAAGTATTTATCTCATATACAAAATTCGGTCTTTGAGGGGGAAATTTCTAAAGTCCAATTAATGAAATTGCAAAATGAACTGAAACCTTATATTGATAAAAGCGTAGATTCGGTTATCATTTTTAAAAGTAGACAGGAAAGATGGATGGAGAAAGACTTTTGGGGGAAGGAAGATGACATGACAGATTTCATGCTGTGATTACGAAGGAAAATAATTGGATTGTTGTAATATTGTCGTTTAAACCGCATCAGCTTAGGCGTCAGATTGAATTTGTTAGGGCAATCGGTCTAAGCATGAAATACATTAAGAAGGGATCGTTCCGTTGTTGAATGAAACTATGTCAAATAGCACAATTGTGTGAATAAGTAAACGTTCACTAAGTGAAATGGCATGTTAGCGGTCAAGGAGAGAGAAAATAGACAATTTTATCTTAGAGATTTTATAAGTCTAAAAGCATGTATGGTATATTTTTGTGAGATATGATAAACTATATATTAACGAACATAAGAGTGATTAAATTATAAAGATGACAGGGAGGTGTTTATTATGGATATTTCAGTAATGAAACCACAGGGAACAAATGAAGAAAGAGATATATTTCGTTTATTAGATCGTGGTATTGATGATATGGAAGAAAAAAGAGAATTACCAGTTGATGAAGCTTTTGAGATGATTACAAAATTGAGGACTGCAAGACGAAATGAAAGAGCGTAAGGTTATCGTTACCTGGGAAGCAATCTATGATATTGTAGATATTACTGAAAGTATAGAATCGAATTTTGGTAAAAGAGTCGCTGATAACTTTGAATTAGAAATTTACAGCAAGATAATCTCACTAGAGCAAGATGCAGATATTTTTAGAAAATTGGATATGACGATTTATTAGAGCTTACGCTTGTAATATAATATTAGAATAATGGGTTCCCATACCGGGCTAAGCTTTTGCCTGGTATGGGGATTTTTGAAATAGTAAAGAATTTGATTCTGGGATTTGAAACTTTAGGGTGACATATATTAGAGTAATCAAAATAGATATCAAAGGATGGTTGAGAAATTTGAAAGGATTGATATGAGAATATCTCTATTTATTTTTAACAGATTGTGCTATAGTAGGATTACTTGATGCTTGAAATAGAGAAATGAAGGAACTTTTTTTCGAAAATGTTGATGTGGACTTATTTGCAAGATTTGTCGTACATTATTGTTTTCGAAATGGTCCGTTGGAAGATATGCACGCGCAAGGTAAGTTAAGTCTGGAAGATATGAAAACATTAAATAACCTCTTGTGAGTAAAAGCAGTGTAATACAACACATTATTTGATTTATAGTTTAAAAATAAGCTAACATCATTAAAGGAGATCCAAATGAAAAAGACCAAGCTTTACACCGTGACCGGTATCTGCGTTATTCTCGCAGCCATAACTCTGGTTACAACTAAGAATACAAATATAACCGGCGCGTCCGGAATAAAGCAGACAGAGATTCATCAGGACAAGCGGATTTCTAAACAAACCTTTGTCAATGATGAAACTGGCAACCGGGCAGTGACATCAGTGAATAACAAAGTAAAAGATGCATCCGCATCACAAACTGTCTTGTCTGCAGTGTCTACACAGAAAAGCTATAATGCGTATGTCTGCGAAGACGACAGTCAGCTTTTATATATTCAGGATCGGGCGACAGACAAGACCCAAACGATTACGGTTGAACCGCATCTGGCAACGGGAATTATGTCTCTGGAGTGGCTTGATGACAAGATGATAGTTGCTTTTTCTCATGTGAGTCCGTTTATGGGCTGTATGAGTGTTTACGATGCATCTACGCAGGAGCTTCTTCTGGAAAAATATTGTTCGAGCTATGCCTTTGGCGATACGCTGGATTCTCTTGCGTATGTGGAAGCGACATCTGGTGATTCAGGGAACCATAAACTTCTTAATTCGGAAGATAAGCTTCTGTATCAAACCGAGAAGAAGGAACGGATTACAAATATTGCTGTGAATCATACAAATGGTGACATTGCGATCGTTGTTGGAAAGTATTTGAAGGATGGTGAGACGCAGAAGTTTCATGTCGTGCTTTTGGCGAAAAGAGGAGATAAATACATAAAGGTAAAAACACAGAGAGTGAAATTAAATTCCGTTAATTCTGTTCAGTGGAAAGACGATGAACAAATTATTATTACTAACGATGCTGGGAAAGAAGTGATCAGAAAATAATTACAAAGTAGAAATATACGATTCTAAAGAGAGGACGATTTGATGGATAGAAGTAATAAAAATTCCTCGCGCAGTGCGGAGGTGTATCGGGCACTGATGGACAAGAATTTTCCGGAGGAATTATGTCGTGAGATTGCATACAAATATATGAACACCGATTATACTGCGACGCGGATGCTGGGGTATCTGTATCGGATGACGAATCCGAGCGTGGAAATGGTGGTTGATGAAATGCTTGCAATTCTGGAGGATCGTGAGCGTTTTCGGAAGAAGCATGAGATGGAGGAAGCACAGGCGGCAATTACGAAGATTTACAACGAAGGTCTGTAGTATTTTACACAGGTAATTTTCTTTTGGATGAAAGCAAATGATCTGCGCAGATTTTTTGCTTTTAAACAGGTATCTTCATAGCAGAGTGCGAAGAAAGATTAGGGTTGAGAAAGGAATATGAGATTACTATGAAATTATATCAACCGGATTATTATGAACAATTTCAATGTACTGCATCGAAATGTCCCATGACCTGCTGCATGCAGTGGCGTATTGCAGTAGATGATGGGACATTTTTTCGATGGGACGAGGAATGGAAAAGCCATGTGAAGCAGGGGGAGGACGGATATGTTATTGCACTTGGACAGGATGGGATGTGTCCGTTTCTGAATGATGAGAAATTATGTAAAATTGTCATAAGGGATGGAGATCAGGCGATTTCGCACACCTGTCAGACTTTTCCGAGAGAGGAGCACATATACAACGGAAGGATTGAGCGTGCGCTGACACCGGGCTGTCCGGCAGTGTTGGATCTGCTGTGGCAGCAGGAATCTTTTTGGTTTCAGGAACGGGAAGAAAGCAAAACGGCATGTGGGGAAATTACGGAGATTAATCCGATATTATTTGAAATCAGGGACTGGCTGTTGGAAATTGTAACTACAAAGGGACTCAAGTTAAATACTGCTTTGGAAATCTGTTTTCTGATCGTAAAGGATCTGAATGAACTGGAAGAGAATGGAAGCCTGGAGGAGAAGTTCCAAGTTTATAAGAATGCGACAGATCTTAAGGCGATTCAGGATGCGATCGGCGATAATGACGAAATGACAAGCAATCGAATGGAAGAATATAATCTGCTCTTTCTGGATGTTTCTGAGATATACCGCAGAAAAAATATATATACGGATTTTTTGCTGCCGCTTGCGGATGCGGCAGAGCAATTAGATAACAGGCAGACGAAGGAATGGGATGATTTTCGGCAGAAGATTCAACCTTTTGAGAAGCATCTTCGAAATCTGTTTGCGGAGGAGATATCATCGGCACTGATCACGCCGGGAACGGAGCAGGTTCTGGATATTCTTGTGAAGTTAGAATGGATGGCAATGGAGTATGCGGTGTTACTGCAGGTTTTGTTTTTGCAGCAGCGAAAAGGCATGCTTTCCTATGGGGAGCTGCGGGAAAGTGTATGTGTGATCTTTCGGATGATGGGATATGCGGATGATGATATTTGGGAATATATGGAAAACTGTTTTGATGATGTCATCTGGCCGTGGGAATATTATTCGCTGCTGGTGTAAGAGGACTTGTGGTTGATGAGACCGGAGATAATATGAACTATTATGAGGATAATAAAATTATTTATGATTAGAACTTGCTTTAAAGAAGGGAGGCATTGAATCAAATGATTCGGACATTTAAGACACATTATGTGAGAAAGCAAATGGAATTAACCGAAAGTTTATGGGAATTTGAACCATGTGCCGGAAACTATGCAGGACAGAAGTTTCCGGTTGCTGTGCCTGGCTGCTGGGAGAACCATCCGCTTTTTGCAGATTACAGAGGAGAGGGGATTTATCGTAAAACTTTTCAGGCACAGGGAAATGTACGGATCGAGTGTAAAGGTGTGAGCCATACTGCAACGGTTTATTTGGACGGACATGAGATCGGACATCATTACAATGCCTATACGCCGTTTTCCGTCGTTGTCAGTGATTTGGAACCGGGCAGACATATGCTGGAGATCAAGGCGGATAATCGTTTTCATAAAGACAGTGCGCTTCATGTTCCGAACGATTATATGTCTTACGGCGGAATATCAAGAGGTGTTGTCGTAGAAGAACTCAGTGATCTGTATTTGGAATATGTTCATGTGAAAGCATATCGCGAAAATAGACAATGGCATGTTCAGGTTAAGGCAGCAGTCAATGTACTGAAAGTCGGACAGAACGACGAGGAGGATATTACCATTCAAGGAAAAATAAAAGATACTGCTTTTGAATGGAAACTTACAGATACTGCTAAAAAACATTATGAATTTTGTACCGATTTGAAGATCGATGGGATTGAGGAGTGGAGTCCGGAGACGCCGGTGCTGTATCAGGTGGAATTGCAAATGCTGCGAGAGGATGAAGTGATCGATGATCTGATTGAACGCTTTGGATTTCGTGAGATATGTGTTCAGGGTAAATACGTTTTGCTGAATGGGAAAAGACTTCGGATCAAGGGAATATGCCGTCATGAGGATCATCCGGATTATGGATGTGCGCTGCCGTATCAGACAATATATAATGATCTGGTTCTAATACGGCAGATGGGAGCAAATTCCATCCGGACGGCACATTATCCGAACGATGAAATATTTTTAGATCTGTGTGATGAGCTTGGCATTCTGGTCTGGGAAGAAAATCATGCACGCGGCCTGGAAGAAGATAGGATGAAACATCCATTGTTTGAGGAGCAGGCGGAACAGGTTATCCGGGAAATGATATTTTATCATTACAATCATCCATGTATTTTTATTTGGGGAATTTTAAATGAATGTGCGAGCGAAACATTGTTTGGGCGTTCCTGTTATGAGAAGCAGTTCCGGTTGATACGTGAAATGGATGACAGCAGACCATGTACATTTGCGAGCTGCAAATTTTTCGGTGATATCTGCTTTGATCTGCCGGATGTTATTTCCTGCAATCTATATCCAAGATGGTATGTGGACAAGCCGGTTCGCGATTATTTAAATGAGGTATATGACTGGATCGTCGAGGACGGAAATGGAAAGGGTAAGCCTTTTATTGTTTCCGAGATCGGAGCAGGAGGCTTGTATGGCTGTCGTAATGCTTATCACGGAAAATGGACAGAGGAATATCAGGCAGATGCGCTGTCTGAACAGGTGTCAGAATGCTTGAAGTTTTCAGAAAGCATGGGTGTTTATATTTGGCAGTTTTGTGATGTGCGGGTGAGCAGTGAATGGTTTGCAGGTCGTCCGAGAGAAATGAATAATAAGGGGGTTGTGGATGAATATCGTCGTCCGAAAACGGCATATGGAAGAGTAAAGGAGATTTTTGAACAATACACCAATTATTATGAAGAGTAGAGACTGTTGGAGGAGATGAAGAATAAAAATTTCAAATTTCACTTTTAAATTTTAATAAACGCAACCTGCAGGTCAGAAAAAGTGTCTTCATAAGTAGAAGGGAGAGTATTCTATGGATGAAAAGCAGATCATAGCAATGCTATGGAACCGGGAAGAGGATGGTGTAAAGGCACTTCAGGATCAGTATGCGGCGAAGCTGAAAATGCTGGCAGCTCATTTTGTTTCTGCACAGGATGCGGAGGAATGCATGAATGATGTGCTGCTTGCCGTATGGGACAGTATTCCGCCGAACAGGCCGGACAATTTATTTGCGTACAGCGCCAGAATATGCAGAAATAAGGCGCTCAATAAGATCAGAAGTATGGAGCGGCAGAAACGTAAAGCTGAGGTTGTGGAATTGTCGAAAGAGCTTCAAAACATTATTCCGGATAAGGTGGAACAGGAAAGCTTGTTGACGGAGCTGATCAATGAATTTCTGGAACAGGAGCGGGCTCAGGACCGTTATCTGTTTGTGCATCGTTATTGGTTCGGAGAATCGATCGAGGAATTGTGCGGGCAGACCGGTTATGGGGCGAGCAGGATCAAAAGCAGTCTGTTTCGTATGAGAAAGAGACTTAAGAATTATTTAGAAGGGAGATATCGTATATGAAGGAAGTAAATCGATTGGAATATCTTTCCGGCATTGATGACCGTTTTCTGACACAATCCTGGTCAGAGTGTTCTTCCCGAAAGAAAAAGGCGTATTTCCCGCTTAAGGCAGCAGCGGTCATTCTGGTGGTCCTGTTAGCGATGGGAACAGCCGTATATGCGGCGCAGAAGCTTGGGATATTTATGAGCGAGAAGCACTCCGGCGACAGTGGTTCCGGATATACTGTGAAGTGGAATAAGCAGCAGATCGACTTTAACGAGCTTCATGGTCAGCTTGACAGCATGAAGGAAACGATCATTGAACAGAACAAAAATATGGACTTTGCGTATACCGATGAAATGCCGGGCTATTGTCAGAAGGCTTTTGACTCAGATAAGAAGGCGGTTGATTTTATTGGGTATGATAAGCTGGTGACGGCAGACTGGAATTATAGGCCGTCCGAGATATCGGTGTCATTGTATGCGAGCGTGAGGGGAGAACGTGATGTGACGATGGATCAGGTGATGCTCGAGCATAAATATGAGATCGATCATATCCGATTGCAGCAGTGGGAGGAGATATTTTTTAAGGGCTCCCATTTAGATGCTGGTCAGACAGGCGTTTCTGAGGACGGCAATGTGGAATATCAACAGACAAAATTAAAATCCGCAGACGGAGACGAGTGGCTGGTCGTGGACAGCAGCTCCAGAACCGGGAAATATATGTTTTATAAGAAAAACGCATATCTTACCAGAGACGGAGTCACCTATTCCTTGTATATGGTGGCGCAGGATGACGGGGAGGATGAAGCTCGTACTGCGAAGCTGCAGAAAAGGCAGGAAACACTTATGAAGGAATGGGTAGATGCTTATCATTTTTAAGGATATGATGAGGGGAAGTGAAACTTTTTCGCCGTATATTCCTACTTATGGGATGGACGGCGAAAGGAGAAACTGCATGGAAGATACGGATATTATTGAACTGTACTGGTCGCGCTCGCAGGAAGCGATCCGGGAAACGAAAAAGAAATACGACAAATTATGCAGCCATATTGCGGATCGTATTCTCCATTCCAGAGAGGACGCGGAGGAATGTGTGCAGGATACTTATCTTGCGGTATGGAACCGCATTCCGGAGGAACGTCCGTCTTATTTCCGGGCATTTCTCTGTAAGATTACAAGGAATATCGCGATGGACCGGCTGGACTACAATCTGGCAGGAAAACGAAGCCGGCAGCAGACGATTTCCTTTGAGGAACTGGAAGAAACGTTTTCTGATACGCCAAATCTGACGGAGGGGATCGAGCTGGGGGAACTGACGGAACAGATCAATGTTTTCTTGGAACAATTGCCGGTGAAACAGAGAAGGATCCTGGTCAGGAGATATTTCTTCATGGACTCTGTTGTTCAGATTGCGGCGGATATGAATATGAATATCAACTCGGTCAAGTCGATCCTTAGAAGGGAGAATCGGAAGCTGAGAGCGCATCTGAGGAAGGGAGGCTATGGCGATGACCGATAAATTACTGCGTGCCTATGGGGAGATTGACGACCGGTTTATCGAGGAATGTCTGGCGGAAACGGATTCCTGTATTGATGGTGTCTTAGAAAGAGATTGTGGGAAAATAGTGCGAGTCAATACGGGAAGAAAAACGAAGCCGGCAGCATGGCACCGGGTAGCCGCTGCGGTAATTCTGGTGGCACTTGCCCTTTCTACAGCGTATCAGGTTAATGCACAGTTCCGTCAGTGGGTTATTTCCATTGTGCGGTTAAACGGCAGGGAAGAGATCCGGGAACAGCATATGCCGGCAGCGTCCGGGACGACGAATTCTTCTGAAGCTGTGATCAACGTTTCGCCGGTCAAGAATATCGATGATATTCTGGAGGTACAGTATGTGACGGCAAAGAAGCCGGTCGAACCGTATGAGGATATTTATGTTTCCACAGATCGGGGGAAGGAGACATATTTTTCCGTTCAGAATAATGCATGTGTGTCGATCCGGAATATCCATTCCTTTAAGGGAACGATTTGCTGGCAGGGACAAAAGGGCTTCGCAAATGCCAACGTTATTTCTTATCAGGGGAAACAGTATGTGAGAAATATTTATGATCTGTATCGTGGTGACCGGGAGGAACGAAAGATTCGACAGAAACGGTTTTTATTATCCGTTGATGATACCGGTGGTTTCTGGCTTACTCTGTCGAAGGAGTCTGACGAGGGGACGTATGAGTATCCGTTGCGGTGTGACGGGGACATACAGGATATTAGTACCGCAAAGCTTAACGATATTTTCCGCAATATCCGGATCGATGGAAAACGCCTGTGCAATTATCCCGTGATAACAAACTGGGAGAAAATATCGGACCGGTATTACTGCGCGCTTGTGGGAAAGGCGCAGAAAACGGCAAAGTATTACAGGTTTGATACTGTGCAGAAGAAAGCGATGTCTTTGGAAGAACTGACGAAGCAAAAGGATATCCGGTTTGTCCGTGCCCTGGGAAATACTATGATCATCGGAACGGCATCAGAGGGGACAGAAGAGGAATGCTACGATTGCTATCGTTTTGATCTGCAGTCGGCAGAAAAGAAAGAGCTGTTTCATCATGTCGTGATCGGGGAAGAGGATGACGAGACGAACGAAGTCGACAGGGTGGCATTTACTGGCGGGCGGTATGATCTTTTCACGAAGAATGGAACAACATATCTGGTGGATGAGCTGACCGGGGAACGGATAAAACTGGAAGGCATGGATGCTGATCTGAATACGGAATCTGTGTTGATCAATGTGTCCGGCGACAAGCTTCTTTTGTCGGCGCGTTTCTCGGAGAATGGAATCCGAAAGCTTGGGATTCTTGATGTGCCGGAACGGAAATTATACTTGCTGGAACGAAAGAATCTGACGCAGTCTGAGGAGTCTTCCGTGCATTGGCTCACCGAAGATACCTTTGCGATAGAGTCTGACCGGAAAAACGGACAGGAAAGTATGATCTGTCAGTATCGGATTCGTTAAAGAAAAGCTGGTCTGAAATCGCAGACCGGCTTCTTATATGATGAGGTGTTTTTCGGGGATAATCGCATACCGCTTATAAAATCGCGGACAGATTTCTCCATATTGTGAAAATGACCAGTCCGATCATATAAAAGCAGGCAAGAATTGTGTCTGGTTTTTTTAGTGTCATTCCGTAACCGTTCACGTAGCGATGATCCATGCGAAGAATCAGATAAGCGATGAAAGGCCATGTTGCAAACAGAAACGGATGAAAAGAAAATGCTGCACGGAAATCCCCGTGCAGTATTGCAAGAAGCATCCGGGATATCCCACATCCCGGACATTGTAATCCGGTGAGCTGATAAACGATACATGGAATACTCCAATGAGTCAGGCTGACGATCGAGCCGTAAACGGCAAGAATTGCAACCACAATACTGTCGCGTATCAATAATCTCCGGATTCGTTCTTTTTTCATTTTAAAGATCCTTTTACTTCTGTCATTCCATAAAGTGTAACAGCATTATGCGGTATGGTTTAAGGCATCCTGCGCAAGTGCATAGTTGACGATGCCAAGACCAAGTGCCTGCAGGATAATAAACAGGATACCGGAATTGCTGGATGACTGACCATTCTGTGCCTTGATCATATCAACCTTCTCGCCCATCTTGTAAGCCCAGTACCAACCGTAAATGTTACAGGTGATAATGGTAAGGATGAGAGCCATAGGACCACTGGCAAGCTGTGTCTGACCGGTCACCTCGTTGGTCTCGTCTGTCAGAACGATAAACCAGTACAGACCGAACAGTCCGCAGGTCACGATGGACAGAATGATGTACATCGGAATACTTCTTTGCTGCATTTTTCAAATCCTCCTTTGGTATTGATGATGCTCTCATGAAAATGAGAGTATAATCAACTTCATTATAAGTTTATATATAGTATATGTCAAGCAGCGTGAATGGTTGACATTATAGGCAGGGTGAAATAATATGTATTTAAATCGACTTATTTTGCAGAGAGGATCATGGCTATGAAATCAATATTGATCAGGGATACAACAAAGGAAGAACGGATCGCACTGATCCGTGAATGGCTTCCGGATGACGATGGACTTGAAGCGGACGGAGGCATGGATCTGTGGGACCTTTATGCCGATTATATTAATGGAACGAAGGAGATAGCAGAATGCAATGCGGCTTTTTCGACCGGTTATCTGACGGAGAGAGATCTCGCAGAGGGAACGTTAAAGAAATAGTCAGGAAGATAAAAGGGGTATTTCAGGGAGAAAGGATACAAGATTATTATGAAAACAGAGATAAGATGTGAACTGATCATCAATAAGGCGATGCGTTCGGCGATGGAGCATGATAATCCGGACGAGCAGATTCAGGAGTTTATCCGATTCCTTGGTAATCATATTGGTTCTGACCGGATCTATATTTTTGAGGATGATCTGCACACTCATGCGACCAATAATACCTATGAGTGGTGCAAGGAGGGGATTGTTCCCCAGATTGATGTTCTTCAGGATGTCGATATGGATATCATCGGATGGTGGTATGATACCTTTGACCGGGATGAGAATGTGATCATTCGTAATGTGGAGGATATCAAGGAACAATATCCTATGACTTATCAGACGCTGGCACCGCAGAAGATAGAATGTGTTGCAGTGAGTGCGCTTCGTTATCATGGTCAGATCAGCGGATTTTTCGGCGTGGACAATCCGAGAGATACCGATATGGAAGAACTGTCCCTTTTTCTGGACATGATCGGAACGTTTCTGGTGTCGCTTCTCAAGCTGCGCAATTCCTTTGATAAGTCCAATCAGGAAGCGAGCCTGAACAGCTATTCCGCACTGGCGCAGATATATCTGTCAATGCATCTGGTCAATGTGCAGAGCGGCAGATTTCAGATGATCAAGACAACACCGCATATCGAGCAGCAGATCAGTGCGGAGGGCGGTGATGATTTTGCCGTACAGATCAGAAATGTGATGGAAGTGCTTGCCAATGAGAAGTATGCACAGAGCGTTCGGAAATTTACGGACATTTCCACCTTAGAGGATCGGATGTGCGGTAAATGCACGATCGCCCATGAATACCTTGGAAATGTATCTGGATGGTGCAGGGAACGTTTTATCAAGGTGGATGAGGATGAGGACGGACACTTACTGCATGTGCTGTATGCAGTTGAGGTGATTGATGAGGAAAAGCGCAGAGAAAACCGTCTCCTGTATCTTTCAGAGATGGATCTGATGACAGGGATCCGCAACCGCGGCAGTGGAGAGCGCAAGATTAAAGAAACGATCGCACAGAATATTCCGGGCATGTTTGTGATCCTTGACTGTGATAAATTTAAATCAATCAATGACACATACGGACATGCAGTCGGGGATGAGGTGATCATTGCCGTGGCGAAAACACTGCAGGGGATCTGCGGCGAAAAAGACACACTTTTGCGGCTTGGTGGAGACGAGTTTGCCATGTACATTCCGGGGATGTTGGATGATGTACATGGACAGCAGCTTGCGGATGAAGTGATCGGGCGGATGCAGGATATCCGTATTCCGGAGCTTGGCGGCAGAGTGATCCATGTGAGTATGGGCGCTTCCTTCCACAGGAAGGATGATCTGGATTTTGAGCGGCTATATCGTCAGGCGGACAGTGCTATGTATCAAAGCAAAAAGATCGTCGGAAGCAGTATTGTTTTTTACAAATAGAAGGGAATAGAAGCATGGCAGGCATCAATTCGGGTGCTGCCGTGACAAAGAGCAGAGCGGTTACATACCGCCGCAGATAATGAAAATTTTGCGGTGATGTATTCACCTGCTTTTTTTGTATTTTAAGGGTATTTTTTGTGAAAGATTGAATTTTTACTATATTTTTGCTCTATTTTTCATGGTGATTATCAACAACAAATTCCTTGAATGTTGCCGGATATTTGTGTACAATATATACGTATGCTATAGCAAACGATCTCGGAAGGAGAGATCATGAATCTTCACAATGAGAATATCAAGAAAGAGGAGGAAAAGACTTGAGAAAGAAAAATCTTAAAGGACTTTTAGCTGCTTGTCTGAGTTTTTCCATGGTTGTTACCAGCTTCAGTGTTGGTGGAATCGGAACAAAAACCGCAGAAGCAGCAGAGGATGACAAAACCGTATTTACAGAGGTGCTGACACCGGATCAGATCACACTTCGTGAGAAGCTTCCGGAGAAAGCATCTAACATTACAGAAGGAGAGAGCAGAGAGGTAACGATCCAGGGTACCGGCACAAAGATGACGGTTAAGGATAACGGAACTGTTCGTAAGGAATTATCTTCAAAGTGGCTCGCCGAGAACGAGATGGGTGCCGGGGTAAACCTTGGTAATACCATGGAGGCAGTTATCCCGGTTGACCAGAAGAAGGATGCTACACCAACAGATGGCGAGACCATGTGGAAACAGCCTGTAACCACACAGGAGTATTTTGACGCATTACATTCATATGGTATCAATACCGTTCGTATTCCGGTAGCATGGTCTAATGCAGATATCGATGATGGTACATATACTCTGAGAGAGGAGTTCCTTGGACGTATCGAGGAGATCGTAAACTACGCTTTGAACGAGGGGATGTATGTTATCGTCAATGATCACTGGGATAACCAGTGGTGGGGGCAGTTTGGTGCCTGCAAGAAAGATGCAGATGGCAACAAGGTAGCTGACGAGGAGACACGTGCAGCAGCATGGACTCGTTATGAGAGCTACTGGACACAGATCTCTGAGCGTTTCAAAGATTACTCTGACCACCTGATCTTCGAGGGTGCTAACGAGGAGCTCGGAACCCGTCTGAACGATGCAATCTGTCTGAATGGTCCTGCAAAGGGATATGCAAAGCCGGACAATTCAGGTAAGGATATCGTAACCTTAGGTGGTAACTTAAAGACAGACGAGTTATATGAGATGACCAATAAGATCAACCAGAAGTTTGTTGACATTGTCCGCAGCACAGGCGGCAACAACACATACAGACATCTCCTGATTCCGGGATATGATACTGATATCTCCAAGACAGTAGATGACAGATACAAGATGCCGACCGATATTGCTGAGAACGGTAAGGACAAGCTGTTCATCTCTGTTCATTACTATACTCCATGGGATTTCTGTGGTGACGGTGGTACAGGTACATATACTGTTGGTGACCAGAAGGCAACATATGAGTACTTCAATCAGATGAAGGAGAAGTTCTCTGATAACGGTTATGGCATCATTATCGGTGAGTGTGCCGTATGTAACCCGGCTGGTGTTGATGCCAGTGTAACACAGTGGTATAACGATACCTTTACAGCAGCACAGCAGATCAGTGCAGTTCCTTGCCTCTGGGAGACAAGCCAGTACTTCGACCGTGTTGAGTGCAAGCAGATCTACAAGGATATCGCTGATTTCTATAACACGATCAACCAGGCTGACGGTGATGCTACCATGACAAAGATCTCAGGTGGTGTACCATCGAATGGCGATGACAGTGATGTTCACTTTGGTGATTATGTAGATAAGACACTCTGGAAAACAAAAGGACTTCATGCATATATTACCTATCAGACACCAACATGGGATTATCGTAACGCATACAAGCCTTTGAGAAGCCTTGGCAAGGATGAGGGATCTTATCAGTATATTCAGGCCGGTGGAAATGAGGTAACAAAGGAAAATACAAAGGTAACGGATGTTCAGATCACAAAGGACGGCGAGTATACAATCTCTCTTGACGGTGTTGATCTGAGTGCAGCAAACAATTACAGGATGCTTGGTATTGCTACAGATATCGATTACAAGACCTACAAAGAGTCAGGAATCAAGATTACCAATGCTACCATGAAGGTAGATGGCAAGGAAGTAACAGATGCTCCATTTGATCTGACTGTAAAGGAAGATAACAAGTATTACACCTTCATGGCTGTTAACGCATATGCAAAGGATGGGGAGTTCTTCCCGCTGAATGAACTGAATGATGCAGAGAAGCTTCCGGTAGCATCTAAGAGTATTGAATTTACATTTACAGTTACTGGACTGGATAAAGTGCTTCAGGATATTGCAGATGGTTCTTACATCGATCCTGAGACAGGTAAGGCTCTGAATGATGATACTCCTGAGATTTCTTATGGTAAGTACATCGATAAGTCTCTCTGGGAGAAGAAGGGTGCACATGCATACCTGATGTATCAGACAGCTTCCTGGGATTATCGTGATGCATTTAAGCCACAGAAGAAGCTGGCTAAGGATGCACATGCATTTGAGTATATTAGGGCAGCCGGTAATGAGGCTGCTGATACGACAAAGGTACAGGATGTATACTTTGACAAGGACGGTGATTACACCGTATCAATTGATGGAATTGATCTTTCAGCAGCAAATGCATTTAACATGTTAGGTGTTGCTACAGATATTGCATGGAAGACATATCCGGGCGTTACAGTTACAGCAAAATCAATCAAGCTTGACGGTAAGGAAGTATTGAAGGATTCTGTACTCCCACCGAAGACTGAGGAAAACAAGAATGATTACTATACATTCATGGCAATTGATAAGTGGGCTGATGAGGGAAGTCATCCATTAGATGATGCAAGTGCTAATGAGGAACTTGAACTTCCAAGCCAGAGCGTTTCAATCGAGTTTACCGTATCCGGTCTTGATCAGCTTCTGAAGGATGTTGCAAATGGTACTTATATCGATCCGCAGACAGGAAAGCAGATCGATCCGAATGCGAAACCAGCTGAGTCTCCGGCTGCTCCAACACAGGTACCTTCAGCTTCACCTTCAAACGTGCCATCAGCAGTACCATCTGCTTCTGCACCTGCAGCAAAGACAACAACACCGGCAGCTGTTACAAGTGCTCCATCTATCGTTGGACCTAAGGTAAATGCTACATTTACTTCCGGTAACTACAAGTACAAGGTAACAAAGGCAGCTACAACAGTAGCTAAGGGTACCGTAAAGGTAGTTGGCCTGACTAAGAAGGGTGCTAAGGCTAAGAAGCTTAATGTACCTGCAACAATCAAGAAGCAGACAGCAGGTTACAAGGTAACAGCGATCGGCGCTAAGGCATTCAAGGGATCTAAGGCAACGGCGATCACCCTGAATAAGAACATTAAGACCATCCCATCTGCAGCATTTGCAAACTGTAAGAAGTTAAAGACTCTGACGGTGAAAGCAAAACTGAAGAAGGTCGCTAAGAAGTCCTTCAAGGGATGCAAGAAGAAGATTAAGGTTAAGGGCGCTTCCGCAAAGGTTCGCAAAGCAAATGTGAAGCTTCTGAAGAAGAGCGGATATAAGAAATTCAAATAATGGAATATATCGGATAACCATATAAAAGGGGTGCCGCACAATCGTGCGGCATCTTTTTTATATGGAAAATGAAAATTGATTGCTAAACAATTCGGTGTTAAGTTGGAATAATGTAAAGAATTTATGCAATGAATCCCACGCAACAAAATAGCATGGGTACAAAGCAAGGAGTGAGAATACAATATATGTATAAAGTAATGCTATGAAATTAAATCAAATTACTCTTCTTGGTATGCCAATATATCGCCGGGCTGGCAGTCCAGCGCATGGCAGATCTTGATCAGGGTTGATACCTTTATCGCTTTGGCTTTTCCGTTTTTTAAGATGGACATATTGGCGATCGTGATCCCCACTTTATCTGCTAATTCTGTGACACTCATTTTACGTTTTGCCAGCATCACATCAATATTAAATATAATCTTTCCCGGTAATAATTCTTCCATAATAACGTGTGTCCTTTCATAGTAGTGATCAGATCGTCAGATCATTTTCTTCCTGCAGTGCGGCGGCTTTCCTTGTGTGATGTGACAATACTGCCATCGCTACAGCGATTACAATTCCAACAAAGCAGATTAGCAACGACCCGAGTACAATACCCGGATGATTCCAGCCGCATAACCACAATACTATATTTCCGATGAAAAAGAAAGCGGTATCAGCGACTGCCAGCTTTGAAATCCGGCCAAGCCCTACGGCATTTTCAATGGTAAAGGAGCGGTTCCTGCCGATTCGGTCAGCAATCTGCCAGCTGATCACCAGTGCAGCATAGCAGGGAATCAGAGTCAGCCACAGAAATATAAGCCATGGAATCAGCCAGGAAGAAAATTCCCTGTGTGCAGCTGTTATTTCTTTTCCGATTTCCGGCAGAAGAAATGCGCCGACTACTATGCCGCACAAGCTTGTGCCGATAATGATTATTTTAAGCCATCTTGCCAATGTTTTCTGTTCCATATTGATCAAATCCTTTCCTGTCATGAATTATAATATTTTAATGTTTCCAGATTCCTGCTGTTTCATATGCATCGTCGGGCTCTATATATTCTGTTGGATCGAGCTGTTTCAAGTCCTGCTTTTTCGTATCAACAGCTCTTAAATAGGTTGGTTCATCCATCAGCCCGGTCTCCATATATTCCAGTAGATAGCAGTGAGCATCGTCCCCTTTTAATGTATAAAGATACACACCGCTATCCACATTGTCTGTTTCTTTTATTTGTTTCCCGGATGACACGTCAGAGTTTTCAGCATAACCAATACACTGTTCGATCTCGCCAACGCATGGTTTCCCACAGCCTGTTTTTCTTCTTCCGTATGGAACATAGACGCGTCCCTTGTAATCATAGCTGACAATGTCAGGATACTGTCCGGTATCCTGGAAACACAGTGCATTCTTTCCGGGCGGAAAGTGAGAATGAATATTACTGTTTCTGCTCCGGAACATGCAGCCGATCATCAACAATGCCAGAACGACGATGAATGCAGAAAGCTTCAGGCTGCCTGAGTTTTTAAATATATTTGATTGTTGAATCGTTATCTCCCCCAGTTGTGCGTTCATTGGCCAAATTGAATAAGCACATAATGATTTATCGTATTACGATAAAACTGTTATAACATTGATTGATAAAAATGTCAACAAAAATTTATTGTAATACGATAAAGTAATAATTATAGAAAATAACTTAAATAAATAGGGTAGAAAACAGATAAATCCCCATGGTATATTTAGGAAAAGAGAGGGGGATGACTATGGGGAGAATCAAAAAGTCAGCATTACTTTTATGCATGGGGATTTTGGCGGTATTCGGAAGCATTGCTGCCGGGGCAAAGCAGGCAGAAGCGTACACGCTTGAGACAGATTTTAATGGTATTTATGGGAAGGAGATGCCGTCCTACATTTTGAAGAATGTGAAGCCGCTATTTCGGAAGCATGTGGATAAGGCGGTAAAGAAATATAATAAATATGCACAGCTCCGCGAGGACGATTATGTCAGTTACACCAAGAAGGTTTCCAAGGAAGATAATAAGCTTGGTGAACTGATGAAGAAGGTGAAGGATGATGACGTGCTTCGGATCTGCCGGCCGTTTTACATTTATAATACCTGGTATTCACAGAAAGGCGTATCTGAGTATTATTTCCTTGTTACCCGCAACGGAAAGGATTTCTGCAAATTCCGTCTGCAGCTGGACGATTATAGCGGAAAGATATACTTCAGCTATGATGAATCCGACCATTTTCTGCAGATTAACAGCAAGACGCCTGCGGACATGATCTTCTATCGGAACAGGGAGTATGTGTATGGCGAGACGGCGGAGGGGAAGGAGACGCTCCGCGACAGTCGCAATACCGGGGAGTGGCTGGCGACGGATGATGACATGGTGGCACAGGATCGGGATCAAAGCTTTAAAAAGCTTTCCTATGATCAGAAAAAGAAGGTCATTATGGAGAATCTTGCAGTCATGAAAAAGGGTAAGATAAAGAAAAAGGCGATCAAGTACATCAAAAAGGATCTGGGGAAGGAGTATGTGGAATCAGAGTCGGATAAGAAGATCGTTGATTCGCCATTGACTGCATTTACCGAGAAGAAGGACTACAAGAAGTACATCGTGGGCGGAGTCGTTGTTGTGGCGGTGCTGCTGGCAGCGTTTATCCTGCGGAAACTGTACCTGAAATTTATGGAAGAAGAATAAAAAAATGCTTGCATTTTGGGTGAAAGTATTATATAATATCGCATGTTGATTGCTGATATGGCTCAGTCGGTAGAGCGTCGCCTTGGTAAGGCGGAGGTCACGGGTTCGATTCCCGTTATCAGCTTAACATACGGGGCGCTGTGCATTTGCACAGCGTTTTTTCTTACATTATAGGAAACTTCTGAGGTTTTGTTCTTTTTTCTTTTACATATTTATAATTTTCGGAAAAGTCTGATATAAATTCTCAATGGGAAAAGGGACGAACTTTTGGTGAAAATAACCGAAAACGGCGTGAAAATATTGACTTTTGTCGTACGAATGATACAATAAAAGGTGAATTGTTGTGGCTGAATCACGTCCCAAAAGAATAGATTGTAATAGGCATATGTGAGGGAAATGAGAAATGATCTCAACAGACACGGCAAAATAAAACAAAGAAAGGGGAACCGGAATGAGTAACGCAACATTTCGTGGGGGTGTTCATCCCTACGAGGGAAAAGAGCTGTCTAAGGATTTACCGATCAAGCAGGTAAATCTGCCGGGAGAGTATGTATTTTCCATGGCTCAGCATATTGGTGCGCCTGCGACTCCAATCGTGGAAAAGGGCGACAAGGTGCTGGTAGGACAAAAGATTGGCGAAGCCAGTGGCTTTATTTCTGCAAATATCTGCAGTTCGGTTTCTGGAACCGTCAAAGCAGTAGAACCGAGGATGCTTCTTAATGGTTCCAAAGCAACTTGTGTAGTAATTGAGAATGATGAGGAGTACACAGGCATCGAGGGGCTTGGAGAGGATCGTGATTACACGAAGCTGTCCAAGGATGAGATCCGCGATATCGTCAAGGAGGCGGGTATCGTTGGTATGGGAGGAGCAGGCTTCCCGACACATGTAAAGCTTGCCCCGAAGGAGCCGGATAAGATTGATTACATCCTTGTAAACGGCGCAGAGTGTGAGCCGTATCTGACATCTGATTATCGTCAGATGATGGAATACACCGATCAGATCGTTGAAGGTCTGAAGGTAATGCTTACGCTTTTCGACAATGCGAAGGGTGTGATCTGTATTGAGGACAACAAGCCGGATGCGATCGCAAAGATGCGGGAGGCTGTTCAGAATGAGGAACGCATAGAGGTGCTTCCCCTTAAGACAAAGTATCCTCAGGGTGGTGAGCGTACCCTGATCTATGCGGCAACCGGACGTAAGATCTATTCTGCAAAGCTGCCGGCAGATGCAGGCTGTATCGTGGATAATGTATCTACGGTTATTGCGATCTACCGTGCTGTCTGCAAGCAGACACCTCTGATCCGGGGCGTTCTGACATTAACCGGAGATGCATTTAATACACCGGTCAATGTAGAGGTTCGTCTCGGCTGTAGTCATGCCGATCTGGTACCGGAAGGAGATGGCTTTAAGACAGAGCCGGTCAAGATTATTTCCGGTGGTCCGATGATGGGCTTTGCATTCTTTGATCTGAATGTACCGGTGACGAAGACTTCCTCCTCGATCCTTGCACTGACAAAGGATGAGGTGGCAGAGTATGAGCCGACACCGTGTATCCGCTGCGGACGCTGCGTGGAAGCATGTCCCGGCAATCTGATGCCGCAGAAGATGGCACAGGCGGCTATGCACAATGATTACGATGCATTTGTGAAATTAAACGGTATGGAATGCTATGAGTGCGGAAGCTGTACATTTGTATGTCCGGCAAGACGCCCTCTGACCCAGACCTTTAAGCAGGCACGCCAGTATGTGGCAGCCCAGAGAAGAAAGAAATAGGAGGTGTAGAATCGTGAGTAATCTATTGAATATTTCATCATCACCACACGTTCGAAGCAAGACCTCTACAAAATCGATCATGTACGATGTGCTTCTTGCTCTGGCACCGGCGGCTCTGTTCGGAATTTACAATTTCGGTATCCGCGCACTGGTATTGATTGTGGTATGTATGGCGTCATGTGTACTGTCTGAGTACATATGGCAGAAGGCAATGGGACTTCCGCTGACCGTCAGCGATGGAAGTGCCGCTCTGACAGGACTTTTTCTTGGACTGAACTTAAGCTCCAAGTTTCCGATCTGGATGGCGATCATCGGCAGTGTTTTTGCAATCATCATTGTAAAACAGCTTTTCGGTGGTCTTGGACAGAACTTCATGAACCCCGCACTCGGTGCAAGATGTTTCCTGATGATCTCCTTTGCGGGTCAGATGACATCCTTTGCATATGACAAGGCAGTAGGATTGAAATATCTGTCCGACAAACAGCTTGATGCGATCAGTGGAGCAACGCCGCTGGCAATGATCAAGGATGGCTCCATGAATCTTGACTGGGCACAGGTGCTGAAGATGTTTCTCGGAACAACCGGCGGAACGATCGGTGAAACCTCAGCACTTTGTCTGTTGATCGGTGCAGCTTATCTGTTGATCCGCAAGGTCATCAGCTGGCGTATTCCGGTATGCTATCTGGCAACCTTCGCTGTATTTTATCTGATCTTCGGCGGACACGGTTTCAATATAATGTACCTTGCTGCTGAGCTTTGCGGCGGCGGACTTTTACTCGGTGCCTTCTTCATGGCCACTGATTACGTAACAAGCCCGATCACCCCGAAGGGACAGATCGTGTTTGGTATCCTGTTAGGTATTCTGACCGGTATCTTCCGTGTGTACGGTGCATCTGCAGAGGGCGTATCCTATGCGATCATCATCAGCAACCTTATGGTACCGTTGATCGAAAAGGTGACAATTCCTGTTCCATTTGGAAAGGAGGGCATCAAGGATGGCAAATAAAGACGAGAAAAAATCAGGCAATACACTGGTGCATGATACCATTGCGCTTACCGTGATCACACTGATCGCCGGTATCCTGTTGGGCGGTGTGTATACCATTACAAAGAAGCCGATCGAGCAACAGAATGAAAAGATAAAGGCAGAGGCATATGCCGCTGTTTATGAGAATGCAGAATTTGTCGATGACAAGACGGTTGATGACGCACTTGTCAAGTACAATGAGAAGCTTGCTGCCGGTGAGATCAAGGCAGATGCCATGGGTGAGACCCTCAGCGATGTAGAGATCTCTGAGGTCATGAAGGCACAGGTGGACGGCGCAGATGCCGGCTATGTAGTGACCTGCTCAGCCAAAGGCTATGGCGGAAGTGTGGTGCTGGCACTTGGTGTTGATAAGGATGGCAATATTTTAGGTATCCGTGTAACCGACTGCTCCAACGAGACACCCGGTCTTGGACAGAACAGTGCGACCTCATGGAATGAGCAGTATGTCGGCATGGCAAAGGGTGACTCCGGACTTTCCGTTGTGAAGGATGGTTCCGGTGATGCAAAGAGCGGCACGGTCAATGCGATCAGCGGAGCGACCATTACAAGCCGTGCGGTAACAAGAGCCGTCAATGGTGCGTTGGATTTCATTGCATCATTATCAGAATAGGAGGAATGGATTATGAATTCTTGTACAGAACGTTTGAAAAACGGCATTATCACAGAGAATCCTACCTTCGTGATGATGCTTGGCATGTGTCCGACGCTGGCTGTTACTTCATCAGCCATCAACGGTCTGGGCATGGGTCTGACGACAACGGCAGTTTTGATCCTGTCGAATGTATTCATCTCTCTGCTTCGTAAGGTGATTCCGGATAAGGTGAGAATCCCTGCATTTATCGTAATCGTTGCAACGTTCGTAACGTTGATCCAGTTACTTTTGCAGGCGTATCTTCCATCACTGAACAAAGCATTGGGTGTATATATCCCACTTATCGTAGTAAACTGCATTATCCTCGGAAGAGCCGAGGCATATGCATCAAAGAATCCGGTACTTTCATCTGCATTTGATGGACTCGGTATGGGTCTTGGATTTACGTTTGGTCTGACCTGTATCGGTATCTGCCGTGAGATCCTGGGTGCTGGTGCAATCTTTGGACATCAGTTCATTCCGGATGATTATCATATTACATTTTTTGTACTGGCACCGGGAGCATTCCTTGTTCTGTCTTTCCTGACAGCAATCCAGAATAAGCTCAAGATGCCTTCTGCGACAAATGTAGAGAAGGCAGATGACGAGATTGCCTGCGGTGGAAATTGTGCATCCTGCGTCGGTAACTGCAGTGTTGCCAACAAGGGACTTGTAGAGGCAGAGAGAGCTGCTCAGAAGGCAGCCGCAGCCAAGGCAAAAGCAGAAGCCGCAGCGAAGGCGAAGGCAGCAAAGGAAGCAAAGGCTAAAGCCGAGGCTGAGACCAAGGCGAAGGAAGCCGCTTCTGACAGGAAGGAGGATTGATGGCAGTGGGCGAATTATTTGTGATCATTATATCATCAATGCTGGTCAGCAACGTCGTATTGAGCCAGTTCCTTGGTATCTGTCCATTCCTTGGTGTATCGAAAAAGGTTGAGACAGCCGTTGGTATGGGAGCTGCCGTTACATTCGTTATTACGATTGCTTCAGCAATAACATATCCGATTTATTATTTTATTCTGGAACCAACCGGTCTTGCTTATCTGGAGACCATTGCATTTATCCTGATCATTGCTGCACTTGTGCAGTTTATCGAGATGGTTCTTAAGAAATTCATGCCGGCACTGCATGCATCCCTTGGTGTGTATCTTCCACTGATCACGACCAACTGTGCAGTTCTTGGTGTGGCACTGAACAATGTAACTGATTATGCCGGAGAGAGCTTTGGTATGGGATTCCTTTACAGTGTCGTAAGAGGTCTGTTTACCGCACTTGGTTTTCTTGTGGCTATTACGATCATGGCAAGTATCCGCGAGCGCAGCGAGTACAACGATGTGCCGAAGTCATTTCAGGGTACACCGATCGTACTTGTAACAGCAAGTCTGATGGCAATCGCATTCTGCGGCTTTGCCGGTCTGGTATAGAAGGGAGGAGACAAAATGGTAGCTGGTATTTTACATGCGGCAATTTTAATTGGCGTTATCGGTATTCTGATTGGTCTTCTTCTGGGATTTGCAGCGATCAAGCTCGCCGTGCCTGTCGATGAGAAAGAGATCGAGGTTCGTGAGTTCCTTCCGGGCAACAACTGTGGTGGTTGTGGTTATGCAGGCTGTGATGCGCTTGCCAAAGCAATCGCGGCCGGAGAAGCACCGGTTAATGCATGCCCGGTCGGAGGCGCAGCAGTCGCCGGGAAGATCGGAGCGGTCATGGGCGTGGATGCCGGAGAGGCAGTCAGGATGGTTGCCTTTGTGAAATGTAACGGAACCTGCGATAAGGCGGGGCTTAAGGCAAATTATTACGGTATCTCAGACTGTAAGAGAGCAGCAGCGATACCGGGACGCGGCGACAAGGCATGCTCTTTTGGATGCATGGGTTTTGGCTCCTGTGTGGCAGCCTGTCAGTTTGATGCGATCCATGTGGTTGACGGCGTGGCAGTTGTTGACAAGGAGAAGTGTGTGGCATGCGGTAAGTGTGCGGAGGAATGTCCAAATCACCTGATTGAGATGGTTCCATACGATGCCTCTTATGGAGTGGCATGTTCTAATCAGGATAAGGGACCAAAGGTTATGGCAGTCTGCGACACCGGATGTATCGGCTGTGGTCTTTGCGTAAGACAGTGCGAGTCCGGAGCTGTGACGGTTGAGAATAATGTGGCTCATATCGATCAGAACAAGTGTACGGGCTGTGGCAAGTGTGCGGAGAAGTGTCCGAAGAAGATCATTCTGGCACACTAACAAATGAAAGAGATTCCGCTTGACGGCGGATCATAAACGCATAGAAAGCTGTGATATTTCCATTTTGGTGAATATCACAGCTTTTTTGTAGTATGGGAGAATCTTTTTATTTCCGATCGGAGTAAAAGGATTGTAAAACATGCCGAGATTATGTATAATATACGATGGAAATAAAGTTTTAGAAACGGAGGAAAGACATTATGGCACAAAAAGGAGATTTATTATCTTTTCGTCCGGACATCAAGGTCCTGGATGCAACAATTCGAGATGGTGGACTGGTTAATGATTTTTATTTTACCGATGAGTTTATTAAAGCTCTGTATAAGACCAACGTAAAGGCTGGCGTAGATTATATGGAGTTCGGATATAGAGCAGACAAAGAAATGTTTGATGTGGACAAATTTGGCAAGTGGAAATTTTGCAACGATGAGGATATCCGCGCGATCGTAGGAGATAATGATACTGATCTGAAGATCTCCATCATGGCAGACGTCGGAAGGTGTAATTACAAGGAGGACATCCATCCGAGAGATGAGAGTCCGGTTGATCTGGTGCGTGTCGCTACATATGTGAACACGATGCCGGCAGCACTCGATATGATCGAGGATGCATACAATAAGGGTTATGAGACGACATGTAATATCATGGCGATCTCCAATGCGAAGGAGTCCGATATCATGTCTGCGCTCGAGATGCTCGGCAACAGTCCGGTAGATGGAATCTACATCGTAGACAGCTACGGTTCTTTATTCCCGGAGCAGATCCGTAATATCAGTGAGCAGTACCTTGAGATCGGTGAGAAGTATGGCAAGTACATCGGAATGCATGCACACAATAACCAGCAGCTTGCATTTGCCAATACGATCGAGGCGTTGACCAATGGCGTATCCTTCCTGGATGCAACGATGAAGGGCATGGGACGTGGCGCAGGAAACTGTGCGATGGAGCTTCTGCTTGGATTCCTCAAGAATCCAAAGTACCAGTTATTCCCGGTACTGCAGTTTGTTGAGAAGTATATGGTTCCTCTCGAGGAACAGGGAGCTGTCTGGGGGTACGACATTCCGTACCTCATCACAGGTCATCTGAATCAGCATCCGCGGACAGCGATTGCAGCAACGAAGGAACAGAGAAAAGATTACTCAAGCTTTTTCATGGAAGTTGTTGATAAGGATTGATGATGCTTTTGCCCGCAAAACCGGAGAGTGCTTCGGGGAGCGGGCTTATTTTGAACAAGAGGTGGTGAAACGAAGTGCAGATGATGGACAAGTCGAGGCTTTGTCCGGGGATGATCCTGGGACAGGATGTCTATAATTTTGCCAATCAGATCGTCATAAAAAAGGGAACGGTGTTGGATGAGAGAACCATCACAAAGCTGCACCGTTTCGAGATACCACAGTTTATGATCGAGGAAGAGGTCTTAAGTATTCAGGAGGCCAATTCGTATCATCGTTCCTCCTATTCGGAACGGATACAGAACAGTCCGGAGTTTAAGAAGTTTCAGGAGGATTATGACACAGAGGTGTTAGGTTTCCAGAATATGATCAGCTGTGTCGTCGAGAAGAATCAGAAGATTGACTGCGAAGCATTGTACCGTCAGGTAGTGATGCTTTTGAAGGATACCGGTAATTCCATCAATGCATTCGATATGGTTCAGAATTTGAGACACTATGATGATAGTACATATGCGCATTCAATGAATGTGGGGCTTTTGTGCAACGTATTTGCGGACTGGCTTGATTTCGATGAGGAAGAGAAAAAGACTCTGACTGTCGCCGGCATCCTTCACGATATCGGTAAGACAAGGATACCGCTCGAGATCATTCAGAAGCCGTCAAGGCTCAGTGAGGAAGAATATCAGATCATCAAGAAGCACACGGAATATGGCTTTGCGATACTGACAGAGAACAAGCTGGATTATCATATCCGTTATACGGCGCTGCAGCATCATGAACGCAATGACGGCAGTGGATATCCGCTTGGGCTGGTGGATGCACATATTGATGAATATGCCAAGATTGTATCGATCGTGGATGTGTATGATGCAATGACTTCTCCGCGTGTTTATCGCGGACCGACATGTCCGTTTGATGTGATCAATCTGTTTGAACAGGAGGGCTTTCAGAAGTATGACAGCCGATATATCATGATCTTTCTGAGGAGGATTGCAGAATCCTATCTCAATGAAAACGTACGTCTTTCGGATGGAAGGAGCGGAAAACTGATCTATATCAACAACCATGCTCTGTCGCGGCCGGTAGTGATGGCAGATGGAGAGGCAATCGATCTGCGTAAGGAGAGATATCTGCGGATCGAGGAGATCATGTAGCCGGATACAACGGCGATATGAAGGGGGCAGTGAGGCAGGTTTGCAAAGCTTATGCACCGGACAATAAAGGGACTTAAATCAATAACACTGTGGTGCCGACTGTTTTTACAGGCGGTGCTCCAGTATTTTTTCTTTATTATGGGAACAGATAATCAGGAATGCTACAGGGGGATTTGAAACACTATGAATATTGTTTATCCAAAAGCAGAGGAAGAAAAGAAGCAGTATCAGGAAAGATATGAGCTTGCGGCGGGGCGTGTCCGCGGAGTTTACGAAGAGTTAAAGAACGGCGGAGCAGTTGTGCCGGAATATACCGGAGATTATTTTGAAAAGGTTTCCGGTTATCTTGTGATGCTGATGGAGACATATGAAAGTGTCACAGACGGCACGCTTTACACAAAGTCATTCGAGGAGCTGCAGGAGCAGAACCATGCACTTTACGAGGATATCCTTCCGGAGAACTATGGGGAGAGTTACGCCAACCCGGCATATGCAGTGAAGGTGCTCGGGGAAGAGTATGGACGGTATCTGTGCCTGTTATATGCAGAGCTGCGTGAGACGCTGGTGTGGGTGTTTGAGCAGAGACTGTTTTTCCTGGTGACGGGTCTGGAGTTATTCATTGAGATCTACGATCTGATGGAGGATGAGAAATGCGAACCGCATGAGCTTCGGAATGCCCTGTATTATTATGTGTATGATTATGCGGATGTGACGATTGCGGACCGGACACAGGCGATGTTAGATCCGGATCACTGCTTTGCACAGTCGCTGATCATGACGGCAGATTTGACAGATCAGAAGTACCTGTATTATTTTGGAGAATATATCGGAGAGAATGAGCTTGGAACAGCCAGACATCTGCAGGAGTTGGAAGTAAAGCAGATCGAGGATATGGCGTGCACTTATACGGAGGGATACCGGAAGGGATTTGAGTTGTACCGGATCGATCTGTCCTCTAAGCAGACGGTCAACATCCGGTATCAGCTCGGCTTTGAGCGGATGATACGTGCGGCAATGTGCCGGTTTGAAAAGCTGGGACTTAAGACGACGATGTACCGTGCGGTTGGCAATCTGATCTATCACAATGGCAGAGGCATCCGGGTGGGCTACAGCTCCGGAGGAGCTAATCCGCAATACGATTACGATCACCGTTTTGATGAGGCGCTGATCTTTGGAAAGGCACTGGCAGACCGGAAGCTGGTACAGCAAAGATGTGCTTATGAGGAATATCAGACACTGGCGGCTGCCTATGCAGGTCCGGCAGTTGTTGAAGTTTTCGGAGAGGAGCCGTTTGTCCCTGTTGCAAAGAAGGAGGCTGCCGTATATACCGAGAAGCAGCGTAAGCAGAAGCTGGAATACCAGTCTGCCGCCTCACTGCTTTCCAATGAATTTATACCAGGGGATCAGGTGAGCTTTACGATCATCGCATACCCTGTCCCGGAAATTGGACAGAACTACAAAGAAATCTTTGACGAAACCGTACAGGTCAATACGTTGGACAGCACCAAATACGGCGTGATCCAGCAGAAGCTGATCGATGCGCTGGATCAGGGAGAATATGTTACCGTAACCGGACGAAACGGCAATTGCACAGATCTGACGGTAGCGCTTCATCCGCTGGAGGATCCGGAGCGTCAGACCGATTTTGAAAACTGTCTTGCCGATGTGAACATTCCGCTTGGAGAAGTATTTACTTCACCGAAGCTGGAGGGAACGCATGGAACACTTCATGTGACCGAGGTATATCTGAACGAACTCAAATATGAGAACCTGTCTCTGGAGATTGAGGATGGTACGGTCAAAGAATATATGTGTACCAATTTTGGAACAGAAAAGGAGAATAAAGCCTATATTGAGGAGAATCTTTTGTTCCAGCATTTGACCCTTCCGATGGGGGAGTTTGCAATCGGTACGAATACGACTGCTTATGCGATGGGGCAGAAGTACGGCATTTCCAACCTCCTGCCGATCCTGATCGCGGAGAAGACAGGACCACATTTTGCGTTTGGTGACACTTGTTTTTCTCATGAGGAAGAGCTTGTCACATATAATCCGGATGGCAAGCAGATGATTGCAAAAGAAAACCGCTTTTCCGCACTTCGCCATACCGAGCCAGAGAAGGCGTATTTTAACTGTCATACAGATGTGACGATCCCATATCATGAGCTGGGGGATATTATTGTTCATTGTCATGACGGAAGACAGATCGCGCTGATCCATGAGGGGCGTTTCGTGCTGGAGGGAACCGAAGAATTAAATGAGGTATTATAATTATAATACAAAATGTCATTTTAGTATCTGGTGTATGTTGCAAATTCATGATACACTGTATAAAGAAGGATAAGCACGAAGGAACAAAAGAATGGAGATAGTATGAAATCAATTCAAAGCAAATTTACAGTCCTGATGATATCGGGACTTCTGACGATGTCATTACTGTTAGGCGGCATCTGCCTCGTCTATGCAGTTTATGAGTCGACAGAAAATCTTAAGACGACACTGAATACAGTGTGCGAGGAGCAGACGATCCGCATGGATAATCAGCTCGATACCGTAAAGCAGGCGGCAACGATCATTTACAACTATGCCCGGAGCCGTCTGACCTCACTGAAGGATCTGCAGGATGAAGATTTTCGGAAGGAATATACCGACCGGGTGTGTTCATTGGCAGTCAACGTAACAGATCATACAGAGGGAACGCTCGGGGTGTATTTTCGTTATAATCCGGAGCTGACGGGACCGAAGGACGGATTCTTCTGGGCGAAGAACGATATCAAGAGTGGCCTTAAGAAATCAATGACGACAGATCTCACCGAGTATGGAGAAAAGGACGTGGAAAAGACCTGCTGGTATTATCAGCCTGTCAATGCCGGGAAACCGATATGGACAAGTTCCTATTATAATGAGACGATCGGGGTGGAGATGATCTCTTATGGAATTCCGTTCTACCTTGGCAAGACATTAGTAGGCGTGATGGGAATCGATATGGACTTTTCTTATCTTGTGGATCTGGCGCAGGAGGGTGCCATTTACGAAAATGGACGTGGTAATCTTGTGGATATGAACAAGCGGGTGGTTTATTATCGCAATGCCGGTGACAACGAATTTGAGATCCGCACACTGGATATTTCAGATCATTTCTATAATACCCTGAAAAAGGCAGACACCAATCAGGGAAAACTTCTGCCGTTTTCCTATAAAGGGAAGCATTCCCATATGTCATATCAGACGTTAAATAACGGAATGAAATATGTACTTCTTGCACCTGTCACAGAGACAAACCGGCCGAAAAATCATCTGCTGATGGTAATTCTGCTGGTGACCTGCAGTATTCTGATCGGTTATTTGTGTTTCACGATATATATGACGAAAAAGATCGTTCAGCCGTTAAAACAGCTTAATGCCGCGGCAAAAGAGATTGCGGACGGTAATATGGATGTGAGCATCGAGTGTAACACGAATGATGAAGTGAAGACGCTGACGGAGAGCATCCAGCAGATGGCGCAGAATCTCAAGGCTTATGTAAAGGAGATCAACGGACTTGTCTATCGTGACGGACTTACCGGAGTTAAGAATAAGACGTACTATTATGAATACATAAAATCCCTGTCCGAGGAGGCGCAGAAGCAGCCGTACACAATCGTAGTATTTAAGGTGACGGGACTGGCGGGAGTCAACAAGACAAGAGGCAGAAAATGTGGAGATGAACTGATCGTAACAGCGTGCGGCATTATCTGCAGGGTGTTCTCTCACAGCCCGATCTTCCGCATCGGTGGAGACGAGTTTGTCGCATTTCTGAAAGGGAACGATTACATGAAGTGCGGGGAGCTTTTGCGGGAGTTTGAGGATTTAAGCAGCGATGTGACGCTTGTGGGTGCGCCGGACATCGCAGTTCGGATCGTGTATGGCACGGCACAGTCGGCTGATGGAACAGAGCCGTACGAGGAGGTATTCTGTCGTGCTGACGAGGAGAAGGAACAGAAAAAGAAAGGAATGTAAAGGATGCAGAAACAGGACAAGATAGCTGTATTGATCGACGGAGAAAATATTTCCCGCAAATATATTAAACTGATCTTGGATGAAGTCATAGAATTTGGTACACCGACGTATAAAAGAGTGTATGCGGATTTTTCCGAAGGAAGTGCATCGGCATGGAAGGATGAGCTTCGTAAATATGCACTCACGCCGATTTTCCAGATCAATTACACAAAGAACAAGAACGCATCGGATTCGGCGATGATCATTGATGCGATGGATATTTTGTATACAGGCAACGTGACCGGTTTCTGTCTGGTCACTTCAGACAGTGATTTTACAAAGCTTGCGAACCGGCTGCGCGAGGCGGGCATGCTTGTCATCGGTATGGGAGAGAAGAAAACACCGATCTCTCTTGTGTCAGCCTGCGAGACCTTCAAATATCTCGACCTTCTGTATAAGGCGGAGGATGAGAATAAAAAGCAGCAGAAAAAGAAACCGGCAGGCGGCAGTCAGTCCGGCAAAAAACAGAAAAAAGAATCAAAAAAGGAGAATGTACCGGTATATTCTTCCTACGATGATGTTTTCTATGATTTTTACGATGACCATGCAGAGGAAAGCTTTTTGACCAAGGAGGAGCTCGGAGATGAGATCGCCAATATTATTGATCTGAAATCTGACGAGGATGGATGGATCAATCAGTCAGAGATCGGTATTCAGCTCTCCAAAAGAATCCCGGGCTTTGATCCGCGAAACTACGGCTATTCCAAGCTTGGCAAGCTGATCCGAAGCTTTGACTTTCTGGAGATAGATGCTGTGCCAAGCCCCAAAAATTCCAAGCTTAGCATAGTTTATGTCCGAATCAGATAAATGGAAATGTTATGCAAATAATTTAATCATAAAGGAAAACCGAAAGGAGGTATTGTATGTATGAATGTCCTAATTGCGGAGGGAATCTGCGATACGATATTCCATCAAAAATGATGGCATGCGCAAGCTGTGACTCCAAGTTCGATCCTTACGAAGTGTCCGAACGCAACGGAGCGCAGGAAACAGAGGATGAGTACGAGGTAACCGTATTCAAATGTCCGCAGTGCGGCGGCGAGATTTACAGCACCGACAACACGGCGGCAGGCTTTTGTACCTTCTGCGGATCGGCAGCGATACTGGAGAGCCGTCTTCGTAAGGAGCACCGGCCGAAGTATATCATACCGTTTCGTCAGACGAAGGAGCAGTGTAAGAAGTCTTACATGAAGCTGATGGGAAAGGCAGTCTTTGCCCCAAAGGAGCTTAAGAGTGAGAAGCATATCAATGAGTTTCGCGGAATTTACATGCCGTATTGGATCTACAACGTTCATGAGGGCGGCGGGGATATCCGTCTGACAGGAATCACGGAGAAGCGCAGAGGTGATTATATCATTAAAAGTCACTATAATCTGCACCTTGATCTGGATGCTGATTATCAGGGAATTGCTTATGATGCATCCTCCTCGTTCTCGGATACGATCAGCGAGAATCTGGCACCGTTTGACACGAAGAATATGAAGGAATTTACACCGGCATTTTTAAGTGGCTTTTATGCGGACAGCGCAGATATAGATACCTCGTTATATGTGGATGACGCAGAGCAGTTTGCACTGGATAAGACGCAGGATTTTATCAGCTCTTACCCGAACCTGCGAAAATATGACATCGTAGAAACCGGCAAAACGTTGCAGTGGAAACTGAATTCTACGGTAGGAGATGCTGAGGGAGCAATGTTTCCGGTATGGTTTATGGCGTACAAGAATAAAGACCGTGTCGCCTACGCAACGGTGAACGGTCAGACCGGAAAGGTTGTTGCGGATCTTCCGGTGGATGTCCCGAAATATCTGGGGGCGTCGGTGGTATTGACAATTCCGCTGTTTTTCTTGTTAAACGCTTTTCTGACATTGATCCCGAGTATGCTGCTTGGCATAGTCTGTCTGGTAGCAGGAATCGTATCCTGTATGTATTTCAGACAGATTGATGATATTGCAGCGCAGGAGGGCAAGGAATATGACAAGGGTGCGATCGCGGCAAGGCTGCGTGAGCAGAGAGAGAATCACAAAAGAGCACCCGGAGGAGAGAAGCTTCCGCCAAAGTCGGATGCACAGCTTGCGGCATCCTTAGAGGAGAGGAAAAAAGAAGAGGCAGATGCGAAGCCGAAGCTTATCGTTAACGGAGAAACGGTATCGGCGGAGAGTGACAGTTTCCGTGCAGCAATGACGTTTTTTGATCCGATCCTTGTTCTTGCTGTGGTAGCAGCAGGGCTTCTTTTTGGATTTGTACTGGAAGAATATTTTACGCGGATCACAGTGGGAGCCGCAGCGGTTCTGGTCTTGATCTACTGGTTCCGTACATGGTTTAGGATGGATGATGTAAGCTCCAGAAAGGGACGCGGCAATGCGTTGACCTATCTGTTGATTCCGATGGTGGCTTCTGTGATCGTTGCATTGCTTCATCCGGTTTCAGATCTGTATTATTATGGATGCATTGCATTGATGCTTCTTGCGATGGTGGCTTCCCTGGTGGATCTGATCCGCTGCTACAATCTGTTTGCAACACGGCCATTGCCGCAGTTTCATTATAAGGGAGGTGATGACCGTGCATGATCGTAATTTTGGGAAATTGACCGGTATGAGATTTGTTGTGATCTGTTTACTGGCAGCGTTTTGTCTGCTGTTTGTGCCGGCATCCGTCCATGCGGAGGAGATCGGAGAGTTAAGCGGAACCTGGTATATCAATGATGAGACCGGATATAAGATTGAGCTTCACGATGATGCTTCTCTTCTGGAGGAGAGTGAGCTGCGCGCACTGGCGGAGAATATGAAGGGGCTGACAAAGTACGGTTCTGTGGGATTTTTCACTTCTGATACAGAAGGATTCAGAACCTCCGGGCTTGCACATTCTCTGTATGATGAGTATCTGTGGAAACAGAGCAGCGGCGCAGAGAGCGGAACGATGTTTCTGATCGATATGGCAAACCGCAAGATTTATATTTACAGCAACGGCGTGATCTACAAGACGATCACAAATGCATATGCCAACACAATCACCGATAACGTTTATAAGCATGCTACGAGGGGCGATTACTATAAATGTGCCAGAGAGGTGTTTCTCTCCGAGCAGACGCTTTTGGAAGGGCGAAAGATCGCACAGCCGATGAAATATGTCAGCAATTTATTTCTGGCACTGGCACTTGCGATCCTGATCAATTATATTCTTGTGAAGCTGTTTTCAAGGGCGAAGAGTCCGTCGGATCGGGAAATGCTGGCGGCAATCGCAGCGACACAGAGAATGAATCATGTTGATGTGCAGTTTGATCGGGAGACGAAGACATACAGTCCGCAAAGCTCCGGAGGCGGTGGCGGAGGAAGCAGCGGAGGCGGTGGCGGAGGCAGCAGCGGAGGCGGTGGAGGTCACAGCTTCTGATGCACCGATGTTATTATTTTGAATTTATCGTCCGGTAACGATATACATATCACAGGCAGTCCGTTTTGGCGGGCTGCTTTGTTGCGTTATGTGACGGAATGTGATACATTTTATAATGATTATGATTACGAGAGAAAGCAGAGGATTCAAAGATGTACAAAGGAATGGATTCTTACTGTGGCTTAAGCTGCGAGGAATGTGAATATAGAGAAGAGTTTCATTGTGGCGGCTGCATGGCAACCGGCGGCAATCCGTTTTATGGTCCCTGTGAGCTGGCAGCATGTGCCCGCCGCAAGAAGGTCAATTTCTGCGGAGAGTGTAAGGATTTCTGCTGTGAAATGCTTCACCGTTATTCTTATGATGACGAGGAGGGAGATGATCCGAAAGGGGCAAGGATCGAGCGCTGCCGTCAGATGAAGGATTATCTGGTACAGCGTGCCAAAGCGGGAACGGATCCGATCGCGCGCTGTGGACAGCATTGTACACATTGTCTGCAGAGTCAGTGGTGCGGAGGCTGCAGGAGTAATTACGCCTGCTGTTCGTTTGGCACACTTTTCCCGGACGGACAGTGTGAGAATGTCGTATGTTCGAAACAGCGCGGCTTGGACGGCTGCTATGAGTGCTTTGACCTGCCTGCCTGCAGCAAGGGCTATTACAATATACAGACCGAATATATCGCGAAGGTATCGGCGATATTTATACAGAGATACGGCAAGGCATGCTTTGAGGAGACGTTGAAGAAGGCGATGGACGACGGCGTTGCTTATCCAAAGGGCTTTAATCAGACCGGCAGTTTGAGAGCGGCGATGGAGCTGATGGAGCATTACCGGATGCAGGACGACCTGTTTTGATGCATGCGTCTGCAAACAAACGACAGATATAGCAGAAAGGCGTGGTGAATGGGATGAATGAGAAGATTTCCCGTGAGATGATGGAATTTATAAAGAGCCATCCGAGCAGCTTTCATGTGGCGGACGGACTGGCACAGATATTATCCGATAATGGCTTTGAGCGGTTATATGAAAATGAAAAATGGAAGCTGCAGAAGGGCAGAGACTATTATGTGATGCGAAATGGATCGTCTCTCATCGCCTTCCGGATCCCGGAGGGGGAAGTGCATAATTTCCAGATGGTAGCGTCCCACAGCGATTCGCCGAGCTTCAAGATCAAGGAGAATCCGGAGATGGTTTCGGCAGGTCATTATGTGGAGCTGAATGCAGAGAAGTACGGAGGTATGCTGTGCGCACCGTGGTTTGACAGACCCCTCTCGATTGCCGGAAGGGTTATGGTACGTGCTGACGGCGGCGTGAAGCAGCGTCTGATCAATTTTGACCGAGACCTTGTGATGATCCCGAATCTGGCGATCCATATGGATCGTAACCTGAATGATGGATATAAATATAACGCCCAGAAGGATATGATACCAATTTGGGGTGACGAAGCCTCCGAGGGCAGCTTTGATGAGATGGTCGCAGCAGAGTGCGGTGCTGCAAAGGAGGATGTGGTATCAACGGATCTGTTTTTGTACAACCGGATGCCGGGAACCGTGTGGGGAGCGCAAAACGAGTATATTTCAAGTCCGCATCTGGATGATGTGCAGTGCGCATATGCCTCTGTGAAGGCAATGCTCAAAGGACATCACCGTGAAAGCATCAGTGTGTGCTGCGTGTTTGATAATGAAGAAGTCGGAAGTGGCACGAAGCAGGGGGCGGCGTCTTCGTTCCTGAAGGATGTATTGGAACGGATCGCCTTTGGCCTTGGTATGAATGCAGAGGAGCTGAAAATGCTTCTGTCAGAAAGCTTTTTAATTTCTGCGGATAATGCGCATGCCGTTCATCCAAATCATATGGACAAGGCGGACCCGACGAATCGTCCGTATATGAATGGCGGTATCGTGATCAAATATAATGCCAATCAGCGATACACGACAGATGCGGTGTCTGCAGCTGTATTTCAGGAGATATGCCGGAAGGCTGAGGTACCGGTACAAAGCTATGTGAATCGTTCGGATGTGCCGGGAGGCTCTACGCTCGGCAATATTGCGAGCCATCAGGTATCTGTTAATATGGTCGATATCGGACTGGCACAGCTTGCTATGCATTCGCCGTATGAGACAGCGGGCGTGCGTGATACCGCGTATCTGATCCGGGCACTTGAGACATTTTACAACACCGGGATCCGGCGTGAGAAGGACGGAACATATCGGTTTTCCTGAAACCAACGAATATCAGAGATTTGAAATATTACGGATTTGAGAGGAGTGTTGGCTTTGAGCCGCGAGAGGAATTATAATATCGAATTATTGCGGGTCATTTCCTGTTTATTGGTTGTCTGTATTCATGTATCAAATGTATATAGCAGAGGGTACGGAGAGGTTTCCGGCGGAACTTATCTGTTTTCTCTTATGACGAACTGCTTCAGCCGTGTGGCAGTTCCCATCTTTTTTATGATCAGTGGCTACCTTCTGCTGGACGAAAATGTCAGTCTGCGTAAGAGCGTACACAGGGTAGTTCATACGATCGTTGTACTTGTTTTCTGGAGTGTTCTGTACTATTTTTGGAACATTGTATATTGGGGTGACCGGTATGACTTTAAAACTCTGTTTGAGGATCCGGTCAAGAAACATCTGTGGTTTTTATATGCGATTCTGGGGATGTATATTGCACTGCCGTTTTTCCAGCTTCTGTTTAAAAAGATGTCCAGGCGCCTGATGGAGTACTTCTTCCTTTTGTGGGTGTTTTTTCTGACACTTTATTATGTTCTGGCAATGGCAGACATGGAATTTACATATATGGTACCAATGGTAGGTAATTCCAGCTATCTCGGTTATTTTGTTCTGGGATATATTATGCGGAAGTTCAGTAAATACTATAAGTTGGGGACGAAAACCTGCTTCGGAATTGTTCTGATCGTGGGACTGATCAATATCGGGCTGACCTGTTACGGAACCTTTACGACAGGGGATCATGAAGAAATATATTTTCAGTACCGTAATCCTCTGATCGCGATCTGTTCTCTGGGAGTATTTATAGGGATCATAGAGCATGGGAAGATCGCATTTACCGAGGCGCAGAAATCTATCATGCAGATGATCTCACGTCATTCCTTTACGATATATCTGTCACATATTATTTTTCTGGATATTGTAAAGGAAGAATTAGAACCGCTCGATGTACCGGGATGGATCGGGATACCGCTGTATACGGTTGGAATTTTTCTTGTGACCTTTGCGTTTGCCGTGGCAGCAGATAATGCATGGAAGCATTTGCGGACATATCTGCCGGCATGGATGTAGATTGGGATTCCGGTGTGTTTTGTGCGGCTATGAGATCGCCCCGGTTTCCGGTATATTTTCATGATTATGATATCGTTCAATTCTCCGGTGTGCTGCGAACAACGATGATATCGTTGAGTTTAAGAACGGTATCCCTCTGCGGAAGGATCGAAAGATCATCACGAAGTTCTACTGTTATCTATAACAAACGCACTTCACCGGATTCGATATCGTAAATGGCTCCTATGACACGAAGACCGGAATCCTCCTCTATGTGGTGGATCTCCAGGCTGTCCTCGATGATGTGAATGCTGTGTGCCACATTGAGCTCGCATGCCTTTGTAGCATCGGTCTCATCGCCGATGGCAAGACGAATCTCGTCTGTAATAAATTTGATGTAATTTTTCGGATTGCCATTCATCGCGGCCTCCACAGCACCGCAGTGTGTATGCCCCATGACAAGGATCAGTCGGCAGCCGAGATGTCCGGCGGCGTATTCAATGCTTCCAAGCTGGTGATCATCGATGACATTGCCGGCAAGACGGATCACGAAAAGCTCACCGATACCCGCAGAAAAGATATTCTCCGGAATGACACGTGAATCAGAACAGGTGACAATGATCGCATAAGGAGCCTGTCCATGCTGAGATGTCCGCTGTCTTATCTCTTTTGAAATGTCACCGATGCCACACTTGGCGTCTATGTATTTCTGGTTGCCCGCAAGAAGTCTTTCGACTGCTTCCCGGGCAGTTATCTGTAATGTTTCCTGCATTTTATCACCTCGTAAAAAGATAAAACAATAGTATATTTATCATAGTGCTTTGCCATAGTTTAAATAGAGATCCATCCGAGCGCATTGGCAACGGAGCTGATCAGAATGATCACTGCGAAGATCGGACAGAGATATTTGATCATAAAGTAGAAAACCCTCTTGCGTCGGAAAGGCATTCCCTCCTGTGTAACCTCCTCCTCAATACGTTTTACACCGATCACTCTGGAGACAAGCAGACATGTTGCAAATGCGGCGATCGGCATCATTACAGAGTTTGTCAGGAAATCAAAGAAATCCAGGAACTGCATGCCGATCAGCTTGATGCCGGCGAGCGGACCATAGCCGAGAGAGGAAAGGCTTCCGAGGATCAGAATGATCACACCGGCAAGAATCGTCGACTTCCGGCGGTTCCATCCAAGCTCATCCTCAAAGGTAGAAACAGCACTTTCCGTCAATGCGATGGAGCTTGTCAGTGCGGCAAACAAAACGAGTGTGAAGAAAAGAATACCGACTGCTGTACCAAAGCCCATGCTGTCAAACATTTTCGGAATCGTGATAAACATCAAAGACGGACCGGACTGCAGTGTTGCAGAGTCACCACCGGAAAATGCGAACACTGCAGGAATGATCATCAGACCGGCCATGATCGCGATCGCGGTATCAAATACCTCCACATTCTGTGTGGAATCTTCAATCGATACGTCCCTCTTCATATAGGATCCGAAGGTGACGAGGATACCCATCGCAATGGAGAGGGAATAAAACATCTGTCCCATCGCGGCGACAACGGTCATCCAGGAGAAATCCTTCAGATTCGGAACGATAAAAAACTTAACACCCTTTAATGCACCCGGTCTGGTCACGGAATAAACCGTGATGATCAACGACAGAACAACGAGGATCGGCATCATGAATTTGGAAACGCGCTCAATACCGTTACGCACACCCGCATAGATGATCGCAATTGTGATCAGGGCAAATATAGCAAAGCAAAGCTCTGTAGACACGCCATCGGAAATAAATCCGGAGAAATAATTATCCGATGCGAGTTTACTGCCGTTTCCACGGATATATTCTATGAGATACTTGATGACCCATCCGCCGATCACGGAATAATAAGGGACGATCAGAAGCGGAATGATCGCATTGATCCAGCCGCCCAATGAAAACCAGCCGGATTTACCGAAGCTGTGGAATGCGCCGACCGGACTTTTCTGCGTCATTCGTCCCAGAGAGGTCTCCGCCATGATCATCGTGTAACCGAAGGTCAGTGCCAGCAAAATATAAATTAACAGGAAAATACCGCCGCCGTATTTGGCTGCCAGATATGGGAAACGCCAGATATTACCCAGTCCGACGGATGCACCGGCTGCGGATAGAACAAATCCGATCTTGCCGGAAAAGGAACTTCTTTTCTTCTTGTGTGATTTCATACAATCCTCCTTATTTGAGAGAAACAAAAATATATTTCTGTTTGCAAAAACTGCTGCACAGCAGAAAAATCTGTCTCATTATAACTATGTAATTGTTGAATTACCCGTGAGATATCAGTATAGCATGAGGACGGCAAAAGAGCAATGACCGGTGCCAAAGATGCGTCATTTATCATGCGAAAAAAATGAAACTGTATGACTTAATTTTATAAATTCCAGAGAATAAACTTGACATTTTCTGCAAAATAGAGTACCCTATGCATAATTTAATAAATGTTTCATATGATTTAAGAGCGATGTTGTTCAAACGTCGCTCTTTTTGTATTTTGTAGGTACTACATATTTAAGAAAAGTGAGGAATAACGTATGGAGAGATTTGCAGAAATTGTTTCAAAGGTGGATGACTTTGTCTGGGGACCGGTGATGCTGGTTCTTCTTGTGGGAACAGGAATTTTCCTAACCTTCCGGACGCGATTTTTAACATGGAGAAATTTAGGGTATGCATTGAAGAGCACCCTGAGTAAGGAGGCACGCACGAAGAGCCGCGGCGAGGGCGATGTTTCTCCGTTTTCGGCGCTGACAACGGCACTTGCGGCAACGATCGGAACCGGAAATATTGTCGGAGTTGCAACGGCAATGGTTTCCGGTGGACCGGGAGCACTTGTGTGGATGTGGATTTCGGCTGCATTCGGACTGACCTCCAAGTTTAGTGAATGTATGCTTGCAATCAAATACCGCGAGGTGAATGAGAAGGGGGAGATGAGCGGCGGTCCTATGTACACGATGAAAAAAGGACTGAAGAATAAGAAGCTTGGTGCCGTTCTTGCATGGTTCTTTGCATTATTTGCCGTAATCGCATCGTTTGGTATCGGAAATATGACACAGGGAAATTCCATTTCGGGAGCGATCAAAGCAACGTTTCATGTGCCGACCGGAGTTACCGGAATTGTGATCACCGTGCTTTCTCTTCTGATCATTGTCGGTGGAATCAAGTCGATCTCAAAGGTATCGTCTGTAGTTGTTCCGGTTATGGCAATTTTCTATGTGATCTGTGGTGTTATTGTTATTATAGGAAATATTGCAAATTTGCCGGCAGGCGTTGCCATGATCTTTAAGATGGCATTTTCGGTGAAGGCAGTGGGCGGCGGACTTTGCGGAACGATCGTTGCTTCCATGATGAATGCGATGCGATACGGCGTTGCGCGTGGTGTATTTTCCAACGAAGCCGGCATGGGTTCGGCAGCAATTACCGCAGCTGCGGCTACAACCGACAATCCGGTGCGTCAGGGTTATATCAATATGACGGGAACATTCTGGGATACCATTGTTGTCTGCACGATCACAGGACTGGCAATTGCCTCCTCCGGTGTGCTTGGTATGACGGATGCAGACGGCGCGCTTCTGACCGGCTCCGACATAACGATTGCCGCATTTCAGACGGTGCTTGGCTCCGGCGGTGGCTGGCTCGTCACGATCGGTATTACATTGTTTGCATTTTCCACGATCCTCGGCTGGGAATATCATGGTGAGAAAGCATTCGAGTATCTTCTCGGAACACATAAATACAATATGGTATATAGAGTGGTGTTTTCGTTGATCGCCTATTTTGGCTGTACGCAGACGCTCAGTCTTGTGTGGAACTTTTCGGATATTGCCAATGCGCTGATGGCGATTCCAAACTTAATCTGCATGCTCCTGTTAAGTGGCGAGATTGCAAAGGATATCCGCGATTTCCAGCCTGAAATTGAAAAGACGCGGGAATAGAATATTTGCTCGCTTTCAAAAAATGGAAAAAATACCGATTTTGAAACCGGAAGGTTGCATCTGAAGTTCAATGCATAATTCTCCTTGATTTCCACATACTACCCATACAGCATAATTATGGAAAATATGATGGAAACAAGGAGGATTTTTTTGATATGAAAGCTACAGGAATTGTGCGGAGAATTGACGATCTTGGACGCGTCGTCATTCCCAAGGAGATCCGCCGGACATTGCGGATTCGCGTGGGAGATCCGTTGGAGATATATACGGACCGAGAGGGTGAGGTCATTTTAAAGAAATATTCCCTGATGGGAGATATGGGAATATTTGCACAGCAGTATGCAGATTCGCTGGCGCAGACCACAGGCTATCAGGTGGTTGTGACAGACAGGGAGCAGGTGATCGCCGCGTCGGCAGCCGCCCGCAAGGAGATGATGGATAAAGCGGTCAGCAAAGACATGGAGCAGATGATCGATCGGAGAGAGATCACTGTGGCGTCCGGGGAAAGCAGGGAATACCGCAAGATCTGTGATGAGGAGGAACCATTTGCGTGGGAGGTGATCTGTCCGATCATTTCCGAAGGAGACGCGGTGGGGGCGGTGGTGATCTTTACCCGGAGCCGGAAGGAAACGCTCGGCGAGGCGGAGAGAAAGCTGGCGCATGTGGCAGCAGGATTTCTGGGAAGACAACTGGAGCAGTAGAGATAAGCTCATTGCCGGAAGGTGATGGGCTTGTATTTCGATATACGGTAAAAAGATATCTGAAAGCAAAGATGTATAAACGGAATTTTTAATCTGTTTTTGAACCCTGGGTCATGTTATAATAATGAATGAAAAGGAAGTTAAAAGGTACGATGGGAGGAGGGATTACTATGGGAACATGGTCGACGGGATTATATCAAAATGATATGAGTTCGGATGTGAAAGATGATTATATCGGCAAACTGAAAGCCGGCAAAGATGATGAAACGGCACTGCGGGAAATCTTGTCAGAGTATCAGTATGAGCTGGAAGATATTGACTGCAAATATGACATTTATCTGGCACTGGCGGACACCCTGTGGAAAAAGGGACGGCTGACGGAGTCCTTTAAGGTTAAGGCATTAGAGATGCTGGAAGAAGACCGGATTTCAGAACGATGGGAGTCGGAAAAGATCCGCAAAGAAAGAAGCAGGGTGCTCGATAAACTGAAGGCAGAGCTGGAAAGCCCCATGCCGGAGAGAAAGAAGGTTCCGGTGCATAAACCATATGTGACAGGCTGGAAACAGGGAGAGGTATATTATTTTGAGGTGAAGCAGGAGGTTGAAGGATACGAAAAGTATCTCGGATGGTATGCCATGTTTTATGTTGACCGCCTGTTTCAACAGGACTGGAATGTAAGAGGAGTGGACGATGAAGTTGCGGAGGCGTACTTTTTCATGGCAAAGGACAAGCCGCAGAGCATCGAAGATTTTAAGAAAGCAAGACCGGTCTGCTTCTCTAAGGGGAAGGATTCCCGGAGATATAAGGCGAAGATCGTGGAGAGATCCAAAAGAAAACGCCCGAAGGATCTGACGCTGTTAGGAAGCTGTGAGTCGTTTCAGCCACCGAAACATAATGACAAGATCACGGAGCTCTTCTTCTGGATGGAGCCGGATTTCAGAAGCATGTTAAGAGGATATGAGTATTAACGAAGAGGATAGTTTCTACATGTAAAGCGAATCGTGCAGGGAAGGCAGTGAAAGCCGGAAAAACGGTTGAATTTCGTCGTTGCTTCAGAAAAAATAGACACTACAATCGTAGAATGTCTAAAAGTGCGGACAAAATGGAAAGAATTCGTGAAAAACCTTGACAAACAGGGGGAATAAGGGTATAAATAGACTTGTAAGTTTTTACGGAAATTTTTATTGAGGAGGAGTTTATCCATGAACAAGACAGAATTGGTTGCAGCTATCGCAGAGAAGGCTGAGCTTTCTAAGAAGGATTCAGAGAAGGCTTTAAAGGCATTCATCGACACTGTTACAGATGAGTTAAAGAAGGGCGAGAAGATTCAGTTAGTAGGCTTTGGTACATTCGAGGTACAGCACAGAGCAGCTAGAGAGGGTAGAAACCCACTTACAAAAGAGACAATCAAGATCGCAGCTTCAAACGCTCCTAAGTTTAAGGCTGGTAAGGCTTTAAAGGATGCTGTGAACGAGTAATTTTTTGTGAAACAGGATATTCTTTGGGCTGCCATTTATGGCAGCCTTTTTTCAATTTATGGCAAAATGCTTATTTTGTCATTTAGATCATAGAAATGAGGAGTATTATGAGGTTAGATAAGTATTTAAAGGTTTCCCGTCTGATCAAAAGACGACCGGTTGCCAATGAAGCATGTGATGCCGGACGAATCCGGGTCAACGGAAAGACAGCAAAGGCATCCCTTAACGTAAAGGTGGGCGATATCATTGAGATCACCTTTGGCGATAAGGTGGTGAAGGTGGAGGTTCTCAGTATTGAGGAGACCTACAAGAAGGACGAAGCGAAAGAGCTTTATCGTGTCCTGTAATAGAATAAAGTAAAAGACGCCTGCATATATATTTGGTATGCAGGCGTTATTTATTACCTAGAAGAAATGGGGAGTAGTCATGGAAGAAAGAGAAAACAGAGGTGTACATAAGGTTTATCTGAACGGCAGGAAAACAGCAGTGATGTCGGGGGTGCGCGATGTCCTGTCCTTTGATGCCAGAGAGGTGTATCTGGAGACCGAACAGGGGATTCTTCTTATTAAGGGGGACGAACTTCATGTAAACAGGCTGTCGCTGGAAAAAGGCGAGGTTGATGTGGATGGACGTATCGACAGCTTTGCATATTCGGATAAGAATGATCCGGAGAAAAAATCATCATCATTTTTCGGGAGAATGTTTCAGTGAGTCAGATAATTCGGGAACAGATTTATTTTCAGATCACGACGATCTGTGCAGGAATGTTTATGATGTTTGGGTATGACATTCTGCGGCTGTGGCGGTGGATGATCCCTCACGGCAGGCTGTGGGTCTGGATCGAAGACCTGTTATATTGGAGTCTGCTTGGCATACCGGTCTTTGTGCTTTTTTTTCAGATGATCGACGGCGTGCCGCGCTGGTACGGGATTCTAGGGATGCTTGCCGGAGGTATTTTGTATGAGAGCGGGATCAGCATTCCGCTGCGCGCCGGGATGCATCGATTATTGGTGAAATATAATAAAAAAATAGGATTCAGGGTTGCGAAATTAGGAAAAATGTTGTATAGTAAAATAACCAGCCCGTATAGCAGAGGCTAGAAAAATCGGGCATTCGGAGCAAGTTTCACTGACATTTTATTTGAACACTATATCTGGTGTTTGTCGTTGATCGGATGTACCAGATATTGGATGTTTAAGAGGAGCTGATCAATGTGTTTCGTTGGGGGACGGGATGCAGGCGATCGTATGGGGAGTTGATAATTATATGGCACGATCAAAACGTAGAAAAAAGCTCAGTCCGTTTACCGTTGCCGGAGTGATGGTTTTATGCTGTGTCCTTTGTGGATCCTTCACGTATAAGACGGTTTCTCTGAAGGCAGAGTCCGCAAAGTATTCGGCACAGATTTCCGAACTGAAAAAGGAAAAGAAGAAGCTGAAGGAAGAGAAAGCGGAGATTAAGGATTATGAGTCTTATGTTAAGACGAAGGAGTATACCGAGGAGGTTGCCCGCGACAAGCTGGGTCTCGTATATCCGAATGAGATCATATTTGAACCAAACGATAAGTAAGACGAAGAGTTTCGCAAATAATTGCGAAGCTCTTTTTTTCGGTCACAGCCTTACGGATAATTTGTCGAAAAAATTTTTTGCCGGCGTGTCCTGATTTTGACAAAAATTTCAAAAATTCTTTTCTATACTTTGTGGCACTGACGAACAAAGAGGGGGTTGTGTCATGAAAAAGTTGCAAAAAAGAATGTTGGTACAATTGTTGTTTGGCTTTCTGATCGGTAGGGTTGTCCTGTTAGAAAGAAATCCTGCGGGAGCGGCGTTTTTTGCTGCGGGGCTTGTTCAGGGCGGAGGTGTCCTGCCACTGCTTGCTTCAGTGGGGCTCGGTATGTTGTCGGCGCTGTCTCTTGAGGCGGTGCTTCGCTACAGTGTGGCGATGGTGGGCGTTATATTTGCACAGAGGCTGATGAGAAAACAGAAGATCAAAATGAATATCTGGCAGTCATCCGGTCTGATGGCGGCAACACTGGCGATCTTGTCGGTGACGCAGTATACGATCCTGCCCTGGCAGTGGAAAGATATTTTATTTACTGTGCTGGAGCCGGTGCTTGTCGTTGCGCTGGCGAGAGTGTTTGCGGAGGGACAGAGGTATCTGCTTCATTATCGCCGCGGCAGGCAGGCGTGTCAGGAGGAGGTCCTTAGCCTGATTCTGATCGGCATGCTTGCCATGTATGGAATCCCGGAGATGATGATCTCGGATATTTCATTGACGGAGCTGGCGGTATTTCTGATAATTCCGTTTGCGGGCTATCAATATGGGATCGGTATCGGAGCCGTGGCGGGAGCAGCAGGCGGGATCCTGCTGACAATGACAGGGACGGATGTGGGGATCATAGGAAGCCTGTGTCTGCTTGGTATGGCGGCAGCAGTTTTCCGTGACAAGGGGAAGATGTGGAGTCTGTCGGCATACCTTTGCTGCGCCTTTGGAATCGGGATCACACTGAACAGTGAAATGCTTGGGCTTGGCGTTGTCAAGGCAATGGTCATTGACAGTGTGCTTCTGGCATTGCTGCCGGACAAGCTGCTGCGTCGTCTGCGTCTTCCGCTGCACCTGTACAGCACGGAGGAAGAGCGGTATGCGGATCATCCGATGAAACACAAGCTGGAGGATTTTGCCGATTCCTTCCGGGAGCTGTCCCATGTGCTGCAGAAGCAGAGTGTGGAGAAAAAGAGCGTAAACCGCCGGGATGTGCGTTTGCTGATGAAGGAAATGGCAGAGCAGGTGTGCGATAAATGCAGCCACAGAGAGTGTTGTATGGGACAGGTTGCGGTCAACCGTCCGGAGGTCGTGTCGCATTTGATGGAGATGCAGGAGCAGGGGATGCTTAGGATCGACCAGATGCCGGCGGAGTTTGTGGAGGAATGTATTCATCCGGACTGGTTTCTGATGGAAGCCAATCAGGGGCTTCGGATGGCACGGACGGTGATGAGTTTTCAAAACCAGCTTGCGCAGAACCGGCGTGTGCTGGCAGGGCAGATGGAACAGGTGGGAGAGCTTTTTGCGGGACTGGCGGGGGATATGTGCCATGCCGGTGAAGTCCCGGCGGAGATGGAAAATGTCATCAAAAGAGAACTGGGAAATCTTCGGGTCAGAGTAAATGATATGATGATTTGCCGCGATAAAAGAGATCACATCGAAATACGGATGCAGGCAAAGACGACAAAGGGGCGGCTGGTGACCGCAAGGGAGACCGCACAGGTATTGTCTGAGCTTTTCGGTAAGTCATTTATGCCGTCCAGGGAGAGTCATAATGTGATTCCGAAGGAAGAGACGGAAATGATATTTGTGGAGGATACGCCGCTTCTGGCTGTGACCGGCGTGGGGCGGCGCAGAAAGGAAGGAGAGGAGGTGTCCGGGGACAGCTTTTCGTGTCTGTCTCTGCCAAACGGAGAACTTCTGCTGGCACTTTCGGACGGCATGGGAAGCGGAGAGGGCGCGCTAGGGGAAAGTCAGGTCGTAATCGAGCTGCTTGAGCAGATGACAGAGGCGGGCTTTTCCAAGATTTCCGCACTCAAGCTCATCAATTCGCTGTATATGCCGGAGGCGGTTCAGACACGCTTTGCCACGGCGGATGTGGTCGTTTTAGATCTGTATCAGGGTAGCTGCCAGTTTATGAAAAACGGTGCGGCGGCAACCTGGTTGCGGCGGGGAGATCATGTGGAGAGGATTGAGGGACAGGCTCTGCCGGTGGGAGTATATCAGGATGCAGAGCCCTATTTCCAAAAGACGGAGATATATTCCGGAGATTATGTTATAATGATGACGGATGGTATCGTGGATGCTTTTGAGGGGAGAGAGGTGCAGTTAGAGAAGCTTTTGCAGCAGACACGGATCGTGAACCCTCAGGAGCTTGCAGAATATATTGTAGAGGAGGCGGTTCGTCAGGATGACGGACGCGTGCGTGACGATATGAGCGTTGTGGTTGCAGCAATCTGGGAGAGAACGCGCGAGAATGCCTGTGTACCATCCTACAAAAACAGACAGATCCGACTGTCATAAAGGAGATAAAGCAAAGCATGAAACTGGAATCGTACCATGAGATGAAAGCGTTTTGTGACAAAAATAAATTACTCCAATCAGGGCAACGTGTTCTTGTGGCATTTTCGGGTGGGGCAGATTCGGTGTATCTGACACTTGCCCTGCAGGAACTGTCCAAAGAATGGGACTTTGCTCTGGAACTTCTTCATGTAAATCACCAGATCCGCGGAGAGGAGGCTGGGCGTGATGAGGCATTCTGTCGTAGCTTTGCTGCACAGCAGGGGCTTAAGCTTCATGTATGCAGTGGAGATGTCCCTAAAATGGGACAGGAGCAGAAATGTTCTCTGGAGGAGGCAGCCAGAAAGTACCGTTATCAGTGCATCGAAGAATTGGTGGAAAGAGAAGACTTTGACCGCGTGGCAGTGGCGCATCATCAGGATGACCAGGCGGAGACGGTTCTTTTTCAGATGCTGCGTGGAAGCGGCGTGCGCGGTATGGGAGGCATGCGGTCTCGTCATGGAATCTACATTCGTCCGCTGCTTTTCCTGCGGCACAGAGACATTGTCCGTGAATTGGGACAGTGCGGACAGTCCTGGTGTGAGGACAGTACCAATCAGGAGGAGGACTGCAGTCGCAATAAGATACGACTGACTATTCTGCCGATGCTCGAGAAGAGCATCAACAGCGGTGCGTCGGCGCATCTGGCGAGAACGGCACAGCAGATGCAGGAGGTACAGTCATTTCTGGAGGAGGAATTAACAAAGCGTCTTCCGGAGCTTATGATGGAGACAACAGGACAGGATGTCACGGAGGATGGACAACTCACTGCCCGTGTCGAAGAAGTGCAAAAGCTTCCGGCGGCACTGCAGAGGGAATGGGCGCATTGGATGATCACCGAAGCGGCAGGAAGAAGCCGGGATATTTCAAACCGCCATATGGAGGCACTGCTTGAGCTGGTGCAGGGAGAAACCGGAAAGCGTCTGGATCTTCCGTACGGACTTGTGGCAGGGAGAGACTATGACCGTCTGTGGATCCGATCAAAGGATCGGAACGTAGACGCTATGGTGGAATCCGGAGGGCAATCTGCTGACACGCAGAAGTTGTGCTGGCAGAAGGAACAGAAAAAGCCGGTGAGTGTTGTTCTTACCGGGATGGATGGCGCTTCGAGAACATTTCTTTTACGGCGGGAGAATTTTTTTACGGCATTTGAACATAACGAAAGAAAAATACCGAAAAATAACTGTACGAAATGGTTTGATTATGCTAAAATATGTGGTATGCTTGAATTTCGTCATCCTGCAGAAGGTGATTTTTTGTGGCTGGATGAGCAGGGAACTTTAAGAAAGCCGTTGAACCGGCTTCTGATCGACCGGCATATTCCCAGAGACAAAAGAAAACAGATATGGATCCTGGCGGAGGGAAGCCATGTTTTATGGGTTCCCGCACTTGATCGTGTCAGTGCCGGGTATTATATTTCGGACAGGACAGAAGAGATACTGTGCATTAATATGATTACTGAGAGTGAGAAAAAAGATGAAAGAAATAGTACATGTAATGTTCTCCCGGGAGCAGGTGGAGAACAGGATTAAAGAGTTAGCAGAACAGATCAATGAGGAGTATGGAATGACACCGCTCCGTCTGATCTGTATTTTGAAGGGAAGCGTATTTTTTTCCTGTGAACTGGCAAAGCATCTGAAGATGCCGGTGACACTGGATTTCATGTCTGTGTCCAGCTACGGCAACAGCACATCAAGCTCCGGCAAGCTGACGATCAAGAAGGATCTTGAGCAGTCTATTCAGGGCATCGACTGTCTGCTGATCGAGGACATCATTGATACCGGTTACACACTTTCCATGCTTAAGCCGATGCTGTTAGAACGTAAGCCAAAGAGCTTTAAGATCTGCACACTTTTAAATAAGCCGGATCGCAGGGAGGTTGAGATGGAGGCAGATTATACCGGATTTGCCATCCCGGATGAGTTTGTAGTCGGATATGGACTGGATTACGCACAGAAGTACAGAAATCTTCCGTATGTCGGCACACTGGAGTTTGTTGAGGAATAACAGCCCATCGCAGGAATTGCCCGTCAGGGCATTTCTTATGAAATAAATATCAGGTAAGGAGACATTCATGAGGCAACAGATGAGAACAGGAATCGGCTTTTATCTGCTGATTCTGGTGATTATTGCAGCGGCCGTCTATGTTTCGGGAACTTTGGATTCGGGTGGACAAAAGTCCTACAATATTGTGAACTTCACTCAGGATCTGGAGGATGGAAATGTCACCTCCGTGGCAATCCTTCCGAATGAGGAGGTGCCGACCGGCGAGGTCGACGTCCGCAAGAAGGACGGTTCTACACAGAATTTTTATGTATCCGATGTAACAGAGGTTGAGAAGCTGATCCGGAGCAAGGACAGTAAGCTGGCAGATAAGTATGTGATGAAGGATGTGCAGAAACCATCCTGGATCATCACGACACTGCTTCCGTATCTTTTAGGCATCATTGCTATTTTCTTCTTGTTTTCATTTCTGTCTGCGCAGACAGCAGGTCAGGGAGGCAGCAATGCCAAGATGATGAACTTTGGCAAGAGCCGTGCACAGAGGATCGATCCGGATGATCCAAATGCAAAGCATTTTAAGGATGTAGCAGGACTCAAGGAAGAGAAGGAGGAGCTGGAGGAGATCGTCGATTTCCTGGCAGATCCATCCAAGTATACACAGCTTGGAGCCCGCATTCCAAAGGGAATTATCCTTGTGGGACCTCCGGGAACCGGTAAGACGCTGCTTGCAAAGGCAGTGGCAGGAGAGGCCGGAGTGCCATTCTTCAGCCTGTCCGGTTCTGATTTCGTCGAGATGTTTGTCGGAGTCGGAGCATCCCGTGTGAGGGATATGTTTGCGGAAGCTAAGAAGAACGCGCCTTGTATCGTATTTATCGATGAGATCGATGCGGTAGCAAGAAAGCGAGGAACCGGTCTTGGCGGCGGTCACGACGAGAGAGAGCAGACATTGAACCAGATGTTGGTTGAGATGGATGGTTTCGGTATCAATGAAGGAATCATTGTAATGGCAGCCACAAACCGTGTGGATATTCTGGATCCTGCGATCCTGCGTCCGGGTCGTTTCGACCGCCGTGTGGCAGTTGGCAGACCGGATGTCAGAGGACGTGAGGAGATTCTTGAGGTTCATGCAAAGGGCAAGCCGCTCAGCGACGATGTGGATCTTGAGAAGGTGGCACGCACCACGGTTGGATTTACCGGAGCAGATCTGGAGAATCTGATGAACGAGTCCGCGATCGCCTGTGCAAGAGAGGGACGTCCTTGCATTACACAGGCAGATATCGATCGCTCCTTCATTAAGGTTGGTATCGGCACCGAGAAGAAGAGTAAGATCATTTCCGAGAAGGATAAGCGGATCACCGCATATCATGAGTCCGGGCATGCAATCCTGTTCCATGTGCTTCCGGATGTCGGTCCGGTGCATATGGTTTCTGTGATCCCGACCGGACAGGGAGCAGCAGGTTATACGATGCCGCTGCCGGATAAGGATGAGATGTTTAATACCCGCGGCAAGATGCTGCAGGATATTATGGTAAGTCTTGGCGGTCGTATCGCAGAGTCATTGATCTTTGACGATATCACCACCGGTGCTTCGCAGGATATCAAGACAGCGACAGCAACGGCGAGAGACATGGTGACAAAGTATGGTTTCTCTGAGGCGATCGGTATGATCAACTATGCCGACAGCGACGAGGTGTTCATCGGAAACGACTTTGGACATACGAGCCGTACCTACAGCGAGGAGACGGCACGGGATATCGACAAGGAAGTGCGCAAGATCATTCAGGATTGCTATGACAAGGCACGCGCGATCATTGAGGAGCATATGGATGTGCTTCATGCATCTGCCGAGATCCTGATGGACAAAGAGCGTATCACCCGCGAGGAGTTTGAAGCATTGTTTGATACAAAATAACAAAAAACAGCTATCATATCCGTATTTTTTATGGAATTTGATAGCTGTTTTCTTGTGCCAAGCAAAAATGCACAAAAACTTTTTGGAAAAGATAGTAAGTTTATGCACACTTTAGTAGACCCCGCTGTTATACTAACACTCGTAAACCCCAATACATTATATAGTTTTTGCTACACCCCATAAGTAACAAAAATACCTTCTCCAAAAGGGACAGTCGTTCGGTGACTGTCCCTTTTATTGTGGGTGGAAAAATCGGACGAGGCTCTGATCATGAACAAGCGAAAATAAGCTTGTGCTGTGGTTTATGGATAAGATCGAGCTGCCGCTTGCCAATCTGTGTGGTCACGGAGACGTCACGCTTCCAACAAAGGAATTGATTGCAGAATGCTGTAAGAACGCAGGTTTGACCGTAGAGAAGCTGGAGTTTCGCACGGGGATGAGAATGCACTGTGTTGTAAGAAAATAAAAATGAGATGAATGACCTCGATTGGAAATGGATCAAGCTTCGCACACCAATTATCAGATTGCATTCATCCTATTTCTTATGACTGGAGTGTAGATGTGATTTTTGCCATATAGATTTTTGAAATCTCTGGGAGAGTGCTCCTGAAAATTGACGCAGATCGTTAGGTTTTCTGAAAAATCTTTGCTTTGCAATGTTTCGATGAAATACGTGTCTGGACGACTGAGCCTCTCGGGTGGGCTCAGTTATTTCAGCGGGCACGCTCCCGCTACATTGCGCTACGCAGCACTACATAGCATCCTATAAAGCAGGATGCAAGTAGTGGCGAGCGCAAGTGCCCTTTGAAACATCTGAATCCCACCCGGAGGCGAGTACGGGAAGAACCGTTCATCAAACATCGAAACAGCAAAGCATTTAGATTTTTCGAAAACCGTAGAACGACAAGATAATTTTCAAACACAGCCTTCCAGAGCTTTAAAATATTGAAAAGGCAAAAATCATATTCAAAATTGTTCGTCATAAGAAATATGATCGGCATCGGCGATACGTTATTGAGAGAGAAGTTCGAATATGCTTTTGTGCAATTTGTTCATTTTTGCTTGCAAATTGCGGGGTAGTGTAGTATAATATAACCATTCTAAACAGTAAAGGAGTTGGGGACTTATGCAGTATATTATCAGTGGTAAGAACATCGACGTAACAGAAGGATTGAAGGCTGCCGTTCAGGACAAGCTCGGCAAGCTGGAGAGATATTTCACACCAGAGACAGAAGTTCATGTGACCCTGAGTGTAGAGAAGGAGAGACAGAAGATAGAGATTACCATCCCAATGAAAGGCAATATCGTCAGAGCAGAGCAGGTCAGCGATGATATGTATGTATCTATTGATCTTGTAGAAGAGATTATTGAGCGTCAGCTCCGTAAATATAAGAACAAGATTGTCGATCAGCAGCAGTCAGCAGTCAGCCTGAGCAAGGCATTTGTAGAAGAGGATATTGAGGATGACGAGGAGATCAAGATTATCCGCTCCAAGAGATTTGCCATGAAGCCGATGGAGGCTGAGGAGGCATGTCTGCAGATGGAGCTTCTCGGACACAGTTTCTATGTATTCCGCAATGCTTCTACAGACGAGGTGAATGTTGTATATAAGAGAAAAGGTAATACATATGGTCTGATCGAGCCGGAGTTCTAGACGATGGTGATATAAGAAAGGTATTATACAGTGGGGTGTATGATATACAGACGGGTATCCGGGAAGGATACCCGTTTTTTTTGTGGCTGCAGAATGCTTCAGCGCCGTGTCGTAAAATAAAAGTTGCTTATAAATGTGAAAAATGCTATACTTGAGTGTAATTTCGGAATTATCTGAAATTATATTTTCCTGCGATCAGGAGCAGGTATTGGAAAGGTAAGGTTATAATATGAGCTTATTTACAAAGATTTTTGGCACTCATAGCCAGCACGAGCTGAAACGAATTACACCGATTGTAGATAAAATCGAAGCGTTAGCTCCTGAATATGAGGCGCTGAGCGATGAAGAACTGCAGGCAAAGACTCCGGAGTTTAAGGAGAGACTGGCGAATGGCGAGACACTGGATGACATTCTGGTTGAGGCATTTGCGACAGTCAGAGAGGCTGCAACGCGTGTTTTAAATATGAGACATTATCGTGTACAGTTGATCGGTGGTGTGATCCTCCATCAGGGGCGTATCACAGAGATGCGTACCGGTGAAGGTAAGACACTGGTATCAACACTTCCGGCATATTTGAATGCACTGGAGGGCAAGGGTGTTCATATTGTCACGGTCAATGATTATCTCGCAAAGCGTGATGCGGAGTGGATGGGAAAGGTACATGAGTTCCTTGGTCTCACGGTCGGTGTGATCTTAAACTCCATGGATAATGATGAGAGACGTGACGCATACAACTGCGATATCACATATGCGACGAATAACGAGCTTGGTTTTGACTATCTTCGTGATAACATGGTTGTTTATAAGAAGGATCTTGTACAGAGAGAGCTTCATTATGCGATTATCGATGAGGTCGATTCCGTATTGATCGATGAGGCTCGTACGCCGTTGATCATTTCCGGACAGAGCGGAAAGTCCACAAAGCTTTATGAAGCATGTGATATTTTTGTGAAGCAGCTGACCAGAGGTACCCGCAAGGAGCTTTCCAAGATGGATATCCTGATGGCAGAGGATGAGCAGGAGACCGGTGATTACGTTGTTGATGAGAAGGAGAAGAATGCGAACCTCACAGAAGAGGGTGTCCGCAAGGCGGAGCGTTTCTTTGGTGTTGATAATCTGGCAGATCCGGACAATCTGGAGCTGCAGCACAATATCAACCTTGCACTGCGTGCACATTCTCTGATGGCAAGAGATAAGGACTATGTAGTAAAGGATGATGAGGTACTAATCGTCGATGAGTTTACCGGACGTATTATGCCGGGACGTCGTTTCTCTGATGGTCTGCATCAGGCAATTGAGGCGAAGGAGCATGTGAAGGTGAAGCGTGAGAGTAAGACGCTCGCTACGATCACATTCCAGAACTTCTTTAATAAATATGAGAAGAAGTCCGGTATGACCGGTACTGCATTGACAGAGGAGAAGGAGTTCCGTGATATTTACGGTATGGACGTTATTGAGGTTCCAACCAATCTTCCGATTGCCCGTATTGACTATGATGATGCGGTTTATAAGACCAAGAAGGATAAATTCAATGCAGTTGTTGCTGATATTGTACAGGCACATGAGAAGGGACAGCCTGTTCTGGTGGGTACGATCACGATCGATACCTCAGAGATGCTCAGTCAGATGCTTCAGAAGAAGGGAATCCCGCACAAGGTATTAAATGCGAAGTTCCATGAGCTCGAGGCAGAGATTATCGCTGATGCCGGACAGATGGGCGCTGTAACGATCGCAACAAACATGGCAGGTCGTGGTACAGATATTAAGCTTGGCGAGGGTGTAAAGGAGCTCGGTGGTCTTAAGATCATCGGTACAGAGCGTCATGAGTCCCGCCGTATTGATAACCAGCTTCGTGGTCGTGCAGGTCGTCAGGGAGATCCGGGTGAGTCCCGTTTCTATATTTCTCTTGAGGATGATCTGATGCGTCTGTTCGGTTCCGATCGTATCAAGGGGCTGTTTGATGCAATGCCGGACGGTGAGCAGGTAGAACATAAAATGCTTTCCAGTGCGATCGAGAGTGCACAGAAGAAGATCGAGGGTAACAACTTCGGTATTCGTAAGAATCTGTTAGAGTTTGATCAGGTCAATAATGAGCAGAGAGAAGTCATCTACAAGGAGCGCCGTATGGTTCTGGATGGCGAGAATATGCGTGATACGATCCTGAGCATGTTAAAGGAGCAGGTGGAGAAGCTTGTCAGCCATGTGATCGGTGAAGAACAGAGTGCAGAGGACTGGGATATCGATGAGCTGAATAATGTGCTTCTGCCGGTTGTTCCGCTTAAGAGAATTGAGCTGACAGAGGAGCAGAAGAAGCATGGTACAAAGGCTGAGCTGATCGAACAGCTTCAGGAAGAGGCTGTTAAGGTATATGAGGCGAAGGAGGCTGAGTTCCCTGAGCCGGAGCAGTTCAGAGAGGTAGAGCGTGTTATCCTGTTAAAGGTTATTGACCGCAAGTGGATGGATCATATTGATGATATGGATCAGCTTCGTCAGGGTATCGGTCTCCAGGCATATGGACAGAGAGATCCTGTTGTTGAGTATAAGTTTGCCGGTTTTGATATGTTCGATGCGATGATTGATTCTATTGCAGAGGAGACGATCAAGGTTCTGACTCATATCAAGATTGAGCAGAAGGTTGAGAGAGAACAGGTTGCCAAGGCGACAGGAACCAATAAGGATGAGTCTGTTGCGAAGGCTCCGAAGAAGAGAACAAGTAAGAAGATCCAGCCAAATGATCCGTGTCCGTGTGGAAGCGGTAAGAAGTATAAACAGTGTTGTGGCAGAAAATATTAATGACACAGCGATAAGGATAGAGAGATAATATGATACAGGGGCAAATGACTTTTGCCTCCAACATCATAATATTTTAAAGGGAAAGAAAGAGGTGAATAAGATGGTTGAGTTTGATGCGATCAAACAGTCCCTGGCAAATTATGCCCAGCCATTGTTAGAGATGGGGGATTCACTTTGACCTGGCTAACAAAAAAGACCGGGTTGAAGAGCTGGATAAGACAATGGAAGAACCGGGATTTTGGGATAATCCCGAGAAGTCTACAGCGATAGTACAGGAAAGTAAGCATCTGAAGGATGTGATCGAGCGCTACGAGAAGCTCTGTGCAGACAGGGAAGACATGCTGATGCTTATTGAGATCGCAGAGGAAGAGAACGATACGGATATGGTTCCGGAGGTGCAGGAGAGCTATGAGGAATTCTGCAAGGAATATGAAGCCATCCGTATTGAGACGCTTCTGTGCGGAGAATACGACAAGGATAATGCCATCCTGACGCTTCATGCAGGTGCCGGCGGCACCGAGAGTTGCGATTGGGCGAGCATGCTGTGCCGTATGTATCAGCGATGGGCTGAGAAAAGAGGCTTTCAGGTTGAGATGCTCGATTTTCTGGATGGTGACGAGGCGGGTTACAAGTCTGTTACTTTGCAGATCAATGGTGAGAATGCTTACGGTTATTTGAAATCGGAGCATGGCGTTCACAGATTGGTCCGTATCTCGCCGTTTAATGCGGCAGGAAAGCGTCAGACCTCATTCGTGTCCTGCGATGTTATGCCGGATATTGAGGAGGATCTTGACATTGAGATCGCAGACGATGATATCCGTATCGACACATACCGCTCCAGCGGTGCCGGCGGACAGCATATTAATAAGACGTCATCGGCAATCCGTATCACGCATTATCCGACCGGTATCGTGGTACAGTGTCAGAATGAGCGCTCCCAGCATATGAACAAGGATAAAGCAATGCAGATGCTGAAAGCAAAGCTGTTTATCTTAAAGCAGCAGGAGCAGCAGGAAAAGGCAAACGGTATCCGCGGCGAGTCAAAAGAGATCGGCTGGGGAAGCCAGATCCGCTCATATGTAATGCAGCCATATACAATGGTAAAGGATCACAGAACGAACGAAGAAATATCCAATGTGCAGGGTGTGATGGACGGTAATATTGATCCGTTTATCAATGCATATCTTGCATGGATCACAAAAACAAATCACTAAGACAAATGGATGGAGGACGATCATGGTAAAAGTAGGAGTATTAGGTTATGGAACAGTAGGCTCTGGAGTAGTGGAGATCCTTGATAAGAATAAGGACATCATTGCAAAGAGAGTTGGCAAGGATGTCTCAGTAAAGTATGTACTGGATCTGCGCGACTTCCCGGGAGACCCGGTTGAAAAGGTACTGGTACATGATTTTGAGATCATTGCAAATGACCCGGAGATTTCTATTGTTGTAGAAACCATGGGAGGAGTTCACCCTGCCTATGAATTTGTCAGAAAATGTCTGGAGAACGGCAAGAGCGTATGTACCTCCAATAAAGCACTGGTGGCAGCATATGGTCCGGAGCTTTTAGCACTGGCAGAGGAAAAGAACATCAACTTCCTCTTTGAGGCAAGTGTAGGCGGTGGTATTCCGATCATCCGCCCATTAAAGACATCCCTTGCACCGGATGAGATCCTCGAGATCTCCGGTATCTTAAACGGAACAACGAACTATATTCTGACAGAGATGACAGAGAAAGGCTCGGATTTTGATTCCGTATTGAAGGATGCACAGGACAAGGGATATGCTGAGAAGGATCCGACAGCTGATGTGGAGGGATATGATGCATGTCGTAAGATTGCGATCCTTACCTCTCTGGCATATGGTAAGCAGCTCGATTTCGAGGATATTTATACAGAGGGTATCACAAAGATCACAGACCGTGATATCGCATATGCAAAGAAGATGGGAGCAAAGGTGAAGATCTTTGGCTCCAGCAAGAAGGTTGGCGATAAGGTCAGTGCAATGGTTGCTCCACAGCTTATTTATCCGGAGCATCCGCTTTACAGCGTAGACGGCGTATTTAATGCGATCCTTGTAAAAGGAAATATGGTCGGAGATGTTATGTTCTACGGTCAGGGAGCAGGAAAGCTTGCAACTGCAAGTGCTGTTGTCTCTGATGTCATGGATGCGGCAAAGCATGCAGGTGTCAATATCATTACACTTTGGGATGCAGAGAAGCTTGATCTGGTGGCAGCAGAGGATGCAAGAAATGTATTCTTTGTCCGTGTCAGCGGTATCAAAGCACAGAAGTCTGACAAGGTGAAGAAACTGTTTGGCAATGTCAAGATGGTTGATGCAGGATATGATGATGAGTTTGCGTTTGTTACGGAAGAGATGAGCGAGGGCGAGTACCAGAAGGCTGCAGAGCAGCTGGAGGGTGTCATTAACAAGATCCGTGTTGATCAGACCGGTCTTGCATAACAGACCTGCCTGCAGAAATTTGGAGACTGCATAACAGTGCAGCAATCTGCGGTGTCTACAGGGGATTTCCCTGAATTTAGCACCGTTACATATGTTGTCGCGTAAAAAAGGATAGAGAGTATGGAAAGCGACTGGAATCAGTCGCTTTCTTTCATGGAGATTAAAATGAATATTCAGAAAAAGATTGCAGAAGAATTAAAGATTAAGGAGTGGCAGGTTGAATCGGTTATTAAATTGATCGATGAAGGCAATACGATTCCGTTTATTGCCCGTTACCGTAAGGAGGCACACGGTTCGCTGGATGATGAGCAGCTTCGAAATCTCTCCGAACGACTGACGTATCTGCGCAATCTCGAGGAGAAGAAGCAGCAGGTACTGGCAAGTATTGAGGAACAGGGAAAGCTCACAGAGGAGTTGAAAAAACAGATTCTGGAAGCACAGACACAGGTTGTTGTGGATGATCTGTATCGTCCGTACCGCCCGAAGAGAAGAACGAGAGCAACAATCGCCAAAGAGAAGGGGCTTGATGGTCTTGCACAGATCATTATGGCACAGGAGACAGTGAAAAGTCTGGAAGAGGAAGCACAGATGTATCTTTCGGAGGAGAAGGGCGTTGATAGTGTAAAGGATGCTATTGACGGTGCGCGGGATATTATTGCGGAGCAGATTTCCGATGAGGCGGATTATCGTATATATATCCGTAAGCTCACCATGGAGGAAGGTGTGATTACATCCACTGCAAAGGACGAGAAAGAGCAGTCTGTTTATGAAATGTATTATGAGTTTCAGGAGCAGGTCAGCAAGATCGCAGGACACCGTGTGCTTGCGTTAAACCGGGGCGAGAAAGAAAAGATCCTTGTTGTAAAGCTGATCGCGCCGGAAGAGCGGATTCTGCAGTATCTTCACAAGAAGGTGATCGCCGGAGACAATGCGAATACCGAAGCAGTACTTGAGGAAGCGGTGGAGGACAGCTACAAGCGCCTGATCGCACCGGCGATCGAGAGAGAAGTGCGCAATGAACTGACAGAGAAGGCTGAGGATGGAGCAATCCGTGTCTTTGGAAAAAATCTGGAGCAGCTTTTAATGGCTCCGCCGATCGCCGGCAAAACAGTGCTTGGATGGGATCCGGCATTTCGTACCGGCTGTAAGCTGGCGGTTGTGGATCCGACCGGAAAGGTATTGGATACTACGGTTATCTATCCGACAGCACCACAGAACAAGGTCGATGAAGCGAAGCGGGTTGTCAAAAAGCTGATTGACAAGTATGATATTTCCCTGATCTCCGTCGGAAACGGAACGGCATCCAGAGAATCCGAGCAGATCATTGCCGAGATGCTAAAGGAAATTAAGAAACCGGTACAGTATGTGATCGTCAATGAGGCGGGGGCATCGGTTTATTCTGCAAGTAAGCTGGCAACGGAGGAGTTCCCGAACTTTGATGTAGGACAACGATCCGCCACATCCATTGCAAGAAGAATCCAGGATCCGCTGGCAGAGCTTGTGAAGATCGATCCGCAGTCGATCGGTGTAGGACAGTATCAGCATGACATGAATCAGAAAAAGCTGTCGGAGACGCTTACCGGTGTTGTGGAGGATTGTGTGAATAAAGTAGGAGTAGATCTGAACACGGCATCCGCTTCCCTGTTGGAATATATATCAGGTATTTCCAAGACGATTGCGAAAAATATTGTCACATACCGCGAGGAAAACGGTCGTTTTACGAATCGGAAGCAGCTGCTTAAGGTGGCAAAGCTTGGTCCGAAGGCGTTTGAACAATGTGCGGGCTTTATGCGTATCCCGGATGGAGACAATCCGTTGGATGCAACGAGTGTGCATCCGGAGTCTTATCAGGCAGCAGGACAGCTTCTGGAGAAGTTAGATATGACGATGGAAGAGGTCAAAAAACTGCAGGGTGAGATCGCCAAAGCCAATACAGGAAAGCGTGGCGTGGCTCCAAAAACAAAGAAAAAGAAAGAATTTGTTGTCCGTAATACCGGTTCTGCATTTGGTGCCGCATTTGCAAAGGCGTTTGGCGAGAGCCGGCCGGAGTTTGCTGAGGAAAAGCCTGCAGAGAATATTAAGAAAGCCGGCGTAAAGGGAATTGCCGGTCGTATCCATGACAAAAAGAAAATGGCACAGGAGCTTGGAATAGGCGAGATCACGCTGGAGGATATTGTGAAGGAATTGGAAAAACCGGCAAGAGATCCGCGTGATGAAATGCCAAAACCGATCCTTCGCACAGATGTTCTTGAAATGAAGGATTTGAAGGAGGGGATGATCCTGAAAGGAACCGTGCGCAATGTAATTGATTTCGGTGCTTTTGTGGATATCGGCGTGCATCAGGACGGTCTTGTTCATATTTCCCAGTTGTCGGACAAAGGCTTTGTGAAGCACCCGTTGGATGTTGTCAGTGTCGGAGATATTGTTGATGTCAAGGTGATGAGTGTGGATCTGAAAAAACAGAGAATCCAGCTGACTATGAAACTTTAAACAGAAAATGACTAATTTTTTGCTTTTTACTGAGGGAATATGTTATAATCACTTGGAAGGAGGAGTGCGGTGTGTTTTGAAGGATCCGAAGTGATCTTTTCATAAAAATGACACAATTGCACGATAATATCAGTGGGAATATTTGGAAGACGCATTGACATTAAAAATGCGACAAAGACAACCTACAGCGATGAAGATTTAAGAAAGCTGGATCTGAATTACCGCAATAAATTTCAGATCGACCGTGAAAAGCGGATATACACTCCGTTTCGAAAGGAGATGCCGAGAGCGTGGCAGAGTCAGGTTCGTGATATGGCATTTGAGCAGATTCTGGATGACCGCATTTTCAGTTTTCGTCACCTGCTTGTGATCCCGAATCCCTATGGTGCATCGGTACAGACAGCCATGCTTCTGTTCAATACACCGAAGGAATACAGGGTGCGTTATCGTATCCTCGGCAAGACGGAGGGGACGGATTTTGTTGGCGAGACCCGCATGACGACGAGACATCGTGTCCCGATCATGGGACTTTATAAAGGATATACCAATAAACTGATCCTGGAACTGATCGACAGTGCAGGAGAGGTGTACCAGCGAAGAGATTTAAGGATTTACACAAGAGATATTCCGCTCGGACAGCAGAATATCGTGACAAAGGTAGAGCATTCAGAGTCTTCCTGCTTTCCATTCATTCTTGTAAACGGATTCCGGTTTAAACCGGTGGTATTTGACCAGAATGGAGAGGTACGCTATTCGCTGCAGATCAAGACGGATCAGACGGGTATGATCCCATTAGAAAACGGCAGATTTCTTTATGTGGATGCCACTGTGAACTGTATGGCGGCGGACGGAAGCATCAGAGCCTGCCGGTATCATGAGATGGATTACATGGGCAGAGTGTATCAGACCTATGTGCTGGATTATCCGGTTGGACGGTATGCGGCGCAGAAAGGGGATTCCCTGTTCCTGCTGACGGCGTCAGAGAAAGGCTATGCCGATGACTGCATTATCGAACTGGACAGGAATACCGGACAGATCCGAAAGAAGTGTCTGCTTCAGGATCTGCTGGGAGATAAGTATCGTATCGAGGGCAACTGGATTGTTGCGAGCGGTATGCAGTATGTGCAGGGACAGCTGATCTTAACAATGAGACGGTATCATACGGTATTGTCGATCGACTGGGAGAAGCAGTCCGTCAACTGGGCACTGGCTCCGGAGTCGATCTGGAGAGGCACTGTGCTTGCGGACAAGCTTTTGAAGTCTGTGGATCGGGAGAAGATGGATGGCTATATGCCGGAAAGCCCGAATATTCAGGTACAGGAGGATGGAAGCTTAAAACTCCGCCTGTACTGTATACAGAATAAGGGAAATGTTCCCGCAGAGGGAGCGGAATCAGATGATGATTCACGGATTGACTTTTATAATATCGATCCGGTCCGAAAGAGTTTTCAGAAGGAACGTAGCATTGCTGTGGTGAAGAGCCAGAGGGATGCAGGATGTTTTTATCGGCAGAAGAGTGACAGAATATTATCTCTGTCAGGAATGCTGATGAGACGTTCCGACAATCTGAAGGCATGTATCGAGGAACTGGATGGTCAGTCCGGAAGGATGATCAACAGACTGCGCCTGTGTAAGCGCTACCGGAGTGCATGGGAGTTTAAGCCGGATATAGAGGCTTATTCTGTGCCGCTGGAGCATGATCTGGATGCCGTAAAGGGAACCATTGCACCGCCGGCTTTGTATAAGTCTGTGAATGGGGAGACCCTGCCGGAGGCTGTTGCAGAGAAGCTCAAGAAGAGATATTTTGGGAATATCCGGGTGAGCGATACGCTGTTTTTGTTTGCTTTTTGTCCGGGAACAGTCCAGAATGTTTATCTGATCGGCGAAACGCAGTCGTATGTTCAGTGCTTTGAGGGGCTGGAGACCAGACCGCGCAAGGAAAGCTTCTGCATGGCGTTAGACCAGCTGGAGCTTGGTGAATATCAGGTATATGTAGAATTTGATAATCAGATCTACCATCTGAAAAATGAGATCAGAGTGGAAAGATCACAACAAGAATAATATATGGAGGAAAACAATGAATCAATTATCACATTTGGAAGAGCTGGAGGCTGAGGCGATTTACATTATGCGTGAAGTTGTAGCTGAGTGTGAAAAGCCGGTTATGTTGTATTCGATTGGAAAGGATAGTTCGGTAATGCTTCATCTTGCATTGAAGGCATTTTATCCGGAGAAGCCGCCTTTCCCATTTCTTCATGTGGATACCACATGGAAATTCCACGAAATGATCGAGTTCCGTGATAAAATGGCAAAGAAATACGGATTGGATATGATTGTATATACCAATCAGGAAGGTGTAAAGCAGGGAATTAATCCATTTGATCATGGTTCTGCATATACAGATATCATGAAGACGCAGGCACTGAAGCAGGCACTGGACAAGTATGAATTTACAGCAGCATTCGGTGGTGGCAGACGTGATGAAGAGAAATCCCGTGCCAAGGAGCGTATCTTCTCATTCCGTAATTCCGCACATGCATGGGATCCGAAGAACCAGCGTCCGGAGATGTGGAAGTTATACAATACAAAGCTGTTCAAGGGTGAAGAGGTGCGAGTATTTCCTCTTTCCAACTGGACAGAGAAGGACATCTGGCAGTATATCCGTCAGGAGAATATCGAGATTCCATCCCTTTATTTTGCCAAGGAGCGTCCGGTTGTTTATCGTGATGGCAACATCATTATGGTGGACGACGACAGAATGCGTCTGAAGGAAGGCGAGAAGCCGGTTATGAAGAAGGTTCGTTTCCGTACATTAGGATGTTATCCGCTGACCGGTGGTGTAGAATCTGATGCAGAGACACTGGATGAGATCATTGAGGAGACATTGAGTGCAGTATCTTCCGAGAGAACCAGCCGTGTTATTGATAATGAGGCGGCAGGCAGCATGGAAAGAAGAAAGAGAGAGGGGTATTTCTAAGATGCAGAGTTTACTGAAATTTATTACATGTGGTAGTGTAGATGACGGAAAATCCACACTGATCGGACATATGCTTTATGATGCTAAGCTGATCTTCGCGGATCAGGAAAAGGCATTGGAGCTTGATAGTAAAGTGGGAAGTACCGGTGGTGCAATTGATTACTCCTTACTGCTTGACGGACTGATGGCAGAGCGTGAGCAGGGAATCACGATCGATGTTGCATATCGTTATTTTACGACAGAAAAGAGAAGCTTTATCGTAGCAGATACACCGGGTCATGAGGAGTATACCCGTAACATGGCGGTTGGTGCATCCTTCGCAGATCTGGCGGTTATCCTTGTGGACGCTTCCAAGGGCGTTCTGGTTCAGACAAGACGCCATACACGTATCTGCGCACTGATGGGTATCAAGCATGTTGTTTATGCGGTCAATAAGATGGATCTTATTGATTACGATGAGAATGAGTTTAAGAATATTGTAAAGCAGATCAAGATCATGACCGGAGAGTATGATTTCGAGACAATGCATATTATTCCGGTATCTGCAACAGTTGGTGATAATATTACGACAGAGTCTGCAAAGACACCTTGGTACAAGGGTGGTACTCTTCAGAATTATCTGGAGACGATCGATGTTACCGATCATTCCGACGAGACAGGTTTCGTTATGCCGGTACAGCGTGTAAGCCGTCCGGACCGCACTTTCCGTGGTTTTCAGGGACAGGTTGAGGTTGGCGAGATTCACGTCGGAGATGAGATTACCTCTCTGCCAAGTGGTGAGACAGCTCAGGTAAAGAGCATCCTTAATACAAATAAGGAGGTTGATAATGCCTCCAAGGGTCAGGCAGTAACGATCCAGCTTGATACAGAGATCGATGTATCCAGAGGCTGTATGCTCTGTAAGGATGTGAATCTGCATACCAATAAGATGTTTACATCCACTCTTCTGTGGATGGATGATAATAAGCTTGTAGCAGGAAAGAACTATTTCCTGAAGCTTGGAACCAAGATGGTGCCTGCTGTTGTTATGAATATCAAGTATAAGGTTGATGTCAATGAAGGTACCCATGTTCAGACAGATAAGCTCTATAAGAACGAGATTGCCTGCTGTGACATTGCCTGCTCTGACACGATCGTATTCGATGAGTTCAAGCATCATAAGGAACTTGGCGGTTTCGTTCTGATCGATCGTATCACCAATATGACATCTGCATGTGGTGTCGTTGAGCATCCGCTTCGCCGTGATGACAACCTGACATGGCATAATATGGACATCACAAGAGATCTTCGTGCACAGCAGAAGGGACAGGAGCCGAAGACAATCTGGATGACAGGTCTGTCCGGAGCCGGAAAGTCTACTCTGATCAATGAGGTAGAGAAGAGACTCTTTGCACAGGGCAAGCATACAATGCTTCTGGATGGAGATAATGTTCGTATGGGACTGAACAAGAACCTTGGTTTCAAGGAGCAGGATCGTATCGAGAACATCCGTCGTGTGGCTGAGGTTGCCAAGCTGATGAATGATGCCGGATTGATCACACTGACATCCTTTATTTCCCCATTTGCAAGTGACCGCCGCAGTGCAAGAGATATCATCGGTAATGACAATTTCATCGAGATCTACATCAGCACACCTCTTGAGGAGTGTGAGAGAAGAGATGTCAAGGGTCTTTATAAGAGAGCCCGCAGCGGTGAGATTCCAAACTTCTCAGGTATTTCCAGTCCTTATGAGGCACCGGAGAATCCGGAGATCACGATTGATACAACCGGTATGACGGTTGAGGAATCTGTAGATTACCTGATGGAAGAGCTGAAGAAGTATCTGTAATCCGGGGGATTTTAATGGATCGACGATAAAAATTAAAAACAGGTTGCAATATTCATAGTAATGCAGTATGATTAGTATGAAAACGATAAAAGAGGGTTTGGCTGTTCCGGCAGCCAAACCTCTTTGTAGTTAAGAATATATATGATAAATAATATATTTTATAATGAATCATATTGAAAATGATATAAACGGAGGATAAATATATGGATTTGGAAAAAGAGCTTGCTGTGGCAAAGGAAGCTGCGGTACAGGCAGGTTATGCAATCATGGATGTTTATGAGAATGCCGAGGATATGCAGATTACTTATAAGGATGGAGATATGCCGCTTACAGCAGCGGACAAGGCATCAAACCGTATTATTGTGGATGCGCTTAAGAAAGCATTTCCGGACTATGCAATCCTTTCCGAGGAGGAGAAGGATGATCTGTCCCGCCTGGAGAACGATTACTGCTTCGTGGTAGATCCATTGGACGGAACCAAGGAGTTTATCAAGAGAAATGGTCAGTTTACGGTTAATATTGCACTGTCTTACCGGCATCATTCCATTATGGGTGTGATCTATGTACCTGTGACAGGTGAGCTATATTATGCGGCACAGGGTCAGGGCGCATTTCTTGACACGAAGGATAAAAAGGGGGAGAAGCTTCAGGTATCCGACTGTACGGATATGAAAGAGCTGCGTATGGTGATGAGCAGCTCCCATGGCTGTGAGCAGATGGATCAGCTTTTGGAGAAGTATCAGATCAGTAATTTTGTGAAGATGGGAAGCTCCTTAAAGGGCTGTGTTGTGGCAAAAGGCGATGCGGAGGTGTATTACCGTTTTAATCCGACGATGGAGTGGGATACGGCAGCGATGCAGTGTATCGTGGAGGAAGCCGGAGCTGTCTTTCGTCAGATGGATGATACCCCGATGCTTTACAACCGTGAGGACAGTCTGAATGCAAAGGGCTTTTACATTATCAACTCCATGAAGAATAAGCTGGAGCTTGACGCAAAGTAAGCTTATCAAGAGATATTTAAGGTACAAAGCCTATATGGAATACAAAACGAAACGGAGGAAGAGATACCATGAAAACTGAAAAAAACAAAAAAGATTTTAAGAGTGAATTTGGTATGATGCTTGCGCTTTTAAAAATCGGATTTATCGGTTTTGGCGGCGGAAGTGCTCTGATTCCGGTTATCGAAAAAGAAGTGGTTGAGGAGAGGAAGCTTGTCACGGAGGAAGAGTTTAATAAGGATGTATTAGTGGCAAGCATCACACCCGGAGCGCTGCCGATGGAGATTTCCACCGGACTTGGCAAGCGGGCATATGGTGTCGGCGGAATGATAGTATCTGCACTGATGCTTGCATTTCCGGGAGCACTGATCACGGTGGCAATGCTTGTCGCAATGTCACGTCTTCATTCAAATGTACTGACACAGATAGAGATCCTCTCGATAGGTATCTCCGCATTTATTGCATGTCTGCTTACCGAATATTCCAGAAAGACTCTGGCAGAGGCACGGGCAGAGAGTAAGGGGCGCTGGAAGCGTGCGGTTGTAATCCTGGTGGGCGTATTTTTGCTGACCTGCGGGAAAGCAGTGTATGGAATCCTGGGATTCGAAGGAACGCCGATCGTACATCTGTCAACGTTGCAGGTGCTCGGCGTGTCGATGTTTGGTATTTTGTACACACACTGCAAGTTTACCCGGAAGAATCTGACAGTTTCCGGTGTGCTGATCCTGGGATATATTGCATGTCTAAGCTTTGATCTGCCGTATGAGACTTATATTTATAACGGACTTCGGGCAGTGATGGTGATTCTGGCAGTCTGGGGACTGGTTCGCAGCATTTTGGATGATGGACAGAAAAAGAAAATTTCTCCGAAAAGGATGCTTCAGGAGGAGATGGCATGGATCCTGTTTTTTGCGGTGCTTTCTGTACCGGCACTGTTATATGGTGGACATGTTCTGGAATTTCTGGGACAGGGCTTTCTTTCCTCCATCCTTTCCTTTGGAGGCGGTGATGCGTATCTGTCTGTTGCGGACGGTATGTTTGTCAATTCCGGAATTGTTGAGAAGGCTGACTTTTATGGTCATCTGGTACCGTTAGTCAATCTTCTTCCGGGATCTATTTTGTGTAAGACCTTGTCCGGCATCGGTTATCTGCTGGGCTTTGAGATGAGCAGCGGAAGCATTCCGGCAGGCTGCCTTGTGGCACTGGCCGGATTTGCATGCAGTGTTATGGCGTCCGGCGGAGTATTCTGTCTGGTATCCCATATTTATGAATGCTTTGAATCGCTTAGCGTATTCCGGCTGCTGAGCCGCTGGATCCGTCCGATCATTGCAGGTACCCTGCTGACAGTTATGCTGTCCCTTTTCTCACAGAATATCAGTACCGGGGCAAAGCTTGGCTGCCCGGCATGGATCGCTCTCGGTATCTCTGCGCTGATCTATGGGATGAACCTGATCCTGCTGTATGTTCTCCGCAAGAAAAACGGTATGTTGATCCTGTGTTCCATCGTGGCAACACTCGTTCTTGGTAACATGGCAATCCTTTTGTTTTAAGCCTGTAAGAAAAATAAATAAAAAAAATTAAAAAAAGGGCTTGCATTTTTTGAAAAGCTAATATATAATATCTCAAGTACGGAACAGAGATGTGAAGTACGAGAGATAATTTGTGCGCGTAGCTCAGCTGGATAGAGCGTCTGACTACGGATCAGAAGGCCGGGAGTTCGAATCTTCTCGCGCACGCTATGAATCCTTGCAGCGGGTATTCGCAGCAAGGATTTTTTCAATGTAAAGAACTTGTTGTTTTGATATTGTATAATGCTTTTTGACTCCGGCATGATAATATGGAAGTCAAAAGCTTTTTGTTTGCAGTGATCTGGATGGAAGGAATGAAAATATGATTCAATATGAAAAATTACAGGAGATTGCCGGGGCAGAGCATGTTCACAGGGATGAGCCGATGTCATCACATACAACATTCCGTATCGGCGGACCGGCAGACTATTATGTGGAGACCGGAGATGAGCAGACACTTGCCGGCCTTGTCTGTGCATGCCGGCGGACAGATACTCCGTTTTTTATTCTTGGCAATGGCAGTAATCTTCTGGTGGCAGATGAGGGCTACCGTGGTGTTATGATCTCTCTGCGGGGCTTCGATGAAATTTCCTTTGTAGAAGAAAAGACATCGGACGGTAAGACGCTCATGAAAGCCGGAAGTGGCGTACTTCTTTCCAAAGCAGCGATGCAGGCGGCCGGAAAGGGGTTGACAGGATTTGAATTTGCAGGTGGGATTCCCGGGACGCTCGGTGGTGCAGTAACGATGAATGCAGGTGCCTATGGAGGGGAGATCAAGGACGTGATCGTGTCTGTCCGGGTGATGGATATGGAAGGACAGATCAGAGAACTCTCTGCGCAGGAGTTGGATCTTTCATACCGCCATAGCGTGATCCAGGAACAGGAGCTGATCGTGCTGTCTGCCGATTTTGCTTTTAAGGATGGCGATACAGAGCAGATTCAGGAGAAGATGCGTGAACTCAATGCACAGCGAAGAGAAAAGCAGCCGTTGGAGTACGGAAGTGCGGGAAGTACATTTAAAAGACCGGAGGGCTATTTTGCCGGAAAGCTGATCCAGGATGCCGGATTGAAAGGCTACCGTTGCGGTGATGTCATGGTTTCCGAGAAGCACAGCGGCTTTGTGGTGAATGTCGGAAAGGGAACCTGCCATGACGCGATGCAGGTGATCGAACATGTGCAGAAAGCCGTCTATGAGCAGTTTGGAGTAGAACTGGAGCTTGAAGTAAAGAGACTTGGATAATATGATGCAGGGGTCAAAGGCGGAGAGTAATCCGTGGAATAAGTATAATACGATCAGATTTGTACCGGAACAGGTGTGAGCCGGCGAACCGGATACAGATTGGGAAAGAGAAGGATAACGATGCGATTTGTGATAGTGACGGGAATGTCCGGTGCCGGTAGAAATTCCGTAATGAAAATGTTAGAGGATATGGGGTACTTTTGTGTGGACAATCTTCCGGTTCGTCTGATCCCGCGTATGACGGGAATGATGCTTGAGGAGAACAGTCTGGACAAGGTGGCGATCGGTATTGATATCCGTAATCAGCAGGGGCTTTCAGAGCTGGATGATACACTGGATGAGATGCTTATAGCAGGGATCCGTTATGAAATCCTGTTTCTGGAAGCAGACAGCTCCGTGTTGATCAAGCGGTATAAGGAGACGAGACGTAACCATCCGCTGGCACTGCAGGGGCGTGTGGACAAGGCGATCGAGGCGGAGAGAGAAGAGCTTGCGCCGCTCAAGAAGAGAGCGGATTATATTTTAGATACCAGTCATATGCTGGTGCGCGATCTCAAGCAGGAGATTGATAAGATATTCCTTGGCAAGGAAGAATACGAGAGCTTTTTTGTGACAATCCTGTCGTTTGGCTTCAAATATGGCATTCCGGAGGATTCCGATCTTGTGTTTGATGTGCGATTCCTGCCGAATCCATATTATATACCGGATCTTAAGCCACAGACAGGCAATGACCGTCCAGTGTATGATTACGTCATGTCGTCGCCACAGGCGGTTACCTTTGAAAAGCAGCTTTTTGAGATGGTGGAATTTTTGATCCCAAATTATATTCTCGAGGGCAAGAATCAGCTTGTTATCAGCATTGGCTGTACCGGAGGAAAGCACCGCTCCGTGACGATCGTCAATGCATTGGCAAAGCACATGAAGCAGCTTCCGTACAGTATTAAGGTGGAGCACCGTGATATCGAGAAGGACAGGAAGCAGGGAAAGTGAGAAGGGTTTGCTGAAATGAGAAAGGATATGTCATTTTCCGGCAAGGTAAAGCAGGAGCTTTTAAAACAGCTTCCGGCAGCAAGACATTGTCAGATTGCTGAGCTTGCAGCGCTGTTTGATCTGAATGGAAGGATACGCCGCCGAGATGATGGGGGCGAATATCTGGAAATACGGACAGAAAACTTGACAGTCGCTCGAAAATCTTATATGTTATTAGTTAGTGTATTTCATAATCCGGTTGATGTTCGTGTCAGAAACCATAATATTCACGGTGAGGTTCGGGAGTATTATATTGATGTCACCGGGCAGCAGGCGATTATATCTATACTGAAAGCATTGAAATTGATGAATGAACAGGGAGTAGTTACAGGGGATTGTCTGGGACAGCAGCATCGTCTCATTCAAAATGCCTGTTGTAAGCGTGCCTTTTTGAGGGGGGCGTTTCTGTCTGCCGGTTCATTGTCGGATCCGGAGAAAGCATACCATCTTGAGTTTGCAGTTCTCTCGGAGGGGTTTGCTTCTTTTATTAAGGAGATTCTGGCGTTTTTTGAATTGGAAGCCAAGATCGTCAAACGGAAAAGGTATTTTGTGGTATACATAAAGGAAGGATCACAGATCGTTGATTTTTTGAATGTCGTGGAGGCACATGTGGCGCTGATGGACTTTGAAAATATACGGATTGTGAAGGAGGTTCGCAACTCTGTGAATCGTCAGGTCAACTGCGAGACGGCGAATATTGGGAAAACCGTTGCTGCAGCGGCGAAGCAGATTGAGGATATCAGGTATATAGAATGTAATATGGGGTTACGAAAGCTTGCAAAGGGATTGCGGGAAACGGCAGAGCTGCGTCTGGAATATCCGGATGCTTCGTTACAGGAGCTGGGAGAGATGCTTCAGCCACCGATCGGGAAATCGGGAGTCAATCACCGGCTGCGCAAATTGGGAAATATTGCAGATGAATTGAGGGAGCAAAATTAATGTTTTTGTTCAAAAAGGAGGAAATGTAACCATGATTACAAAAAAAATTAAAATTCAGATTCAGAGTGGTCTGGAGGCAAGACCGGTTGCTGTTCTTGTTCAGGTAGCAAGCCAGTATTCCAGCAGCATTTATGTTGAGGTAGAGGACAAGAAGGTCAATGCCAAGAGTATCATGGGAATGATGACACTCGGACTCGCAGCAGGTGAGGAAGTTGTTGTTTCTGCCAATGGAGATGACGAGCAGAATGCGATGGACGACATTGTTAAGTATCTGAGCACATCACAGGCATAATTGTAGAACATAATAAGCCGTTTGATCTTGTATCAGACGGCTTTTTGGCTTTATAAGGAAGGATTTGGGATTATGGGATTTGCACACTTGCATCTGCATACAGAGTATTCTCTGTTAGATGGCTCCTGTAAGATCGGCGAGCTGATGAGCCGGGCGAAGGAACTTGGCATGGAGAATATCGCCATTACCGACCATGGCAATATGTATGGGGTGATTGATTTCTACCGGGCGGCGAAAAAGGAAGGAATCAATCCGGTGATCGGCTGTGAGGTTTATGTGGCACCGGGGTCGCGCTTTGATCGGGAGAATGTCCGGGGGGAGGATCGATATAACCATCTGGTGCTTCTGGCAGAGAATGATCTTGGGTATGCCAATCTGATGAAGATTGTCTCTATCGGGTTTACGGAGGGGTTTTATTATAAGCCGCGAGTGGATGCGGAGGTGCTCGAGAAATATCATGAGGGCATCATTGCACTTAGTGCCTGTCTAGCGGGCGTTGTTGCGTCGAATCTGCGTCAGGGCTTTTATGAGGAAGCCAAGAAGGAAGCACTGCGTCTGTCGGAGATCTTCGGACCGGATCATTTCTATCTTGAGCTTCAGGATCATGGTATTGATGCGCAGAAGATCGTTAATCAGGGGCTTTTGCGCATGAGTCAGGAGACGGGGTTGGAGCTTGTTGCGACTAACGATGTGCATTATATCCGTGCCGAGGATGCGGAGCCGCATGATATTTTGCTTTGTATCCAGACACAGCATAAGGTACAGGACGAGGATCGTATGAGATACGAGGGTGGTCAGTTTTACCTTAAATCCGAGGAGGAGATGAGGGCGCTTTTCCCATATGCGCTGCAGGCGGTGGAGAATACCGGAAAGATCGCCGGGCGCTGTCATGTAGAGATTGAATTTGGAAAATATAAGCTGCCGAAATTTGATGTGCCGGAGGGATACACATCATGGGAGTATTTGAAGCATCTTTGTTATGAAGGAATCAAGCGGCGCTATGAGGATGTGACCCCGGAGATTCAGGAGAGATTGGATTACGAGTTAAATACCATTAAGAATATGGGATTTGTGGATTATTTCCTGATCGTGTGGGATTTCATCCACTATTCGCGAGAGCAGGGAATCGTGGTAGGACCGGGACGTGGCTCTGCTGCCGGAAGTATTGTGGCATACAGTCTGGAGATCACGAATATCGATCCGCTGGCGTTTGATCTCCTGTTTGAGCGTTTCTTAAACCCGGAGCGTGTGACCATGCCCGATATCGACGTGGATTTTTGTTATGAGAGACGGCAGGAGGTCATCGATTATGTAACCCGCAAATACGGCAGAGATCATGTGGCGCAGATTGTCACCTTTGGTACGATGGCGGCAAGAGGAGTGATCCGTGATGTCGGCAGGGTTCTTGATATGCCGTATTCCTATGTGGATACGATCGCCAAGTCTATTCCGATGGAGAAGGATATTACGATCGCTAAGGCAATTGCAAATATACCGGATCTTCGTCAGCTCTATGAGACGGATGAGCAGACAAAGTATCTGCTCGACATGGCCCAGAAGCTGGAGGGGCTTCCGAGGCATACCTCGATCCATGCGGCAGGTGTTGTGATCGCACCGGAGCCGGTGGATCATTTTGTACCGTTATCCAAGGGCTCAGAGGGCAATGTCACAACGCAGTACACGATGACAACGTTGGAGGAGCTTGGTCTTCTGAAAATGGATTTCCTTGGTCTTCGTACGCTGACGGTTGTGCAGAATGCTGCCGGAATGTGTGGCATGAGCGATGAGGATATGCTGCATCTGGATCTGGAGGATGAGAATGTATGGAAGCTGATCTCGAGCGGACGCACCGAGGGAATCTTCCAGCTTGAGAGCTCCGGGATGAAGCAGTTCATGAAGGAGCTGCAGCCGGAAAGCATGGCGGAAATTGTCGCCGGTATCTCCCTGTACCGTCCGGGTCCGATGGACTTTATTCCGCAGTATCTGGAGGGAAGAAGCAACCGGGAGAGCATTCATTATGACTGTCCGCAGCTTGAGCCGATCCTGGCAACCACCTACGGCTGCATCGTTTATCAGGAGCAGGTTATGGAGATTGTCCGTAGTCTCGCCGGCTACAGTTATGGACGAAGTGATCTGGTGCGTCGAGCCATGTCCAAAAAGAAAGCAACGGTCATGGAGGCGGAACGCCAGAACTTTGTGTACGGTAATGAGGAAGAGGGCGTAAAGGGATGTATCGCCAATGGCATTCCGGAGGAAGTTGCTAATAAGATCTATGATGAAATGATCAGCTTTGCCGCATACGCATTTAATAAATCCCATGCGGCTGCATATGGAATGGTCACTTTCCAGACAGCATGGTTGAAATGCTATCATCCGGTAGAGTTTATGGCATCTTTGCTGACCTCCGTTAAGGAAAATACAGGAAAGATTGTCGAGTATGTGATGGAGTGCCGGCGGATGGAAATTGAGATCCTGCCGCCGGATGTCAATGAAGGCTACAGTTATTTTTCTGTATCCAACGGTAAAATACGCTATGCGCTTTCGGCAATCAAGGGAATTGGCTCCGGCGTGATCAACAATATTGTGCAGGAGCGTGAGCGTGGTGGTCCGTTCAGCTCCATGCAGGATTTCATGAAGCGTCTGACCAGCAAGGAGGTCAATAAGAGCAGTCTGGAAAGTTTTATTAAGGCAGGTGCATTTGATGGCATGGAGGGCAACCGGAGACAGAAGCTTCAGGTTTACCAGAGCATGTTAAGCAGTGTGAATCGTGAGAAAAAGGATTCGATGTCCGGTCAGCTGTCTTTGTTTGATATGGGAGATGAAGATCTGGAGCATGCAAATGAGGTGACGTACCCGAATCTTGAGGAGTTTGAAAAGGAAGACCTTCTTGCTTATGAGAAGGAAGTGCTTGGCATCTATATCAGCGGTCATCCGCTTGAGGAATATGTTTCTCTGATCCGGCAGAATTCCACCTGTACCTCCAGGGATTTCGTACGGCAGAGCGAGGAGGAAACCGGTCAGGAGCCGGAGAGGATCGAACATCAGCAAAATGTTGTGATCGGTGGAATGATCACGGCAAGAACCGTCAAGACGACAAAGACCAATAAGCTGATGGCATATCTGACGCTGGAGGATATGTACGGTGCTGTAGAGGTTTTGATGTTCCCTGACATTTACAGCAAGAAAAAGGAGCTGTGTCAGGAAGATACCAAGGTGTTTATCAGAGGACGCGCTGACATGGGCGGCGACCGTGACGGCAAGATCATTGCAAGGGATATCATTCCATTTTCCATGATTCCATGCGAGCTGTGGCTTCGTTTTAAAAATAAAGAAGATTTTGAACAGAAGGAACCACAGCTATATGAGAAATTATCTCCATATGACGGAACGGATCAGATCATTGTTTATCTGGAGGAGGAGAGGCAGATGAAGAAGCTTCCGCCGGGACGCAATGTCAACGCAAGACAGGTCATCCGCGAAAATGTACTGGAAGATTTTGTGGAAAGTGCATTGAAGGAGAGAAAGTTGTAGGATCATTGGTTTCTGCTTGAAAAAAAAACGAGAATGACGTACAATAGAGGGTACGATGAATAGGTTGGAAATGATTCGTTAAAGATAAAATAAAAGGGAATGCAGATCATATTATTCTGGAGATGCATTTCCGGTTATGTGAAACGGAGGACAAGATGAGTAGTGCAGTAAAGACGATTGGTGTATTGACAAGTGGTGGGGATGCGCCCGGAATGAATGCAGCCATTCGCGCAGTTGTGCGTACCGGTATTGCAAACGGCGTAAAGGTAATGGGAATCAAGAGAGGATATGCGGGTCTTCTGGATGAGGAAATCGTGGAGATGGATACGCTGTCCGTATCCAATATCATTCAGCTTGGCGGTACGATTCTTTATACCGCACGCTGTAAGGAGTTCCGTGAAAAGGAGTATCAGGAGAAGGCAGCAGAGATCTGCCGCAAGCACGGGATTGACGGCATCGTTGTAATCGGTGGAGACGGATCCTTTCAGGGAGCCAGCAAGCTTGCTGAGTTAGGCATCAACACCGTCGGCGTTCCGGGAACGATCGATCTGGATATCGCATGTACCGAGTATACCATTGGTTTTGATACGGCGATCAACACTGCGATGGAGGCGATGGACAAGCTCCGTGATACCTCAGAGTCACATGAACGCTGCAGTATTGTGGAGGTTATGGGACGTACCGCAGGACACATCGCACTGTGGACAGGTATTGCCAGCGGTGCAGAGTATATTCTGACGACAGAGGAATATGATGGAAATATACAGAAGATTATTGAGAAGATACAGCAGCGCCACAAGATTGGCAAGAAGAATCATGTAATTGTTAATGCCGAGGGTGTTGGCAATTCCTATGAGATGGCAAAGATCATTGAGGCAGCTACAGGTGTTGAGACACGAGCAACCGTCCTGGGTCATATCCAGCGTGGCGGTAATCCAACCTGTAAGGATCGTGTATATGCATCTGCAATGGGTGCAAAGGCAGTGGAGCTTCTCTGTGAGGGTAAGACAAACCGTGTCGTAGGTTATACGAACGGAGAGTTTGTAGATTATGATATTCAGGCAGCACTGGCGATGGAGAAGGGACTGGATCCATATCTGTTCCATATCACCAGAAAGCTGACCACGTATTAAAGTAGAGGAAAGGAAGGTAGCTAGACATGAAAAAATTACTCAAGGGTGTTATGGGTATCACATCGATTGCCGTGATGGCAGCAGGTGCATACTATCTGACCAAGAAGCTGATCGGTGAGCCGGACGAAGAGCTGGATGACGAGTATGATGATTTCGACTTTGACGACGAAGACGATGAGCTTGATGAGGAATCCAGAAAATACGTAACACTGGATTTTGAAGACGACGAGAATGAGGGTGGCGAGGAAGCTCCGGAAGATGAATCCGAGGAGTAATCCGCGCGATTGGGTATACTAAAACGTATGTCATAAGCATAGATTACCTACAGGTAGATTGATCTGGAGGTAACCTATGCTTAATTATTTATGGGGATTTATGATACTGGCAGGGCTGGGGGCAGGGATTGTCACCGGTCAGGTTGAGGCGGTGAGCAATGCATCGATTGACAGTGCCGGTGAGGCGGTAAATATGGCGGTGACAATGCTTGGAATTATGTCCATGTGGACAGGACTGATCGAGGTCGCAAGGCAGGCGGGACTTCTGGATCGTATGACAAGAGGACTGCGTCCGGTTCTAAGCTTTTTGTTTCCACGGATTCCCCAAGAACACCGCGTGAATGAGTATCTGACTGCCAATATCCTTGCCAATATTCTGGGACTTGGCTGGGCGGCAACTCCCATGGGCTTAAAGGCGATGGCAGAGCTTGCCCCGTTAGAAAGACAGAGGCTTGCCGAAAGAAAGCGGCAGGAAACCGGGGAGCAGGCTGATCCTAATAAGATTACATTGACAAGAGCCAGTGATGAGATGTGTACATTTCTGGTTTTAAATATTTCCTCGCTGCAGGTGATCCCGGTGAGTGTGATCGCCTACCGGGCGCAGTATGGTGCGGTTAATCCCGCAGCCATTGTGGTACCGGGACTGATCGCTACGACAGTCAGCACAGCGGCTGCTGTGGTCTTTTGCAGAATCATGAGCCGGCGGGGAGAGAGTTCTTAAGAGTTAGACACAATAAGAGAAAGGATGACAGATTATGAAGAAACAAACGAAAACAGGGTTCAGGCGGACTACAGGTAAGCTGACGGCATGGCTGTTGACGGGAGCACTGCTTCTGTCAAGCGGTGTATGTCCGGATGTATCAGCAGCAGGAAAAGTAATGATCAAAAATATGCCGGCGGTGAAGTACATGCCTGCGGGAAGCAGCTTTTTGGTCAAAGCAAATCAGAAGAATGCGAAGCTTTCTTTTACATCCTCTAAGAAAAAGATTGCATCCGTTGACAAAAGCGGTCTGATCCTTGCAAAGAAAAAGGGAACGACAAAGCTGAAGGTAAGCAGTGGAAAGAAATCTGCCAAAGTAACGATCAAAGTAGTTCCGTCAAAGGGCTTTACCATGTCAAAGAAAGCGGGCGTATATCAGGAAAGTGTCACAACCACGTTAAAGGCACAAAAAGGGTATCAGGTTTATTATACGACCTCTGACAAATTTGCTCAAAAGACAAAGGTAAAAGCTGGCACTTCTAAGAAGTTTACCTTTACCAAAACGACAACTCTGAAGGTGTATCCGGTACGCACCAATCAGAAAATGACAACGACAAAGCTTAATAAAACAGCAGGTACGAACAGAAACAGAGGCGATTACTGCTATCAGATCAAGGCAGCCGGGGCAACGAATGTACCGACCGGAACAGCAGTCAGTGCACCGACAGCAATCGTGGCATCGCCGCTTCCGACAACAGTACCGGCAACGACACCGACAGCTCCGGTAACATCGGACAAACCGGCAGTGTCACAGACACCGGATGCGACCACAACACCGTTTGTAACGAATCCTCCGGTTGAAACCGATCCGGTGGTCACAACGCCGGAGCCGATTGATTCCAAGGAGCCGGTGGTTACAGATATTCCGGAGACCTCTGACACACCGGATGCGACGGATAATCCTGCACACAGCAGCGAACCGACAGAGAAGCCGGTCAATATTTTGCAGCCGGGTGAGGAAGGATATTGTGGAGATGCGGCAGATGGTTACGTTATAGCTTACAAGGGAACATTTGAGGAGAGTGACAGTAACGTTTCTATTGACAATGCCGTGCAAATCACGCTTCCTAAGACAGCAGCCAAACAGGAATTTAAGGACAGTGACGGCAATGTTGTTGCCTCCTTGTCAAAGAAAAACAAGTTGTCGATCACGAAACCGGGAACTTATCTGATCAACTCGGAGGGATCAGCATCCGGTGATGCGGTTGCGGCAACGATAGAAGTTTCCTATGATGCAGATGCCGCTGCGGCAGCATCACAGGAGCTGCATATGATTCTGGATGGGGTTCGTCTGGCATCCGCTCCGTCAAAGACGGATAATGGTGTCATCACGATCAAAAACGGAGATACCGATATATCCAAAGCAATTATTACCGTGCTGGGAGAGAATGTGATTGAGGATCAGGGAGCGGCAGACTTAAATCTTGATGATCATACCGCAGGTATCATGAGTAAGAAAAATGTACCTCTGACGTTGAACGGCTCCGGCAGCCTGCAGATCAGCTCGGAGAACGGCAATGGCATTCAGTGTAAGAACTTCCTGAAGCTTCAGGATGCGACGATTAAAGTGACAACCGGAAATGCAGAGGACGCATCTGTCGGCAATAATGGTATTTCCGGCAAAACAGGTCTTTTCGTGAAAAATGCCGATCTGACCATAGATGCGGCAGGGGATGCATTAAAGACAACACTTGATGCGGCGGATATTGAAGCAGATCCAGCATTGGCAGAGCTTGGTAATATGAGTATAGACGGCGGTAAATATCAGCTTACCGCTCGGAACGGAGACGGTATCAGCGCCTTCCGTACGTTGTATCTGAACCCTGATGAAATGACAGTAACTGCACAGAATAAGGCGGGAAAGGATCTGACAGCAGCAGGAAGCTGTAAGGCGGTTAAAGCGGGAACTACCCTTTACGTTTCACCTGACAGTGGCAGTATCACAGCGGACAATTCACAGACTGCCGGCAATGGTGAACTGACGGCAGATGATGCGTTATGCAGCGATGGTTATATCTGCATTAACGGAGGTGGGGATCTTACCATCAAACCCGGTAAATCGGCACTTCGTGCAGGAAAAGGAATTCTGTTTAACGGTCATTTGGAGAATACTTTGAATGTGGAGGATTATAAAAGCTTGTTTTAAGGAATGACAGGAATATTTTCCGGAAAATTTCATAGGATAAATGCGAGAAACAGTGGCATAAGATGCAGAAAATGTGTTTGAGATGCCGGAGCGAGTCCTATGAAAAAGAAATTGATCTGGATCAGTATATGTTTGGTGCCGGCAGTGCTTCTGTTCTGCCCGGCAGTGGTCAATCAGGGATCGAAGGATGGACTGCTGCTGTGGTTTACGGTGGTGCTGCCGGCACTTTTTCCGTTTATGGTATTCTCCGGGACGATGATGAAGACCGGAGCTGCAGGAGAGATCGGACATCTTCTTTATCCGTTTTTACATCGTCTGCTTGGTCTGTCAGAAAATGGCTGCTATGCCATGGCGGTTGGATTTCTGTCGGGCTATCCGCTGGGCGCAAAAACGGCGGCGGATCTTCTTCTGGATGAGAAAATTTCTTATGAAGAGGCACAATATGTGACCGGTTTTTGCAATAATGCCAGTCCGATGTTTCTGCTGGAGTATATCGGTGTGTACTGTATGGGGCTTACAAAGCCATGGGTTGTGCTGGTTGTTGTGTATGGTACTGCCGTATTAAATGCATTTCTTTTTTTGCGGAAAAAGGTGTCTTCCGGTTATCAAAACAGGCAAAATGTGGTAAAATACTGTTATCAGGAGGATCGTGTGTCGGTGATGGATGCACTGGATCAGTCAATCCTTAATTCTTTCGTTACTGTGACGAAGGTGGGCGGTTATATAATATTGTTTTCGATTCTGGCAGAGTTTGTGGAAAAGATCGTGCCCTGCCATGAATTTGCAAAGCTGATCGGTCTTGGCGTGATCGAGATCACCACCGGAGGAGAGTATCTGAAGGCGTATCCGATGGCGGAACCGGTCAAATGGATCATCGCCTGCGGAATCGCGGCGTTTGGAGGTCTGTCGAGTGTGGCGCAGACATACAGTGTGCTGCAGGGGAGCGGGATTAAGATAGACGGATATCTGAAAGCAAAGCTTCTTCATACTCTGCTTTCAGTGTTGGCCGCGGCGGGAGTTGTCTTAGCCGGGGACTGGGGAAGGTAAAGGATTTGCGGCGGGAGCTGTATTAGTTGGGATTGGGTAAGACAATGGATTTGTGGGTTATTGGAGAAGGTGATATATCTGTGGCGTGGAGTATATGCCGGCGTTTACAGATACGCGGGATCACCGAAAAGCACAAGGAGCCGGCGGCGTATGCCGTGCCGGACAGAATGGAGGGAATATGCCTGCATTTGCAGCACATGAGATATTTGGAGAGGAAGCACTGCAAGAGACAAAGGGAAAGCTGAACGAGGTTGTGGCAAAGCATCCGGAGGTGTTCCGGCTGGGCTGCCAGGGACCGGATCTGTTTTTCTTTAATCCGTTTATGAAGCTGGTGCATCGTAAGGTGGATCTGGGAAGCAGACTTCATACCTCGCAGATCAACCGGTTTTTTGAGGTATTTCTGGATGAACTTCTGAAGCTTTCCAACAAGCAGGGACTGGAGATCGGAATCAGTTATTTTTTGGGCTTTGTGTCCCATTATACGCTGGATACAGAGCTTCATCCGTATATTTATGCCAGATCCGGCTACAGGGATGGCGTAAAGGACGCCGGAGCAAGATCGTTTCCGGCGCATCAGCGGCTGGAGGCGGTGATCGATCAGAAGATACTGATGGTAAAAAAGGGAATTATGCCGTCGGGTTATTATCCGGAGAAGCGGATCCGTGTTTCGGAGGCAGAGCTTAGTGTGATCGCACGTCTGATGAGCAGGACACTGCAGAGAATCTATCATCTGATGATATTCGATGAAAATATCAAGGCATCCTATCGCTGTATGCGTGGTGTGATCCGTCATGTTTATGATCACAGCGGAAGGAAACGGCAGCATGTCCGCCGGTTTGAGGCTGTGGTGCTCGGAAGACCGGTGATCGCCAATATGATGGTGGCAGACCGGATGCCGGACCGGAGAGATGCCATGAATACTTTGGGTAGAAGGTGGACAAGTCCATGGAATCCGAAGGAGCATTTTGACAAGAGTGTATGGGAAATGTATGATATTGCCATGGAGCGGTATCAGGATTACTATACAAGGCTGGAACCGCTTCTGGCGGGTCTGCTGCGGAGAATCCGGTTTGTGGAGCAGAAGAAGAGCCGTGCCGGAAGCATAGAGCAGTTTATCAGAGAGCAGATTGCAAAGGTAGCAGCCGGTTTGGAAAACAGAGATTACCATTCCGGTAAAAATAAATAGAAGGGCTGGTGACTTTCATGGAACGTATTAACGCATGGAAAACCTATGAAAACAAAGACAAAAAGGAACTGGAGCAGTTAAATCAGGACTATATCGAATTTCTCTCTGTCGGCAAGACAGAGCGGGAATGTGTAAAGGAGACGATCCGTCAGGCTGAGCAGAATGGCTATCAGCCTCTGGAAGAGGTTCTGAAGAAGGGGGAAAAGCTCCAAAAGGGCGACAAAGTATATGCGGCATATATGAATAAGACGATCGCATTATTCCAGATCGGTGAGAAACCGTTGGAGGAAGGCATGAACATTCTGGGAGCACATATTGATTCTCCTCGTATGGATGTAAAGCAGAATCCGTTATATGAGTCAGAGGATATGGCATATCTTGATACTCATTACTATGGCGGTATCAAGAAATATCAGTGGGTGACACTGCCGTTAGCAATTCACGGTGTTATTGTGAAGAAGGATGGAACCTCAGTGGATGTGAGCATCGGTGAGAAAACGGAGGATCCGGTATTTTGCGTGACCGATCTGCTGATCCATCTGGCAGGAGCACAGATGGAGAAGAAGGCGGCAAAGGTGATCGAGGGCGAGAAGTTAGATATTCTTGTCGGAAGTATGCCTTTGAAGGACGAGGAGAAGGATGCTGTCAAGGCCGGTGTTCTTGCAATCTTAAAGGAAAACTACGGCATGGAGGAAGATGACTTCATGTCTGCTGAGTTAGAGGTTGTTCCGGCAGGAAGAGCAAGAGAAATGGGTTTTGACCGCAGCATGATCATGTCTTACGGACAGGATGACAGAGTTTGTGCGTATACCTCTCTGGCAGCTATGTTAGAGGCAAAGGATGTAGACAAGACAGCCTGCTGTCTTCTGGTAGATAAGGAGGAGATCGGCAGTGTCGGTGCAACCGGTATGCAGTCTCATTTCTTTGAAAATGTTGTGGCAGAGCTGTTAAATCTGCAGGGAGATTACAGTGATCTTAAGCTGAGAAGATGCATGGCAGCAAGCCGTATGCTTTCTTCTGATGTTAACGCTGCGTATGACCCGCTGTTTGCAGATGCTTTTGAGAAGAGAAGTGCCTCCTTTATGGGACGGGGCGTTGTATTCAGTAAATTCACCGGCTCCCGTGGTAAGTCCGGTTCCAATGATGCTAATGCGGAATATCTGGCAGCGCTTCGCCGGATCATGGATGACAATGGCGTTAATTACCAGATGGCTGAGCTTGGAAAGGTAGATATCGGCGGTGGAGGTACGATCGCTTATATTCTTTCCCTGTACGGCATGGAGGTTATTGACAGCGGTGTAGCGGTTCTCAACATGCATGCACCTTGGGAGGTGACAAGCAAGGCGGATGTTTACGAGGCATATAAGTGTTACAAGGCATTTTTGAAGGATGCGTAAGGGTTTGCGGAAGCAGCTTTCAGAGAAATGGATTTCAGTGGGCAAAACGAAGGTTTTGCCCATTTTAACATCCGCAGAACAGATAATATCCAAGGAGCAGACAGAGGACGATAATGCAGAACGCAAGAAAGCCGCTGCCGATCCAGAGCATGAGCAACATGCCGATCGCGATCCAGAATAAGATAAAACCTAGCATTCGTTTCACAGGGTACCTCCATTTTGAAAGAATCCTCACAAGAAAAGGTTTCTTTTTTGAAAAGAATAGGGTATACTATAGAATATGTTATTATGCTGTGAATTTGAACATTTTTCTGGAATCATCGAAAGATGACCGGATCAGATAGAATTGATAAAGAATGGAGGATGGACTATGAAGGGTAAAATGAGTAATGAGATGGGAGATATTGTCATTGACCGTGAGGTTCTTGCCAAGTATGCCGGATCAGCAGCAACAGAGTGCTTCGGTATTGTCGGTATGGCATCTGTCAATGTCAAGGACGGTGTGACGAAGCTTCTGAAAAGAGAGAATGTCAGCCGTGGTGTGAATGTAACGGTGGTTGACAACAAGATCCATATTGAGCTTCATGTAATTGTTGCGTATGGCGTGAGCATCCGTGCAGTTGCCCAGAATATTCTGGAAAACGTTCGCTGCCGTGTAGAGACATATACGGGTATGGAAGTTGATAGTATCAGTGTTGCAGTCGAGGGCGTAAGAATTGTCGATGACTGATACGGACTTTTATGTCAGAAGGAAATAATCTCTAGGAGGAAGAAAAAGTGAGTGTTGAGAGAATAGATGCGTTGATGATGAAAAAGTGCTTTCTGGCAGGTGCCAAGGCGCTGGAGTCAAGAAAGGATTACATTAATGAGTTAAATGTATTTCCGGTACCGGACGGTGACACGGGCACAAACATGACCATGACGATCATGGCGGCGGTTCGTGAGATCAATAAGCTGCAGGACGTTACGGTTGACAGCCTGTGTAAGGCAATGTCCAGCGGCTCCCTGCGTGGTGCGAGGGGTAACTCCGGCGTTATCATGTCCCAGATCTTCCGTGGCTTCACGAAGGAGTTAAAGGGACTGGAGTATCTTGAGGTGACCGATCTTGGCAACAGTATCCAGCATGCAGCGGATACTGCTTATAAGGCGGTTATGAAGCCGAAGGAGGGTACGATCCTTACCGTGATCAAGGCGGGTGCGGAGAGATCCGTTGAGCTTCTGATGGAGGGAGAAAGCCATGATATGGTTTCCTTTGCCGAGGAAGTGAGCGCATACATGGAGGATACATTAAAGCGTACACCGGATATGCTCCCTGTCCTGAAGCAGGCAGGTGTGGTAGATTCCGGCGGAGAGGGACTGATGACCTTTGTGCGTGGTGCACTGGCAGCACTGCAGGGCAAGGAAGTAGACCTTGATCTGACGGGTGTGGATGCAAAGGCATCACCGGCAGTGACGACAGGAACCTCTGAGGATGCGGCAGATATTAAGTTTGGTTATTGTACCGAATTTATCATAATGCTTGAGAGAGATCAGGATAAGGTGGAGAAGGAGCTGAAGGCATATCTTCAGGATATCGGTGACTGCGTTGTCGTTGTTGCGGATGACGAGATCGTCAAGGTGCATGTTCATACCAATCATCCGGGTCTTGCCTTTGAGAAGGCACTCACATTTGGTTCTCTGACCAGCATGAAGATTGACAACATGCGTGAGGAGCATCAGGAGAAGCTGATCCGCGATGCGGAGACAGTTGCAAAGCAGCAGGCGGAGGCAGAAGCTGAGGAGCCGAAGGAGCATAAGGCAGACGGCTTTGTTGTTGTTTCTGCGGGAGAAGGTCTGAGTGATATTTTTAAGGATCTCGGTGCAGATGAAGTGATCGAGGGCGGTCAGACCATGAACCCGAGCACGGATGATATTCTGCAGGCAGTGGAGAAGGTGGATGCAGATCATGTCTATGTTCTGCCGAACAATGGTAATATCATTCTGGCAGCAGAGCAGGCGAGAGATCTGACAGAGGACAAAGAGGTCATCGTGATCCCATCGACCAATATTCCACAGGGAATTGCGGCAATGATCAATTTCATGCCGGGTCAGCCTGTCGATGAGAACACGGCACAGATGACGGAGGAGATGAAGAATGTCAAGTCCGGTCAGGTGACTTATGCGGTTCGTGATACGCAGATGGATGGCAAGGATATCAAGCAGGGCGATTATATGGGCATTGCAGATAAGAAGATCGTTGCCGTTGAAAAGGGGCTGCAGGAGGTTACACTGGAGCTGGTAAAGGGCATGCTAGACGATGAGAGCGAGTTAGTCAGCCTTTACTATGGAGCCGATGTGACGGAGAAGGACGCAGAGGCTGTTGCTGATCTGATCCTGAAGGATCATGACGATCTGGAGGTTGAGGTTCAGTATGGTGGACAGCCGGTATATTCATACTTTGTATCAGTAGAGTAGTTGCTCAGAAATGAGGATTTATATGCAGTTATCCGACAGTATTCGTGAGATTAAAGGGATCGGAGAGAAGAGCGAGAAGCTTTTTGCCAAACTGGGCATCAGTACGGTGGAAGGGCTTCTCTTCTTTTATCCCAGAGAATATGAGATTGTAGAAAATATCCGTCCGATCGATCAGGTGCAGGAGGGACATATCGTGGTGGTCTGCGGTACACTTGCCGCAAAGCCGCGGATGCAGTATGCCCGCAATCTGAAGATTGTCAGTACATTTTTAAAGGACAGCACCGGTCAGATCGAAGTGACCTGGTTTAATATGCCGTTTATCCTGCGTACGCTCCATATGGGGACGCGTTATATCATGCGGGGACGGGTGATCAATAAGAACGGCAGATACCGTCTGCAGCAGCCAAAGCTTTTGAGTGAGGAGGAGTATCACAAGCTGCTTTCCAAGCTGCAGCCGGTCTATCCGCTGACGGCGGGGCTTACCAATCATGCCGTCAGCAAGGCGGTGGCAAATGCCTTGAAGGAGACAGATCTGACCGGAGATTATCTCCCGCTTGAAATGCGCAAAAAGTACCGGCTTGTTCTGCGTAAGCAGGCGGTTCAGGCAATTCATTTTCCGAAGGACAAGGAGGAATATATTCAGGCAAGACGAAGGATCGTGTTTGAGGAGTTTTTCTTTTTTGCGCTGGCACTTCATCAGATGAAGCAGGGAAAACATCAGAAGGAATCTCCTTATGTGATGGAGCAGTTTGACATGCCGGCAAAGCTTACGGAAAGCCTGCCGTTTAAACTGACGGACGGTCAGGAGCATGCCTGGGAGGATATCCGGAAGGATCTGGCATCCGGCATTGTCATGAACCGGCTGGTGCAGGGAGATGTCGGTTCCGGTAAGACGATCGTGGCAGTGCTTGCACTGCTTGCCTGCGTGGAAAATGGTCATCAGGGTGCGATCATGGTGCCGACGGAGGTGCTTGCCGAGCAGCATTTTAAGACATTTCAGGAATATCTGGAGCCGTTTCATGTCCGCGTGGACCTGCTGGTTGGCTCCATGACAGCGGCACAGAAACGACGTACTTATGAAGCAATTGAAATGGGAATGTCAGATATTGTCATCGGAACGCATGCGCTGATCCAGGACAAGGTGCATTATAAGGATCTGGCACTTGTTGTCACGGATGAGCAGCATCGTTTTGGCGTCCGGCAGAGAGAGGCATTCTCGGAGAAGGGGCTGGAGCCGCATATGCTTGTCATGAGTGCAACGCCGATTCCGAGAACTTTGGCGATCATTCTTTACGGGGATTTGGATATTTCCGTCATCGATGTGATGCCATCTGACCGTCTGCCGATCAAGAACTGCGTTGTGGGGACGGCGTACCGTCCGAAGGCGTACGAATTTATTCAGGCGCAGGTGCGGCAGGGGCATCAGGTATACATTATCTGCCCGATGGTCGAGGAAAGTGACAATATGGAAGCGGAAAATGTCACGGATTATACGGATACGCTGAAAGCAACGCTGGCGCCGTCCATCCGTGTGGAATGTCTTCACGGCAAAATGAAAGCCGGAGCCAAAAATGATATTATGGAGCGATTTGCGGATGGTCAGATCGATGTACTTGTTTCAACAACGGTAATTGAGGTCGGGATCAACGTTCCGAATGCCACGGTCATGATGGTAGAGAATGCAGAGCGGTTCGGCCTGGCACAGCTTCATCAGCTCAGAGGTCGTGTCGGTCGTGGAAGTGCGCAGTCCTATTGTATATTCATGGCAGGCAACAGTTCGCAGGAAACAATGGAGCGGCTGGGAATTCTCGGAGGGTCCAACGACGGCTTCTATGTGGCAGAGCAGGATCTGAAGCTGCGTGGTCCGGGAGATCTGTTCGGAATCCGGCAGAGTGGAGAGCTCAATTTTGCATTGGCTGATATTTATCAGGATGCATCGATCCTGAGGGATGCCAACGAAGCGGCAGCTGCATATACCAAGGATGATATTTTAAATATGTGCAAGAAATACGAGGGACTTCGCCAGAGGATCATGGCGTATACCGATGATATTTTCCTGTAAAATATATGTTCTTATCGAAAAGGATACGGTATATTACGGTGACAGGTGTTGCCCGCAAATAGATATGGGAAGAGCTTCTGCGGGGAAGAAATCTTGCGGGATGAACCTGCATATGGTAACATAAAAAGACAGGAATCGTTTACAGAATGAAAAGGATATGGGGATAAAAACATGGTTGTAGATTTAAAAGAAAGCAGAGAAAAGATTGACAGGATCGATAAGGAGATCACCAGACTGTTTGAGGAGCGTATGGAGGTGGCAAATGATGTTGCTGCCTACAAGAGAAGCACCGGCAAAAAGGTCTATGATCCGGAAAGAGAGCAGCAGAAGCTGGAAACACTGCGCAGCTATGCCAGCACGGAATTTAATGAGACAGCTGTAGAAGATCTGTTCCGCCAGATCATGTCTATCAGCAGAAAATATCAGTATCAGACATTGGGACCGGGCGCGGCAACTATCCCGTTTGAGCAGGTGGATCATCTGGATGTCAATGAGGACACACATGTCGTATATTTTGGGGAGCGAGGTGCATTCTCCGAGCAGGCGATGTCAGAGTATTTTGGCGATAAGATCACTGCATTTAATAAGACAACCTTTCGGGATGTGATCGAAACCGTAGCAAACGGTGAGGCAAAATACGGCGTTGTGCCGATTGAAAATACTTCTACCGGAAGTATTACCGATATTTATGACCTGCTGGTGGAGCATGATATTACGATCGTGGCAGAGCATGTGGTCAAGGTGGAGCAGGCACTGCTTGGCGTGAAGGGCGCTGCGACAGAGGACATTAAAGAAGTCTATTCCCATCCGCAGGGACTTTTGCAGTGTGCTCCGTTTTTGGAGGAGCATGATATTCAGGGAATCGAGTATGCCAGCACGGCAGGCGCGGCAAAGAAGATTGCCGAGGAGAAGGACAAGACACATGGTGCTATTGCAAGCACCAGAGCGGCTGAGGTCTTTGGTCTTGATGTTTTACAGGAACGTATCAATTACCAGAGTACGAACTTTACCCGGTTTATCATTATTTCCAATCAGAAGGTATTCTTAAAGGATGCCAATAAGATCAGTGTTGCTTTCGAAGTGAAGCATGTGCCGGGTGCGCTTTATAACATGCTTGCCAATTTCTATTACAATGAAATGAACCTGACGAAGATTGAATCAAGACCACTTCACGGAAAGAAATGGGAATATCGTTTCTTCGTTGATCTTGAGGGAAATTTGAATGAATCCTCCGTAGAAAATGCACTGGCAACCATGCATGAATGTGCCAGCAATCTGAAAGTATTAGGTAACTTTGAAACAAAATAATGTGATGGAGACTGACATGAAAAAAGGACAGATCGTAGAAGGAATTGTAGAGCACGTGGACTTCCCAAACAAGGGAGTTGTGCTGATCGAAGAGACCAATGAAGCAGGAGAGCGTGAGACGCACCGTGTTGAGGTAAAGGGCGTGATCCCGGGGCAGAAGGTGCGTGTATCGATCAAGAAAGCAAGAAAAGGAAAAGCAAAGGGAATCCTGCGGGAGGTAACAGAGCGCTCCGCGATTGAAACGGCAAAACCGGAGTGTCCGCATTTTGGGACATGTGGTGGTTGCAGTTATCAGACAATTCCATATGACAAACAGCTTGAATTAAAGAAAAATCAGGTGCTTGATCTGCTGCATCCGGTATGTGACGGAATATCTGATTTTGTTTTTGATGGAATTTTATCCAGCCCGAAGCAGTGGGAATACCGCAATAAAATGGAATTTTCCTTTGGCGATGAGGTGAAGGACGGACCATTAACGCTTGGTCTCCACAAAAAGGGCAGCTTTTACGATATCATTCATGTCAATGGATGCCGTATCGTGCATCCAGACTTCCGTCTTATTCTGGATACGGTTCGTGATTACTGTGCTGACAATCAGATCCCATATTACCGCAAAAACAGCCATGAGGGTGTTCTACGCCATCTGCTTGTGCGCCGCTCCGAATCAACAGGAGAGCTTTTAGTAGCCCTCGTCACCTCCTCCCAGTATGAGGACGTCGTGATGGAGGAGCATCTGAACAAACTCTCAGAGCTTCTTCAGAAGCAGTCTCTGGAAGGAACCCTGACCGGATTTCTCCATATCATCAATGACAGTCTCGGCGATGTCGTCAAAAGTGACGAAACGCATATCATTTACGGAAAAGACTGGTTCATGGAAACCGTTCTCGGGCTCCAGTTCAGGATCACACCATTTTCCTTTTTCCAGACGAATACAAAGGGCGCCGAGGTTCTCTATCAGCGTGCCAGAGATTATGTACTGACAGGTGCGGCAAATGCACATACACCTGCTGATACTTCTGCGGATACTTTCGCGGACAAGGCGGCTCAGACGGAAGATCCGGGAAAAACTCCGTCGAACGCTCTGAACAATGCTCTGTCCGGAAAAACGGTCTTTGATCTGTACAGCGGAACAGGAACGATTGCCCAGATTATTGCCCCGGTAGCAGGTCATGTGATCGGCGTGGAGATCGTCGAGGAGGCTGTGGAGGCAGCAAGGGAAAATGCGGCACTTAACGGACTTTCAAACTGTGACTTCATTGCCGGAGATGTCTTAAAGGTCATCGACGAGATCGAGGAAAAGCCGGATTATATTGTACTGGATCCGCCGCGTGACGGAATCCATCCGAAGGCACTCAAGAAGATCATCGACTACGGTGTGCCGGAGATCGTATATATCTCATGTAAGCCGACGAGTCTGGCGAGAGATCTGGTGGTGCTGCAGGAGAGCGGATACCGGGTGGAGCGGGTGAGCTGCGTGGATTTATTTTGCTCGACGGTGCATGTGGAGACGGTTGTTCTTTTGTCCCAACAAAAACCAGATGACACGATAGAGATCGACTTAGACCTGGACGAGCTGGATGCCACCAGTGCCGAGTTGAAAGCAACCTATCAGGAAATCAAAGATTATGTGCTGAAAGAATTTGGCTTGAAGGTTTCAAGTTTATATATTTCTCAGGTAAAACGCAAATGTGGAATTGAAGTGGGAGAAAACTATAATCTTCCAAAATCAGAAAATGCAAGAGTTCCACAATGCCCGAAAGAGAAAGAAGATGCTATCAAGGCTGCCCTGAAATATTATGCGATGATCTAAGGACATCGCTGATTTCAAGGAGGAATAACACATGAAAAGCACATTTGAAAAAATGGGTGGAACCTACACACTTGGCGCAGACGGAATTTACTATCCGAATCTTGTCAGTACAGATGAAGAACCGCATTATGGGAAATATGGAATGATGCGGAAAACGTATCTGAAAGAGCATCGTCCGGCAATGTATTCACTGTATATGTTGGAAGACAGACTGACAGAACATCTGAATACTGTGGACGATGAAGCACAGGAGAGAATGGATATTCTGGTGAGTCAGATGATGGAGAAGCAGGGCATTACGGAAGAATTGAAAGCTCGTGACCAGATGGAATGGGTTAGAGCGGTAAATAATGTCCGGAATTCTGCAGAAGAGATTGTGCGTCATGAAATAATTTATAAATAATAGCTGAGGGACTGTTGGACAGTCCCTTTGTTATTTCTTGGCAGCTAAAACTGGTGACAGGTATTAATGACATAATTCGCGTTAAATACATATATTTTATTTGATTTTTATTGAAATAAGCTATGGTAAAGCTGAAAATCGTAAAAAAATACGAAAATATAAGATAACTATTGACAGATTGGATGGGGGAAGGTATAATCCAAGATGTAGAAAGGTATGGTGTAATTATGTTTGTTTCATTTTCAGTAGGAAATACAGGTCCATTCAAGGAGATAACTGGAATCACAACCCTTGCGGAGAATTTGAAAAAAGAGTTCTTAGAGGAAAATACATTTGAAGTCTCTGGACAGAACTATAATAAAATTTCATACATTTATGGAGCAAATGGTTCTGGAAAAACAAATTATTTGGCAGCACTTACGAAAATGCAGAAGATGATAATAATGTCTACTGTGTTGGGAGCTAATAATAATAAGCTATTAGAAGTTCCTGCAATTAAGAAAGAACTAGCAGCACCAATCGAAACTTTTAAGTTTGATATTGATTGTAAAAGTAAAGAGACGTATTTTGAGATTCAGGTGATTATCGAGGAAATTTTATACACTTATTCATTTGCAATTCAGGATGGAAAAATTCAAAAAGAGCTTTTGACCAAAAAGAAGAAACGGACAGAAGTACTTATTAAGAGGACTTCTCCAAAATATGAAGACATAGTACTTCGCTCCGGATTGTCTAGTTTCAAGAATATGGTATCTGTTGTTAGAGAAGACGCATTATGCTTGGCAATGGCGGCTATGTTAAACAATCCTTTAGCAAGTATGATTCTGAATGAAATAATGAATTATCGTGTGATAAATATGGCTTCGGTTGGAAATGCACCGGATTTTGATGAAGAAAATACTAATGAGGAAGCAATAGAAAGATATCTCAAGTATTTAAAAATAGCTGATCCCACATTGACAAATTTAAAGGTTGATTTGGAATCAAAAATGGATAAACATGTATTGAGTGAAGACGATTTAGAGAACAAAGAGCTGGTCATCAAAAACATACATGTAAGTGTTCAATCACTTCATGCTACTTACAAAGATCATAAACAAGTTGGGGAGATAGAACTTCCATTTTTGAAGTATGAATCAAATGGAACTATTCGAATGCTGAGAGTTTTACCTGCTATTTTTGAGGCATTAGATGCTGGAAGTACGTTATTTATTGATGAAATAGAGAATGGTTTACATCCTAATTTAGTAAAGCTTTTAGCTGGTTTGTTTAATTCTAATGAATCTAATCCGCATCATGCACAGTTAATATGTACAACACATGACACACTGCTACTCGATGGAGTACGGAGAGATCAGGTATGGTTTACAGATAAGAACCAGTATGGAGAAACAAGCATGTGCAGATTAAGCGATTATCCAAATGTGAGAAGCAATGATAATATTGCTGCGAAATACTTACAAGGAGTATTTGGAGCGATTCCCAATACTCAGAATTTGTAATAAAAAAAGAACCAAAGCGCCAACTTTGGTTCAGGTGGTAGATATCTACCAAATGTAGTAACCATGGGCGAAATGACCATGGCGCAATATAAAATAATCCAAACCAATAATACCATGGTTACTACAAACTTTCAATAAAAATTTAATACAGGAGAGATAAAATATATGACGGAATTGTAGTAATATGGTAGCTATTGCGCCATTAAATTTATAAGTACTTTGGTCATTTCTCCTTTTCATATAGATATATTTTTTATATAAAATGGAGGAAATAATTTGATTATTAAAAAGAAAAGAATTAATAGTTTATCATGTTTGAACCATGTTGAAGAGGGAAAGAATCTGATGATGGTACTACGTGATGCAGCGAGATTTAAAGGGATATTAGTGAAACTGGGATTTTCGGAGGATTTAATTGAAGGCGAGAGAGTTTTACCATCCATGTTAAATCCGACGCTGAAGAGAAATGCAGAGCCTTTTTATATTAAGGATAAAACAAAACCGAAAGAACAGTATACACAAACTTTGTGGTGGACGCGACATGAGTGGGCAGGCCGTGGAGAGACAAGAGAGGTGACGGATTTTGTTACCATTCCTCGTGAGAGATATGCAAGAATAAAATTCGAGCCATACAGTGTGGAATTGTTCTTGAAATATGATGAACAAGGCCAGTTGATGGTAATGACGGATTTCATTTCATATTGTCATGATAATGAAAAGTTGCTGATAAATACGATTAATATTTTTCTTACTAATTTTGAAGAGTGTGAAATATTAACTGAGAATTTTGAAAATGTGATGCCTACCCGAACTATAAAGCTGAATTGGGAAGTGTTACCAAGTGGAGATTATCCGTGGAAAAGGATGCAAGATGATTTACAAAAAGTATCTGCTAAAAGTAGTAAGACTGCGAAAAAATTGCTAATTGATAAATGTGAGTTTATAAATTCTTTTCAGCCTGATTTTAGAGCATATGGGAAATCTGGATTTCATGGGTATGTGATTTTTGGATTCATGCATAGGAACATATATGTTTTGGAAAGCGTTTATCCGAACAATGCCACATATGTTTTTGGAAAAAATTGGGAAGAACTTTCAAAACTTACTAAAGCCGAAATTTTAAAAGAGAATTTGCAAGATGTACGAATAATTCATAATAATAATTGGCAACAAGAAATACGTGATTTGTTGGAGGTAGCATAAATGGGAAAAAATCAACATGTAACGCCACATAAAGAAGGTGGCTGGCAAGTTAAGGGTGAGAACAATACAAGAGCAACAGTTAGAACTGATACACAGGCTAAAGCTATACAGAGAGCACGAGAAATAGCTAGGAACCAAGAATCTGAACTGTTTATTCATGGAAAAAATGGGAGAATTAGAGAAAGAGATTCATATGGAAATGATCCGTTTCCGCCGAGAGGATAAACTATAATAAGTAAACAAAGAGCTGAACAGATAGGACGAAAACTCCTATTTGTTCAGCTCTTGTGTTTATAAGAGGTCAAAGAAGAAACAAATTATAATTCCATATCATGTGACCTTTTCTTAGATCGAATAGGCTGATTTCGTCGCATCTCCTGTTTCCTCTGATATTCAAGTTCCCATGCACGATGAGAGAAAACATCAGGATCCTCCACATTGAGATAATCCACCTCATCGGCTGCAATATCACGGCGGTGATAGTCATAATACTTACCGAAAGTACCTTTGAGCTGTTCGATCAGCTTATCCCGAAAATCAGGACGTATCTGGATTCTGGTGTCCAGCAATTCTGTATACTGTTCAGGTTCAGGACGAAATTTTTCTTCCCGGAAAGCGGCGGCATCTTTTTCAAGCTGTTTTTTGAGCGAGATGTCCTGAGAATCCAGGATATCAAGATTGTTATTCATCTGGTCATATTTCTTGGATAGATTCGTCATATCTTTATCGGTAGAGCATTCTGCCTGGAAGATTAGCTGCTCTTTCCTTGATTTCAGTTCTTCGATTTCTTCGGTAATAGTGGTAAGCTGCTGATTTAATTTTATATGCTGGATGGGATTCAAAATACTGGTTTTATCCTTTTGCACATTCAGTTCTTTCCGTTCTGTAACTTTAGCTTTGAGTTTCTTTTTAACGGTGTTGTATTTAT
>ERZ773210.108-NODE-108-length-99794-cov-10.666861_pt1 | contig 99794 bp, 102 predicted proteins | sample MGYA00580528_ERZ773210 | MGnify/ENA primary metagenome ERZ773210 (study PRJEB29015, sample SAMEA2737769) | human gut metagenome | biome: human gut; feature: human-associated habitat; material: faeces | place: China | collected 2012 ...
CTTTGCCCACACCCACGACCTTTGAAAAGGTCGACCAAACTTTTATAATTGCTTTTCCAATTTATTCCGCTAAACCACAATTTTTAATGTTATCAAACATAAAAAACAGAACACAAAATCATTTAATCACAAGCCATAAAATTATATTTGCCGCCAAAAACAAAACATTAAATAAAGTAAATAATCCAAAGTATTTTGCGATACTTACATTTTCTTTCTGAATAAATTTAAACGATATAAGACTTGCCATTGATGCTATCAATGTACCAAGACCTCCGATATTTACACCAATCATTAAATCTGTAGCATTATTTGTAAAACCTGAAAGTAAAATTGTGGCAGGCACATTTGAAAATACCTGACTTGCAAGCACTCCAACCGGCACTTCATTGCCATTAACTACACTCGAAAGCCAACCGTTAATTTGACTTATATTACCGAGATTACCTATGAATACAAAAAGAAATATGAAAGTAAACAGCAAACTGTAATCCACCTTTAAAAGCACCTTGCGGTCAAATATAAGTACAAAAACAATTACAACAGCAAGGAGTATAAGATAGTTTAATACTCGAAAAACACTTAATAGAGCAATTGCAAACAATGAAATATATATTGCTATAAGTCTTTTATCAAAATTTAATTCTTCCCTATTTTCATTATATACAATTGGAGATTTACCTGAAAATAGTGAACAACATACAAGCATAACAAGAGAAATCAAGTCATACGGCAAAATCGTCTTAAAGAAATCAGATATATTCATATTATAAGCCGAAAATAAGTACAAATTTTGCGGATTGCCTATCGGAGTCAGCATACTGCCAAGATTAGCGGCTATTGTTTCAAGCGTTACAACATATATCGCTCGGCTTTGCTTGTCCGCAAGTTTTAACAGCACTATTGTAAACGGCACAAATGTTATCAAAGCAACATCATTAGTAATCAGCATTGAGCTGAAAAAGCACAATAAAACAAGCAAAAGCGTAACACCACGCATTGTTTTTGCCTTATTCAGCAGATATTCAGCAATCACTTTGAATACACCCATTTTGTTAAACCCAGCCATTACTGTCATCAGAGAAAACAAAAGTCCAAGCGTGCGGAAATCTATATAATCAAAATATTTTTCGTTTGGCGTTACAAAAATCATTGAAATAATCGCAAGCACAAACGATACAGTAAGCACAATCTCTTTTTTTAAAAAAGTAAATATTTTACTCATTTATAAAATCACTCACCAAAAAGCGGTATGAGAAAACCCATACCGCTGAATTTATTGTATTAAAGCTCTGCTTCGGCAACTTTCATCATAATTGCACATTCCATACGCTTTTTAAACAGCTCACAGCCATATTCATAAATGCCTGTAATTGAGCCTGTGGCGTGGTATGCGTTTGCAGCACAGCCGCCGCTGCAATAAAGTTTTGCCCAACAATCTTTACAATTCGGTCTTGCGTACGCATTGCAAAGTTTAAACTCGTCCTGAATAGCAGTATTTGTAACACCTTCATAAATGTTTCCAAGACTATATTTAGGGTCGCCTACGAACTGATGACAAGGATATAACTCACCCCACGGTGTAACTGCCATATACTCTGTACCCGAACCGCAGCCCGAAATTCTCTTGTAAATACAAGGTCCGCCCGTAAGGTCAATCATATAGTGATAGAAAGTAAGCGGTCTGCCCTCTTTTTCACGCTTAAGCATTTCCTTTGCAAGTATCTCGTACTGCTCAAAAAGAACAGGTAAATCATCGTATGTAAGCGCATATGGGTCTTCCGGTGAGCAAACAACAGGCTCCATTGAAAGCTCTGTAAAGCCAAGGTCTGCCATATGGAAAATATCATTTGTAAAATCAGTATTGTTATGTGTATAAGTACCACGCACATAATAACCCCTGTTACCACGCTTTTTAACAAATTCCTGGAACTTTGGTACAATAATATCGTAACTGCCCTTGCCGTTTACGGTTTTTCTAAGGCGGTCATGTACTTCTTTTCTGCCGTCAAGGCTAAGTACAACATTATGACATTCTTTATTTGCAAATTCAATTACATCATCATCAACAAGCATACCGTTTGTTGTGAGAGTAAAACGGAAATTCTTGTTCTTTTCCTTTTCAATACTTCTTGCGTAAGCGACAATCTGCTTTACTACATCAAAATTCATAAGCGGTTCGCCGCCGAAAAAGTCAACTTCAAGGTTTACTCTGCTACCTGAATTTTCAATAAGAAAATCAATAGCTCTCTTGCCTACTTCAAAACTCATTAAAGCTCTGTCACCGTGGTACTTACCCTGACTTGCAAAGCAGTATTCGCAATTAAGATTACAGGTATGAGCAATATGTAGACACAAAGCCTTAATAACAGTGTTTCTCTTTTTAAAATCAAATGCAAGGTCCTCATATTTATCAGCAGTAAAGAGCTTGCCGTTATCCTTTAATTCTGTAACATCATCATAGCAATCTGAAATTTCTTCTGCTGTAATTTCAGGGATATCTTTGTACTTTTCAAGCATAGCCTTGATAATATTTTCTTTATCAGAATTTTCGTACATTTCAATAACATCATAAGCAAGGTCATCTACGCAGTGAACACTGCCGCTGAAAACATCAAGCACTATGTTATATCCGTTTAACTTATACTGGTGTATCATATATTTTCTCCAAATCCTTTTTATAGACAAAAGGAAAGCCGTTCTCCAAAAGGTGAAACGGCTGAAAATCCTTTTTAATGCAAAATTTGCACAGCTAAATTATTTCTCGCTGAGGCACTTCTCACACTGCTGGTTAGCAACGCCGCAAGATGTTTTGCAAGCTGACTGACAAGATGTCTGACATTCGCCGCAACCGCCTGTCTTTACGCTTTTCTTAAGGTCACGAGTTTCAATAGTCTTAATTCTTTTCATAGAAAATCATACTCCTTGTAAGATTATATTTGATTTAATGATACCACATAATGTGAAATTTGTCAATAACAACAAAATTACAATTTGTGTAATTTGTAAGAAATTTACTGCTCTCGCCGCACGAGTCTTTTGCCAAATCCGCTCTTTTTATACATAATAAATCCAACGGTTGTAGTGATAACCTCGGTTATAGGAAAAGTGAACCAAAAGGCATCAAGTCCGAAATGTGCAAGCACCCAACCAAGCGGTACAAAAAGCACAATTGTTCTCAGAATTGTAAGTGCGGAGCTTTTAAAAGCCGAACCGATTGCCTGAAAAAATACAGGAAAAATCAGTGATGTAACCATTGGTATAAAAGAAACGGCAATTACCCTTAACGCATATGAGCCTATTCTGATTACCTCGCTGTCCTTTGAGAATGTACCCATAAGTACATCGGGCATTATTTCAAAGCACAGTACACCGATAAGCATAAGTACCATTCCAAGTATAACCGAATCTTTTAGAGTTTTGCCGCACCTTTCTCTATTTCCTGCACTGTAATTAAAGCTGATAACAGGCACAATGCAGGTCTGCATTGCTCCGAGCGGTATAAAAAATATCGTCTGCCATTTATAATATAAACCCAAAGCGGTGACTGCCTGATCGGAAAATTCCTTTAATATTAGATTTAATCCGAATATATACAATGTGTATGCAGACTGCATAAGAATATTCGGAAAACCTAAGTGGTAAATTCTCTTTATGTATTCTTTGTATTTGGATATTTTCGGCGATCTTTTGCAGCCTTTTTTCATTACAATTAAAGCCGCCGCAATCTGTCCTACTACTGTAGCGATAGCTGCACCGGCAATGCCCAATTCGGGGAAAAATCCAATACCGAAAATTAACAATGGGTCAAGAGCAATATTAACAAAAGCACCCACAATTTGAGCAATCATAGGTATTTTCATATTTCCCGTCGCCTGCATAACTTTTGTCCAAATGCTTTCAAAAAACAAACCAAAGCTAAATACACAAACTATTCTGCCGTACACAATTACTTCATCTATAATTTCCTGTGAATTTGTCGATATTTGTGCATAAAACGGCATTATAAACCAACATATAAGAGCAAAAACAAACCACATTGCAAACGCAAGGAAATTTCCTACGCCTGCGGTTTCATCACTTTTTTCCTTGTTGCCAACACCGAGAAAATGTGCCATGAGAGTATTTATACCAACGCCCGTACCGACCGCAAGCGCAATCATCAACAACTGTATCGGATAAATTATTGACAGCGCCGTAAGTCCCGATTCTGAATAATTACCTATAAAAAAGCTGTCTATTATATTGTACAATGCCTGTATAAGTTGGGCAAGCATAACAGGCGGTGCAAGTCTTAACAATATACTGAATATTTTATCATTGCCGAAATCCAATTCTTTTTTCTTTACCCTATCCAATTAAATTTGCCTCCACAAATCATTCAAATTCATATTTTAAAACAGCACAGTTCTTAACTCCGAAATTTGCATATTCAGCGTTAGTCATTTCATAGAAATATGAATTAATCACCCTTGATATTCCGTTGTGCGCAACAAGAATACAGGTTTTACCGCTCGCTTTTACATCATCAAGCAGATTATAAATTCTTTGCGCAAGGTGCAACATAGATTCGCCGCCGTCATATCTGCAAACAAACTCACCTTTGGCAATTCTGAACTCATCACCGTTTCTTGGAGTTCCCTCAAATTTTCCGAAATTCTGTTCTGTAAGTCTTGGCTCTTCAAAAGCAGGAATACCTGTTATTTCTGAAATATGCATTGCCGTTTTTTTAGCTCTGATAAGCGGAGAATAAAGGATTTTATCTGCCTTTATGTTATCGTTTAAAATCTTTTTACCTGTTTCTATAGCCTGTTCATGACCCTTTTGCGTTAAGTCAATATCCGTAGAACCGCAAATTTTATTTTCAACATTCCATACGGTTTCACCGTGTCTTACAAAATAAACACAGCTCATAAAATCATCCTTTCGTACACAAAACTTCCCTATATACTTTATCAAAATTTCACTGACAATTCAAGTTTTTGCCATAAAAAGTATTCCCGTAAAAGCAGTTTGGTACTAATTTTATACAAGTGCATAATATGTTATTGAGTAAACAAGCTCGGAAAGGAGAAATTTATGTGGACATTATCAATACAGTAATTTCAAGATACGCAACATCAAAATTTCCTGAAAAAACACCTCCGGCAATGGCATATGTTCCGTTTCAGGAAAGTAATCCAAAAACCTACTCCCCTGTTCAGGCTCTTGACGCAGGCACAGTTTTTCCGGAATTGAACAAGCCTTTTTACGGTAATAAATGCGGTGGTGTAAAAAATGACTGAAAGAGAAATTCTTTTAAAGAAAATATCAACATATCAATTCTCAATCCTTGATTTACAGATTTTTCTTGACACTCACCCATACGACCAACAGGTACTCTCGCAGATAAAAGAATGTAAAGAAAAACTTTTGCCCTTGATTGAAGAATACGAAGAAAAATACGGACCTTTACGCAAAGAGGCAAATACAGCTAATAAATGGCAGTGGGTTAAAAATCCTTGGCCGTGGGATAACGAGGAGGATTTGTAATGTTTGTATATGAAAAAAAATTGCAGTATCCCGTAAACATCAAACAAACCAATGCAAAACTTGCTAAAATCATTATTACGCAGTACGGTGGTGCATACTCCAAAACATATAAAAAACAGGCTGTCCGCTATAAAAGTGCGACAGCCTGTTGCTTTGATATTAATTATTTAAAGTGAAATAAACTTCGTAATCTTCATAATTCAATGAAATTGATTCAATTTTATCACCGTTACGGTGAATATAAAAACTTGTTGTAGTTTCTCCGTCATCAAAAGCGGCGGTAATTGTATCGCCGTTTACAGTATACTTTCCGGAGTGCGTACCGTCCTCTGATGTGCCGGGTGTGAGCCAAAGCGAAAAAGTACCGTCATCCTTAAATGAAAGCGAGCCTTGATACGAAGTATAGTTTGTATTATAAACCTCTGCCATTTCCACTTCATCGCCGCTTGCATTTACAGCACTCGATGATACCCAATCTGTACCAACAATATCATTCGCTTTATTATGCATTGTAAAAATCAAAGCTACTACCGCTACGACAATTATAAGCAGAACAACAGTGACTGTAATTGCCTTTTTACGGTTAAATTTATTTTTATTATCGGTATGATTTACTTTGTTTCTTTTTTTATTCTTTTTGGTTTTGCTCATTAATTTGCACTTCCAATTTTAAAATAAACATCATATCCGACATAATCAATCTTTATTTCACTCGGAACATTGCCTTTGTACGAGATAATTTTCGCAGATTTATTTTTGTCATTTGAGTATGTCATATTAATTACGCCGTCAGTTACGGTATATGCACCATAGTTATACTCCGACTGGGTTATATTATCGGAAAAGAGTCCGTTTTTATCAAAGGTAATTCCCTCTCCGCCATATACAGAGCCGAAAACTTCTTTTACAGACGCATCACGCTTGCCTACATTGTCAAAAGCCTTATACGGATACATCTCTGCGTCAAAATTCAGATTTTTGTCCGCACTCTCGGCACCGCTTACTACAATTGCCTGTGTGGTCGGCTCAACAGCAGCTTCTTTCTTTTCAGTGCTTTCCTCTGTAGTTTTCTGTATCGACTGCTCGGTTGTTTCTTCTGTAACAGCCTGTGTGGTTTCTGCTACCGTCATCTGTTCTGTTGCAGCAATCGTTGTGTTATTGTTTTTATTATCGGAATTAAGTTCTCGCTGTACCGAATAAAAAGTAATACCGATAATCAAAAGCACCAAAAACGCAATTATAGCAATAAAAAGCCACAGACTTATTGTTATTTTAGGTCGTTTTTCAGCGTGTTTTGCTTTCATCAGATTTCCCCTCTGCTTTCTCTCTTTCCTTTTTCATCTTAATAATTACACTTCGCTTAACCATTTTTCCGTTATAGAAAATATATTCATCGCCGTCTTTATTCTCTTCGACATCAAGGTCAAGAAATTCCTCGGCTATATTGTTTTCCTCATCTTCCTCGTCAATAAACTGACCTTTTCTTCTGTTGTCCATTTTCTTATCAATTTTTTTAGAGCGTTTTTCTTTTTCTGTCATAAGATTATACATTCCGGGATAAACCGAGGCATTTATAACATAAGAAGCAAGCGCAGGCACAAGTACAAACATAAAAATTGCGGTTGTAATTATAAGCGCAATACTGCTGTCTGTATTGCCTACAAAAATAAGAATTGTAGTGCAAAAAAGCACAATTACAAAAAGACCGAATGTTGCAATAATATTATGCTTTAACTCACCGAATGACATAAGCGCACTGTTTTTATAAATATTTTTAAGTGACAAATCAAATGTAACTGTCATTGACGGCACATAAAAGAAAATAAAAAGAAATGCAACTGCAATAATAATTGAAATTATCAGGCAAACATAGAGCATTACAAGGAAAAACGAGTCTGCATTCGGCTGTGAAATTAATGCGCTGTACAGCCTTATTGAAAAATAACTGAATATAACCGCAAAATATGTAATTACACCGTGAATTAAAAATCTTTTCCAATTGTTTTTTATGCCCTCAATAAATGTTTTGAAAACATCCACATTTTCTTTTCCTCTTGCAAGTCTTGAGGTAACAAGGGTTACGCCTGCAAAAAATGGTGAAAGCGGAATAATCGAAAGCATAAGAATAAAATATCCGTTAAGTTTTAATGCACTGTCAAGAAAATAAAAAGCCGTAACCAACACCGCAAGCGGTACGGCAAACAATAGGTTTGTAAAAACTATTTTACCGAAATTATTAAATAGGTTATTGAAAAAATCAGTCAAAGCGAACTTTGCTTTTTTCCCTGCCATTGTTCGACCTCCATAGGTTAAAAATTAAAATTCCCCGCAAAAACTCCCCATAATGCAGCGTCAAGCACGGCAGAAAGAAAAGCGAGTATAAGGCAACTCACTCCCCTTGAAAGAAAGTCCGATATATACCTGTGCGAAGATCCGCCCATTTTTTTATCCGCTATAATCTGACAAAACATATTTCCCGATGCGGTAAAAGCGGCGGAAGAAAATAAAATAAGTGCCAGACAAAATAAAAATGTTCCGGGCAACAGTACAAAAAGATAGAAAACTATACCTTTTAACGAATGAACCGAAAACAAATATCCGGCAGTAATTCCCGTACCGAAGCCCTTTAAAAACACAATAAAAGGCAGTACGGGGATTCCCCAAGGGGTTAATCCGAGTAAAAATACTACGAACAAAAATATAAAATCAGATGCAAAGCAGGCACAAAATGTGTTAATTACATTTTGTGAAAGCCGTGCGTCAAGATTTGTAAAAAACAAAAAATCAAGAGAAGCAAGCATTTCCTTGTCGGCAGACATTGCATACACAGTTCCGCAGGCAAGTCCGACAATCAACATTGAAATAAACAATATATAAATTCCGTATCTCTTTATGTAATATTTTATATCTTGTGTTGTCAGAGAAAATCTGCCTGTTCTGATTAAATCTGTTTTTTCCTTTATCGAAAATATAAAGCCTTTCACAAAACATTCCTCCATATAATTATCCTTAATAAAAATATGCGGAATATTTTGCTTGTATGCTAATAATCTATTAATGTAATTACTTACCGAGCTCTTCTGCCCTCTTTGTGCAGGCAGCCATACCTTTTTTAACGGCATCATAAAAGCCGAGGTCTTTCATTGCATCAAGAGCAGCAATGGTAGTACCGCCCTTTGAACTTACTTTTTCAATGAGTGTATCAACACTGTCGCCGCTCTCTTTAAGCATTTTAGCCGAACCCTCAAGAGTTGCACAAATAAGATTCATTGCCTTGTCATAATCAATGCCGCACTCTTGAGCATAATCTGCCATAGCTTTTGCAAAGAGATAAATATATGCCGGGCTGCTTCCGTTTACAGATATAATCTCGTTCATATGCTCTTCTGCAATATATTCACAAACGCCGCTACCCGCAAACATATTATAAACAATCTGTTTGTCTTCTTCAGAGATATTATCTGACGGGCAAAGTGCAGACGCACCCTTGCCGAGCAAAAGCGGAGTATTAGGCATAACTCTTACTACAGGGCATTTACAATCAAGAAGATTCTGCACATATGCAATAGAGATACCTGCCGCAATTGAAACAAAAACTTTGTCAGCTGTTACCTGTGACTTTAATGCCTCAAGCACTTCGGGATAATTCTGCGGCTTAACAGCGAGAACGGTAATGTCGCTTTCAAGCATAACATCAGCGGCGGATTTTTTAATATTAATGCCTTTTTTGCTCATAATATCGCATTTTTTCTTGTCAAGGTCAAAAACATTAATAAAATCAGCCTTGCCGTCATTCTGTCCCATAAGACTGCCGATAATTGCAGTTGCCATATTTCCTGCACCAATAAAACCGATTTTCTTCATTATAATACTCCCTTTCAAATAAGTAATACCAATTAAATATTTATCACAATCCAAAGCTCGGGTTACGGGCGCAAGTGTAACTGAAACCGTACTTGTTTTCGTAACCGTCCCTTATGTAATCACCGTAAAAGAATATTTCAGCCTCATCAACTCTTCTGTATAAAAGTCCCTCATAGCAATCGCCTGCCGCATGGTGATATGCAAAGAAATTCTTAGCATATGCAGACTGACTTACATTATCAAGACTTCTGCTTGCTGACATTACAGAGGCATAGTCGGAATAAATATATCCCACCGTGCCGTCACTCAATTTAATTTTATACCAATTATCATTATAAAGACTGCCGTCAACGAAAGTAAAGGTTGTACCGTAAGACATAAGGGATACAACAGAATAAGATGTTGACGCTCCGCTTCTCAAATTTACGCCGTCACCGCTTACATAGCCTTGAGCATTTGCAGACGGTTTTAATGCAGGCTGATATGCTGTATTAAGTAAAGTGTCCGACAAATCGCTGTCATTGTCAAGCGCATATGCTCCTACATTATATGTAAAGCACACAAGTGCATCGAACTGCTGTTGGTTACACTTTACATTATTTGAAATCATAAACTTATTAACTCGAGAAGTATATCCGCCACTGTTTACGGTTTGGCAAAGATAAGCATATGCCTCGGTTTTTGAAAGATTATTGTAAAATTGTTCGCCGGACCACACAACCTTGCCATAACCTAATGTTGCGTCACCCGTAATATAGTCTGGTGTTACTGTAGGCAAAAATCCCTCATAATTTGCGATAAGAGAGATTATTTCATCGCTTGCACGGCGTTCACCGAGAACCGCAGTTGTAGTATCGGTTGAAGTTGTAACAAAAACTTCGCCCTCTGCATCATCTTCGACAGTTCTGTAATAGTTTTCGTCCTCTGCGAGCGAATACGCTGTATAGTTCCATGTACCCGAAGTATCAAGCACAGTTTTTGCAGACCAAATAATATTGTCGCCGTCTTTCTCTATTGAATCGGCGTGAAGTGTATAGCTTTCTTTTTCATTGGATATCGTAAAATACAAACCACGCTTTGTATTATCGGTTATAGCATTCAAAGTAACAAGGCTGTTAAGAGGTGCCGAATTAGGTGTGGCATATACGAAACGAACAGGCGCAGTTTTTTCTACAGTTACAATACAGGTACCTGCACCGTAGCTTGTTTCTGCCGAAATTACGGCAGTACCCTCGCTCTTGGCATATACAACACCGTCGCTGACTGTAGCTACATTTGAATTTGAAGTTTTCCAATCTACATATGAATCTGTGGTAAGAAAAACAGATTTATCTTTATTTATATGAACCGCAGAATCGGAAATACCTACATAACTTCCGCTTGTAACCGTTACATAGCAACTCTCTGATATTCCGTCATATCTTGCGGTAATAACTGCGGAACCCGCAGCTTTTGCATATAAAAGTCCGTCCGAAGTTACAGATACAATATTAGAATTTGATGAAGTAAAGTTTACATTACCTTTTGCGCCGTTTACATACAAAGTGCTGTAGTTTCCTTTGTACATACTAAGACTTGTCTTTGAAAGTCCCGACTTTTGCGGTTCATCGGCATTAAGCGTTACATAATCCGCATAAACATATCCCCTTGTACCGCTGCTAAGTTCAATGTAATACCAATTACCGCTTTTTGAAACGGCGGTAATTTTTGTACCGTAATCAAGAGTAGTAATAACAGAATAATCTGTACCCGCACCCGATCTCATATTTACATCACTTGCATTTATGTAACCCGTTCCGAGAGTATCTGTAACCTCTTTTGCGGCAGCATATTCATAGTAAATATATCCCTTTGTACCGTCCGAAAGAGTGATTTTGTACCACTCGCCGTTGTACAGAGTTCCGTCGTCAAAGGTAAATTCTGTTTTGTATTCCATAACAGTCACAACACTGTAGCTTGTACCCGCTCCCGAACGAAGATTTACTCCGTCACCATTTACATAACCTGACGCTCCTGCCGTCACACTTGCGCTCACAGCCTGCTCTGTCTGTGAAAGTTCAGCCGCATTTACAGGAAGTGAAAAAAGCAACAATACGGCGGCAAGAATCGGGACTATTAATTTTTTTGCGCTTACTTTTCTCATGATACTACCCTCTGTCATTTTCTGTATTTTGGTTTTATAAGCTTGTTTCTGAGTACAACTATATAATATGTAACGAGTTTTGTTGCCGCCAAGTCATAAATTGTAAAGAATATATTTCCTGCAAGCAAGAAAATCCATGGTACATACATTCCGCCTATAGTGTATTCCTCAGCAGGCACGGCAAGTAAAAAAGCCGCTATAAAAAATGCTCCTATTACCGCTGCATTGAATACCGCATATTTAAGCACAAGCTGTACGGCTCTTGTTTTTATTTTTCCCTCTATTGCACCTTTAATTATCGGATAATAACCGAAAAACATAATGTAATATACAACAGCTTCCTTGTCACCCGCAAGGAAAAGCGAAAGCAGTGAAACACATATAAATGCGCCCCACGCCCACTTATGACCTGCTTCGACTACAATCACCATAAGCACAATTCCTGCCATACAAGGAAAGGCAAAAGTACCGAGCGGCACTAATGATGTGAGCATCATAAAGACAAGCGAAAGTGCCGACAATACACCCGAAATTGTAACTTTAAAGGTTGTTTTTAACGGACTTGAAGTTGACTTTTTCATATTAACAGCCCATTCTGCAACAGTTGCAAAGGCAGTTTGTAAGACAGTTTACACAAAGACATGTGGTGCAGTAATCACACATAGCACCGTCACCTGTATTTGGTGTACCTTGAGTGTAACCGCCGTAATTATAAGCCCTCTGATTATTCATATTATTAAGAGCCGCACGGTACTCCTGATTGTTAGGGTCCATATTTACAGCCTGTGTAAAGTAAGAATAAGCCTGATTTGCCCAACCCTTGCGATATGCACACATACCTTTAAGGTAATGCCATTCTGCGTCACGGTACTGTTGCTCTGTATTATCAAGAATCTGTTCGGCCTCATTAATCATATTGCGCTGAATATAAATTCTTACACCGTGAAATCTTGTGGATTGGTGAGAATATCCGCCGGTTGCATTTGAATTTGAACCCGAGCCTCTGCCCTTTTGCCTTAATTGATTTATTGTATCGTAAGCCTCATTGATTTCCTTCATTTTTTGTTCGGCAACATCTGCAAGCGGACTGTCCGCATAATTGTCGGGATGATATTTTTTGGCAAGCTTTCTGTACGCTGCTTTAATTTCTTCATCGCTGGCATTTTCAGATACGCCAAGAACCTCATAAGGATTATTCATCTTTACTTCCTTTCTGCGACTCAAAAGATTTGTCCGAGTCCTTTTGGGTTTTATCTGTAATTTTATTCTGAATTTTCGGGAATCCTCTAAGCATCATATTGTCAAGTATCCCCTTAAAACCGTTTATATCAAGTAAATTATACGCATCATATGCCCTTGCAAGGCACTGATTAAGAGTGAGCGAAATAATATTGTTGTCTAAACTTGAACCGTCCTCTTGTATAAAAGGGTTAAAACTTAATGACTTAGCGTCTTTTTCTATATCGTCTGCCGCATCCATAAGATAAATCCATCTGCCTATATTATATCCGTATTCGTATAAAACTCGGCTCTCGGTTTCGTCATTACCGTCTTTTGCAAGGATTTTTCCGAGCATTTGAGCTGTCGGGTCTGCCGAAATATCAACGGAAGAGTTTTTATCCTGTTCAATAACAGCCTGTCTTTCCATCATTTCAGCCACATATTCGTCAATCCACGGATAACGCTTTTTAGCTTTCTTTCTCTGATGTGAGAAAAACGGCTTAATCATTCTCGAAAACAGAGATTTAAAAAATCCGCTGTCATTTATATCATCAATAAGTTTGTAGTAAACGGTAATAATTGAAAAAGCCGCAGCCTTTTGGTAATCGTCATTTTTGCTGTAAGCAAAATTACATCTTTTAAGAGGATTGCAGGTACATCTGCCTTTCTTAAAACCGCCGCACGAAGAATGTAATGACATCAAAAGCATTGCGTAAAAAGTACAGTCATAGCTCAATGTAAGACGAGTTAAAAAAGAATAATCTTTACCCATTTGCTTGCAAAGTCCGCAGTAAACAGCCTTATATGTTTCAAACTCTTTTACAAGAAGTTCCTCTTTTTCAATCTGTAAATAACCGAACACTGTATTACTCCTATATTATTACTCACATTATACTATACTATATTTCAGGGTAAAAAGCAACAGTAAGTATGCCGAAAATAAGTGATTATTAGGTGAACAAGGGTATTGCAAAAATCTATAATTAATTATAGAATATAAGTATTTATAAAGCTAATAATTTACTAAGAGGTTTATTTATGAATGTATATGACTTTGATAAAACAATATATGACGGCGACTCAACCGCCAATTTCTATATTTTTTCTCTAAAAAGGCATAAAAAAATTTTATTGCTTGCCCCCTCACTTATCGGTGCTTTTCTTAAATTCTATGTTTTTAAAATCGGCACAAAAACGCAGTTTAAAGAAAAAATGTATAAATTTTTAAAATACTGCGACATACAAAAAGACATAACCGACTTTTGGAATATTAATATTGACAAAATCAAACCGTTTTATAAAAATCAACAGCAAAAAGATGATGTAATAATATCCGCCTCCCCAGAATTTTTACTTGCACCAATATGCAAAACTCTCAAAATAAATTATCTTATGGCATCTGTCGTTGACGAACATACAGGCAAATACAGCGGTATAAACTGCCACGGTGAAGAAAAAGTAAGGCGATACAGAGAAATGTTTGGTGACATAAAAATTCACGAATTTTATTCCGACAGCTACAGTGACACTCCACTTGCTAAAATTTCCGAAAAGGCATTTATCGTAAAAGGTAACCGACTCCTTGATTGGGATTTTTCTAAATAAAACTGTTTATACAAAATTCTATTATATTAAATCAGGTCAATCCGATAAAAGATTGACCTGATTTTTTTGAAATATCAATATTTACAGATTTTTAATGTACTCTGAATTGTTTGAGTAAAAATTACTCATATGTTTTCCGACATTTTCAAGCATTTTCTGTACAGCCTCTTGTGTCTCTGCCTCGTCACGAGGCAAATACCATTTTACATTTCTCTCTTCGTCAACTTCATACCACAAATAATATTTCCCGTTAATCGGTAAATGTATTCTAACCATAAAACTTTGCCTCTTTGGCAATTTATAACCACCCCTTAACTTTATTCTATTCCTACATATATATTATGTGCTCTGCAAAATCAATTAACAGATGCCAAGCAACATATATAGCTATAGCAAAAATCAACACATTTTTATCTCTGAAACATATTATGACTTATAGCAAATTCACTTAGATTAAGCGATAGAAAGTGATTATTATGGAAAAAGAACTTAAAACCGCTGCGGCATATATCAGAGTATCTACAGACCGACAAACCGAGCTTTCTCCTGACAGTCAACTGCGTATAATAAAAGAATACGCAAAACAAAACGGTTACAATATCCCGTCAGAGTACATATTTCGAGAAGACGGATTGTCAGGCAAATATGTCAAAAAACGGCCGCAGTTTATCGAGATGATAGGGCTTGCAAAGCAAAATCCCGCACCGTTTAGTACAATACTTGTGTGGAAGTTCAGTCGATTTGCACGGAATCAAGAAGAAAGCATTGTATATAAATCTATGCTTAAAAAGAATGATGTTTCAGTAATAAGCTGTTCCGAAACTCTTGAGGAGGAAAATCCGTTTTCATCACTTATTGAGCGTATCATAGAATGGATGGACGAATATTATTCAATCCGTCTTTCCGGGGAAGTGCTGCGAGGAATGTCAGAAAAAGTCAAACGAGGTCAGCCGGTAACTATTCCCTCTTTCGGTTATGATATAGTCGATAAACAATATGTTATCAATGAAGAAAAAGCAGCAATTGTTCGTAAAATCTTTACCGATTATATAGACGGAAAGAACAGCATGCAAATTGCCTCCGAATTAAACGAAATTGGTGTCAAAACTACAAGAGGAAATCCTTTTGAAAACAGAACAATAGATTATATCCTGAAAAATCCCGTTTATATAGGAAAAATCCGTTGGAATCAAAACGGAAAAACAGATTACAGATATTCAAACGACAAAGATATTGTGTACACTCAAGGAGTACATAAATCTATTGTCAGCGATGAAATTTTTTATAAAGTTCAAAATTTGATAGAAACTAATGGTCGTAAACAAAGAAAAGGCATACACAATAATATTAAACAAGAATATATGCTGCACGGTTTAATAAAATGCAGCAACTGCGGCTCTGCATTAGCATATTCAAACAAAGGACTGCAATGCATTAAATACTCAAAATCAATATGTAAACAGTCACATTACATCAGCCTTACCAATATTAATAATCTTGTAATACTCGGACTTGAACAGGTTTTTGAAAACAAAAATTTTAAACTTTCGGTCAAGTCTTTATCTCAAACTGTTGCTGACTGCATTGATTACACTAACTTAATCGAAAAAGAAAATCAAAAAATACAACGGATAAAAAACGCATATCTTGAAGGAATCTACACCGTTGAAGAAGTAAAAGAATACAAAAAGTCTGTAGAAGATAAAATAAAAAACCTTTCTTCCCGTCAAGTTCAATTAAAACAAGAAAAAACTAAACCAAGAAAAGAAAATGTAAAAGAAAAGAAAAACTTTTTAGCAACTCTAAAAAGCCCTGCAATAAGCGAAAAAGAAAAGAACGAAATACTAAAAGGCTTTGTAGATTGCATAGTCTTTAACCGCTCAACTTCTTCGGTTGATATATTTCTTTATATCTGATTATCACTTTTCGGAGTACGGTGGACCTGACGGAGAACTCGGCGCATCACTCAGATATTTAAGTCAGAGATTTACAATGCCGCTGCCGGAATTAAAAGCCACCTTAACCGACATCGGTACCGAGGAATTAAATCACCTTGAAATGATAGGTGCAATTGTATATCAGCTTACAAAAGACCTCACGGAAGATGAAATCAAAAAGCAAGGCTTTGAAGATTACTTTGTTGACCATACAACAGGCGTATATCCGCAATCGGCAGGAGGTTCACCTTATACAACCGCATCTATGCAGGTAAAAGGCGATCCAATTACAGATCTCCACGAAAATATGGCGGCCGAACAAAAAGCGCGATCGACCTATGATAATATCTTAAGATTTTGCGATGATTACGATGTAAAAGATGCAATAAGATTTTTGCGTGAGCGTGAAGTAGTACACTATCAACGCTTCGGTGAAAATCTGAGACTTATGACCGACAAACTTGACGAAAAGAATTTCTACGCATTCAACCCGTCATTTGATAAAAAATGTTTTAAAAACTGTATGAAAAAGAAATAATGCAAAATAAAGGCATCCCATAATATTCTGTGTACGGTTGCATAATTTATATTGTGTTGTTTTATACTTCATAAATGATTCTTGTTATGCCTTAAAAACTGCATAAATATTGGAATAAACGTATAATAAAAAAGTCACGACTGCATATGCAGTCGTGACTATAATGGTGGAGCGGGTGTCATCAAGGATGAACACCCCTCCGTTTCGGTATTTTCGCCCTCAAAAGCTTCCTCAATATCATCAAGCGGGATATTGTCGATGCTCAAAGGCTTCTTACTTGCTTTGATAATTAGGGTGAAATGATCGTCATACAAGTAGATGGATTGAACGAATATATTGATAATCGCTCTGCGCTTATTAAAATCATCAAACGGCATTTCGCACACATAATCAAGAAAGGCTAAAATCTGCGCTTCGGATAGGCAGATTTTCTTGTTGTTCTCAATAGCAAGCTGAGTTTCCAATTCCTCTTTTTCTGCTTGTCGTTTATGCAGACGCTCAGTCAGCATATCAACCGATTGTCCTTGTTCAATACCTTTCCAAAGGTTTTCAATGGCAGCATCCTTTATTTGCTGTCGAATGTGCGAAAACTCAGACGCCCGATGCAGTTGCATCAGGTGTCCGTTCATCATATTCAGGGTGTTTGGTAAGCCATTTTTCAAAGTAAGCTTTGCCCTCGTCACTATCATAGATCTTCCTAATCTCTGGCGCTAATGCCTTTGCAAAAGAAGTGAGCAGTTCTTCGGGTAACTCTTCCTTGGTATAATCAATCCTTGTATATTTCTTCATAGGCTCACCTCATCGTTCTCGGTCACGCTGTCGAATCAAATAGCGGCGGTAATGCTCGCAAGCCTTCATAACAAAGTCTTCTGCCTGCTTTGTATTGGCGTTAGGGACATATTTGCGAATGCGCTCCATCGGCACCTTGAACATTTCACGCTGATTTGCTTTTTCCTCGCTCATAACGGTGGCAATAACTTCGGGTGTCAAGCCTTCCTCCCCCACTCATCTTCTTAAAACGGCAAGCCTGAGAGAGCGACGGAGTGCAATCATTCAGCTCCATCTGTTCCAAAAGGTCGTACTGTTCTTGCTCGTTAAGATACGAAAGCTCAACGGCGGGAGTAAAAGCGATACGCCCGTCATCCACATATTGCAGGATTTCGGGAATAAGGTTGGTAAGACGGATATAGCGTTTAATAGTATCTTTGCTTTTACCCGCATCCTCTGCAATTTGTTCGGTTGCTAACTTCAGTGCAACTTGCACCGAAGTTAAATCCGTACGATATCCTTTGTGTGCCAATGCCTCCGCTTTCATCTTGTAAGCAAAGGCTTTTTCAGAGGTCAGAATGTGCTCTCGGTGTAGGTTGCTGTCTACAAGCACGATTGCCGCCGCATCACGGTCAAGGGAAACAATTAAGGCAGGGACTTCTGTGATCCCTGCCTTAACTGCGGCGTGTAAGCGGCGGTGTCCGCTTATCACCTCATATTCATCTGTGTTTTCAATCGGTCGGACAATCAGCGGCGAAAGAATTCCTTGCGTCTGTACGCTTTCGATCAAGGTATTCATTTCCTCATCGTCCTTTACCTTGAACGGATGTCCCGAAAACGGGCGAAGTTTTGAAGCCGGAATATTTACCGGCTGATTTCTTGTATTTTTCATTTTCATCTACTCCTATCTAAATATCTCGCACGGGCTTTTCTCTCAAGCTCGTGCTCTTGCTTTAATAATTCATACAAATGCGGAGACTTCTCCAAAATTTTCTCCGCACGGCGAAGCTTTTCTCGAACAGGCTTCATTTGTTTGCTGATCGCTTTTCGGCTCTCTTTGTTTTGGCTTTCATCCTCCGGCGATTTTGGACGGCGGATACGATTGCTGATGTCGCTGGCACTCAAAGGTGTGAAATACCGTGAGGTTCCCGCAGGCAAGCTTTTGTCCCGCAACCTGTTAATTTACGGTCTCGGCGGTTTGGCGGCACCCTTCATCTTCGTTAAGCTGATTGATATGCTGCTTGTACTGTTAGGCTTGGCATAAGGAGGTTTTATAATGAAAACATTAAAAAATATACTGACGAGAGCGGCAATAATTTTTCTTATATTCACATTGCTCTGCGGCGTGGTCTATACGGGTGTCGTTACAGGGTTTGCGCAGCTTATTTTCCCCGACAAAGCAAACGGGAGTATTATTGAGGTTGACGGAAAAAAGTACGGTTGTGAGCTGCTCGGTCAGCAGTATACGGATGACGGACATATGTGGGGGCGCATTATGAATATTGATGTTTCAACCTACAAGGACGAAAACGGAAAAACTCTGATGTATGCCGCACCGTCCAACCTTTCCCCGGCAAGCGAAGAATATGAGGCTTTGGTAAAAGAGCGTGTGGAAAAACTGCGGGAGGCCAATCCCGACATGGACGAAACAGCAATCCCCGTTGATCTTGTGACCTGCTCGGGCAGCGGACTTGACCCCCATATTTCCCCCGCCGCCGAGTATCAGGTGGCAAGAATCGCAAAAGCAAACGATATGACCGAGGACGAGGTACGGGAGATTATTAAGAAATGCACCGACGGTAAATTCTTAGGAGTCTTCGGAGAAGAAACAGTAAATGTTCTTAAGGTAAATTTGATGCTGGACGGAATTCTGTAATAGTTTTAAGGCGGAAGGGTTTCGGCTTTACCGTCTTTATCTTTATGCAATCTTAATATCGTCTTTATCTTGCTTACGCCGATTTAATGCAGATTAAGATAAAATAAAGACAGTCTAAATTTGATATTAAGATTGCGAAGGTATCCGTTATGATAAAACAGCAAAATCCAAAACACAAGCACATTACATCGTTCCAGATTATTATATTAGGCTTTCTGTCTGTGATAATTTTAGGCAGCATACTGTTAATGCTGCCCGTTGCAACAAGGGACGGTAAAGGCGCTGTATGTTCAGACGCACTGTTTACCGCCACCTCCGCAGTTTGTGTAACCGGTTTGGTTATACACGATACCGCTACATACTGGTCAATGTTCGGGCAGAGCGTAATACTGTTTTTAATTCAAATCGGCGGTATGGGCATTGTCACGGTTGCGGTTTCGGTTGCGGCTTTTTCAGGTCGAAAAATAGGTCTAATGCAGAGAAGTACTATGCAGGAGGCAGTTTCTGCACATCATGTCGGCGGCATTGTGCGGCTTACAAAATTTATATTAAAAACCTCGGTGTGCATTGAGCTGATTGGAGCAGCCCTGCTTTTGCCGGCTTTTATCCGTGATTTCGGAATTACGAAGGGTTTATGGTACGCCTTGTTCCATTCTGTTTCGGCATTCTGCAACGCAGGCTTTGACTTAATCGGCATTAAAGAGCCATTTTCGTCATTAACCTCTTATTCATCACAGCCTTTTTTCAACTTCACGGTTATGGCCCTTATTATTATCGGCGGAATAGGCTTTTTAACTTGGGAAGATATTAATAACAATAAGCTTCATTTCAGAAAATACCGAATGCAAAGCAAGGTTATCCTCACGGTTACGGGAATACTGATTATCCTGCCATCGCTTTACTTTTTCTTTTTCGAGTATCAGAACCTTCCACTGGGAGAAAGAATTCTGACCTCTCTTTTCCAGTCTGTTACGCCGAGAACAGCCGGCTTTAATACCACGTATTTAACATCCTTCAGTGAGACAGGTCAAATGCTGATAATATTGTTGATGCTGATCGGCGGTTCGCCCGGTTCAACGGCTGGCGGTATGAAAACCACCACAATCGCCGTTTTGGTTTCATCGGCGCTGTCCGTGTTTCGTAAAAAGGAAGATACACACTTTTTCAAACGGCGCATATCCGACGATACCGTGAAAAGTGCGGCAACTATCTTTTTACTGTATATTGGGCTGTTTATAGGTGGCGGAATGATCATCAGCCGCATCGAAAATCTTCCATTGCTCCCGTCACTGTTTGAAACAGCGTTGGCAATCGGAACGGTGGGGCTTTCGCTTGGCATCACCTCACAGTTGGGGATTGCTTCGCAGTTCATTCTGATTATACTCATGTTTTTCGGAAGAGTCGGAGGACTGACATTGATATTTGCGGCAATGAAAGGTACGGGGACAAACGTAACAAAATATCCGCAGGAAAAAATAACGGTTGGCTAAAGGAGAAATAATATGAAATCTGTTTTATTAATAGGGCTTGGAAGGTTTGGCAGGCATATTGCTATGAAGCTTAACGAGATGCGGCATCAGGTTATGGCTGTAGACAAAGACGAAAAAAGAGTAAATGCGGTATTGCCCTTTGTTATGAACGCACAAATAGGTGATGCAACAAATGAGGAGTTTTTGGAGTCTTTGGGCGTAAATAATTTTGATGTTTGCATCGTTGCAATCGGGGACGATTTTCAAAGCTCGCTTGAAACGACATCTCTATTAAAGGAATTGGATGCCAAAAAGATAGTTTCCCGTGCGGCACGGGAAGTACACGCAAAATTTCTTCTGCGAAACGGTGCGGATGAAATCGTATATCTCGAAAGGCAGCTTGCGGATTGGACGGCTATCCGCTATACTGCCGACCATATTCTCGATTACATAGAGTTGGACAGCGATCATGCAATTTTTGAAATTGCCGTACCCGAAAAATGGATCGGAAAAACCGTTATTGAAGCAGATGTGCGTAAAAAGCACGGTATAAATATTATGGCGATTAAACGCGACGGTAAAATGAATCTAAATTTTGCGCCTGAAACAAGCTTTATACCGGGTGACACTATTTTGGTGCTGGGTGATACCAAAAACATACAAAAGTGTTTTCACATATAAAATCCGAAAGAAGACGGAAAGCATGAAAGAATTATTGTTAGTATGCGCAGTGGCTGTCATGATTGTGTTCGGTTACTTTATAATGAAAAGGCTTTACGATTTTTTAGCAAATAACCACCACTTAATTGACGAAGAAATTGCAGAAAACAGCCTTTTTATTGCGTTTGATAATCCTATGATCTTGGATTCGCTGATACCGCTATTTGAAAAGTTTTAAAAAGGAAAGCCGAATTGTCAGCTTCATTTCCTGTTTGGAAATACAGAGGATATATATGATAAGCTAAACAAAAATTGCATTGACTTTGGCTTTATTGAAAGCAATGCTTCTGCAAATGACGATACATACCGCTGTCTTATCATTTCTACAAAGCAAAATAGTATTATCTGTGAGAAAGCAGGATGTACGATAGAACCGCTGGATCCTTCCGTAATTCAGACCGCTGTGATATGGAAAAAGGCTTCAAATAATGCCTTTGCAAATAGCTTCTCTGATTTTCTCTTTTCAAATCAAGCGGTGATCAATGCGGAATATGTAAAGTAGAAAATACTTTTATACTTGTGATATATGTGATATAATAAAAAGTAAAAAGGGGGAGTTGTAATGCAATACTTTATAAATTCAAAAGACGGGAGTCTGCAAGCCGCCCAAAATTGCGGCGATAAAAAGCCGTTTTTTACATTTATGAGTACGGCGGAATTTCACAAATGTAAAGAACAACTACCGTATTATAAAGAACTTCTTCACTGCCTTGGATCGATTCGTTATTGTAAGGCAGAGGTTTTCAAAAACTGCATCATCGGAACATTACGCCTGCCTCAAAAAAGCGAACAGCGTTCACCGCAGCTTTCCTTCAGCTTTTATTTGACGGGACAGTCGCTCTTATTTGTGGAAGATGTAGGCAATTTGAAATTATTTGTAGAAAAACGGATAAGTATGTTTCAGGAGCTGAACAGTCCGGCTCAGCTTCTTTTGCAGTTTATGGAGCAAATGATAGAGGATGATATTCTCTATCTTTCTCACATCGAGTCAGAAACAGAAAAAATGGAAGAAAATATCGGCTCCGGCGGTTCGACAGACTTTTTCCCTCTGCTCACAAAACACAGGCAAAAGCTGTCCGAATTAAATGCTTACTATGAACAACTGACAGATATCGGAGAGTTGTTTCAATCCCGCGCGTGTTCTCCATTTGCAAACGATACGCAGGACTGGGATAAATTTACCCATCGTGCCGAGAGATTGCAAAACCATGTAAAGTTGCTTCGTGAAAATATGCTTCAACTTCGTGAGCTTTATCAATCTATGCAGGATGCGCGGCAAAATAAGATTATGGGGATTCTCACAATCGTCACCACCTTTTTCCTGCCTCTTACTTTAATTACGGGATGGTATGGAATGAACTTTGCTTATATGCCGGAGCTGAAGTGGCGATACGGTTATCTCTCGGTGATTATTGTTTCTCTTATTATCGCAATAGGAGAAATCATCTACTTCAAAAAGAAGAAATTCTTTTAATCAGGAGATGTTTTTATGGACGAAACAAGGCAAAGTCCAGAACATTTTCTAAAAGAAATTGAAAAGGAGAAACAGAACCTAAACAGAGGACATTTGAAAATCTTTTTTGGCTATGCCGCAGGAATTGATTGAACGGCTGCAAGCGGGCAAAGTTTATAGCCCGACTCAGGCTGAGCGTGCTACAGAGAATTTCTTTACCGTGGAAAATCTAACGGCGCTTCGTGAAATTGCTTTGCGACGCTGTGCCGACAGGGTGAATCTGCTTACCGAAACCGTCAGAACGAAAAGTCACAGCGATTATCATACCGATGAGCATATTCTTGTCTACCTTTCGTCGTCACCGTCGAATGCAAAAATAATTCGCACTGCCGCCCGGATGGCGAATGCCTTTAAGGGCGCTTTTACCGCGCTGTTTGTTGAAACCCCTGATCATCAGGTTATGCCTGAAGAAGATGTACAACGCCTGCGAAGCAATATGCGTCTTGCAGAACAATTAGGCGCTAAAATTGAAACCGTGCACGGTGAAGATGTTTCCTATCAAATTGCCGAATTTTCAAGACTTTCGGGTGTTTCAAAATTGTGATAGGAAGAAGCTCCGCAACCCGAAAGAGCATATTTTCCAAACCTACTCTTACAGAAAAACTGATTGCAAGAGCGCCGAATTTAGATGTGCATATCATACCCGATACTGACGGTAAAAACACCGCATACCGCGCCAAAAAAGCAAGGAAGAAAAATGGAATCGTGTTTTCGGTTTCCGATCTTTTAAAAAGCGTTGCCATTTTAATTTTGGCAAGCTGTATAGGAATGCTGTTCAGACAATTGGGGTTTGCAGAGGCAAATATCATCACGGTATATGTTCTCGGCGTTCTTGTGACCTCGGTCGTTACAAGACATCGGGTTTACAGCCTGATTTCTTCTATTGTCAGCGTTTTGGTTTTCAACTTTTTCTTTACCGATCCGCAGTTCACACTTCGGGCTTACAATCAAGGATATCCTGTCACATTTTTAATTATGTTTTTGGCGGCACTACTCACAAGCTCGCTTACTGTGAAGTTGAAAGAGCATGCGAAACAGTCTGCAAAGGCGGCTTACAGAACAAAGGTGCTGTTTGATACAAATCAGCTTTTGCAACAGGCAAAAGACAAAAACGAAATCGTTTCCGCAACAGCAAATCAGCTTATAAAACTGCTCGGAAAGGATATAGTGTTTTATCTGACTGAGGGCGAAACGCTCGGAGAACCTCATATTTTTACAGTTTCGGGAGATAAAACAGACAAAGAAATAACGGGTACAAAAGAAGAGGCGGTTGCGGAATGGGTGCTAAAAAATAACAAACGCGCAGGTGCTACTACCGAAACACTTTCAAACGCAAAATGCCTATACCTCACCGTAAGAGTTAACAGCCGAGTTTACGGCGTTGTCGGTATTTATATAGGCGATGAGCCCCTTGATGCGTTTGAAAAAAGTATTCTGTTGTCCATACTCGGCGAATGTGCTCTGTCGCTGGAAAACGAAAAGAACGCAAGAGAAAAAGAAGAAGCGGCAATTCTTGCAAAGAATGAACAGCTCCGTGCAAATCTCCTGCGGGCTATTTCGCACGATCTGCGAACACCGCTTACTTCTATTTCGGGGAACGCAAGCAATCTTATATCAAACGGCAATTCCTTTGATGAAGCGACAAAGAATCAGCTTTATACAGATATTTACGATGACTCTATGTGGCTTATCAATCTTGTGGAAAATCTACTTTCGGTAACAAGAATTGAAGAGGGACGGTTGAATCTTCATATTACAGAGGATTTAGTGGACGATGTCATTACAGAAGCACTTCATCATGTGAACAGAAAAAGCGTAGAACATCATATTACCGTTCGGTATAAAGAATACTATCTTCTTGCCAAAATGGACGCAAAGCTGATGGTGCAGGTTATTATAAATATTGTGGACAACGCAATTAAATACACGCCGAAAGGCTCCAACATTCTGATTAAAACCTGGAAGCAAGGAGATAAAGCCGTTATATCTATTGCCGATGACGGCGACGGGATACCGGATGAAATGAAAGCGCGGGTATTCGATATGTTTTACAGCGGAGCGAATAAAATAGCCGACAGCCGCCGCAGCTTAGGCTTGGGATTATCTCTGTGCCGTTCCATTGTAAATGCGCACGGCGGCAAAATAACCGTTTCGGATAATACACCGCACGGCACGGTGTTCACCGTTACATTACCTGCCGGGGAGGTAGAAATTCATGAATAAACCATTGATATTGGTTGTAGAAGATGATAATTCGGTCAAAAATCTTATTACAACAACCCTTAAAGCACACGATTACAGATACTTAACCGCACCTAACGGTGGCGGCGCCATTTTGGAAGCGTCATCGCACAATCCCGATATTGTCCTACTTGATTTAGGACTTCCCGATATTGACGGTGTTGAAGTAATCAAAAAAATCCGCACTTGGTCGAATATGCCGATTATAGTCATAAGCGCACGAAGCGAAGATACCGATAAAATTGACGCACTCGATGCGGGGGCCGACGATTATCTGACCAAACCGTTTTCTGTGGAAGAACTATTGGCAAGGCTCAGGGTAACGCAAAGGCGGCTTAATATGATACAGAACGAGGCCGCCGCCGAAGCGTCTGTTTTCACAAACGGTCAGCTTCGTATAGATTATGCCGCAGGATGCGCCTATCTCGGCGACGATGAACTGCACCTTACACCTATTGAATATAAGCTTTTGTGTCTGCTTTCAAGAAATATCGGCAAGGTTTTAACCCATACCTTTATTACCCAGAACATTTGGGGCAGCAGTTGGGATAACGATATTGCTTCCTTGCGTGTTTTTATGGCAACGCTCCGCAAAAAGCTGGAGAAGGACGCAGATTCTCCCCAATATATCCAAACGCATATCGGCGTAGGCTACCGAATGATGAAGGTTGAATAATCTGTTAAACAGAAAATGAATGGCAAAAACTGTGCTGTAAATCCTTTTGATGTTTACAGCACAGTTAATCTTTTATGAAAAAATCAATTCATTATTAAACTTGGGTACATCTCTGGAAACCCTTGATATACTTGGCTTTAACGGCATACACAAATGTGTTTCCCGTACCCTATTGTCTTTCATACACTGAAAAGCCGCACGATTCAATCGAACTGTGCGGCATTTATTTTGCCCTCAACATGATTTTAGCGAGGGCTATGTATTTGTTCTTTGCGGTTACAGGCTGCGTATAATGCTGCTTTTCTTTCTGCTTAATGCTCTTTGCAGCTTTTCATTTTATTCCTGTAGGCTGTGGTTCTCTGATTGTAAGGTTCGTATTTTTTCATGAAGGCGCTCTATTTCGTTTCCCATTGCCATATCAAGAATATTCTTCTGGGGATCGACCATGCCGATCTGCTGCTCCAAGGCTTTGGCCAGCACCGCCCGGACGATTTGGTTCTTGTAGAAGAATCATCTTGATAATCCTGTTTTTGCAATCAGTTTTTGGATAGTGATTTTCTCACCGTCATCCAGCATTTCAAAAATTGCTTTCTTTGCAAGTTCGATTTTCTCAGAGCTGCTTTTGCGATTACATTCCAGCATTTTTTCGTATTTGCTCATATTCGTTCTCCCATCCGTCTAAGTTTTCTAATATCATCGCAGAGAGCCTTTGCCTTGCTTTTCTTGTTTCATCAGCAAGGAGCTGATTGCTCATCTTACGATAGTACTTCACACTTCTGACACTGCTGTGACCGAGCATTTTGCGATTGTCCAATCATCCAAGTGCATCTCCGTCAGCTTTGTACCATACAGATGCCGGTATATGTGTGTTCCGAATCCGAAGAGATTGCCGTTATCGTCCCGCAGATCTTTTTTATATATCATCCCCAACACCCGGCTTCTGACCGTACTGTACGCTATCGGTACGGTCAGGTCTTTCGGATTGATGAAGATATACGGCACATCTCCATAACGCTCGTGGGTATAGTAGATGGACTTATGGATTAAAGCGGCAAGTTCTGCACTGATTGGTTTTTCATACGGCTTGGTTTTCATCTGCCTGATACGGATTATAATTTCTCCGTTTTTCTCTGACAGGCAATCCGGCGCCAGTGTCAGCGTGTCGGATATTCTTGTTCCAAGCATTTGATGGATAATCATCAGCCGTGCGATCTGTTTATCCAGGTTTACGATTTCCCGATTCAATCGTTTCAGTTCATTGTCCGAATAAACCGTAAACTTTGCCTTTGGCGTTGGCGGAACATCTCTTGTCAGAAAAAGCCCTGCAAGATTCTCATACTCACACATTTTGCCTGTGCTTTCAAGCAAACTCCGTAATCTGTTGAGGTCTGCGTGGTAGTGCTTGGTTTCGGTTGCTTCGGTCTTTAGATAAATGAGATATTCTTCTATTATCTCACGGGTTAACTCCCTGCAGGAATCAATTTGGGGGAATCTGTCTGCAAGGTATCTTGACAACCGCCTGATTGCTGTCATTTCCATTTGTATGCAGGTAATTGCTTCACTCTGCAGATTAAGGTATATCCCTTTCCTAACCTCTTGGCGTATTCCGTCCTGTGGTATTCCGGTAAAAATCAGCCGTCTTGCTCTCTTGATAGGATTGGCACGATATTCGATATCCAGCTTATCAAGTTTCCATACATCTTTTTCCGCCTTTTTGCGGTTATCCGGCTGTGTAAATAGGACAAGCTGTTTAAGGTAGTTTATATCCCGTATTTGCATGGTATATATCGTTCCGTTAAAGCGCTTTACCTGTTCATATATGGGGACGCCTTCTTTGAATAACCATGCTTTAAATTTTTTAATCCAAGCATTTACATTCCTGTCTTTTAGACTGTTTTTTTCAGATGTGCATTCACTAAAAAACCGGCATATCCTTTTATGATATTTGATATCAAGGTACAAACTTTTGGGGCATACCTTTGTGCTGCGCCATTGTATAAATGCACGAACTTCGTTCCTCATTTTTTGTGACGGAATTTGTGACAGGTCATAAAAGGGATTTTTGCTTATTGCTTTGTTCTCAAACGCTTTCTTTGCAGACTCATCGTATAAATCCCATAAGTAAACCTTATCATCCATTTTCGTTCTCACCTCCTCTCATGGTTGCCAACAGGCTGTTTGTGCTGAAAAATTCTTCACTTGCTCTGGCTATTTTCTTTGGCATATAGTCGATATATTGTTCGGTCATTTCTTCGTAGTCATGACCGAGATAATCCCGGATGCTCTGCAGCGGTACTCCTGTGTCATAAAATTGTGTTGCTATCGTGTGTCGGTAGTCGTGCGATTTAAACAGGTATTCGCCGCCTTGTATATTGTTGATTTTGCAGTATTTTTTCATCTGATTCGTGAAGTTTCCGGTTCTGAAAGCGCCGCCTTTTTTACCCTTGAACACATAGTCATCTGCTTTGATTTCATATTTCTTGAGATAAACCTTCATAAGTTTATACAGTGCATCGGGTATCGGAATTCTCTTGTAGGCTTTCATTTTTACCTGATATACCTGAATCCACGCATCCTCTCCCTGTATGTAATAGGCGTCGCCTTTCAAAGTGCATACCTCGCTGATCCGAAGCCCGATTCCCCACAGATGCAGATACATAAGTCGTATTGTTTCAGGGAATGCATAGAGTTTTTCGAGGATTTCCTCATATGCTTCCGATGATACGCTTCGATTGTGATGCTGCGGCATCGTCTTTTTTAAGAGGCATTCTGCATCGAAGGGTATTCGCTCGATATACTGCCGCGCGAACAGGAAGTGGAAGAAATGCTGTATTGTCATCACAATGCCGTTATAGGTTCCCGGCTTAACTTCTTTTTCCCGTTGTATTCGGAAATACTCATTCATTTGTTCCGAAGCCACCGTGCATACATTCGTTTGATTGAGATATATCAGGAACTTTCGGATATTGATTAATTCGGCCTGTATCACACCAATAGTTATATTGGTGATGCCAATACTGTATCGGGCATATTTTTTCATCAGATCACGGTTTTCCTTGCTGGGCACCTCTATAAATGACAGACTTTTTACTTCGTTTGATTCATTGATCCGTTCCGGCTGAAGCTGAAACCTGTCTAAGTACCACACATTGGCATCCCAGTTGATTTCCTCTGCCTGCATAAAAAGTGCGTATCTGCAGTAATTCAACGCACTCGCCATTTTCTGAGCGTTCAACCGTTCCGTTGGCTCGTTACAGAATTTTTCTGCTTGATGCAGTTCAATCTGTTCTATGTCATGGATGTTTTCCTCTATGCAGTATTGATATAAATACCGAAGTCCTGCCAAGCGGGTTCGATTCGTTTCACCACACATTGTTTCAGCATTTTCAAGTATATAATGCAGGATGCTGTAAACCTGCCGTTTTAACTGCTCGGAGGTATGGATCGTAAAATCCCATAAAAAGTCTTGCTTTCGTCCTGCATTTTCAAACTGTGAGGCTATGCTTTCGACAGGGTGATAGGGGAGATAAAGCAGTTCGTTTTTATATGCCGGTCTGATCTCCCTGCCGTTTGCCGTAATCCGCATTTGTTTTTTCAATGAATACCGCTTGATTTTGTCAAAGGATTTCAAGTATTCATGGATTGTGTTTGGGGCAAGTTCTGTTTCAAGAGCTTTTTGATATTTTACACGCCATCCATAGTCCAATTCGGATATCGCCATATCCCGTTTGCTATCATAAAGTTTTTGAGTTTGTAGAGGCCGAATCTGACAGGAACGCCGCACTCTGCAAGTTCTTTTTGTAATTGTGTTATCTGCTGTTAATTATTCTGTTGCGGTACTGTGCGTTGCAGCATAAGTGCGGGCATAGGATTTCACCTCCTTTACAGCAAGTCTTTTATTCCATACAAGTCCGAGTGTTTTTCATAAAACTGTCGGCTTGCTTCCATCAGTTGGTCATCGAGTATGCCGAGATATTTAACTGTGGTATCAAGGTGCCGGTGACCGAGGGCAAGTTGGATGAGTTCTAACGCCCAGCCGGAGTTTCGCCTTGACACCGCATAGTATCTTCGGAGCATATGCGGTGTGAGCTTTATGCCGGTCTTTTTCTCCATGCGTTCCAGCATATCGTAGACGCTTTCCACCCGCATTGATTTTCCTGCAGTTTTACCTTTGATATTGATAAACAGGTAGTTTTGCTTTTACAGCAGTTGTCTGTATTCTGCAAGGTAGTGCATAAGGAACTCGAAAGTATCATTGCTTATTTTTGCCGAACGATATTCGGCGTTCTTAGCTCTTGCATCGTTATCATTGTCATCCCGGAAGTACACCATTATCAAGTGACTGCCGTAGTCGATATCCTTTGTGTAATCAATACCGAGTATTTCACCGATCCTGAAGCCTGTTTCGGCTATGAGCAGCAGCAATAACTGATCACGGATGTTGGTGCAGACCTTTAGGATTTTGATAATCTCTGGTTCTTCGGCAGCCCGGACATCTCTGTCCTTTTCCTTCAGGTATCCCTTAAAGGATTGATAGCGTATCTTTCTTCTGACTCCGACCGCATTTGCAACCGTAATCTGATCATAGGAAAGCACCCGCAGCGGTTTTGCGTATCCGCAGTCCGCCATATAAAGAAAGAACCCGAACACATCTTTTAAGTATGCGTTGCAGGTTCCGTTTCCTGTTTTTGCTATTCTGTTATCTGTGATATGATTGCCTTCCTTGATCCAGTATAAAAATTGACCGAAGTGTCTTGACTGTTCTTCAAAGCCTAACCGTGTCACTTCGATCAAATCCATTTCATCCTGTGTTAAGTAGTTCATGTAGTAGCAGATGGACAATGCAATTCGTCTGACTGTATTTGGTGAGCGATTGGCATCGACTTTGTGCTTGAGATATTTTGTTGGTAACAGAGCAAGGTCAAGTGTTTCATCATCTTGGATATAGTATAGTTTCTGCTTTTTCTCTGTTACGAAATCTACTGTATATCGTTTCACTTGCCTCACTTCCTTTCCTGACTGCATACACACTATACACTAAAAATCTGACTTTATCCAGCGAAACGCTCATAAAATATCCAATCAAAATGCGGTGTTTTTCTGAGCTGTAATCGGGCAGAAGCAACAATTGCCGTGCGCTTTCTCCATAAGCCCCAAACTAACTACTATAGCTCTATCAACACTCTGCATGGTAACATCATCGGCATGACCGACATATTCCTTCAGCCTTTCCCGGTCGATTGTCCGTACCTGTTCCAGCATAATACGGGAGTCGGCAAAAAGCCTTGTCCCTTCTTCGTCCAGCAGGACATGAGTCGGCATATCCTTTTTTCTTCTGCTGGTGATGGCGGCCGCAATAACGGTCGGGCTGAAATGGTTTCCCACATTGTTCTGTATAATGGGGACGGGACGGACGCCGCCCTGCTCACAGCCAACGGTAGGGTTTAAGTCTGCATAATAAATGTCGCCTCGTTTAATCTCCATATCGTTTCTCCCGTTACAGCATCATTCCGTATTCCGCCGCTGTTACCATCTCGTCTTCCAGCCTGCCGTATTCGTCAAAGGCTTCCATTGTGACCATAGGAATTTTCTTTGCTTCTGTTTCACCCATCTAAATGGGAGCAAGCAGGGGAATAATCTGACGGCACAACTCCCGATCCGGGCATTGGTCAATAAAGCCGCCTATCGTATTCAGAATCAGCCTGTCCAGCATATCCGTCAGGATGATTTTCTCCGCATCAAACTGATGAGCGCCGAGAAAATTGGCGATATGCTCCGGCGTCATGTCAAAAACATATTCCTGTCTGCTGCCGTCAAAAGGATAAATATATGCATACCCGGCATGACTTTTGCCGAGGATTTCTTCTTCACTGATTTTTTGCTTTTTCTCATCCATATTCAGTTCCTCCTTCTGTTTATGTAAAAGGCTGCGGCCTGCTGTTTGGGCAGACCGCGGCCTTGTAATATCAATCGTTTCGTTTGCTTGCCGATATTCGATCCACGCCATCCCTCGGCACATGAGAACGCATTTTCCGGTCATGCATTTGACCTCATTGGAATCTCACCACCCCGTGGTTCTCACCGGGCCGCCCTCATTGCCTGCGACGGTTTTTTCACGCTCGGACTGTGACTGGACGGAAGTATCATTATTTCCTCTGCCTGTCATGGCCTTCGATGCGGATTGTGCCGCACCGTCTGAATCTTGAAACCATCGGACAATCTTTTTTTGACTGCCTGTCCGTGGATTCGCTCATGTAGCTTGCCGGTTTTGCCGACAGCAGAGGGAAAGTAAAAAATGCGCTGTACTATGAAATTTTCAAAGAGCAACGCCTGTCCTTTCTCATCAGAAAAAACAGGCAAAGGATGATTCCTTCACCTGTTTCCTCACTTAAAAGCGTTTTTTACACCTATTTCATAAAAAATTTGATTTTTTCTTTTGCCCGTTCTATGGCAACAAAAACAGAATGCACCGAGCAGCCCTCTATCTCCGCAATTTTCTCATATGTAAAATCATAGAAATAATAAAGGAACAGCCGTCAAGTAGGTACTCATATAGAAGTTTTTCAACAGCTATTATGTAAAGACCTATACAGCGGGCTATGAAACAGAACAGGCAGATACTTTCATGTTAGGTATCTGCCTGTTTTCTATGTAATTATGTTGAAAATGCAAAAACAATAGTATCAAGTATTTTTTTATTCTTTCCCAATCCTTTTCTACAAACAACTGATTGCCAGCTATTATACCATTTCGCATAGTTATAAACCTCTTTTTGATTTCATCTTTATGTGAAATAACTCCTTGATATAAATACTCTTCATTTTTATCGTGTTTAATTGTTTTTCTTGATTCCCATTCAATAGGTAGGTAGTCATCATTCTCCTTAATAAGCGAATCAGGCAAGTATAATTCAATTGAGCAGGCTTTTTTATTTATATCATCATTGCAAATTGAACCATTTGGCAATATTGTCGGATATGATTTAAATAAGCTATCCTGTGGGTAAAGTAAAAATCTAAAATTATCTGTCCAATTTTTTATTTCATTTTCTAAAATGCATTTACTTTGAAATCCTTCCGCATCATTGTCAAATATCGCAATAAACTTGGATTTGAGTTTTGAAAAATAAAAGGCTTTCAGATTCTTAATTATATAAGATGTACCACCATCTCTTTTTCCGCCATGCCCATCATCAAAATCCATAAAATAAAACAAATCTGAAAGGTGTGGATACATTCTACACATAGCAAATTCGAGAATGTCCTTGTCACTTGTTCCTTCAACCAACACTATTGTTTTTTCTTCATTTTCTGTAGCCATAAGTGCTTTCGGAATACAATCATCTGCCCAGTCGCCTATTTAAGTAAAATCTAAGATTATTTCATCTTCCGGCTCACAGCTCTCTAATATAAGTCGAATAATATAGACTATATCTATTACTTCAGTTTTTAATCCGTAATATGATTCATTATCTGCATCCTTCAATGAATAATAGATAATCTTGTCGCATTCTGTGTTAATTCCTATAACCTTAGCATCACTTTTATCGAAATGATATATATTGCCATCTGCTAACTCATGTTTAATTATTTTATCTAAAGAGTTTTTCCACTTTCTAAACGTAACGTGTTTTTCTATGCGTTTTTTAGCTTTTTCCTCATAATCATCGTAATCTATGTGAAGGTGTGATAATAATGCATCATAGTAGATTGCTTCATATTTTGTTTCATCAAAGATATGTTCTGCCCTTGAGACAGAGAAACCCAGCGCATCCAATCGTTCCTTAGCTTTTTGAACTGTCGTTACATACATATGCTTTGTGTATTTTTCTGAATCTCCATCATCTGGATCATCAATATAATCAGGAATGCACCTATAATCAAGTTTTGAAAACAATAAATGAACTATATCAGACTTTAAATAATTTCTAAACCAATATAAAGAAAGATTTTTAATTTTAATATCAGCATATTCACTCATGGTAATCCTCCTAAATCTCATTTATAAAATCCATTTTCGTCATGCTCGCCAAAGCAGCTATGGCAAGTATAAGGCTCAGAAATTTCACTTATTCCATTGGCGGTCATTTTAAGCTCCCGTGTAATAAATGGAAATATCCTACAATGACTTATCATCAGCAAGCCCATTTGAGGATGCTCACGAATGACCTTATTGATGAGATTACTGATATACCTTGCGTTCACGAAGTCAAGGTTATTAAGCGGTTCGTCGATGATCATCAGGTCTGCATCTGAACGAGTAGCTATAACAGAGAACACTTGTAGTAGCCTTTGCTCGCCACCACTGAATTTACCCGGTCTGGACTTTGCATCGAATATCCTGCTGTTATCTTCTCGGCGTGGCAACCATTCGTCGATCAGGTCATTGACCTCGGAATAGCTCATATCATTGCCTGCGTGGGCTTCTCCGCTGTTGCTGATAACATCTCTGACTTGTATGCGCCCCATTTCAGAGTATTCGTCCTTTTGGGGAATATAGGCAATGCTGGAACGAAATCGCTGCAATTCGTCATCACTTAACGAGATAATATCACCGAATGTATGGTGTGTGATTCTGCCTTCGATTTTCTTTCCATCGGTTTCTAACCGCATAATGCTTTTCAGTATAGAACTCTTTCCAATGCCGTTTTCTCCGGATAATAAGACCACTTCACCCTTCCCGATGTCAAATGACACATTCTGCATCAAAGTGCGTTGTTTCAGCTTTATCGACAGGTTATCTATACTAAGGATATTCCCCATAACTACTTCCTCCAGAGTTGCTTATTTGATATGTTTGAAGCTATAAGTAAAGTGATGATCTCAATAAACGGTATCAACAGCAATACCAGTAATTTCACAGCAGTGAAATTAACAAACAGAAATACAATACCTGATAAAGCAAACGATGCGATAATTGATATGATTCCAGTGCCATGGACAAGCCTGTAAAATGCTGTGTTCAGTTTCTTTCTATCAAAGCCAATCATTATCAATCGTCTGAAATTACTTGATACAAATTTGTTCAGCAAAACAGTAACTGCGACCGTTGTCACAATCGAGACTATGCTCAAAACCGCTAAATACGGAATAATACTTCGGAGCGATGATATTATTTCATCATCACGATAGATGATATTCTCAGGCGAACCAACTGCTGACAAGTCGTTGATCGAGTCTTTTGTAAACACAATACTGCTATGCGTGATATTTTCGATGTACCTTTCGTCATATCCCATAATGATGATTCCGTCACTATGATTCATACCGTTAGTCACCCTGACGCTTACTGCTTCGGGAAGGAGCTGCTCAATGGCATACTCACAGCTCTCACCGTTGACAATATGCTTTGAGTATAGTTTATCGCCAATGTGCAGATTATTGGATTTGGCTACATTCTTAGATACAGCCACACCGTTGGTGCTGAGTGACTCTGCGTTCCAAGAGACCATATCTGTATACAGCGAATCTTTTGACTGCATAACAATATCTGCGTTCAAACTGGTATTCGCATCGGCAGATAATGTAAATTCAATTCCTGCATTGAACTGATAATAGTCATCTTTCCGAACTGTATCCTGCATCGTTACCGAATAATCGTAGTCCGATTGCAGCAGAGAGTTCAACTGGATAGCATCTTTATTCACAGAAAGAATCAGTATGAGCATAAGAAAAAACGAGATCAGAGTGAATGACACTGCTGTGATGATCGTCTTTTTTGGCTCTGCGTGTAGAGCTATACGATTTCTCATTGTGTTATCACCTGACCTCGTTTTATATTAATTCTTCGCCTTGGCTTTTTCTTTTTTTGGTGATGCTCTTTATCATGGAATTGTTCATGGAGAGACTAATGATCTCCGCCACAAGCACTGCCGCAGGAATGAAGGCAATCTCAATACCGATAGCACTCTTTGGAATATACATAGCTGAAGTATTCAGTTTAAGGAACAGTATAACCCCATAAGCGACCGCAAAACAGAGCAGCTCACAAATGAAAGATTTGGTGTAGTATGGCTTTACATTCTGCCCCTTAGGGATACAGTGCTTGGTGAAATAGCCCTTTTCACTGCCACGTTTTGCCATGACTACATTGAAAGCAATTATCAAAACGGCTGACAGGGCTGTTCCGATCCATATCATCAGAGGACTGACCTTCTTATCAAGGCTGTTTTTTCTGACACGGAAATCCGTGATCTCATTTGCATATCCTGAATCCATGATAGCATCATAATGAACCTGATACTGCTCATCACTGTCAAAGCGGTCACGATCCTTTAATCTGCCCAGTGGTCTGTAATCCTTTGTCAGATATGTCTGACAAGTGTTATAGTCGCTTGCAGAGATATACATTTGCGAATAGCCATTGTTCTGGGAATTCTGAACGATGTTTTCTTTTTGCTCGGTGCTGAGTTGTGCAAGGATAGCTCCATTCTCATAAATGCTGTTTGTTTCATAGATAGCGTATATCTTATATTCTGCGGTCGTATCACCAATAGAAAGAGATATGGTATCGCCAATATCTGTCGAAGTATCCTTACAGAACTGCCAGTCCACAAGAATCGGATTGTCAAAGTCTGAATCTGACTTCTTGATAAGACGTTTGCCGTTATACATTGTAATATCGACATTTTCAAAGCGGTCACTCAGCAGAACTGTTGTTGTCCTCGATTTGCCGCCTGCGTTTACAGCAGTCTTAGTCAGGAAGAACGGGAACACTTTATCAATCCCGTTGCTCCCAGGCAATTCGCTTATCTGCTCAAAAGACGGCTCAGGAGCGATAAAATCAATGCTTGTGTTCTTATACACGCTCTGTGAATTGTAGTTATCGGATATCTGAGAGATAAACGGAAACACGAACAGCAGTCCGGCTACTACAGCAATGACAGCACTCAGGAGGATTGATAATAAGGCTCTGTGCCTGATCCAATAGCCTGTCATCATTCTTCCTCCGTCTTATCTTCTTTTTTCTCTACAAATATCAGCGTGCTCTGCTTGTCATAAGATGCATCAACGTTGTCATCGAATACCAGTGTCATAGGCACTTCGCCTACTGCGTTCGGGACAAACTGAATTACACATTCCTGATCCGACGCTGTCTCGGACGCATTAGCAGTAAATTCGTATGTAGTAACATTATTTACCGCATCAAAGTTTGGCGTAATGATCTGACCGTCCATGTACTTTGCATCAACATTGTCGATGCTGGGGATAGTCAGTACAACCTTGACCTGAGAGGTCTTGCTCTTATTTGATGTAACCTTGAACTTTACCTTCATATATACGGTATCACCGATCTCATATTCCTTAGTGCCGTCGCCGTAGCTATGACCTTTATCAGCACTGTAGAAGAAATCAGATGCCGCTGAATAGGTGGTTTCTCCACAAGCGGTTAGAGAACCCATTGCAAGAGCTGCAACGAGCAGGGCGGAGAGAGTTCTTTTGATTCTTTTCATTTTTATATACTCCTTTTCTCAGTAATGAATTGTCTGTAATTACAAACGGTCAGAGAATTATATCCTGCATACCGACTGTCACTTCCCCGTCCGAGGAAAAGACAACAGCTAAGCCATGCTCCAAGTCATAGCGGTATTTACATATCATAGCAATTCGGGGATTTTCCTTATCCCGCTTGACAAAAAGGCATTCAGGCTTGATATAGCTGAATATATTGTCTTTTTTAGCGTTTTCATCGTCGTTCATAACTTGTTCTCGGCAGTATTCATCTACAATAGATTTTGACTGCTCGATCCACTCGGTATGAGATTTGAAGCGCTTTAAGGCTTGAATTTGTGCCCTTGTTACTTCTTCTCCCTCATAGCAATCATACTCAACAGGGAGGGTGAATGATCTTCCCCAGATGCTTAGTTCTAATGATTCAATCAAAATCAGCCTCTCCTTCCTGACCTATCATAGCGTTGTATTCAGCAACACCGCCGTAATGCGTAAATGTTTGATTCACTTCAGACGGCACTAACTGCATAGATTCCATATTGCTCATTTCGTGCCAAGTAAGATTATTGCTTTTGCGATATGTTTCTATATCACGAGCAATCCATGTTTTACCGTCATATTTTATTTTGGTCCAGTATTCAGCAAGAGCCTTATCTGCCTGACTGAAATTTTTTGACCTACTATTTGTCATATTTGGTATCTTTACCTGAGCCTTTTGGAATGGTGAGAAGTCGGGAACAGCGTTTTTATATGTAACCTTAGTGATTTTCGTTCCATCCTCTCGAATAATCGGTTCGTCAAGTATAAAATCCGATTCTCCACGTTCTCCTTTCCACTTGCCACCATTACCATCTTTGGGCGTTTGCATTAAGCGAGCATTATACGGAGTATATGGAGTATTATACTTTTGATAGAAGTCATATCCCTCAGCACCGCCATGAACTGTGCCGATGATAGCACCCCACATATAACCGTCAGAAGCATTTTCAATGGCTTTCTCTGCCGATGAAACACCGACTTTTTCCCAATCGACATTACTCCAGTCAATATCAGCGGCATCGGTTGAGGTAAATGTCTTTACAGCGTTATATCCTGCATAAGCTGTTCCTGCCGATGCAGCTAAAACGGATATGCCCGCAATAACGAGCTTTATTCCTGCTGCCGCCGTTATAGTAGTGCTTCCGCCCGATGGAACAGCAGCAACTAATGATACGATTGAAAGAATAAGACCGGCTGTAGCTGTGGCAAAGCCTATGACAGCAGATGTTCTTCCCGTTTCGTCCAATTCATCTGTTGCTCCTGTTAATCCTCCAAACAAAGAGCCTAAAGCTGCACCTGTTCCTGCAAATTTTAGCGATTCGTCAGCGGCAGCTACAACAGCACTTGCAATCGGATCAGGTAGTCCTGCTTTTTTCAAGACAACAACAGTAACTATTACACCTGTACCCACAGCCACCTTGGTTAGCACAGATTTTATATTGATGCCCTCTCCGAAAAGGTGAGTTGTCTGACTGTTTGCTGCGAAATCCTCTATATGCTCTTGTGGAACATATATGGTTTTACAGCACATAACTTCGGTGATAGTTTCTTCTTCAAGTAGAAGCTCGGAAATCTTGTCCTCAGCAAGAATTATTTCTTCCAGATATATCTCCGTTGTTATGAATTCGTGCAACTTTTTTTCGGTGATTACGTTCTCTATCTCGATATTCTCCGTAACTGTCTGCGGATTTGCATCTGAAATAGTGGGCGTTGGTGGTGCATTGGAGCAACCGACAGTCATAAGCAAAATCGAAACAACTAACATCAATGGTATTAGTCTGTTAAATATATTACGTCTTATTAACATCATATCACCCCTAAACAAATAATCAGAATTCGCAATGTGACAAATTACAATTATTTATACTATATTATACCATATTTTTAGTGAAAAAGCAAACCGTTTCTCTATGTGAAATGCTCCCCTTTTGTTAGACAATGAGGTATAATATAAAATACCGTAATTAAAACTAACGAAAGGGGGCATTTTTATGCCAAAAGGACAGCCGAATAAAAAGTACACGCCGGAATTCAAAATCAAAGTAGTAGAAACGATGCACAAGGAAAAACTTAGTTACAGTGAAACTGCACGTCAATTTGACATAAGTAATCATAGTAGAGTAGCAAGCTGGGAACGCATCTATCTTGAAGAAGGGAAAGAAGGCTTTTACATAGAACGCCGAGGACGCAAGTCAACATGTCGTCCCAAAAAGCTGAAGAAAGAAGTAGAGGAAGACCTTATTTCAGAGGTACAGCGACTTCGTGCGGAGAATGCATACTTAAAAAAATTGAATGCCTTGGTTTCCGAAAGGGTACGGCAAGAGAAAAATCACAAGTGATATGGGAACTGAGGCACGAATTCAAAATATAGCTGCTCATTGATATTGCCAATATCCCTCGCAGCACATATTACTATTACAGCAAACAATTTAATTCTCCAAAACCAGATAAATATGCTAACATAAAAACTGAAATACGTCATATTTACGATGAAAACAAGGGTCGTTATGGCTATCGAAGAATAACACAAGAATTGAAGAAAAAATTTGTTATCAATCATAAGACAGTACAAAAATTGATGAGTAAAATGGGCATATTTTGCCGAGTTCGTATGCATAAGTATAACTCATACAAAGGGGATGTCGGAAGGATTGCACCTAATCTTCTTGAACGAGATTTCAAGGCAGACAAACCGAATCAGAAGTGGGTAACAGATGTTACAGAGTTTGCTTTGTTTGGAATAAAGCTGTATCTGTCACCAATCATTGATTTGTATAATGGTGAAGTCATTTCGTATAATCTTAGCCGTCATCCAAATCTCGCACAAACAACAGATATGCTTGAAAAGGCATTTTCCAAAATTTCCGATAATACAAATCTTATCCTGCATTCGGATCAAGGTTGGCAATATCAGCATAAGCGTTATCAGAAAATGCTTGCGGACAAGGGTATCAGGCAAAGTATGTCCCGAAAGGGCAACTGTCTTGACAACGCTTGTGCTGAAAACTTTTTCGGTTTATTAAAAACAGAATTGCTGTATCTGCAAGAGTTTATGTCCGTTGAGCATTTTATCTCGGAACTTACGGAATATATAGAATGGTACAACAACAAGCGTATCAAGCTTAAGCTTGATGGACTGTCTCCTGTAGATTACAGACACAAAGCTGCATAACAAAAGCGACCAAGATCTCTCTTAGTCGCTTTGCATAATTATTTCTTTATAACTTTGTCTAACTTTTTGGGGTCAGTTCATCGTGACTTTGGCTCTTTTTTTTTCGTATCAGAGCATCACCTTGACGGCAAAGCCGCCACTAAAAAAGTAGGTGTTCGTCCAATACACGTTTGGTGGAGATGATTCGGACACGGAGAAAGTCACGGTTTAAAAATACTTGTGTCTGCCGAGTGAATTAAAAGGCTTTTAAGAAGTGTGATAAATACCTATATAAATACTATAAATTTGAATATCCTTAACTCACCAATTTTCGGCAACACAAAAGGATATTGCAAGGCAGTTAAAACTGCCTTCCCCACATCTCACGCTTAGTGCGTGGTGTGGTGTTTTGGCTTGCAATATACTTTTTGTTGCCGAATTTTTTGTCTATATATATTTTTACACTTTTGCGTGGAAAAGTACGGAAGATTTTTCCATTTTGCTGTCATATAATGTAAAAAGAGGGTGAAACAAGGCAGGTGATTGATATAGATAAAAATCAACAAAAATGCACAACATTAAACGGAGTTTATGAAACAATGAGCGAAATCATAGGCTTTGACAATGTGGTGAAACTGTATGAAAACTTTAAAGGTAGTCAGATAAACTTTCCTACCCGACTTTTTTCTAAGGAATTTGTCCTCGAAGAAGCACTCAAGGCATATGACGGAACATCGGAATCAATCAATCTGATTGCGACAAAATACTCGTATTCGGAACGAACAATCAGAAAACTATTAAAAAATCATTTAAACTCAATTTAAGCAAATCAGCTTAAATCATATTTTTATTCTTAGGAGGAATTTTAGTGTTACAAGTTATCATCTCAATCATAGGTTTAATTATTGCAGTATTTGTTTTTGCTTTGATAGCAGACAAGTTTCCGTCCATTACAAACTGCATACCATTGGCAATATTCATTTTTGTACTTTTATGGGGAGCAAGTATTTGTATTTCCTATATAGCGTGGTGGATTGGAATAATTGTAGCTATTGTCGCTCTGATTGTTTACATAATAAAAAAGAAAAAGCCTCTGCAAATGGACAACAACGAACCAATTGACAATAATCAGGAGGATAATAATGAATCTAAATGAATTTTTACAAAAAGAAAACTGTGAAAAAAAATTTAATATATGTGTGGGCAACATAAAAGTTTCAAATGAAAGAAATTTATACAATGCTTTAAGAAAATGGTATAAAAGCCTTGCAAAATCAGCACAAAACTCGTTTGATGAGGGTTATAAATCCTATAATAACTGTGAGGACATTATTTCTAAAGCAGAAGATGATTTTAAAAGCAGTATGGCAATTGTTGTTGAAGATTTGAAAGATACCTTTATAAATTTAGGTGAATATGATTATGACACCAATGCCGTTTCTGAACTAATCGAATCCGCAGGTTGCACAGAAATATTTGAAGAAAGATTTTGCTCTGTTGCCGAAAAAGTGTATTCTATTATGGGTGATGTTGAAGCTCAAAGAGAATACAGAGAACAAAGAAAAGAAAACAGAGGTCGTTGGCAGGGTGCTACTATAGGTGGAAATGCCATAACTGCAATAAGCCATCAAATTGATGTCGGTGCTATGAATATGGCGAGTGGTGCGGCACATAGTGTTGCAAATGCTGTCGGCAACTTTTTCACCGAAATGCAGGCTGAATCAGACCTGAAGAAATTATTCAAAAATAATGAAGTTAAGATTTTACTTTCTGAAGGTGTGTATTACTCAGCATATTCCGTAATTGAGGTATTTATGCAAACAGTCGGACAAGATTATGACTGGGGATATGTTAAAGATTGCGACAGCGATAAAGCACAAAGATTGATAAATAACCTTAAAAGCAATTCAATTGCTTCAGAGAATATTTCAAAAATCTGCATAGATGTACTTTCTCTTAATCCGTATAACATTGAAATATATGATTACTTATTAAAAAATTACGGTGATGACGGAAGTTTGAGTACATTGGCAGAATACTTCGACATAGACGGTTTTTCTGCAATAAAGGAATCTATGGCACTTGACTATGTAAAAAAGAATCAGGGTACAACAGAAGAAGATGCCGTTAAAGCTAAACACGATTTAATCGAATATTGCAAAAACATAAGACTTGACATTACAGATGAGTCCGAATGTATTACATACATAAATTCCGTACTTGATGATTTTGATTTAAAATATCGAACAGTTGACGGTGTGGTCTGTGAAACAAGAGAAAGTGCTGATTTTTCAAGAAGCGAATTACCTGATATACTTGAATTTATGAAACAAATTCAGCCTTTAAAATCAAATCCGATATTGCCGTATGAAAATGACCTGTTAGCAAAGAAAGAAAAATTTATCAACACATTTTCTTCTGAGGTTTCTAAAAAGCATTTAGAAACTATCAATACATATCTAAGTGATTTTGATAAACAATTTTGTAAAACAAAATTATTTTCAAGCGTTCCAAGAAAGCAAGCGGCAAAAGATAGAGCTTTATCATATGCAAAAGGACTTCGATATTCTACAATTGAGGAGTTTGACAGAGAATACGAAAAATATAAAGATTTTATTATAAAAAATCTTGGCGTAAACATTGATGAAGCTGTTGAAGCAAAAGAATATCTTGAGAAAAAGAGGAAACGCTTGTCAAGTCCATACGGTGGCATAGGCGGATTCGGTGGTTTCTTCCACAAAAGAAAGTAATGCAATTTTTTAGTAAACGCATATATTTGCAAAAAGTGTATATAAAAAATAAATAATTTTTCACCATCTGAAAATGCACTCACCAAAAGGCGGTGGGTGCATTTTTGCATAAATAAATGACAGAAAGGAGCAGAACAATGGAAGCATTATGGTTTGTGCTTGGATTTGTTGTGACAACAACAGTTGTACTTGCAACGGAAAAACTTATCATCAAAAACTAAAATCGGAGGTAAAAATGTTTGGACTTATAATGACATTGACTGCAAAAGTCGCAGTAGAAATGTTTGCAAAAGGTGCAGGAACGGCTATTACACTTCTCTGCACAGGAACAAAGCTGAGGAAAAGAAAATGATTGAAATATTAACACCTGATGATGTATCAAAAATCAAGGACTGTTACATTGCAGAATATATTAAAAATCTTCTCACAAATTTTCTGACACAAACCTCTGACTGTTCGCTTGAAACGGTCGGAGGTATTTTTTATGTTGAGAATGAAAAAGACTTTGATAATTACAAAAAGTTTGGTTTGTCCTCAAAAATAACAGAAAGCAGATTTGAATGGATTAACTTGATAGGCAATGATTTTCTTGACGGATGTATTGTTCTTGACAATGACAGGGCAATAAACATTGTCGGCAAAGCTGACTATTTCAGAAAAGGAGTATTGAACAATGAGTATGGCGAACACAATTGAAACAAACAGCACAGTAAAAACAACAGCGGTCTTTTCCAAAAACAGAAAAGACCGCTATTTATTGAAAGCAGAATGGGACAGCAATAAAAAGTCGCTTGCAACAATAATGACCTATCCCTCATCTGCCGATGAATTGATTTTTGACCAAACAACCATGCTTGTCAGGAACGGAGCGGTAAAAAATGATTTCGGCTCCGTTTCAATAATCAATCTCTTCTCATCAATCGACAACCCTTTGCCTAAAACAGACAAAGCAAACACTTCTTTTGTAATGAGAGAATGTGACAATGCAGATGTAATAATAGTTGCATATGGCAGAAGCACAAGCTTTGAGGAAGAAAAGAAGGCTTTTCTCAATGCTTTGACAGAACACTATAATGACAAACTGCACACAATCATTGACTCAAAAGGCTTGATGTTCTCGCACCCTCTCTCACCCTTTGCACACCAGTGGAACATTCAGAAATTGGATTTGAAAAGATGATTGCATTGCCTTGAGATTTTCTCTTTGTGTGCGAGTGTGCATTGATTGAAAAAACGGGATTTCGGGGAAGAAGATTTTTCAAAAGGACTCTCAAAGTGAAAAATCTCCCGAAATTCCATCCACATTTTCGGTCTGCCCCGAAAAAAGCCTTTTTTCTTCTTTGGAATTTTGTCTGACAAAATCTCCGTCAATTTGCACAAACCATGGTTTTTATTTTTTTGCAAAAAACAACCTCTGTCAGAATTTTTCAGAAACTTTTGAGGAAGACTTTCAAGGGCAAAAATCTCCGCCACAATAATTCAACAGTTAAATAGCAATACCGAATAAATAGGAGGTGTTATTATGCAAAATAATATAAATTCAAATGATTGCATAAAAGAAAAAATTTCTTTGAGTAAAAAGTTCCAAAGAATTGATATTTCAGAAGAAGAATATCAGAAAATTATCAGTACCATAAAATCACATTACATTGTCGATAAGGAAAATAACTTCATCGGTGTTGTTAAGAAGAATAAATATTCTTACGAAATCCGATACATAATGACCTATTGCAAGGTATTAAGAAAAATCATTGATGTGACTACAAAGCAAATCAAGATTGAGTATGAATACAACAATGGTATTGAAATTGATACCATACAACTTGACGGTGAATCTCTGTCGAAATTTGGTTTAAAAACACTTCTGTCATACGGTGTCAGATTTAATGAAACCGATATTGATGAGGTGAATAAATATCTTATGAGAACCGATATGAAAGCCGAAATCGTATATGGCTATTCAAAGCTTGGTTGGGACAAAATAGACAACAGTCTTGTATTCAGATACAACAATATGATTGCCAAAGAACCGACAAAGAAAAAATACATATACAACGGTAATCTTTGTCTGAATCATAAAGGTTCTTTAGATGAATGGTGTAATATGATACAGAATGAAGTCTGCGGAAATATTCCTATGTCATATCTTCTTATGGCTTCTTTCGCTTCCCCACTTCTTTCAATCTTAAATTTTTCACACGATGTTGGCTCAATACTTTTCTGTCTTTGTAATAATTCAAGCAAAGGCAAAAGTACAACAGCAATGTTGTGTGCAAGTGTGTATTCATCTCCTGTATTGAATAAAGGTGTTGCAATCACATTTAACGGTACAGAAAATGCACTCCAAGAGTTTTTAAGCCAAATAAACGGTCTTAGTGTTGTGTTTGATGAACTCGGTTCTTCAACAATCACTAACCTTGAAAGACTTATGTACAACTTTTGTATAGGCAGAAGTAAACTAAGACTGAATGGCGATGCTTCACTTCAGGAAGTCAAAGAATTTTCTTCAGTTATTTTCACTACATCAGAAATAAGCTTTGTAAGCGAAAAATCTATGGACGGCATAAAAACCCGTGTATTTCAGATTGATGATACGCTTACAAAAAATGCAGAGAATTCTGACAACATCAAAAGTATTGCAATGGCAAACTATGGTGTTGCAGGAAATAAGTATCTGCAAATGCTTGTTGACAAAGGTCAGGAAGAAATTGAATCTGACTATCAGAAATACAAAAATATTCTTCTTGAAAAGAATAAAGATATTGATGATAAGTGGAAGTCAGAACACTCAAATATAATGAGTGAAAGCTCCTTGGCTTGTTTTGAGCAGAGAAAAAGATTGACAGACAGAATATTATCAAAACTTGCAATTGTTGTTCAAGCAACAGCATATGCAAAGGAATTGTTTAATTTCAATATTGAAATATCTGATATGGTCGATTATTCCCTCAATCTTACAAACAAGATAGAGTCCACTCAGACACCTGAGGATGAACTGATGACAATAGTTCACGAAGATTTTGTCAAGAATATAAAAAAGTACAAGATGAATTATCCCTTTGCTTTAAAAGTATTTGGTAAAAGAAAAGCGGAAGCGATTGATTATAACTCACTAAATATCGGCTATGTCGGACTGATAAGACTTAGTGCAAGCGACAATTATTATGAAATTTGTGTAGCTAAAAACTACTTTGAGCAAATGATGAAGAATAACGGAATAGTTGATTTCCGCAAAAGACTTAAAAATTTGAGAGCAACAGGTGTACTCATTGCAGAAAAAGACAGACTTGTCGCAAGAGAGAAAATCATAGAAATCATTGACCTGAAAGTATATATTTTCAGATTTCAGTTTAATGACAAGATGATGTCACTTCACAATGCTTATGAAGAAATGTACTTTGACAAAATAGAAAACTCCGATAATAAAGACTTTCTGTCAGATGATGAAGTACAAAATATAGAAGAATGTCTTGGAGGTGAATGATTATGCCAACTTTTGATTTTATACCAAAGAAAAAATATGAATATATTGATGACGGTACCTACACAGGTATTCTTGACGATATATATTTCAGTCCCGATTGCCGTAACTGCTGGTTCACAATAAAGGTAGATTCAATAGAAAACGGCTATTTTAACTGTATGTTCTCTAATATGGATATAGTTTTAAATAACTTCTGTTGTGAGTATGTAGATGATAATAACTGTTTTTGCAGTGATAATGTACTCGGCAAAAAAATTGAATTTTCTGTAAGTCAAAGAAAATACGGCAACAAATCTTTTTCAAAAATAACAGCAATAAAAGTTATTTCCGATAAAGAATAATATTTTAAAAAATTAAATAAAAAATCCCTGCTTGCAGTATTATCTGCAAAAAATAATCATCAGATTTTATTAGATAAATGGTTATTAATGGTTTGGCATAAGAGTTGTGTAATCTGGGATACACAAGCCAAGCATATAGAGTTTTACTCTATTTTAATCTCTTGATATACATAATATTAGGAGGTTTTAATATGAAAGAATCATTAGTGTGTTGCAGTATACCCCGCAATCTTCTGCTTAAACAGGATTACGACAAGAGTATAGATAAAGCTGAACATACAGACAACCGCATTTCTTCGGATTTCTATAATGTAATAATAGATGTCCTCATCGAAATGCTTAATATAGATTAAAATATAAACTTTGAAAATCATCTGTGCAGTTGCTTTTCAGTGACTGCACTTTATTAAATTATAAATACATATTATTAAAATGAAGAATTATTCTTATAGGAGTGGTATATATGGAAGAAACAATAAAAGCAGTCGGATATGCACGATTTTCTTCTTCAATGCAACGAGAAGAATCTATAACAGCTCAAAAAAGATATATGATGATGTATGCTAAAAGAAACAATATGGAAGTTATTGATTGGTATTGTGATGAAGCAAAATCAGCAAAACAGTCAACAGACCTGCATTTCAGAAAATGATAAATGACGCAAAGAACAATCCTGAATTTAAGGCGGTATTGGTACATAAAACAGACAGATTTTCAAGAAATCTGAGTAATAGTATTCAATACAAAAAACTTCTTGAAGAATACGGTGTGCAAGTCATATTTGTTAATGAGCGTTTTGAAAATAATCCTGAAAGTCATTTGTTATATCACATAATGGGTTCGGTCAATCAGTTCTACAATGAAAATCTTGCAAGAGAAGTAATGAAAGGACTAAAAGAAAATGCCTATCAATGCAAATTTACTGGTGGCAGACCGCCATTAGGATATGATGTTGACAAAGACCTTAAACTTGTCATAAATGAAAAGGAAGCCGAAGCAGTTCGATTGATATTTGAAATGTCTGCCGAAGGATACGGCTATGGAGAAACAATAGACAAGCTGAATATTCTCGGATACAAAACTAAAAAAGGATTGCCATTTGTAAAAAACAGTTTGTATGAAATACTAAAAAATGAAAAATACAAAGGTACATACATTTTTAACCGCAGTTGTTCCGCAAATGCTTTGAATAAAAGGAACAATCACAGAAGAAAGCCTGAAGAAGAAATAATAAGGATTGAAAACGGCTGTCCTGCAATTGTTTCATCAGGATTGTGGCACAGAGCAAATGCAGTCAAAAAGGCAACTCGAAGCAGTTATACAAATGCCAAAAATACATATCTGCTAACAGGTCTTATACATTGCGGAGAATGTGGAGGTAAATTTCACGGAAATGTTCGCTACAACAAAAACAACACAAATCTGGTATATAGATGTAGTTCCAAGAAAAATAAAAGAAAATGCGAATCAAAAGAAATAAGGTGCGAATATCTTGACAGCTTTGTTATTGATAAGTTTGTTGAATTCTTCTTTAATGATGATAATATAAAAGTAATAACAAAGCAACTCAATGAGCAATACAACAAATCCTGTATATCGGATTTGGAATACAACGAAGCAAAATCAACCTTAAAAATTCTTGAAAAGAGCAGAAACAATCTCGTTGAAGCAATAGCCAAAACAGGCATAAATGACATAATGTCAGACAAAATCAAAGAGTATGAAGAACAAATCAAAAAGACTGCCGAGTTCATTCAAAAGTATGAAAAGCAAAAAATTGACAGAGTAATAACAGAAGATGAAGTCAGAGAACAAATCAATCATCTCAAAGATTACTTTTACAACCCTAAGAATTTAATAAGAACAAAGTATGTTCTTTCTCAATATATAGACAGAATTGACATCTCAAATGAAAATGTTCAGGTGCAATTCAAAGTATCAATGTCCCAATCAGATAATACTGATGGGGATTGTTTTTGTGTTCATACTGAGATGATAAAGAGGAAATATCTTTTTGATTATGTCTGCGAAAAGGTTGATTTTGAGCAATGGAACATAGAAAAACTAAACAAATCAGAATCGGAACATAGAAAAAAAGGAGCATAGAAAAAGTGACTTATTTGGTTGACACTGACCGTATGCATACTCACACCGCTAAAAAATCCGATTGGAATGGGAGTTTTTGGGTATATGGTGGGTTATTCTGTGTACGGTTATATGATTTATATTGAAGCATTTTTTACTACATAAATGATTATCGTTTTGTCTAAAACACCGCATAGATATAGGAATTATCATAAACAGAAAAAGTCACGACTGCATATGCAATCGTGACCGAGATGGTGGAGCAGGCGATGTCATAGTTGAACACTGCTCCGTGCAGGTTTTATCGGAGTTAAAGGCTTCTTCGATTTCCTCTAACGGTATGTCATCAACGCTCATAGGCTTCTTGCTGGCATTGATAATGAGTGTAAAATGGGCATCGTAAAGATACACCGAATGAACAAGAATATTGATGATGGCTCTGCGTTTGTTGACATCATCAAGCGGCATTTCGCAGATAAAATAGAGGAATGCAAGTATCTGTGCTTCTGAAAGGCATATCCGCTTGTTTTCTTCAATTGCGAGCTGTTCTTCAAGCGCATCTTTTTCAGCCTGACGTTTGTTAAGGCGTTTCGTCAGCATTGGAACAGACTGTCCTTGCTCAATACCTCTCCACAGGTTTTCTATGGCGATATCCGCTTCTCGGATAGCTTTCTTTAACTGCTTGACCGTCAAGTTATCGGGACTTTTGCTGCATTCCTCGGATACCTTTTGAGCAATAAACTTAATGTTGTCATCAGTAAGTAGTTTCAAACATTCTGCAATCACTCTGTCCTCGATTTTCTTTTTGCTGACGATTGTTTTATCACAGCGTTTCTTTCGGGCTTCTTTGCAGATGTAATAATGATACTGTTTGCCGGTTTTACTTGTACCGCCATAGCCAACCATCATATTCTTGCAGTGACCGCAAAACAGCTTTGTTGTCAACAGATACTCACCCTCACCGTGCGTCCTTGCAGAAGCCTTCTTGTTTTTGTCCAGAATATCTTGTACTTTGTAAAATATATTGTCGTCTAAAATTCTCGGCATACCGCCCGGCGTTTCCTGCCCATTATACATATAAACTCCTATATATCTTTTGTTACTCAGCATACGGCTGAGACTGTTGTAAGTAAAATCGTTACCTAAAGAGGTTTTGATTTTTCGGCGTTTCAAATCCTTGACGATTTCAGCTTTTGTTTCTCCGCTTGCGTATCGCTCAAATATTTCACGCACGATTTTGGCTTCTTCCTCGTCAACATAAAATCGCCTGTCTTTATCAACCTTGAAGCCAAGACCGGGATTGCTGCCGTTGGACAAACACTTTTGTGCGTTGATCTCCATTCCACGGTGAATCTTCTGAGAAAGCTCGGCGGAAAAATACTCCGCCATACTCTCTAACACACCTTCGACGAGAATACCTGATGCGTCGTCAGTGATATTTTCTCTTGCCGATAACACCCTGACGCCATTCTTTTTCAACTTTGATTTATAGATTGCACTGTCGTAGCGGTTACGGGCAAATCGGTCAAGCTGATAAACCAAAATTCCCTCAAAAGCGTGTTTCTCGCTGTCTGAAATCATACGCTGAAATTCGGCTCGATTATCATATTTACCGCTAACAGCTCTATCTATGTATTCTCCGATAATTGTATAATGATTTTGCTCCGCATATTCATAGCACACTTTCAACTGACCTTCAATAGATTGCTCAGTTTGGCTGTGGCTCGAAAAGCGGGCGTAGATTACTACATTCATTTTGACCTCCTTTGCTCTCCGCCGAAACGACGGAGAGCTGTATTTATATATTACAGGATTTGAAGAAAACAATCGAATGTGTCAAATTTACGCAATCATTTTCTCATCCTGATATTCGGGGTGAGCCTTTAGCCATTTTTCATAATATTGCTTTCCAAATTCGCTGTTGTAAAAATCAATAATTTCCTGCATAAATGCTTTTGCAATGAGAGTTAACGCTTCTTCAGAGTATTCCGCAGTTTGTAATTCAATGCTCAATAGGTTCACCTCATCTTTCACGGTCTCGCTGTCGCTTGAGATAGCGTTGGTAGTAATCGCAGGCTTTGAGGATAAAACCTTCAAGCTGATTGTCGGTTGCTTTCGGTGCAAACTTTCTTACCTTATCCATCGGGATTTTCAGCGTTTCACGCTGGTTTGCTTTATCCTCTGACATAATATTTTCGATTAATCGTGGTGAAATCAAGCCGTCACGGACAGCCTTGTGCATACGAAACGCCTGAGAATAGGACGGCGTGCAATCGTCACGCTCGATAATATCCAGCAGGTTGTGCTGTAAATTCTCGTCAAGATAAGAAAGCTCAACGCCAACAGAAAAAGCGATTTTGCCCTCGTCCATCAAATTGAGCAGTTCGGGGATAAGCTTTGTCAGACGAATATAGCGACGAATCTGTGTTTTGCTCTCGTCAGATTGTTCGGATATAATATCTGCTGTTTCCAACCTCCGACCAACTTGGTTGGAAGTTAAGTCGGATCGATAACCCTGTCTGCTCATAGCTTCAAGTTTCAACTTGTACGCAAACGCCTTCTCCGACGGAAGCAGATGCTCCCTGTGTAGATTACTGTCCACCACCATAATCGCCGCTTCGTCACGGCTGACGGGACGAATAAAGGCAGGGACTTCTGTTAGCCCTGCCTTCTGTGCCGCACGAAAGCGGCGGTATCCGGATATGATTTCATACTCATCTGTTGTACCTTCAAGCGGTCGTACAATCAGCGGCGTCATAATGCCCTGCTGCTGAACGCTCTCGATTAAGCTGTTCATCTCGTCATTGTCGAGCACCTGATACGGGTGGTCTTTGAATTCGTGTAGTTTGTTGATTGATATATTGGTCATCTTTCATAACTCCTTTGTTTTGATTTTGTTTTAGGTTTCCGTCCTCTTGCGAGGTTTTGCACTTGTATTTCACAGCGGATATTTTCGTTGATCTTCGGTTCGTCCTCAATGATCGTGAGGGCGATTTTCTTTTCCCGGCGGAGCTGCCGCAAGAGCGTTGTGCAATCGTCACGGCTCTTTTTCAGCTCCCTGATTCTGTCGTCATCATCGCAGTGGCGCAGCTTGTTATATACCTTCTCTCGCAGCTCGGTAACTTCCTTAATCTCCTTGTCGGTATCGGTGATAAAGGCTTTTACATCATCAAGCGTGTGCAGCTTTTTATTTGAAACCAACGTCACTTGGCGTGAATACCTGTCCAAATGCCGCCACGCTTCACGCATTTCGGGCGTTAGCGGTCTGCGATGATTCCACTTCGGTAACTTACCCATCAGGAAAAGATAGTGAAGATATTTGGCGTATAAACCGCCGAAGGATTTGAGCTTTTGGAAGCTGCCACGGAACACAAATACCCTCGGCTTAAAGCGCTTCATCTGCTTGCGGCTGTACTCATACTCAGCGGCGTTTCGCCAATGCTGCGTATTGTTTTCGTGGATTCTGCGACGGATTGCTTCGTTGTTGTACTCGTCGCCTAAGCGGTACATTCGCACCGATTTCTTGCTGTTGGCGGAGCGAATTGTCCAGTAACGGTGCTTCGGATTCAGGCACATAATATAGCCCATATCCTTCATAATCCACTTGAAATACTCGAAGCTGCGTGAGTGCTCAATACCGTAATCAATCGCTTCTCTCAGCACATTGAACGTCGTCGGCTCGCCGTTTTTCTCCGCAAAGTAAATGCTCCTCGGCGTTTTGCCTGTCGGATTTTTGATAACGGTCAGATTATGTTCGGCACAAAGCTCGTCCGACAAAGCACGGAATTTCCAGTAAGCTCCCTCGTTGCAATCAAACTTTTTGCCTGTCCACATATTAGTGCTGCATACGACAAAGTGATTACGCAGGGTGCCTGTGTTCAGGTGCGTCGCAACCAACACCTGATACTCATTGCCCCACATTTTCTTGGCAAGCTTAACGCCGATTTCGTGGCAAAGCTCCGGCGTAATCTCGCCTGTTTTAAAGCTCTGATAAGCGTGATAGGCAACGTTACCGCCTGTTTTTCCGAAGCGTTCCTGCACGGCGCTCATCTCCTCAAAGGCAGTATCGGCGTTGCAGTTTACACCCGTTACATAGCAACGGCTCTCCGTTTTTGCTTCGTCACCGGCGTAGTGAATTGCCTTTTTCAAATCAGGATCAATCGTCTTTTCGGGGTTGGCGGCGTAGTTCACCGTGCGCTCCAAGTTGTCCTTAACCGCCCAAATTTTCGTTGTCGCCACCGCTGTCGTCCTCCTTTCGTTCGTGGTATGCGGAGAGAATTTTTTGCTCGATTTCCGAGAGCTTTCCCTCCAAAATTCTTCCGTCGAGCGGATATAAATTGCTCCGCAAATCGTTCACCGAAGCGTACACTTCGTAGAGTTTTCGGCTCGGTTTTTCGGTCAGATTTTTGTTCAAACCGACCTTTCTCAGATACTCCGAGAGCGAAATCCCATAGTGCTTTGCGGCTCTTTTCAACCGCTTTTTCTCGCCCTCGGTTACTCTGACATTGATGTTAAAATTGCGCTTTCGCATAGTTAATCTTCCTTTCTGAATTGGGGTTACAGGGGCTGCTGCCCCTCTCGGCTTTTCAGCCGCCGGTTTTGGCATTACAAAACCTATGCTCGCTACACCATAAGACTAACGTCCTGTGTAGTGTCGTGTAGCCACGTTATACATTTTCAATGACTTCCACCTTCTCGAGATAGATTTTGTTCAGACTACTTTCCGAATAAAAAAGTCGGAGCTTCGTGCCGATCGGCATATAGTAAAAGCCGAGGTAAGTCTGCCACCAGAAAATCGGTGTGATGATTTTTCTTCCGTCGTCGAGGGTGAGGAAAATACGGATGGATTTCTTGTGTCCCTGCGCTTTCATTTCAAGCGTTCCGGTAAACTCTCCTACTTCTTCCATCATCTGATAGCCCGAGGTGTCGATCATCATTTCTCTCATCTCAATGAGCGAAAAAACCTTTGCGTTGTCGTTCATTTGGTTCTCCTTTCCACTTCCCGAAAAAAGATAAATTCGCCGCCTATATAGGTAGGTGTGTTAAGGTAAACTTCTTCTTTTTCGGTTAGTTATTTTTTTATTTGTCTATTTAGTTATTTATATATAGGAGCTGCTTCTGCCGCTCACGCTGACGGCGCTTGCGTTCGGCTGCCTTCTGCCGCTTGATTCGTTCGGCGCACTTGTCGCAGTAGCGTTTGTTGCGAGCCTTGGAATAAAAGCGTGAGCCGCAGCTTTGGCAGCGCTTGTAATCGTTGTCGCAGATTAGCACCCGATACAGCTCCTTGTCGAAAGGAAGCACAGCGTTCTTGAAATGGTTACAGAAGATGTGATACTTGGAAATCAGCTGCACACAGGTATGCGTTTCTCCGTCGTCGAGCAACAGACAGTTGCCGTCCATACAGTTGCAGAACTCCCGCCTGACCAAGCGGCTGACCTTCCGAAACTGTCCTGCCTTAATTTCAATGAGCATTTGACCTCCTTTCCTGTCACGCTTAATAAGTCTGAAAATGCGATGGGGAATATAATTACTCTCCTTCGTGCGTTTCGTCGCTCAGAGATCGCATTATGAGCGGCTCGTGAGCCTTAAAAAGCGTGACCTCAAACTGTATGTTATGTGTCACACTGCCAAAGCGTACTTTCCTGACAGGCAATCCTGCTCGACGCTGTGCCGTCAGCCTTCCGGCTGCGCTCGCTCCGTAGAGGTCGTGGCGGTTTATCCTTCGCTTGGCAGCTATTCAGTTGTCAGTGGATAATCTATAATTTATTTATTAAGATTGTCTAATGACATTTTAACGATGTGTTGACAGGAAATCAATAGTTTTTTATAATGTTTATTGGAGTTATCAGGATTTGCTAATTACCGACAAATTTACATTTTATAAAAGGTGAGATATATGCAGGGTCAAAACCTATTTCTTACAACCGATAAATACAGCGCTGTTTCCTTCGGTTTCGATAAAAACACTTGGAGTTTGTACGAGGATGGAAAGATCTTTGTTTTAAGCGTGGGGCCGAAGTATAGTTATGATTTCCTCTACAACGCTATGGAAGGCATTGATGACGATAGAGTGGAGTTGATAGTTAAAGCTGTAATAGGCGACAGAATGGAGCTGTTGTCTGCTGACGAATACTGCTTTATTTTGGATCACACAGATGAATATTTGGAAAGAGCAAGGCGAGTTGCAAACCGTGTTGTGTCAAACAGAGATTTCTTGTCCGAGAAGGACGACAACCCTTATATTTCTGTCTTGAATTTCTCGACGGTACACCTTAATGTCGGTGAAGGATTATTTGATTTTCTTTACGCAGATTTTGATACCGCCTATGAACAGTGCAAAGCGAACATAAAAAAAGACTCACCCAAAAATCAGGTGAGTCTTGATATAAATGAGTTGTCAGAAAAAGAAAAGAAACTCTACTATTACGTTTGTATGACTGAGACAGCCCGGCTGTTCCGTCCGTTGATTGAAGCTTCGTTTTTTTCGGCTGCGTTTCCTCCGATCGTATTTGAATTTACAGAAAGCAGTTTATCAGAATACTATCAATATCTTAAAACCATTCAAAAGAATCTGATGGAGTTATTCCGCTATGCTTTTGATGAAAACTTTGCCGACGGTATTTTGAATTGTTTTTCACACCGCACCCGGTATGCGATCTATTGTAAAAAGAACGGATTGTCAACAGAACGCCGTCGCACGATAACCCGTAACATCAGTATCAGCGAAGCAGAAAATGCAGTGCAAAATGTAACTGAAGGATATATCGACTATAACTACGAATTAGACGTGCTTATAGATCAAGCTAACCTCAACAACTATGATGAGGATTTGGCCAAAAAGGTTGAAGCTGTAGGCATCACTATGGCTGACTATATCGCATTGCTTCAATACGAAGCGGAAGAATATGAAACCGTTGAATGCGAGAGCATCGAGCAGGCTCTTGAGCTGGAATTCTTACAGCTCCTGAAAAATGAATCAAACATAAGGCAATGCAAACGCTGCGGCAAGTATTTCATTATGAAGGGTAACTATGACACCAACTACTGCGACAGGATTGCAGAAGGCGAAACCCGCAACTGTCAGGACATCGCCGCTCAGGAAAACTACAAAAAGAAAATGGCGGACAATGCCGCCATTCCGTTGTATCAAAAATATTATAAGCGTTACGCCGCCCGTGTTCGCTCCAGACAAATCAAAGAACCGGATTTCAAAAAATGGAAGTACGAAGCAATGACCAAACGCAACGAATGCACTGATAAAAAAATCACGGTTGAGGAGTATGAAAATTGGCTTGAGGGCTCGTTTCCGAATAGGAAGAAGAAAAAGGAATAATTATCAATAAAGCCTATCCTCTAAAGAACAATATATACTAACTACATAGTATAGTAAGATTTATACCATAAGTATCTCTTAAGAAAGAACTTGTTACACTTAATAGTTGAATCGAATCCTCGGATAAATCATTTTTCATTATTCCAGGCTGAACTATAGAAATATTAAACTCTGTTTGGTAGACTTTCATCTTATTGTAAATTTCTTTGAGCTTTCGATAATCCCCCACTTGAAACCTTGAATATAACTTAGTATTTGCTGCTTTTTCTCGTTCAACAATCCTTGGAATTAATCCCATCGGATCTTGGCACCACTTTATAGATTTCTCAGCTTGTCCGCACACTTCATATAAGTCAGATATTCTCTTGCCGGGCGTTTTGAATTCAGAAAACTTACAATGAAACAGAGAAACAATTATTTTTTGTTCGGCTTCTTCGATAGCGACAATATCTGCTATTTCACCTTTACCATCATCATCAAAAATAATGCTATATTTCTCTTGAGTTTTTAATTCTTCAATAATCTTATATTGAATAGAATCGGCACGATGTTCTTTCTTTTGAGATTCCTGTGTAATATCTGTATTAGACCAATCTAAACTATAAAGTTGATCTTGGCTAATGAGAACAGGAGCATTGTTTAGTTTTAGATACAAATTTCCTTCCAAATTACTCCCATCTACAAACTTAATAAGAGGTTGATAATGATTATTAAAAAATTCCTGAAGCGGTAATGTGTTTCTGTGGTATCTAATGCTTAGATTTTTACTAACATCATCCAACGGATTGAAACCGAATCCCTTCTCATTAATGTTAAGCTCAAACATTCCTTCAAAAGCATCTGATGAAACAGAAAACTGAATTGGCGAAAGCGTTGATTGATTAACAATTTTTAAATCAGTATAATACAATTCGTATTTTTTTCCTCTGTAAATAATACATACATTACTATCAGTTAGTATTTCTAAATCCATTGGCCATTCAATACCATAAGCTACTAAGGTTGGACGGCAATTTATCACCTCGGGTACAAGTACACCTGAAAAAATATCATCAGTGTCAATGTTATTATCGGAAAGCTTCTCTGCGATTTCATCACACCATCTTTTCCAATAGTTTATATCTTCTATCCATTTAGACCAAATCTTTCCTTTATATGAGCACCCAATACTAACTCTCCCTCTACCGTTGTACCCAACTCCAAACAGATTGGACTTAGTTGATCTTGCTTTCGTAGCTTCTGCAACACCATCTTTTATGTCAACTCCTGCAAACATACGGTATCGAATAGGACCGTTTATCGCCGAACGTAAACCTACTGTTCCAAGCATTAATCGATTAATATTGGATAAGCATCTAAAAACTATTTCGCCTTGTATTCTCTTGCTTTCTGAATACAACAGCTCAGCTATCTCATCAGAAATAGATTTATTTGTACTATTAATGAAAAAATAATGAGTATCTGGATTCCAGTATACAAGATGCAGATTCCAAAAAGTGTTATAAAGTTCTTTGCTATTACTCCAATCAAGAGCGTAATCGCTCTTCTCAATTATTACAATTATCTTTTCTTCTTCATTGATTGAGATAATACAACTATCCCTATTGAATGAATTCCAAAGTTTTCGAGGATGCCAACTAGAGTCCGGAGTGGTATACGCAACCATACTGATTTTAGGCTTTATTTGTTCAATTGCAATACCTGAAATCGAAGGATGATCAAATCTTTGAGCTAATTCTTGAAGCTCTAATTCTTTACCAATTGCTGAATCGGATAAAATATTAAGCATTTTATTCCAATCTGAATCCTGTGCGTATAAATCTTTTATTGAATCACTCAAATCATCATTTGCAATATTAGTAATTATTGTTGCGTCGCCAAGGTCTTTTCCGTCTCTTGCAAATCTACCTATGAACTGTAGTGTTATCGGTAGCGATTTGTATTTATCGTGTATAGCGGCAATTTTAAGGTTTGGAATATCGATTCCTTCCCCGAACATATCTACGCAAACAACAATCTTAGAAGATCCTTCTTTCAAAGATTTCATCTGTCTTTTTATTTCGTTTTTACTCGTTTGAGAAGTTATTAAAACAGGATTATATTCCTTAAACCATCTAAAATATACATTTTCATAAAGGTACGTTGCAGACTTAATACTTTTTGCACGAACTAAAATACAGTGATTATATCCTTGTTCTATGTCTTTGTTGAGAACTTCTATTGCTTTTTTTGCTATCTCATAATCACCATTCTCCTCATCAAACTCAGATATAGGGACAAAGTTTATGCCTTTAAAGAAACCTTCTTTTTGAGCTAATGAGAGAGGGTAATTAAATATGATTTTTCCATCAACTTTCTTTCCGTCATTCCTATATGGAGTAGCTGTAAACTGGATACATTTAATATTTCTTAATTTATATTTTGTTTCACTCCATACTTTAGCAGAAATATGGTGCGCTTCATCAATTATAACAGCATTGATATACTGTGAAACAAGCGAAAAAAGCTCATCAGAAAACCTACTAAGCAGTGTCATTGTTATTACAATGATATTCGAATTCTGAAGAATTTTTTCAAAACAATCTGCATTTTCAGGCGTTGATGTTATTTCTGTAACATTAGGAAAGATTAACCCGTCAGGTAATACACCGATTTCAGGAAGAACTCCTAATGTAATAAATTTATCTGCAGTTTGTTTTCTGAGTAGTTTGCTCGGGACAATAATTAGTGTTTTTTCTATCCTTTCTGAAATAACTGTTGCCATCATAGTTTCAGTTTTACCTGTTCCGGTTGGCATTACAACGGTAGCTGGTTTATTTGAAACGGTCCAGTGTGCTTTAATTGCATACAATGCTCCTTTTTGAGCGTCTCTTAGATGCTTTCCATCGGCAGATACAGCATCTGTGTTAAAGGAGTTTTTCCAACTATTAGTTATTGCGGATGATTGTAGAAGCTCTTTTGTTTCAGAATAATATTTTATTGTAGTATTACCAACTTTATTTTTGAAAATATCCATTCTTTATGCCTCCTGTAAAGACAGAAATGAAAACTCCCGTCATCATTTATTCACTGCTAAAAACTCTCCGGCACAAGAGCAAGCTTATTTATCGATTCGTGTGCTCTTGCTAAAGAATCATAGACTACTAATACGTCATCTGAATCCCACGTTCTTAATGACTTAGCTTCAATAACGCCCTCGCTCTCACGGATGATTTTAGCGAGCTGTTCTTCATCGGCAACAGCAACAACCGCCTGCACAGCGGCATTGCTCTGCGCCTTCTTCAAATTGAGTATCAGGCTGTCTATTGAACCCTTTGACTGTACCTCAAAGACATAAATAGCCTTACCCATATTGCCGATCTTAGCTTCCCATACAGCGTCAACTACCGCACCGGTTGCGATCTTGACTTCGGAACGGCTTTCAAATCCGAGAAGTTCACCGATTGCAACCAGCTTTTCTTTGATTTCATCGTGTATGGATTTTGAATCATTTTTGGATCTGACAACAGGAGCTGCCGGCGCTTGATTCTCAGGTTCCTTTTTCTCAACAAGAGGTAGAACTTCATCCCAAAGGAAATAGTCAACAGCTAACAGATCGCAATCCTTTTCTCCTGCTTCTTTGAGCTCTGCTGCAATCTCTTTTGCGATTCCGCATACTTCAATATACTTTTTGCCTGTATATTGATAGTTGTATTTCGGCATATCGGGAACATCGAGATACGAAAAGCAGAGAACGGATGTCTTGTTAAAGATAACGTATTCCTGCGGATTAACGTATGTAAGCAATTCGCTGATAGACGCAGGTCCCAAACCTTTAACAGACTTCAAAAAAGAGTTCCAGCGTTTTTCTGTTGAAGCGCTGCCATAAAGCAGATCTACCAATTGCTTTTTCAGGTTATCAAAGCCGTTGTCGGCAATCATTTTATCAACAACATACTTTTTGTTGCCCCAAATAAGCATAGCCCAAAGCTTGCTCATATACTCTAAGAAATCTTCTTCGGTCATATCTAAGATTTTTTCTTTGGTAAAGGATTGATAAAACGCACGGCGTTCCATTCGTTCTTTCCAGTTATCGTCATAATAAGCAGCATTTGCCTTTTTGTTTTTTACAAATGACGTTATTGCTGATTTTAGTTTGTCTTTATTCATCATTCATCACCTCGAGGCAAAGATTCTTGTATCCGGATTTGGATTCTTTCATTGTCTTCTTCATCCAGTTTAGTTCTAAAATCCTCATCTAAAAAGATATCATAACTATATCCTTTATCTTCTTCCAATATTTGGGTTCCATCAGGAGCTTCTGGATTATCCGAGTTCTGCAACTTTAGCTTTACCTTAAACCACCCTGATAATTGAATCGCACCATCATCAATTATCCACCTTGATAAATTGATTTCAGAGAACGATAAAACTTCAACAGAATCGGCTAGATCTGAGAATAATTCGCCAGCGTGTTCTTCAGCATATTTTATCACTGGATTATCCTGAATAGTGGGAAAATCGCATATCTGTGAAATATAGGATATACAGATGTCTGAGACTTGTTTTAAAACCAAATATGCTGACTTGAATATTGCTTGCCATTCTTCATCTAAAGGACTAATAATTTCGTGGAATAAAGCATTCCTTAAAGCGTATACATAGTTAGAAAACCATTCTATGCCTTTTGTTGAAATAAGACGATAATAGTAATCTTTGTTTGATGATATAACATTGCTGGATTCTATGTTTCCGAATAAATTAAACGGCATTTGTGAAAACACAGCATAAGAATTAAAGTCACGCAACACCTCAACTTCGTGCGGATATCGGTAGTTATAATCAAACTTTAGCCTTATTTCTGTTAATAGCCTCATACAACTATTTGTTATCTTTAAATTAATTGTTGGGTTATATCCTCTTTGAGGAAGAGTATTATCAATGTATTGTCTAAGGCGAATGGTAAACTGATTGATTATGCCTTCATAGACATCACAAAAAAACAGATACTCATCGAAAGCATCACTATTTTGTTGATGGCTAACAGCTGATTCAATAATTGGGCGGAGATCAACTGTTCCTTTTATTTTTTCATTATAGCTCTTTGTTCTATACTTCCCGGAAATACCGAGATACATTGATAGCTTGAATCGATCTTTGTTTTTTATACTTGCGTGATATCGTTCCTTGATGTTTCCATCATCATCTTTGTTGATTACTATGTTTTCAAAATTAAATTCTTCATTTATTCTGAAAAAAGTTTGAAAGAAATATTGCGGAAACACCTTGATGACCTTTTTCATCCCTATCGGATACATATCAAACAAGTTCTCGATAATAGAATCGACAGGTAGCTTTTTCTGAACAATGGGCATAATTCCATTTTGAAAAGCATTCAAAAAAGGTTTGTCACCACGAGGCAATCCTTCCGCAGTAAACACTTGAACATCAGGATATAACTTTCTCAAAACTGCAATATATGTAAACCAAGTTTTAATAAACAATGTTACAAAATCAGATTCCGTAATCGCTCTCCATTGTTCGTGTTTTTCATCCACATTCATTATAAATCCACCCGATCTTTCAGCCATTCAATTGCAGATTCTTCATCTTGTTCAATTGCAATCTCAACCGCTCTTTTTGCGTCTTCAAGCAATTGCTTGGATTTGCGACGTAGAGCAAACGATTCCTTAATCTGTTCAGAGATTTTAGCTTGAATATCTTCATCAATTTTAGGAAGAGGTAAAGATAAAAATTCATCTTTATTGATGGACGTAAGAATAGTACCGGAACATCTCTGCTTCAGCAATTCCTGAATTGCTTCAGATTTAAACAACACCAATAATGTTTCAGAACTAAGCTTATCCGAATCAACTACATAGAATCCGGTTGAACATATTGCTCCATCAAACTCATCTGTAATCAAAGCACAACTTTGTAATGATCCTTCAATTGACGATACAATCACTTGACCGGATTTAACTATTCGTCTTGCTCGGGTAGGTAATTCTTCTCCAACAATAGAACCGGTGTCTGTTATTTCTCCAAAGCTGCCAACATTCGCTAATTCAATATATCGATAATACTTCTCCTCATCTGGCAGATAATTCTCATCGTACAGGTTGCATATTGATTCAAGTGTCTCTTTGGTATTTAGACTCGATACTATCAAATCATATTTAGGTTGATAGTATTCGGCATCAAGGCGCCCTGTCACGTTATAACTGTAAGAAATAGTTTTTTCTGAAACCACTGGAACGGTTTGCGCTTCAATTCGTATATTTAGCCATTTTGCTAACTCTGTTTCAGCGTCCTTGTATTTATTTGTTGCCTCAACACGCAAAGCATCTGCTGATTTATATAGTGATTTAATATAAAATTGCAATTTTTTATCAAGAATAGGAATAAGTATTCTTTTAACTTCTTCGGGGTTTACATTTGTTTGATTAATCGATTGTCTCGCTCTTCGCCTTATTTCTTGTATACCATATTTTGAATTAAGAAATGCAGTTAAGTATTCCGATAATAGATTAATGTTGTCTGGAATAAAGCGAACTAAATACGAAGCAAATGTTTGAGGAGCATTGTGTGAATAGTAAATTCCGGTACGTCCAACTTTGTCATATGAGTTTGTTCGATTAAATAAAACATCGCCATCGTGCAAACAAGTTTTATTAAAATCTTCATTTGTTAATTCAACATATTTATCTGTCGTTAGATCACATAGCCCACCGTGCAACTCGTTCATTCGAAAAATTGGATAGCCTTTGCTTTCGGTATTCATATCTTTCGATACACCATATTGTGCATATGAAAGATATTTTTCGATTGGCTCATATCTTAATATTCTATTCCGAGATAATTGCATTGTATAAAATGCGCTATCAATACGGGAATCTTTATTGTGACGCACCTCACTTAATAATATTACTTTACATTCAAGCCCATCCATTAGTTTTATATAATTTTCTTCATCAAATGGTTCAATGGATGGGTCTACTGAAAAAAACTTAAATTTTCCTTTTTCGCAAATTCTTCAAAAGCCTCTGCTATACCGTGTTCAAGTTCTACAATACTGCCGTCTTGTTTTTGATATTTAAGTTGATACAAATCGTGATCAACAATCAAATGACCGTGCTCATCTAAAGCATTTTCTCCGGTTTCCGGATCTTTCAGATAGATTTTGTCTCCTGAACTATCCTTACTCGGCTTTTGCATAGTTGCAAAGAAAATTGGATAGTCTTCTTTTTTTGGACACTTTTCATCATCCCATTTTTGAACAAACAAAACAGATGTCTTTGTACCAGTATGCGGTTTGAAAACATTTCCGTGCAAGCCAACAACAGCCAAGATTCTGCAATGCTCAGCTATAAACTCACGAATGTACTTATCACTTGAATTATTAAACCGACCTTGCGGCAACACGATTGCCATGCGACCGCCGGGGGCTAAGAAATTTAGATTGCGTTCGATAAACAGAATATCTCTGCCGACTTTATTTTGCCATTTACCATTGCTCTTTTTGCCGAGTTCATAGCGAGAAATTATAGTATTCTCTTTAATGTCGCCTGCAAACGGTGGGTTTGCCATCACAAGAGAGAATCCGAATTCACTGAAATCCTTCTTACCTTTAGGCTGTAATTTTTTTAGCTTTTTGAACCCCTCGTTATAGGTATCATTCCATTCTTCTTGCTTTGTTATTTCATTCCAACGTGAATAATCCAATGTGTTGAGATGAAGTACATTTGTCTGACCGTCTCCGGCAATCAAGTTTAGTGTACGAGCCACGCGGACGGTCTTTTCATCAAAATCTATTGCAAAAACATTATCCCTGACAAAATTAGTTTCTTCGGGGATGCGTTCCGCGGCTGTAAAGCCTTCTCCTTCGGGAAGTCCTTTTTCTCTGCGAATATCTTTCCATACCTTAAAGATACTGTGAACGGTGAATCCGGAACTCCCGCAAGCAGTATCAATAATCTTGTCTTTAACTGTGGGATTCATCATCTTTACACACATATCAATAACATATCTCGGTGTAAAGAACTGTCCCTTTTCACCCTTTTGAGCTTTACTCATCAGGTATTCAAAAGCATCATCAACTACATCCAAGTTATTGTTAAACAATTTAATATCTTGTAAAGACGCTACGCATACTGATAAATGGGATGGTGATAATTGTATTCTGCTTTCTTCAGCAAATACACCTTCCCATTTTTTCTTAGCATCATCAAAGAGTTCTTGTATCTTCTCTTTGATTTCAAAATCAGTACCGCCATTGTTTCTGAATTTCAGAAACGTGGTTTTGTCATTAGCACAGATTAATTCATCGTAGAGCTTAGCAAAAATGAGTTTAAAGATTTCTTCAAAGGAGTCTACACCAGCACTTGCTAATACTTCATCTTCCATTTCTTTAATCAGCGAACGCAAGGATTTCTTTTGAGTGCTGATCTTATCTATTCTCTTTAAATCTTCGTATGTCAATTGCTCATTGATAATATCGGAAAGCTTTTGAGTAGAGGTAGGAATATCACGAATCTCTTCAAAATAGTTGGGATCTTTTCTGTTGTAGCAAGAAATCTGCTCACCGTTTGTCCAAACACCAATGGGCGCACCTGTTGCGTTACAATAGGATTTTAATTGTTCTTTACCGTCGGTCAGTTTGGGCTTTTTTAATTCGACAATAATATAAGGAACATCTGGTCTATCCTTATCAACAATAGTTATATCAGCTCTTTTAACCTCTCTGCCAAAATGCACAGGAGTTTCAAGACTGATTCTGCTTTCAGGATAATGGTATTCGTTTATCAATTTGTGGATATATAGTTGCCTAATGACCTCCTCCGGTGATAAACGAATAGGCTTTTTTCTGATCAAACAAGTAATATGAGGAACATCCTTTCCACGAACTTCCTTAAGAAAAACATTATCTTCGATTGCCTTAATTGCACTATCCGAAAACATAGATGTATCGTAGGATGTATTCTTTAATACTTCAGAAATGTTCATAATTTTATCCTTCCTCTTTAGTCAGCTTTTTATATTCTTCGTAGGACATGATTACATTTTGCGGTTTACTATGCTTCACAACTACAACAATTTTATTGTTTTTAGCAACGTCGTCAAATATTCTTGATGCTTGACCACGCAGGAATTCTGTTGCTGTATGTGTTTCAGGCAATTCAATTCTCTTTTTGGACAAAACGCAATCGCCTCCCATCTTTCTATATACAATAATACTAAAAGTAATTACTTTTGTCAATATAATTGTAACTATAAAAATAATTACTTTTGTCTACTTTTCACTGAATCCCAGAAAAAAGCGTGTAAGCAGATTCAACTCCAGCTTACACGCTCGTTATATCTTGTTTCTAAATTTAGGGAACTTTTCGCAAAGAAATCTTTTCAGAAGTTCCCTACCAATCAAAATGTCTTAATACATTTTGATTTCATAAATCCCATTATTTCGCCTTTGTCTTTATCCTCATAATAAGATACCAACAGTCGCTTAAACTCAGGCACTTCTTTTTCGGGAATGATAAGCATACCGGCTCCTTGTGAAATCAGAAAGTGATTTGCAAAAATGACTGCCGCTCTTTTGTTTCCGTCATTGAATATCTGCGCCTTCATACAGTATAAGCACAGGTTGATCGCTTTTTCGTCATCCGGGAGCGATTCTTCGAGAAGTGCTTCAAGCCTTTCCTTGATAACGCTCTCGATTGGCAAAGGAGGAATATAGCTTGTGCCGCCGATTGTAACAGGTACGCCGCGGATTCGTCCGCCGTTTTCATAAAATCCCTCATTTACGAGTTTTGCGATATGGCAAAGAATCGAATAATCAGATGGATAACTGATTACATCCTTGTCCAGAACAAACTCCCAAGCGTGTTTCAGATTTAAGATTTTTTGAACGTCTGTTGCAGATACACCGTTGACTTTGCCGTTCTCTATAATATCTTCTGTCTGCGGAAAAGTGGTAGCAACGCCTTCAAGTACAGCCTGATCATATATATTCGACTTCAAATTTGCTCTGGCAAAATCCAGATTCAGCATTACCCTTTCGGATAGCTCTGCATCCGAATACCCGAGAAGCGCAAGCTCTTTATCCAAGTGCCGGATATTCTTTTTCAGTTCTCTGGCTTCACGGGCGTTTCTGAGGAGCAGCTGATATAACTCGTCGGAATACTCACCTACATAAGTTGAAGTAAGCCTGCTGCCGACACGCTTTCGGATATACAGATATTTATTTCCTTCACGGTCTTTGACTTCGGGAGTTCCGTCATAAGGGATCAAATTCAGCCTTGCCTGAAAATCTGCTCTTTGGTGAAGAAGATCTTGGATTTGAGGGTAGTTGTTATTCATTGTTTTTTCTCCTTTAGGGAACTTTTATATGATTATTTTATCATAATGTTCCTTAAGGTGTCAATGATTATTTATTATGTTTTCTGTTTGCAAATTCCTAAAAGAGATTTTTGCAACCTGTAACACTTTTCTTTTCCAGAAAACGAAAAGACCGATGTAATCCAATACGGACTACATCAGCCTTTGTGTCAGTTATAGATTATTTCCTCGTTCACAACTTCTCTCGCTCTTTGAGTGACGTTGTTCATCTTCCGCACCCACAGCATTTGGTCGGTGGCTTTGAGTTGTTCACTGCAGCCTTCTTCTTTTGCGAATGTCTGTACAAGATCGTCGTACATCTTCTGTGCCTGTTCATCGATATCGGCAAGGTATTCGTTCAGCTTGCATTTCGTGAGCAGGTTAGTGTACAGAATCGGACGGATCCGTTTGATATAGCGAAGGTGTTGTTGCCCCCACAAGCCGATTGGTCGGCTATCCTGTTCGGGCAGTGTTAAGTTTGGCAGCAAATAGTCGCCTTGCATTGTATATGTGATTTCCATTTTCAGACCTCCTCGACCTTGATTTTCTTGACTTTGGCTTTCGTGAGCTTGATTATAAGTTCATCTATGATGTCGGTGTATTTGCCCCGTGAGATGAGGTCGTTCCTCAAATCAATCAGGCTGTTGATGACCGTACGCCGTTCATCGTGCGTTAGATAAATGTGATACTTTGGATTTCTCATTGTATTACCTCCGTTCCATTTGATAATTTCATTATAAACAAAGTGCTCTCATAAATCGAATGTGTGGATAAAAACTTAAAAAGCAGAACAAAGCCGTTCCGGTTTTTTACCGAAAGGGCTTTGTTAGTTTGTTCTACACCTCCATCAAAATAATAGTATTTAACTTATTATCTATAAGAATTAACTATCGATTCTATTATGTCGAATATATCTTTTTCTTGGTTTAGTATTGCGTTTTGTTCCTTAATGAAATCACATAAAACATCTATTATTTCACTGTACTCATATTCAATTGAATCTTCTAATCCATCACCAATCTGACCCTCATCGTCTAAATGTAAATATCCTACAGTTAATTTGATATATCCTTGACCTATTTGCTCTTTGGTGCTTGAAATACTAATATCAATAGTTTCTTCATCACCTTCTGTTGGGCTGATTTCTATTTCATTGATCGTAAAAAGTAACTTCTCGTAGTTTAGACCTTGAATGATAATCGTTTCACCAAAAGAAATTGTATCAGGCAAGCACGATTCATTGATTCTTTCTGATTCTTCATATTTGTTTTCGCACCATTAATGAATGTTATATATTTCGTCTTCAGTGATTTGTTCTTTATTGTGTATAACAGGAAAATCAGAAATATCCTTTAGCTTACAAGAAAGCTGTACAGCTATATCGTTAACATTTTCGGTATGAAGTTTCTCCAATAGAGAATCATAACAAATTGAAATATCCTCAAAGGCTTTATATATTGATTTTATTTCTTCAAATTTTTGTACAACATCTTGTTCCAATTCTGAATTAGATAAATCCTCTTCTAAATATGATTCATAATCACTAAGTGAACGAAGCCCTAATTCCTTTCTATCCATATCATATAATTCTTGTACATAATTCACTGTAGGTGAATCATCAACTATATGTCTTTCCTCCCTTGAATCCTCTCCGAGGATAACAGTGAATGGAAAGATTTTTATACTTTTTTCCTTGCGATTTAATTCTATTCTACATCCAAATTTAGCATTGTGCTTTTCTCTTACATTAATTGTATCAACATAGAGGTATTCTTTTTCTTCAGAATCCCAAGGTGCATTATCATAATCTTTGTAATAACAATCAGCAATGATATTAGCGCAGCATTGAAGTGTAACAAGTGATGTTTGTTCTAACATTTCATCTACTGACCATACACTAAAGGAAGTATTAGATATTTTTTCCATATAATATTCATCATAATCAAAACCCGACTCTATACCATCTTTATCATAAGAGAGTCCATTTACATCAATGTTATCATTATTTATTATGAATTCCGATATTGAAAGACTAATATACCTTTTCAATTCATCTATAATTTCAATAGTTTCTTTATAAGACTCTTCTTGTTCGTTTATCAAATTGTAAAGATCACCTAATGAATCAAAAAATAAGTGATTAGAAGTTTTTTTACACGCAGAAATGAATCCTTTATCTCTACTTATTATAGCAACCGTTTCTTCTTCGCCAAATCTATTCCTAATCTGGGAAGCAATAAATGCATCTGGAAATTCTTTTCTTTTCATTCCGTTACTTTCAAACGGGGGATTGATCATAAAATAATCATTTATTACTTTTTCTAAATCCACCGAATCGAATTTCAGTATCTCTGCATTGGTTTTCCTTAACAATTCATCAAAACAGTTAATTCTTTGGCTTTTTAGTTTTTCTTGTTCTCCTTTTTCTTTTGAAAATTCTAATAATCTATCTAATTCGAGATATGATACAATTTGTGAAGGGAAACTTTTATAAATCTCTTTTTTTATTCTTTTTGCAAAAGTGTAAATATTATTTGTTTGCTGAGCAATATGTTTTTTTGCTTCTTGAATTACAATATCACTTAATACTATTTGTATTTTTCCTTTCTCAACATATTCTATCAATAAAGAAAGCACACTATTCTGATCAAAATCATATTTAGCTGCATCAAAAATATTGGTATCTAAAGTGACAGATAATGGGTACCTAAGCATAATTAATCCTCCTGTATATTTTCTATTATTAAGTTTAACATATTGTTTAGTCTTTTTCTACCAATAAATGAATAATAAAAACGCCATTCCAGCTTTTACACTGAAACGGCGTTCTGTGTTGTATCAGAGAACACACCTGACGGCAAATCCGCCGCTGAAAAAGTAGGTGTTCATCCAATACTTGTTTGGTGGAGATGAGGGGAATCGAACCCCTGTCCGAAAAGTATTTGCCAAGGCTTTCTACGAGCGTAGTTGTCGTTTTAAAATTCCCTTACCGCAGCACCCGACAACGGGTTATACGGCTCGGTAGCTTCTAATGTGTGACACAGCCCAAAGCATTGCTGTATTCACATTTACCACTAATCGACGCCCCTTGCACAGCCGTGGTACTCTGTGCAGGAACGAGCAGCTTACGCTGCTAATCTAACTGTAGTTTTGTCAGTTATTTTAAAAGTTGCGGATTTTATAGTGGCTCTCCGCACCACTGCTCGCTTACCGAGGTTCACGCTCCCCGTCGAAGCCTTTACATCCCCGGATATAAACAAAGTTTAGCCTGTTTTAGGACTATCATTATACTATATATAACAAGCATTGTCAATCACTTTTTGTCATATATGCTAAATTATCAAATTTTATTTAAAGACTGACAAAATGAGCCGCACAAATTAATGTACGGCTCTTTGTTATTATTTGCTGTGCTTATCTTTTTTCTTTTTTATATGAATTTCGGGAACTGCCACTGTATCATAAATAACAGATTCGTCGGCATTAGGTTTTTCGCTTGATATTTGTTTTACCTTACCTGTGTGAATTTCAGGAAAAGCAAGGTTTTCGGTTTCTACAAAATATTTATCCTTATCCTTCATAATATTACCTCCATTTTACAACAGATTAATAAAGAATGTGATTGTAAGGCTGTTAAGAAAATCTGCAAACAAGCTGCCTACTATAGGAATAATCAGATATGCTTTTACAGAAGGCTCATACTTTTCACAGATTGCCTGCATATTTGCCATAGCGTTAGGAGTTGCGCCCATACCAAATCCGCAAGTACCGGCTACTAATACCGCCGCATCGTAATTCCTGCCCATTACATTGAAAACCACAATATAAGAGAATAGGAACATTAGAGCTACCTGTCCTGCAAGCAATATAACAAGCGGAAGTGCAAGGTCAGCAAGCTGCCAGAGTTTTAGTGTAATCATTGCAATGCCGAGGAAAAGCGAAAGGCAAATACCGCCGAGGTCGTTAATTTCACCCATATGAATTGTAATTTTGCCTGTGTATTCGCCGATATTACGCATAATTGCCGCTGCAATCATTGCTCCGATGTAGATTGGAAATGTCATACCTGTGAGCGAGAGCAATTTTGAAAATATCGTGCCGATACCTACCGCAATTATAAGCTGAAATACAGCCGGCGCATACATCGAAAAATGTCTTTCGTGCTTTTCTTCTTCTTCAACAAGAAGAGTATCGTCATCATTTTTGATTGTTTCAAGAAGATTGTGCTTTTTAATAAGTCTGTTGCCGATTGGGCCACCCATAAGCGAACCTGCAACAAGACCAAATGTTGCCGCCGCAGTGCATACAGTTGTTGCTCCGCTAATACCGAAGTCCTCAAGCACCGGACCGAATGCACCTGCCGTACCGTGACCGCCTACCATTGGGATTGAACCCGTTGTCATACCCGTAAGCGAATCAAGTCCGAGGAGATTTGCAAGTCCTATGGCTGTGAAGTTCTGAGTTATTATAAGAACAATTACAAGTACAAGAAAAATAAGCAACGGTTTTCCACCGCTTTTAAGTACCTTTAAGTTTGCCTGGAAACCTACCGAGGTAAAGAAAAATACCATACATACTTCTTTTAAAGTATCGTCAAAATCAATTTCAAGTATTCCTGTAGAATAGCAAATCAAAGTAAATATTGCGAATATCAATCCGCCGATTACCGGTGCGGGAATACAGAATTTTTCAAGAAAAGAAATTTTTCTTTTAAGGAAAGCTCCTAATATCAGTACAACTACAGCAACTGCGATTGTCTGATACATATCAAGTGTAATGCTCAATGTTTACATTCCTTTCGCAGTTATTCTGCTGTTTTTACTTCAATGCCTTTTTCACTGTAATATTCTGCCGCACCGCTGTGGAACGGAATATTTACACCTGTTACGGCATCTTTTTCTATAATATCAAGGTCAGCCGAAACAGTAAGCTGAAGTTCGTTTGCGTTATCAAACACAAGTTTTGTAAGTGTTTTCACCTTATCATTTGAAAGTCTGTCACTTACAATAAGTACCGATTTTACTCCAACGGTATTTACATCCTTAGTCTGACCGTTGTATGTGTTTCCGTCAACCTTACAGTCAATGTACGAATACGCTGATTTAAGCTTGTCTGACGCTTCTTTGTCAATGCTAAGAAGTTTTATGTCACACTGTCTTGAAAGTTCTTCCACAACTGTGGCGTTTATGCCGACTGTCCAAAACAAAGCGTCAACCTCACCCGATACGAGTGCCTTGGCTGAATCCGCATAATTAAAGTTTTCCTCTTTAACCATTTTTTCATTCAAACCGTATGCGGATAAAATCTGTTTTGCATTGAGTTGTGAACCCGATTCTTCTTCACCGACGCTGACCGTTTTACCGAGTAAATCATGAACGCTGTTAATGTCAGAATCTGCCCTTACTATAATATGGCACACTTCGGTGTAAAGAGCCGCAACAGCGCTATAATCTTTATATGCTGTTTTAAATGAATTTTCTCCGTTATATGCGTCGCTTATAATATCAGATTGAGCAATTGCCGCATCAAGATAACCTTGTGACAGCAAACGAACATTTGCCGCAGAGCCTGCTGTGGTCTTTACTTCAATCTTAAGAGCGCTGTCATTTTCGGCAAGCTGTTTTAATGAAGTTGCCGCCTGGTGATAAACACCGCCCAAACCTGCCGCTCCGAATCGAATACTTCCGTCCCCCATCGAACAACCGCAAAGCAAAACAGTTAACACAACAAGCAGAAGTGCAATAATTTTTTTCATCTTACCGCCTCTTTTTTTAATAGAAAAGAGGAATTGTAAACAGCGTACAATTCCCCGATATTTACAATTGATTATAACATATTTCGTGTAAAAATGTCAAACCTGCAAATTGCTAATTAAGTTTCAATTCAACCTTGCTGCCGCCTGCCGATTGTTTTGTAAAACCGTTTCCTCTCGCCTTTTTCCTTTCATACTCGGGATTGCGTTTTACGGTATACTGCTTGTTGCCGTTTACAAAGGTCAGTTCAACTGTTGTAGGAGTATCGTTAGCGTTCCAGCTCTTCACGCTGATTTGACGCTGCAAGCTGATCCGCACAGGCAACGCGGATATAAAGAAATACTTTCATTTGGCTTCTCCTTCTGATGTAACTTTGCATAAGTCCTGATATACTTACCTTTATTACTTTACAAAAAGCAATACAAGAAGTATAATAAATATCACAATTTAGTAATATTAAATGCATAAAATCAAAAAATCCCAAATAATTTCCAGTTAAAATATATAATAGGAATAGGAGCATACAAATGAAAAACAAAATCTTATCAGCAATAATATCCATCGTGCTTATGATTTCACTTGTAGGATGTCAGCAGAATAATACCATTATTAAGCCTTATGTAGAAACAAAAATGGTCACGGAAAACAGCCAATTAGATTTAGTAACCTTTACATTTGAGTCGCCCGACAGCTGGACAACTGTAGCCGCAGATAAAGATTCACTTATTTGCAGGAGTCCATCATCAAACGAATCGGAGGAATATAAAAACTATATTTCTCAGGATTATTTAGTTATTTCAAACTATACTACAAATGATATTTTGCCGGTATCAGACGAATACAAACAGGGCTATGAAGATTTGTTCAAAGGAAAATATGACGGAATAGAAAAAATCATCAGCGACAGCATTGAACACATAAATATAAGCAAATATTTGGACAGCTTACCTGACGGAGAAACCGGCTCGAAGTACAGTTTTTCAGATTTATTGAATATTCTTTCAGATCCTGACAGCTTTCCTGATTATGAAATTCCTGATTCTCTGCGCAACAAAACGTGGGCATCTGATTTTAAATATTCAGAATATCAAGGGAAAGACGGTAAAATTATTACTGTAGAATATTCATACTTGGTTGATGATATTACGCATAAAGCTATTAATTGTTATAGAGATGATAATTACTCAGTATGCGGTGCTTTTGATGATAGCAACGAGATTTCTTCAGGAGATGTTGCTTTATGGGTTGCAAATACCCTTGAGGTTTCCGAACATTACAAAATTGATGACGGAGCGGTATTAATAGAAGGAAAAGACTATTAATTATTAAATTTCCAATAGTAACATACTTTTTAGAAGATTAAAGATATTATAAATAAAGCAGACCGCTACTGTAGTGTAACGATCTGCTGTAAGGGAAGGAAAAGTTTAGATAACTTTTTCAGCGTGTAGGTAAATTATTCAGCGTCGGTAAGAGCTACCGCATAAGTCATTGTACCCGAATACTTAACACCCTTTGGTGTTGACGGATTGTTGAGAACAGGTTTTACCGTAAATGTTGTTGAGCCGTCTTCGGTAAAGGAAGCAAGCTCTACACCGTTGACCTGATCCTTACCTCCCGTGGTTTCCACAACGCTTTCATCAGGCATAATAAACTGATAACGAAGTGTAGGCTTTGCCGCTTTATCGCTTTCGCCTTGTAGTACCATCTGATTTCTGAAATAATCCGTACCTGCAATAGTAACCGATACCTTTTTTCCGTCAAGATTTGCGACATTTTCAGCTTTTATTTCTACAGATGTACCCTCTGTTGTAAGAGTTACCTGTGAAGGAATTGTTACTGTGTATGACGGGTCAAATTTATACTCGTAAGAGAAAGAAGTACTTGCATTTTCTTCTGTCTGAGGTGTGACCTCTGCTGCCGAAACCGATATTGCTGTTACTGTAATCATAGCAAGTGCTGTTGCGATTGATAAAAACTTCTTCATATTGTTACTCCTTACATAATAATCTTTTCTTTTTATAGAACCAGAAAAATGATACTGTCGCTGTGAGCATTAAAAATACTGTTACAACAGTTGTGTAACTTACAATTGCGCCTGTTTTGATTGTGTTAGTATCATTTTCTACAACTGTGTTTTGATTTTCTGTTGTTTGTGCTGCAGTCTGAACTGTAGTGAATTGTGTGGTTGTTTCTTCGATTGTAAGAATTACATCTGTTTTTGCACTTTCGGCAGCCGCTGCATATGCGCAGCAAACTGTCGAAATAACACATAAAGCTAAAACTACGGTAATAACGGTTTTTTTCATAATTAACCTCGAGTTTTATTTATCTTATTTGTCCTCAAGAGATACTGTGTAGTTAATTACACCGTTATAGTTGCCGGCACCTACGCTATAGTAGTCTTTAAGTTTGATTTTTCTTGTGATTGTACCGAAGTTTGAGCCGTCCCAAGAAGCAATCTCGTCACCAATTGTGTAGTAAGTAGGATTTGCAAAAGCGTCTGAATTGTAGATTACATATTCAGCCTCCTGAAGATTTCTTGAATCCCATACTGCAAGAGTGTGAAGATTGCCGGAGTAACCTGCGCTCTCAATCTTTACGCTTACTTTTTTGCCGCTTGGAACAAAGGCTGTATCATTTTCAAGTGCAAGTGAATATGAAAGTGTTGATGATTCTTTTTGAAGTTCTGCTGTGAGAGGGATAGAAACAGTGTAAGCGGGTACGATTTCCGATTCACTTTTTGAATATGTAATTTTCTGCTGGAAGTCTGCTGTTTTGTGGTTTTCGTCAACAACCGGAGTGTCTGTTGTAGATGCCGCAAATGCTGCTGTTGTAGCGCATACGCTCATAGCTACTGCCATTAATACTGCTGTAATTCTTTTTGCATTGATTTTCATAAATTTTCTTCTCCTTAGATTTTCAAATTCTAATGTCCTTGCCGCCAAATTGACGGCTGTTTATATATGATAAACCCATAAGGGATTATTGTCATTCAACTGTAAGCGTACTCTTAACCTGTGCGCCGTTCATTTGTGAATTGTTGTCAACAGAATATGTTGAAATATTAATTATTAAAGTGTATGTACCTTTTTCAATCGGTTTGTCAAGAGTTACGCCCTTAATTGCATCACCCGGTTTTACAAGGTCTGTAGTGCAAAGTGTTTCACCTGTTTCCTGCAAAGAAAGCGTAAATTTAAAATTACACGGATTTTCCTCGGGATTTAAAAGAGTGATAGGAAAGTCTGTGCTTTCACTTGAGATTGTCATATCGGGATAGCCCGGAATTTTAATTCCCTGTTCAGCTCCGCCCGCATTTGAAACTTCCTGTTCGTAATGCGATGCGTCACTGTCAAACACAACGCCCTGCTGCTTTGCCGTATCCTGTGTTTGTGAGCTGTTGTTATTCATCAGCAACACACCCATAGTAATGCCTACTGCCGCAAGAATTGCTATAACCACAATAAGAACAATTACCAAAACTTTTGAGTTTTTACTTTTATCTTCCATTTTTCTTCCCCTTTTCTGACGATATTCTAACACCGTAATTTTATAATACAGTCATATTCTTTTATCACTCTTGTAAAAGATTGTAAAGTTTTGGGCAGTAAAAAAGCCCTGCACAAGGCAAGGCTTTGAAATATATTTAGGTAATCAACTAACACTGTCTGTAAATTTTTTAAATATTTTTCTGCTGTTTTCATCTGTAAAGAAAGAATACTCCGGGTGCCACTGCACCGCCCATACAAATTTTTTGTCGGGTGCAAACAGTGCCTCTATAAGTCCGTCCTCCGAAACCGCCATACACTCAAGATTCGGTGCAATATCTTTTACTGCCTGATGGTGCAGGCTTGTAACCTCTAAAGCATCTGTATTCAACAATTTATGTAAAGGCGAATTTTCCATTATTTTTACACTGTGAATAGGTTTATCATACGGGTGCGGCTGATGATGCACGGTATAGGTAGGATGCTCTGTTTGTAAATCCCGGTACAGCGTACCGCCCATAACAGCATTAATAAACTGTATGCCACGGCAAATGCCTAAGATTGACTTGTCTTTTTCATAAGCCAGACGAAAAAGCTCTGTTTCCATATTATCTCTTTGCGTACAGCTTTCTCCGCACTGCTTTGTTCTCACTTCGTTATAAATTTTTGGGTCAACATCCTGTCCGCCTGTAAAAAGAAATCCGTCACAAGTATTTACAAGCTGTTTTATAATCTCTTCATCCTCGGTTAAAGGCAACATAACGGGAATACCGCCCGATTTTTCAATTCCTTGCATATAGTTTGGCAACATCCAATAGCAGTTTTTTTCAGAGTCCCAAAGCGGAACAACACCTATTAACGGCTTTTTCATACCTATTACCTCCAATAAAAAAAAGACAAGAAAGTCCTGCCGAACTTCCTTGTCCAAATTTACAAGAATATTTTAGCACACTGTAAATATTTTTTCAAGTATTGAAAGAAATCAAATTATTTAAAAATGTCGGACTGAAAGGCAAAAAGACCGCCTCCCTTGCCGTAAAACGGTTCTTAAAATATCTTGATTATATTAACTGACAGCAAAAAGCTCGGCAACCGTAAAGATTGCCGAGTTTTTTATTCGGAAATATTTGCTTTCGGTGTGACATAAACAGTTTTGTTATTTACATAAATAACCATACCCGGTCTTGCACCGCTTGGCTTGCTTACATAACGCACAAGCGTGTAATCTACAGGCACTTGACTGCTTTCTCTTGCTTTACTGTAATATGCGGCAAGCTGTGCAGCCTCTAAAATTGCGGTATCGCTAATTTCTCTGCCTTCCGCAAAAACAACGGTATGCGAACCGTGAATATCTTTTGTGTGCAGCCACATATCATTTTTATTTGCAATTTTTAATGTAAGTTTATCATTTTGAGTATTGTTTCTGCCTACCAAAATTTTAAATCCGTCACTTGAAGTAAATTCAAGCGGCGGTAGTGCCGCCTGCGGTCTTTGCTTGCCCTTTTGTTTGCGTAAATATCCCTGCTCGGTAAGCTCTTCCCTTATCTGTGCAAGTTCACGCTCACTCTCCGCACGGCTGACCGTATCAAGTACAGAATCAATGTATTCAAGCTCTGACCTGCCTTTCTCAATCTGTTCGGTCAAAATATGCTCTGCATTTTTCGCTTTTTGATAATCTTTATAATATTTTTGAGCATTTGCTGCCGGAGAAATTGCAGGATTGAGTTTTATGCGGATAAGCGACATATTTTCATCGTAAAAATTTTCCACTTCCGCAAAAGATGCGCCACGCTCAATACGGTAGAGATTTGCCTGCAACAAATCGCCGTTTATTCTAAGCTGTTCACGATTTGCGCATTCTTTAAGTTCAATCTTTTGCTTTGCAAGTTTACGGGAAATTCTTTCGCTTAAATTAACAAGCATTTTTGTAAGGTCTTGAGATTTGACCCTCATTCTCTCTCTTGAATCTCTGGTTTCGTAAAAGCTGTCAAGAAGTTGTGAATATGTGTCAAAGTGCTTTATTTGAGCAAAATTTCCGTATTGCTCAATATCTGTAAATGTAAAATCAATCGGCTTGCCGTCATTTCTTATAACCATACACGGTTTGCCTGCATATTTATTAACATTTACATACAAATCATCGAGCACATCAACAAGTCTGTCATAATGCTGTTTATCCATACGGGTAGTTGTGCCCTCGCCCACTCTGTACTCAAGTTCTCTGCACACAAGAGGCGATACACCTTGAATTGCCCTTAGCAGTGCCTTGTTAAGCATCATTTCACCGTCAAAATCAACTGTTTTTTCCGCTATTTCTTCTGCCGAATGTTTAAGAATTGAAAGTTTATCCTGCGCCTCGGGAAGTTCGTATTTTATATTTGGAAGCACAAGTCTACGGCTGCTCATAGTCAGGTCAACACGCTTGAGGGAATCAATAATTACTCCGTTTGAATCCACAATAATAATATTGCTGTACATTCCCATAATTTCGCAAACTACTGTTATTAGAACGGTATCACCAAGTTCGTTTACACACTCAAAATCAAGGAACAGCACTCTGTCACATTCCTGTTGACGAACCGCAACCAGCTTTCCGCCGCCGATACGCTTACGCAAAAGCATACAAAACATAGGCGGTGAAGCGGGATTTTCAGGTGTATTGCCGCAAAAATGCACCCTCGGTGAATTTGCCCTTGCCGAAAGCAAAAGTTTTTTATTGCCGTTAAAGGTACGCATCGCAAATACAAGTTCATCTCTGTTCGGCTGATAAATCTGCGATACCCTGGCACCGAGCGCCTCGGTTTCTATTTCGTGTTTTATATATCTTAAAAAAATTCCGTCTAAAGCCATCTTTTACCTCTATTTATGATATTTGCCGTTGGTAGAAATTTCAAACGCACGGTAAATCTGTTCCGACAGTACCATTCTTGCCATCTGATGAGGAAATGTCATTTTACTCATAGAAAGTTTGAAATCTGCTCTGTTTTTCACCTTATTGCTAAGTCCGTAACTTCCGCCGATAATAAAATCCACCGTACTTTTTCCTGTAATTGCCGCATTGTCGAGCATTGCAGAAAGTTCTTCGCTTGAAAGCTGTTTGCCCTCGATGCACATTGCCACCGCATAATCACCTGCACCGATTTTCTTAAGTATTCTTTCTCCCTCTGCCTCAATTACCTCTGAAATTTCAGCCCCGTTCGGATTGTTATTTCTTATTTTTTCTTCCGCAAGTTCAACTACCGCAAATTTACAAAAGGCAGTAAGTCGTTTTGCGTATTCGGAAATTGCGTCTGTAAAATATTTCTCTTTAATTTTTCCTATACAAATTATATTTATTCTAATCATCTTTCACCATTAAAAAATTACCGATTTAGCATTAGTTTCTACGGGCGCTACATCGAGAGTATAATCTATTCCCCTATTCATTCCGTACTTTGAAAGTTCGTTTACAGCTGTATTAAGCGCTATTGACGGAGTATTATTTTGCTCGCTTAAGTGACCGAGCATAAGTCTTAAAGTACCTGACTGCACAAGTCCCGCAAGCTCGGCGGCACAATCGGGATTAGACAAATGACCGTATTTAGAGAGTATTCGCTTTTTGAGTACAAACGGATACGGACCGTTTTTCAGCATATCAACATCGTGGTTTGACTCAATAACCGCAAAATTGCTGTGTGCAACGGCATTTCTTACATCATCGGTCATATATCCCATATCAGTTGCTATTGTGGCAGTCTTTCCGTCTGCAAGCGTAACACTGTAGCAACAGCTTTCAGCGGCATCGTGCGGAGTATCGATTCTTTTAATAAGCATATCGCCTACCGCAACTTCGTTTTCGATAACCTCGGTTTCAAAGCGTTTATCCAGACGATTTGCCCTTTCAAGCGCCTCAAGTGTACCCTGACTTGCATACACCTTAAAATTATAGCGTGATGCAAGCACTTTTACGGCACTGCAATGGTCTGTATGCTCGTGGGTAATAAATACCGCACCTATTATGCGTGGATCTATTGAATTTGTAAGTAATGCATTTTCAATCTGTTTGCATGAACGACCTGCGTCTATCAGCACGCCCTGTGTTGCCGTACCCAGAAAATAACTGTTACCTTTACTGCCGCTAAAAAGCGGGACTGCTTTTGCCAAACTAATCTACCCCTATTCAACAATAGTCATAATAATATATAATAACACAAAATTCGCATTTTGTCATCTGCATAATAAAAAACCCACAGCTGAAATTTGCTGTGGGTTAAATAAATTATTTTTTCAAAGCAGCTGCGGGAAGTGCATATTTTTTCTTGTATTCCTTATAGTCTGCGTTGTACTGAATATCATCGGAATTTTTAAGTTCGTGCAAATATTCGTGTGCATCGTAGCCGTTGTTGTTGATTTCAATAACACCGACCGCAATGTTTGAACAATGGTCGGAAACTCTTTCCATACTTGTAATAAGGTCAGAGAAAATAAATCCGAGTTCTATTGTACATTCGCCGTTTGTAAGACGCTTAACATGAGCCTCTTTAAGTTTATCTCTGATGCGGTCAATAACCTGTTCAAGAGGTTCAACTTTCGCCGCAAGTTTTACATCGTTATTGATAAATGCAAGCGTTGCATTATTTATAATCTCTTTTATAGCGTCCATCATAACATTAAGACCCGCCATAGCCCCTTCGGAGAAAACCGCTTTTTTCTCCTCAATTTCTTTTGCGGCACCGACAATATTCATTGCGTGGTCGCTGATTCTCTCGAAATCACCTATACCGTGCAAAACTCTCTGAACACTTTTACTGTCGTTTTCAGAAAGATTTTTCTGACTTAGTTTTACAAGATATGTCGAAATTACATCTTCGTACATATCAATTGTGTCTTCGTTTTCAGAAAGGGTGTCAGCCGCTTTTTCGTTATAATTACCAACCATTTCAAGTGCGCCGAGAAGTGTACCCTCTGAAAGTCTTGCCATTTTTTCCGTAACATTTAAAGCACGGTCTGTTGCAAGTGAAGGTGTGTTGAGGAAACGCTCGTCGAGGAATGGTGTTTCACTTTCTTCTTCCGTATCCTTAATTGTAAGGCAAGCGAGTTTTTCAAGCTGGCGTGTAAAAGGAAGTAACATAGCTGTTGCTACAATGTTAAATGCTGTATGGATAACAGCGATATTTGCCTCGGCAACCACATCGTCCAGGAATCCGTATTGGAATATTAAATTTGAACCGTAGAACAGCGCACAAATTACAAGTGTACCTATAATATTAAAATAAAGGTGCACCAAAGCAGCACGCTTAGCGTTTTTCTTTGCACCTATACAAGAAATCAAGGCAGTTACGCAAGTACCTATATTCTGACCCATTACAATCGGAATTGCCATTGAGTATGTAATCGCACCTGTTTTTGAAAGTGCCTGCAATATTCCGACCGATGCGCTTGAACTCTGGATAATTGCTGTAAGCAATGCACCTGCAATAATACCGAATACAGGGTTATTAAAGACTGTAAGAAGATTTGCAAAGTTAGGATCGTCAGAAAGAGGTGCTACCGCAGAACTCATAGAATCCATACCGAACATTAAAACTGCAAATCCCAAAAGAATGGACGCAAGGTTTTTCTTACTGTCGCTCTTTGTAAACATAATAAGAATTATGCCTATAAAAGCGAAAACAGCAGAAAAAGATGTCGGTTTAAGCAGCTGCATAAATACGCTATCGCCCTCAATACCCGAGAGGCTTAAAATCCACGCTGTAACTGTTGTGCCGACATTAGCACCCATAATAATTCCTATTGCCTGTCTTAGCTTCATAATACCGGAGTTTACAAAGCCGACTACCATAACCGTAGTAGCGGATGATGACTGTATAACAGCTGTAACGGCTGCACCGAGCAAAAATCCCTTGAAAGTATTGTTAGTCATTTTTTCAAGAGTTTTTTCAAGTTTACCGCCCGAGAATTTTTCAAGGCCGTCACCCATTGTATTCATACCATACAAAAAGAGTGCCAAGCCACTCAACAGCTGAAGAATCGAAAAAATATCCATATCCCTAAACTCTCCTTTTCCTTTGTAATGATATTAGTATTAAGTCAAAGTTTTATTTTGCATTTGTAAAATCTATGTAAAGTTTTTTACACAACAACAACTGCGCCCTGTTTATAAGTAAGACTTAAACAAGACGCAGCCGTAATATTAAATATTAATATTTAATTTTGCTAAAAGTACATTTTATAATTTTTACAATGCTTTTACTTTAAATGTAAATACCGTACCGTTTTCATTACTCTTTAATGTAATAGTACCGTCATGTCTTTCGGCAATATGTTTTACAATTGCAAGTCCAAGACCTGTACCGCCGGTTTCTTTAGAACGGCTTTTGTCAACTCTGTAAAAGCGCTCAAAAACTCGTTTTTGATGTTTTAACGGAATACCGATTCCCGTATCCGCAACACTGAGAACGGCGTTTTCGTCCTCTTTTTTAACAGTAACGGTAACATTTCCGCCCTTGCGGTTATATCTTATCGCATTGTCACAAAGGTTATAAACAAGTTCATAAAGTTGGTTACGATTGCCGTTTATTAAAATTTTATCTTCCGCATTAACTTTAATGACAACCTCGTGTTTATTTGCATTTGTATGTAAATCTTCCGCTACCTCTCTTGAAAGTCCCGACAAATCGACCTTATCGTAATTTACGGGTCTTGTGTTTTCGTCAAGTTCGGAAAGCTCTATAATATCGCCAATCAAAGAAAGCAGTCTGCCTGATTCTTTATGAATTTTTCCGGCAAATCTTTCAATATCTTCCGGTGCAACAATTCCGCTTTCTATAATTTCCGCATAACCCGAAATTGAAGTGAGCGGAGTTTTTAACTCGTGGGTAACATTTGCGGTAAATTCACGCCTCATTTTTTCGGCTTTTCGTTTAGCCGAAATATCAATTATAAGACAGATTACACCTTTTTGTTCGCTGTTGGAATACACCGGACTTGCAATTATCTGCAATACTCTGCCGTTTATATTGCCTTCATTACTGCTGCGTTCACCGCTGAAAGCCTTGTCAACACATTCGCACAAAACCTCATTGCGTGAGAATGAAATAAGACTTTCGCCAACAGTGCCCTCTGAATCCGTGCCGAGATATTTTGAAGCGGAATGATTACACATAAGCATATTCTTATCCATATCAAGCATTATAAAGCCCTCGGACATATTTTGAATAAGCGTGTCTATTCTGTCTTTTTCAAGCTGTAAGCGTGAAACCTGCTTGTTAATCTGCTTTTGCTGACTTGAAATGGTGCGGGAAATTGAACTTAATTCTTCATATTGATTGCCGTCAACATTGCTTTCGAGATTTTCTATAGGCGCAATAATTTTTTTCGTTGACCTTTTTGAAAGCACACAGCAAAGAATAAATACAATAATTATTACGGCAAACAAAATCGGAACAAGGTGCATAAAAATGGAGTAGCCGTTTTCCATAGTTTCAGACAATCGCAAAACATTTCCGTTTGAAGTTTTTACAGCATAATAATATGTAACATTGCCGAGTGTTTCTGATTTTCTGCTGTCATCGCCGTATCCGTTTTTCATTGCATTTATAAATTCGGGACGATTGGAGTGATTTCCCATTTTTGTAACATCAACGCCGTCATCGCTTTCCAAAAGAACATTTCCGTTGCCGTCGAGCAATGTAACTCTTATTCGTGATGAACTTAAATCGTGCAGCAATTCATAGCTGCTGTTTTTATTATAAAGATTTGCGGCTATATTTGCATAATCTTTTAATGTTGTTTTTTCCGAAGAAGAAAAAATAAACCAGAAAGCGGCTGTTGAAAAAACAGCCGTCAAAAGAATGGATACACCAGCGGTGATTATAAATCTTTTTAAAAGAATTTTTCTTAGTTTCATTTATCATTCTCCTGCCTTGTATCCTACATTACGCACGGTTTTAATAAGATTGCCGCATTCTCCGAGTTTTTGTCTTAGAGTTGTAATATGCATATCAACCGTACGGCTCTCTCCCTCGAAATCGTAACCCCAAACATTAATAATAATGTTCTCTCTTGTGAGTGCCATACCTTTATTGTTAAGCAGATATTTGAGCAATTCGTACTCCTTGTATGTAAGGCTGCACTGTTCTCCGTTTGAAGTTACAATATGCTTTGAATCGTCAAGAACAATTCCGCCAAGTTCCACGGTTTCGGGCTTTTCTTCTACCGTACAGCGTCTTAAAATTGCCCTTACTCTTGAAATAAGTTCAAGTACGGAGAACGGCTTTGTAAGGTAATCGTCGGCACCCATATCAAGTCCTTTTACCTTATCCATCTCACTTGACTTTGCGGTAACAAGAATAACCGGAATATTTTTTGTAGACTTGTCTTTTCTTAATTTTTCAAGTACAGACAATCCGTCAAAATCGGGAAGCATTACATCAAGAATAACAAGCTGCGGCTTTATTTCCGCACATGCTTTAAAAAAGCTCTTGCTTTCTCCAAAGCTTTTAACCTCATAACCGCTGTTTTTCAGTGCGTAAGTTTCAAGCTCCCTGATGTCTGTATCGTCTTCTACAATATAAATTAACATATAATTCTAACTCCCCGATATAGATTTAAGGCAGACATACTTCCGCCTTAAACCTAATTATATCACAATAGTCTTGATTTGCAACAAAAATCATCAAAGGTTATACTGTCTTTCCTGTAATTGAAAACACAACCCATTCACCGATGTTCTCTGCGTGGTCGCCGATTTTTTCAAAATACTTTGCAATAAGCAACACATCTATAGCCTGCTGATCAAGTTCTTTGTTTGCGTTTATAATATCGATAACCTCTTGTTTTACCTTATTGAAAAGGTCATCAATAGCGTCGTCCATAGTAGCTACGGTCTTTGCAAGTTTCAAGTCTTTTTTAACAAAAGCGTCAATAGCCGTTGTTACCATATTTGAAGAACGCTCTGCCATTTCAGAAAGATGAGTCATTGAATAAATGTTTTCGCAGTCTTTCAAATAAGTTGACATTTCCGCAATGTCAATAGCCTGATCGCCGATTCTTTCAAGGTCGGTAATCATCTTAAGAGCCGCAGATACCGTTCTTAAGTCACCTGCAACAGGCGACTGTAAAAGGAGGAGATTTAAACAATAGTTTTGTATTTCTCTCTCCATATTATTGATTTTTTCTTCAATAATTCTTGATGTTTCAAGTTTATCGTATTCGCCGTTTGTAATAATGGTTATCGTATTTTTTATTGCACCTTCAACCAAAGCCCCCATTTCAATGAGTTTATCGTTCAGTGCTTTTAATTCCAAATCAAAATACTCTCTCATTAGCCGAACCTTCCTGTAATGTATTCCTCTGTACGCTTATCCTTTGGAGTAGAAAACAAGGTAGCCGTATCAGTGCATTCAATCATTTCGCCAAGCAGGAAGAATGCCGTATTATCAGCAATTCTCATTGCCTGCTGCATATTATGTGTAACCATAATAATGGTATATTTATCTTTAAGCTTCATACAAAGTTCCTCGATTTTACCTGTGGAAATAGGGTCAAGTGCAGATGTTGCCTCGTCCATAAGTAAAACTTCAGGCTTTACCGCAAGCGCTCTTGCAATGCAAAGACGCTGCTGCTGACCGCCCGAAAGACCGAGTGCGCTCTTTTTAAGTCTGTCCTTAAGTTCATCCCAGATAGCGGCGTCTTTCAAAGACTGCTCTACGATTTCGTCAAGCTCTCTTCTGCTTCTTATACCGTGTGTTCTCGGACCGAAAGCTATGTTATCATACACGCTCATAGGAAACGGATTTGCTTTTTGAAAAACCATACCCACTCTTTTTCTGAGAACATTTACATCCATATTTTTGCCGTAAATATCCTCGTTATCAAGACGGATATCACCTGTAATTTTACAACCCTCAACCAAATCATTCATTCTGTTAAGTGATTTCAGGAGCGTTGATTTACCGCAGCCCGACGGGCCGATAAAAGCTGTAATACGGTTTGCCTCCATATTAAAGTTTACAGACTTTAATGCGTGAAATTTGCCGTAATACAGGTTCATATCCTTAATTGTAAACTTATCCATTTATTTTCCTTCCACTCTTACTTATTTTTACTTGTAAGCTTTTTGGCGATAAATGCCGAAAGCGTATTTATTAAAAGTACAAGCACAAGCAATACAACCGCTGTTGCCCAAGCCTGATCTGTATGCAATCCCTCATTTGCAAGTACATACATATGAATAGCAAGCGTTCTGCCCGAAGACATAAGACCTTTTGCAAGACCCGACGCCGAACCCGATGTATATAAAAGAGCCGCAGTTTCTCCGACTATTCTGCCTACTGCAAGAATTATACCTGCAAGAATACCCGGCATTGCACTCGGAAGAATTATTTTTATAATTGTTCTCAGCTTGCCTGCGCCAAGTCCGTAACTGCCCTCTCGGTACGAGTCGGGAACAGAAAGCAAAGCTTCCTCTGTAGTTCTCATAATTGTCGGTAATACCATAATTGCAAGTGTAAAAGAACCTGCAAGCAATGAAAGTCGCCACTGCAAAGTAGTTACAAAGAATAACATACCGAACAAACCGTAAACAATCGACGGAATACCCGAAAGAGTTTCTGCCATAGTTCTGATAAGTTTTACAAACTTGTTGCCCCTTTTTGCATATTCCGCAAGGTAAATCGCAGCACCTACGCCAAACGGTACGGCAATTACCAAGGTAAGCAAAGTTACCACAACAGTATTGATAATTGCAGGCATACAGGATACATTATCACTGTTATATTCCCATGCAAACAGCTCCGGTGTAATATGCGGAACACCCATTACAAGAATATACACAATTAAAAATACGAGAGCAAGCACTGATATTGCCGCTGCAAGTACAACCAATATAAACAAAACAAGTGAGAGCGGCTTTCTTTTATATTCTCTTAATCTTTGGGCAAATCCTGTTTTATTGATTGCCTTTATTTCATTGTTATCAGCCATTCTTTTCACTCCTGCTCTTAATTGCCTGCATTGAAAGTGTAATAATTAATATGAACACAAACAAAACTACACCTGTTGCTATAAGTGCCTGTCTGTGAAGTCCTGTTGAGTAACCCATCTCAAGTACAATATTTGCTGTAAGCGTTCTTACACCGTCCGTAAGTGATGTAGGAATCTGCACCTGGTTACCTGCAATCAGGATAACCGCCATAGTTTCGCCGATAGCTCTGCCTATGCCAAGCACAACACCTGCAAGAATACCCGACTTTGCGGCAGGAAGCATTGTTTTGAACACACTTCTCTCTCTTGTTGCACCGAGTGCCAATGCACCCTCGTAGTAATTTTCGGGCACCGCACGGATTGCCGACTCCGAAACGCCTATAATTGTAGGCAAAATCATAATTCCGAGCACTATTGACGCCGCAAGCAAACTTGAACCGTCGACGTCAAAGTTATCTCTGATAAACGGTACAATTACCATAAGTCCGAAAAAGCCGTAAACGATTGACGGAATACCTGCGAGTAATTCTGTTGCGGGTTTTATAACCTTATATAACGGTTTCGGACAAAAACGAGCAAGGAAAACCGCTGTTAAAATTCCGATCGGCACACCGATTACAACAGCGCCTGCCGTAACATAGATACTGCCGATAATCATTGTAAATATTCCGTAGCTTGCAGGAACATTTGTCGGTGCCCATTCTGTGCCGCCTATAAAATTAAAAAATCCGATTTCTGCCATTGCCGGAACACCGTTGTAGAAAAGGAAAATACAAATAAGCACAACCGCCGCTATGCTGGCAAGGGCTGTCAGGAAGAAAACTCCCTGCATAGCCCTTTCTTTAATATTGCTTAATCCCATTTAGTTATATCGCTCCAAACCTTAGCTTCACCTGTGTAGATAGCTTTTACCTGATCCATTGTGAGATTTTCTGTAGTATTGTTTGTATTTACGATTACCGCAATACCGTCTTTTGCAATTGTTGTTGATGTAAGAGCTGTTTCTGTATCCTTAAGCTCTCTTGATGCCATACCGATGTCACAAGTACCCTCAAGTGCAGACTGCATACCTGCCGAAGAGTCTGATGTCTGGAGTTCGATTTCTGCCTTTGTATTAATCTGCTTGTAAGCCTCAATAAGTTTTTCCATTACAGGAGATACCGAAGAAGAACCTGCAACTGTAATTTTGCCCTCCGGCTTTGTTCCTGCATATGCTGCATTTTCAGATACAGATACATAACCTTCTTTAGAAATTACTGCCTGACCGTCTGAACTTAAGATATAATCTACAAAGTCCTTAGCAACACCGCTTAAGTCACCCTTATATGCAATGTTAAACGGACGGCTGATTTTATATTCGCCTGACTTTACATTCTCTGCTGTTGCGTCAACATCTTCAATCTTAAGAGCCTTAACACTGTCGTTAAGTGAGCCGAGTGAAATGTAACCGATTGCTGCGTCATTACCCTTTACATTAGTAATAACAGCCTCTGTGCCATTTACTGTAACAGCGTCGGTTCTTGTTGTGTCTGTCTTGGTGTCGCCGTCTTTAACAAGAACACCTGTAAGCTCTACGAAAGCATCACGAGTACCGGAGCCCTGCTCTCTTGTAATAACAGAAAGTGATTTGCTTGTATCAAAAGCACTTGTGTTTGATGAACCGGCATTGCTTGAGTTGTCGCCTGATGCTGTTGATGATGAATTGCCGCCGCAGCCTGCAAATGCACTTGCCATAATTACGCCTGCTGCTAATACAGATAATAATTTTGTACTTGTTTTTTTCATAAATATAATCTCCTCAAATAATTATCGTACTTCTTTTGAGTACGCTCTTAGTTTAGTTAATTTTTGTAAAGCTATTTACCTCCTATTTGTAAAATACCCGTAAAAAATTATTTTAATTATGTTATGAAATAATATTTTCTATAAAAAGTGATGACAAGAGGCAAATAATATGTTATAATATCATAAATACTGATATTTAGGAGGCTGAAACCAATGGAAAATACAAAGATTCCATATAAAATTTATCTTGACGAAAGTGAAATACCTACTCAATGGTATAATGTTCGTGCAGATATGAAAAACAAGCCTGCTCCTCTTCTTAACCCTGCTACATTAAAACCAATGACAGCAGAGGAGCTTTATCCTGTTTTCTGTAAAGAACTCGTAGCACAGGAACTTAACGATACAGACGCATACATAGATATTCCGCAGGAAATTCAGGATTTCTATAAAATGTACCGTCCGTCCCCGCTTATCAGAGCATATTTTCTTGAAAAAGCTCTCGGTACTCCTGCTAAGATTTACTATAAGTTTGAGGGTAACAATACAAGCGGCAGTCATAAATTAAACTCTGCCATCGCACAGGCTTATTATGCTAAAAAGCAGGGTCTTAAAGGCGTTACAACAGAAACAGGCGCAGGCCAGTGGGGTACCGCCCTTTCAATGGCTTGTTCTTACTTTGGTCTTGATTGTAAGGTATATATGGTAAAAGTATCTTACGAACAAAAGCCGTTCAGAAGAGAAGTTATGAGAACTTACGGTGCAAGTGTTACTCCTTCCCCGTCTACAGATACTGCAGTCGGCAGAAAAATTCTTAAGGAGCACCCGGGCACAACAGGCAGTCTTGGCTGTGCAATTTCCGAGGCTGTAGAAGTTGCAACTTCTACAGAAGGATACCGTTATGTACTCGGCAGTGTGCTCAATCAGGTACTTCTTCACCAGTCGGTTATCGGTCTTGAGGCTAAAAAAGCTCTTGATAAATACAATGTTAAGCCTGACATCATTATCGGTTGTGCCGGCGGCGGTTCTAACCTTGGCGGTCTTATATCTCCGTTCGTAGGCGAAAAATTAAGAGGTGAGGCTGATTACAGAATTATTGCCGTTGAACCTGCATCTTGCCCAAGCTTGACAAGAGGTAAGTTTGCATATGACTTCTGCGATACCGGCAAGGTTTGCCCGCTTTCTAAGATGTACACACTCGGCAGCGGATTTATTCCGTCCGCTAACCATGCCGGCGGACTTCGTTACCACGGTATGAGCAGCACACTTTCACAGCTTTACCACGACGGTCTTATGGAGGCTACTTCTGTTGAGCAGACATCTGTATTTGCTGCCGCAGAACAATTTGCAAGAGTTGAGGGTATTCTCCCTGCTCCGGAAAGCAGCCATGCAATCAGAGTTGCAATTGATGAGGCTCTCAAATGTAAAGAAACAGGCGAAGAAAAAACTATTCTCTTTGGCCTTACAGGTACAGGCTACTTCGATATGCTTGCATATGAGAAGTTTAACGACGGTCTTATGAGCGACTATATTCCGACAGACGAGGAACTCCAGAAAGGCTTTGACGGTCTTCCGAATGTTCCGGAAAACTGATATAATTATTATGGAGAGAGGCTTTCCTCTCTCCTTTTTATTATAGTAATTTTTATTAATAATTGTAAAAATATCAACTTAATTAGCCATAACTAACTCGTAACTACTTGACAAAATAATTCTGTTGTGCTATTATTCCATTCGTAGAAAATTATTCTTGAAAGGAAATGACATATATGGCAAAACCAAAGCTTCCAATTCCTGTAACACTTCTTACAGGTTATCTTGGTTCCGGTAAAACTACACTTATCAACCATGTCCTCGGCAATCAGGAGGGCTACAAATGTGCCGTTATCGTAAATGATATAGGCGAAGTTAATATTGACGCTGAACTTATTCAGAAAGCAGGCGTTGTTACTCAAAAAGATGACAACCTTGTTCCGCTTTCAAACGGCTGTATTTGCTGTACACTTAAGGTTGACCTTATCAATCAGATTGCAGAACTTGTAAAGTCAGGTAAATTTGATTATATTCTCATTGAGGCAAGCGGTATCTGCGAGCCACTACCTATTGCACAGTCTATTGCTGTACTTGAGGGTGACGAAGAGGAAGGCACTCCTGCTATCTGCCGTCTTGACAACATTGTAACTGTTGTTGATGCACTCAGAATGGCTACAGAGTTTGGCTGCGGCGACAATCTTCTTAAAGACGATGTTGACGAAGAAGACATTGAAAGCCTTGTTATTCAGCAGATTGAGTTCTGTTCTACTATCATTCTCAACAAAGTTGATATGGTAAATGAGGAGCAGCTCGGCAGAGTTAAGGCTATGATTAGAACTCTTCAGCCAAAGGCTAAAATTATTGAGGCTAACTACGGTAAGGTAAGCGTTGGCGACATTCTCAATACAAATCTTTATGACTTTGAAGAAACTGCAGGTTCAGCAGGTTGGGCACAGGCTTACGATAAGGACGAAGACGAGAAAAACGAGCATCACGATCATGATGAGGATGAACACGAACATCATCACCACGATGAAGACGAACATGAGCATCACCATCATCATGATGACGAAGATCACTCTCACTGCGACCACGAGCACGGTCACTGCTGCCACCATCACCACCACGGTGACGATGACGAAGAGTACGGTATCTGTACTTTTGTGTACCACAGCCGCCGTCCGTTCAATCAGGAAAAATTACAGGAATTTGTAAACAATTGGCCAAAGGGCGTTGTTCGTGCAAAGGGTATTCTTTGGTTCTCCGATAAAGACAAGAGAGATTACCTCTATGTATTTGAGCAGGCAGGCGTACAGATTACCGCTACAGAAAACGGCAAATGGCTTGCTGCATTCCCTAAGAGCGAGCAGAAGAAATACTTTAAAGAGTATCCTGATATTGAAGAGCATTGGGATGAAAAATACGGCGACCGTGAAACCAAACTTGTATTTATCGGTCAGCATATGGATAAGCAGAATATTATTGAAAGACTTGACAATTGTCTTGACGATTAATAAAAATAATTACAGGGTTGATTCAGAAAATAGAATCAACCCTGTTTTTTATCAAAAATTGTAATTAATTTATGGTTTAGCACACAGTTAAAATTGTTTTGAAAAAGTATTCCGCATTTAGAATAGAACCTAAATTTTTAATTATTGATATAAAATATAAATTATTCTGATTTATTATCTTCTTTTGTTTTCTTTTTGGCGGCGGATTTAAACGGAACAACCGAACCGTCCTCCTGTTTAATACTTACATTATCGAGAGTATTATCAAACTGTTCTCTGATTTCAGCAAGATACACGGCATAAAGCTGTTTCTGTTCTGCCTGTTCTTCGGCATTAAGTCCGAGTGTTTTCTTTTTCTTTGCAAGTTCATTTATTCTTTTAATTAAATCTTTATCCATAATAATCACTTCCTATGTTAATAATACCACACTGTAAAGTTTTTTGCAATACAAAAGCCGTATCATATGGACAACCATAAGATACGGCTTAATTTTTTACCAGTAACGAGCCTCGGTTTTTACTCTTGTATATGCTTTTTTGCTTCTCGCTCTTGTACGGCGGGCTTTTTTTGAAGCCTTAATATTTTTAATAATATATACACCGCCAAAAATCGAAAGTAAAGCAAGAACTACCACAAACCAAAGACCAACATTAAGATTGCGCTTTACAACTGCCGAAATAATAGCAGGTGTATTGGCTGATGTGTTTGAAAGTGCAGCCTTTGTAACCTTATTTGCAGCCTGCGCTACAACTGCGGCTGAATGTGTATAATCCTGATTTTGTGTATTCTGCAAAACAAATTGTGATGAACCTACCTGCGGCATTGCATACGGACCTGTGTAGCTTACTGTAGAAGCAAGTGCGGAACCGTTGCTTGAAAGTGCTGTTGCTGAGAACATTGCCTGATATGTATCCTGATCCACAATACCTGTAGCTTCAAGATTATTTGCAAGCTGGAATGCCTCAACCGCTTGTACTGTTGTTTCTCCGAAGTAGCCGGTAGCTATTTCATTAAAGAAACCGAGAATAGCAAGTCTGTTCTGAATTGTGAGAACTGAGTTACTCTGATCGCCCAACTGATATGTAGGTGTCTGTTCAGCAAGTTTTGCCTGAACATCGGCATAGGTAGGACAATCTTCCGAGTAAAGAATATCTCTGTCTGTACCTGAAATACCGTCAACATCTACTCCTGCTGCCTGCTGGAACTGAATGTAAGCTGCCTCTGTTGCATCGTCAAACTTACCGTTTACTTCGCCATCATAGTAGCCAAGCTCCTTAAGTCTTTCCTGAATCTTCGTTACTTCGTCACCCTCATCGCCGTTTCTGTAAAGAACAGGCTCTGTAGGTGTTTCTTCTTTTACCTCTTCAGTCGAACTGCTGTTGTCGCTGTCAGTTGAAGAATCGTCAACCGTGTTGTTTGAAGAGTTGTTGTCTGAACTTGAAGAAGAATTGTCGGAAGAATTTGAAGAAGAAGGATCTGACGGAGTATTGCTTGATCTGCCCTTTGAATCAAAGTAATATGTAGTGCCGTCAATTGTTCTTGATGTATCTACAATGTATTCGCCGTTTTCATAGTAATAATAATCACCGTTGAACTCTTCCCAACCGTTTTCTATGTAGTCAATAGCGCCTACCTTGTACCACTGTGTCCACCCCATATAATCTACGGTGTCATAGCATACATCTTCGTCATCGTTTCTTGCGTCAACTGCCATACCGTCGCCGATATATACACCGACATGACCATCCATATGAAGACCGAGTCCGTGTATTCGTGGAATACCGTTGCTGACATATCCACTTGCGCTTGATGCATACAGCTGTGAATCTCCGCCTCTTGCGTTGCCTCCGCAATAGGAATAAATAAGACCGGAACAATCTACGGTACCCGGAGTAGCTCCGCCGTAAACATAGCTCCAACCGCTGTAATATGCATTGAGCGCCCACTCTGCAAGACCTGCACCTGTGCCTGATGCATGAGCTGTAGTACTGCCTGCGACTGCGCACGCACCCGAAAGCATTGTTACACTCAACAGCACAGAAGCAATTTTCTTACTTCGCTGCATTGTATTACCTCCAAATTGTGTCAGGTGTAATAATTACATCAAAATTACACTTATTAACAAATTTGTAATAATTATAGCAGATATTCAAGAAAAAATCAACCCCTTGTTTAGCATTCCTCTCCTTTTTTGTTAAAAAGCACAATAAAAGCGCTATTATAATTCAATATCAGAATTTTAATTCATATTTAGATTACAAATCAAGTAAATTTTTGTAACATTTTGAAATAATTGTAAATATAATTATTTATTAAACACGAGGCAACAAATAAGCCGCACTCTGACGAGTACGGCTGAATTTGTAATAATAAAATTATTTTTCATCATGTTTGAAATCATTGTCAGAAATATTGTAAGTAGCACCTACACCTTCCTGAGCAAGTTTCCTTTCGTTTTCAATTACACTGTCTTTTTTGTCAGGCCACTTTGCATAGAGAACCTTCAAAAGGATAGGAGTAAGAATTGAAGAAACAATAATGAGAATGATTACAGCTGTAAAGAACTTAGCGTCCATAAGACCTGCGTCAAGTCCCTTTTGTGCAACAATAAGAGCAACCTCACCGCGGTTCATCATACCTACACCGATTTTAAGCGAATCCGTCATATTGAACTTACAAATTTTTGCCATACCGCCGCAGCCGATAATTTTGGTTACAAGAGCTACAGCAACAAGAGCGATTGAGAACCATAATATCTGCATATTAAAGTTATCAAAACTTGTCTGTAAACCGATGCTTGCAAAGAAAATAGGTCCGAAGATCATATATGAACTGATGTCCATTTTTCTTTCAATATAACCAGCATCATTGATGTTACAAAGAATAATACCTGCTACATAAGCACCTGTAATATCGGCAATACCAAAGAATTCTTCCGAACAATAAGCTGCCGCAAAACAAAGAACAAGTCCGAAAATCGGAATTCTTCTTGAATGAGGCCAGTGCTTGCTGATCCATTTAAAGAGGAAGTAAAGTGCAAAACCAAGTACAATTGCAAGTACAAAGAAAAGAATTGTCTTGATGCAAACATCAACAGGTGAAACATCAGGGCTCTTGAAGCCGATAACTACGGTAAGAAGAATAATACCTATAATATCGTCAAGTATCGCTGCGGAAAGTATCGTTGTGCCGACCTTTCCTTTCAGATGTCCCATTTCCTTAAGAGCCTGTACGGTAATACTAACCGATGTTGCCGCAAGAACAGTACCCATAAATATGCCTTCGTAAAGCCGTGTATCCGGAGTACCGAATCCAAAGCCCATATAAACAAGCATACCGCCTACAAGAGGAACAGCAACACCTGACAAAGCAATCAACAATGCAACAGGTCCTGTTTTTACAAGTTCCTTAAGGTCTGTTCCCAAACCTGCCGAGAACATAAGTAAAATTACGCCGATTTCTGCCATACCTGAAATAAAATCGTCCTTAACTACAAGGTTAAGCAGTGAAGGTCCGATAATAAGGCCGGCAATGATTTCGCCAACAACCTGCGGTGCTTTGAGCTTACGGGCAAGAAGTCCGCAAAGCTTAGCAGCAACAAGGATTATGGCAAGATTTCTTAGAATAAGCATTAAATCCATAGTGCGCCCCTTCTCCCTATACATATTAATATAGGAAATATTAAAAATTTTCCACCATATATTTTAGCACTTTTACTTTAAATTTCAAGACGGTATTGTTAATATCTTAACAGCAGCAACAGTTTTGTCATTATTTACATTTTTTAGCATTTATCTATAATATTTATGTATTTTTTATCTATATATAATTGATTTTAAAATTTTAGAAAATTAGTTGTTTTTTTATGGTATTTTAAATTACCATTTTAAAGACATTCAAGTATTTAAGCCTTTATTCTTAATTTGTAATTAGAAATAATTTCTTATTATTTTGTCGAATATGTAAGAATACAGCATACCTCAATACTAATTTATTATGTAATGCGATAAAAGTAACAAAAAGCGAAAAAAAAACGAAAAAAACATTGACAAATATTTAACAAAGATGTTAAAATGGTATTACTGAAAATTAGAAAATCAGTACCAGTATAAGTTTGAAAGGATCCTTCAAATTATGAAAAAAATATTATGCGCACTTATTGCAGGTGCAATGTGTGCAACAATGGTTTTCAGCCTTGCAGGCTGCGGCTGTTCGAATAAAAACGAACCCGGCTATACCATTGAAGCTACAAAGCCTGACCTTACAAACAACGGCTTTGGTTATTACATTGTAAACAGCAATGAGCTTATGGTAACAGAGTACACAGGTAACGAAAAAAATATTGTTATTCCTGATACCTATAACAACTATAAAGTAACATCAATAGGTCCTAACGCTTTCAGCGAAAAGGACATTGAGAGTATAACAATTCCCGATACGGTAACTGAGATTGAGGGTCATGCTTTCCAGTCATGTGCAAATCTTAAGTCGGTTACACTTTCCAAAAATCTTAAAACATTAGGCAATAATGTATTTTTCCTCTGTACTTCACTTGAAGAAGTTACAGTTCCGGGTTCGGTAACAGACCTTGGTCTGTTCACTTTCCAGGGTTCGGGAGTTAAAAAAGTAACTATCGAATCAGGCAGTCTTGAAGAAATCAGAGAATATGTTTTTTATCAGTGCCCTGCCATTACAGAAATCGACATTCCTGCCAATGTAACTAAAATGTCTGAATACAGCGTTTGTGATAACGCAAACACTGTTACAATAAATGCTCCAAAGGGTTCTTACGCAGAAAACTATGTAAAAACCAACGGAAAAACCAACAAGCTTGAATTTAAAGCTGTTGAAGAATAAGTCATCCATTTTCAGCTTTTTGCTGAATAAAATACAAAATGCTAGATAAGAGGTAGATTTAATGAGCACAAAAGAGTATCCGATCGTAGAAAACGCAGAGACTTTTGAGGCAGCTTTAGCAAAAGTTAAAGAAGCTCAGAAGATTTTCGCAACCTACACACAGGAACAGGTTGACAAGATTTTCCTTGCAGCAGCATCCGCAGCTAACAAGATGAGAATCCCACTCGCTAAAATGGCTGTTGAAGAAACAGGCATGGGCGTAGCTGAAGATAAGGTTATCAAAAACCACTTCGCTTCTGAGTACATTTACAATGCTTATAAAAATGTTCAGACATGTGGCGTAATCGAAGAGGACAAATCTTTCGGTATTAAAAAGATTGCAGAGCCAATCGGTGTTATCGCTGCAGTTATTCCAACAACAAACCCAACATCAACAGCTATCTTTAAGACACTTATCTGCTTAAAGACAAGAAACGGTATCATCATCAGCCCACACCCACGTGCTAAGAAGAGCACAATTGAGGCTGCTAAGGTTGTTCTTGAGGCTGCTGTAGCTGCAGGTGCTCCAGAGGGCATTATCAGCTGGATTGACATTCCAAGCCTTGAGCTTACAAATATGCTTATGCAGGAAGCTGATTGCATCCTTGCTACAGGTGGTCCCGGCATGGTTAAGGCTGCTTACTCATCAGGTAAGCCTGCTCTCGGCGTTGGTGCAGGTAACACTCCTGCAATTATTGACGAATCAGCAGATATTCTCCTTGCTGTAAACTCAATTATTCACTCAAAGACATTCGATAACGGTATGATTTGTGCTTCAGAGCAGTCAGTTATCGTTGAAAAGAAGATTTATTCAAAGGTTAAAAAGGAATTTAAGGCTCGTGGCTGCTATTTCCTTAACGATGAAGAGACAGAGAAGGTAAGAAAGACTATCATCATCAACGGCGCACTTAACGCTAAGATCGTTGGTCAGAAGCCTGTTACAATTGCTGCTCTTGCAGGTGTAACAGTTCCTGAAGAAACAAAGATTCTTATCGGTGAAGTTGAAAGCGTTGACATCAGCGAAGAATTTGCACACGAGAAGCTTTCTCCTGTACTTGCTATGTACAAGGCAGAGGACTTTGAAGATGCACTTGCTAAGGCTGAACAGCTCGTTGCTGACGGCGGTTACGGTCATACATCTTCCCTCTATGTTGATGCTGTTAACGATAGAGCTAAGATTGACGAGTTTGCAGGCCGTATGAAGACTTGCCGTATTCTCGTAAACACACCATCTTCACAGGGTGGTATCGGTGACCTCTACAACTTTAAGCTTAGACCATCTCTTACACTCGGCTGCGGCTCATGGGGCGGTAACTCAGTTTCAGAGAACGTAGGTGTCAAGCACCTTATCAACATTAAGACAGTAGCCGAGAGGAGAGAAAATATGCTTTGGTTCAGAGCACCACAGAAGGTTTATATTAAGAGAGGCTGTATGCCTGTTGCTCTTCAGGAACTCAAGGATGTTATGGGTAAGAAGAGAGCATTTATCGTAACTGACTCATTCCTTTACAAGAATGGTTATACAAAGCCAATCACAGATAAACTTGATGAGATGGGCATTGTTTACACAACATTTTCTGATGTTGAGCCTGATCCGTCACTTATCTCTGCTCAGAAGGGTGCAGAGGCTATGCGTAAGTTTGAGCCTGATGTAATCATCGCACTCGGCGGCGGTTCAGCAATGGATGCCGGCAAGATTATGTGGGTTCTCTATGAGCATCCGGAAGCTGACTTTATGGATATGGCTATGCGTTTCTGCGATATTCGTAAGAGAGTTTATACATTCCCTAAGATGGGTGAAAAAGCATACTTTATCGCTATTCCAACATCTTCAGGTACAGGTTCAGAGGTTACTCCTTTCGCAGTTATCACAGACCAGGAAACAGGCGTTAAGTACCCACTCGCTGACTATGAGCTCATGCCAAATATGGCTATCGTAGACGCTAACAATATGATGAGCGGTCCTAAGGGTCTTACAGCTGCTTCCGGTATTGATGCTGTCAGCCATGCACTTGAGGCTTATGCATCAATGATGGCTACTGACTTTACAGACGGTCTTGCACTCAGAGCTCTTGAAGTTATCTTTAAGTATCTCCCTGCTTGCTACGACAACGGTATGAATGAGCCTTTTGCTCGTGAGAAAGTTGCTCACGGTGCTACAATGGCAGGTATGGCATTTGCTAACGCATTCCTCGGTGTATGTCACTCAATGGCTCATAAGCTTGGTGCTTTCCACCACATTCCACACGGTATTGCTAATGCCCTTATGCTTGAGCAGGTTATCCGTTTCAACTCTGTAGAAACTCCTGCTAAGATGGGTACATTCCCACAGTATGATCATCCAAAGACACAGGCTCGTTACGCTGAAGTAGCAAGATTCCTCGGTCTTGGCGGTAAGGACGATGCTGAAAGCGTTGAGAACCTCATTAAGGCTGTCAATGACCTTAAGGCAAGAGTTGGTATTAAGAACTCAATCAAGGAGTACGGTATCGATGAAGCTGACTTCCTTGCAAGACTTGACGATATGACAGAGCAGGCATTCGACGATCAGTGCACAGGCGCTAACCCAAGATACCCACTCTTCAAGGAAATCAAGCAGATGTATCTCAATGCTTATTATGGCAACAACAGCGAGACAGTTTAATAGATAAATTATTTCGTTACTTCTCCCCCGTGGTTTCCCACGGGGGATTTTTTTAGGTTCTATTTATAAATTATGGTTTAGCAAATTGATTTGCCAATCAATTATAAAAGTTTGGTCGACCTT